>ERZ808246.1869-NODE-1869-length-14188-cov-5.449303_pt1 | contig 14188 bp, 9 predicted proteins | sample MGYA00521083_ERZ808246 | MGnify/ENA primary metagenome ERZ808246 (study PRJEB31516, sample SAMN03275577) | gut metagenome | biome: mammalia-associated habitat; material: feces | host: Papio cynocephalus | place: Kenya | collected 2012-07-07 ...
CGAGGCCGTTGTCACCGCCACCGAGTCCCACAGCGTCGTGAACTCGTCGAAGATAGGGGAGGAGGCCATAGAGCACATCCAGCCATCCAGCTTCGCCGACCTGCTTGAGCTGCTTCCCGGAGGACGCGCCGAAGACCCGATTCTCGGAGCTCCGCAGACAATAAACCTGCGTGCCGCCGCATCGCTTTCCGACGACAACTACTCGACCTCATCGCTCGGCACGAAGTTCCTCATCGACGGCATCCCGCTGAACAACGACGCCAATCTTCAGACGACTCCGGTCTGGAGCAGCTACGGCAGTTCCTTCGTCAATGCCGGAGCGGACATGAGGACCATCCCGACCGACGACATCGAGTCAGTCGAGATTGTCCGCGGCATCCCCTCCGTCGAGTACGGAGACCTCACCAGCGGAATGGTCAAAATCAAGCGCCGTCATGGCGGGCGCGACCTCAGGGCACGCTTCAAGGCCGACATGAAGAGCATGCTGTTCTATACCGGCAAGGGCTTCGAGTGGGGAAAGCGCGACAAACTCACTATGAACCTCGATTTCAATGTCCTCGACTCGAAGAACGAGCCGCGCAACCCGCGCCAGAACTACCGCCGCTTCACCTTCAGCTACCGCGTCGGCAAGAACCTCTCACTTGACCGTTTCCAAATCACGATGAACGGCAACCTTGACTACACCGGCTCCTTCGACACGCGCAAGGCGGACAAGGACCTCGACTTCGGCGACTGCGGCCCGATAGAGACATACGACTCGAAATACAACCGTTTCGTGGCCGGCGGGGAATTCAATCTCCGGAACAAGGATAACGGATTCTTCCGCAAATTCTCGCTCACGGTCTCCGCAACGGGGGAATATGACCTCATCGACCGTTGGAAATATGTTGTTCTCGCCTCCCCGGTGCCCCTTTCAACCTCGCTGGACGAGGGCGAGCACGACGCCGTGACCGTGCCTTACAAATACGAGGCGACCCTGAAGGTCGACGGGCGGCCGTTCTACGCCTATATCAAGGCCTCGACCCTCTGCTATGCCGGCACCGCACACACCGAGCATGACTTCCGCTTCGGACTGGAATGGAACCTTGACAAGAACTTCGGCAAGGGCGTGATTTTCGACCCTCTCAAGCCATTTTCTCCGGACATGAACGTGCGTCCGCGAAATTTCAGCCTCATTCCTGCCAACCATCAGCTCTCAGCCTACGCGGAGGATAACTTCACATGGACAGCCGGACGCTTCCGCATCGAGGCGATGGCCGGACTGCGTGCAGGGATGATGCTCGGGCTCGGAGGCCGCTACGAAATCAACGGCCGGCTTCATCTCGACCCGAGGCTGAACCTCCGCCTGAATTTCCCGGAGTTCACGCTCGGCGGCGAGCCTTTCAAGTGGGCGGTTTCCGCCGGAGTCGGACAGCACACCAAGCTCCCGACCATGGCTCAGCTCTTCCCGAATCCGATTTACAACGACATAACACAGTTCAACTATTGGCCGACAGATGAGAGCAAGCGTCGTATAAACCTGTTCGTCAAGAAGATAGACCCCACGAACTACGGCCTTTCTGCGGCACGCAATTTCAAGTGGGAGGTCCGCACGGACGCGCAGTGGAACGGCTGGTCGTTCTCCCTGACATATTTTCAGGAAGACATGACCTCCGGATTCCGCAACAACAGCTCCGACTACACCCGCGTGATTTATAAGGACTACGACGAGAGCGCGGTCGATAAGGACGCGCTGGCCGGACCTCCGAGCCTCGAAAACCTGCCGTATCAGCTTGACACTCTGCTCGTTTCATACACGTTCGTCACAAACGGCAGCCGCACGAAAAAGGAGGGAGTCGAATTTACCCTCGCGACGAAGCGGCTCGATGTTCTCAGGACTAAGCTCACTGTGAACGGCGCATGGTTCCGCACGAGGTACATGAACTCGCTTCCGCAATATTACCGTCCTTCGGTGGTCGTCTCCGGCAAGACATATCCATATGTCGGAATTTACGAGGACAGCGACAACTATCTGAGGGACAGCTTCAACACGAATTTTACCTTCGACACCCAGATTCCCCGTTTCGGACTCATATTCTCGACTTCCTTCCAATGTCAGTGGTTCACGGGAAATCAGAATGGGTGGCGCAACCCGTATCCTCTCGCGTACATCGACAAAAACCTTGAGACACACGAATTTACGGATGAATCGGTGAAGAACGGAGTGCTTTCCCTCATGATAAAGCCCGAGCGCGACGAGTCCATTTTCCTCTATAACCGAGTGCCCTTCAGCATGAACGTGAATCTGAAGGTGACGAAAAAACTCTGGCGCGACCGCCTTTCGATTGCCGTGTTCGTCAACAAGATTCTGGACTATACGCCGTCGTACATAACGAGGATGGGAGTGGAAATACGTCGCGAGGTGATGCCTTACTTCGGAATGGAACTGAACTTCAGGATATGATGCGGTGAACGAGGGTATGAATATGATTATGAGATGATTATGAATATGATTGGACGAATGGTGGGAAATATAGGGACAGGACATTGCCTATATATTCTTGCGGTTTCCGTGTGCGCTGTGATGTTTTCGGGATGTACGGAATATGACGATGCGGGGCTCTTCACCTCGCTGACGCTCGAAACGGAGCTTCCGGACGGAGCCAAGGCTGTGCTCGTGACGGCTGACAACAGTCTCAAGGGAACGTTCATCCGGAATGTGAACACTCTGCAAAGCTTTGATTATCCGGCATTTGTCAACGGGCGCTGCACCTTGAGGATTCCCCGTGGAGTGTATATGCTCTCGTTCGACGGAACTGCAACTCTCGACGATGGCTCGAAGATTAAGGTCCGCTACGCCGGAAACAACACCTACGAGTCGGCGGTCACTTTGTTGGAGGAGAATGAGAAGATGGTTCTCAAACTGACTGTTCTGAAATGAGATTTTTGAGTGTCATATCAATGGTTGTGGCGGCAGTTGCGACACTGTCCCTGCCGGTCTGTGCTTCTTCTGTCCATGGCTACTCGCCGACAGCCAGTTCTCAGGCAGCCCGTCAGCTGTCTCGTGCCGCGTCCGACTCGCTCTCTGTGACTCTGCGCTCGTTTGAGACGGATGCCCCTGTTGAGACCGTGGGGCGTGAAATTTCGGAGCACAACACCGCCTCACGGCTTTTCGCCCGCCGCCATTCCATGACGGAGGTCGAGGCGCGGTTCAACTGGCGGCAGGAAAGCTCGGCGGTCCTTGAGCCTCTCGGCGACGCCGCCATGACGGGGGAGTTCAACGTCCGCTCTCATGTCGTCCTGAACGACCGCTCCGTGGCTGTAGCCGGAGCCGACTATTACAACGGGGTGAAGCGCAATGTCCGCTGGAACTCCGTCTCCGACTACGAGCTGCTCGCGCCCTATGTGATGGCCGATTCTCTCGGAGGCGACCTGCGCACTTCGCAGTACTCGTTCTACGGCGGCTATGCGATGCGCCACCGTCGCTTCAACTGGGGAGTCGGCGCCGGCTACCGTGCCCTTCACGAGTATCGGCAGGTCGATCCGCGTCCTCGCAGCGTCGTCTCTGACTTTCATCTTGACCTCTCTGCCGGCTGCCTCTTTGATAGCTACCGCCTTAATGCCGACGCCTCCCTGCGCCTCTACCGTCAGTTTCAGGAGGTCAGCTTCATGAACGAGCGCGGAGCCAACACCTCCGAACTGCATTTCACGGGGCTGGGAACCCATTTCGAGCGCTTCGCCGGATCGGGCGACTACTGCGCGACGCGCTACCGGGGAACCGGATGCGACGTCGCCCTCTCGCTGATGCCGCTGCATTTCGGCAGATTCTATGCGCTTGCGGGATATGCCCTGTTTGACGTGAACCGCACACTTGCCAACCAGAATAAGGTGCCGATTACGAGGATGCTGCGGCATCGGGGATATGCCTTCCTTGCGTATAGGGGCGGTTCTGACTCCTTCGAATGGGGCGTTTTCGCCGACGGCGGAGCGGAGCTGTCCGACGGACGGGAGAACGTGATAGACAACGGGTTGGGAAACATTTATAATGTTCTCTACGCGATGCCGATGTACCGCTCGCTCAAAGCCGACGCCGATGCCGGAGCTGTGCTGACATGGCGGCGTTCCGGAGGTCGGGACTGGTCTCTGCGAACCCGCGCCGAATGGCTGCACTGGAACTCCTCCTACCGCTACCCTTCAGGCTCCCTCGGCTTTGATCGGCTCGGAGGCACATTGGGGGCTGTGGGGCGGTGGTTCATCAATGGAAAATGGGTAGTTGCAGTGGAGTTCGGAACCGGAGGCTACGGCAGCGCCCGAGGCGGTCTGGCTCTTCCGGAGGGACGCTGCGAGGCAAAGGTTGCGGCGCATTACGAGAGTATGTACGAGCATCTGAACGACGCCCTTGTCCTCGCCGAAGCCGGCTTTCGCGTGCAGCGTTCCATAGGTTCTCGAACTGCGGCATATCTCCGCACAACCTGCCGGCACTCGTTTTTCCTTTCGGGCGAAAACCGGGGCACCGGACTTGTTGCGATTGGATTATGTTTCTGATTATCAGTTATAAGGACATGATTGTTTGAATTTGTAGTTATTATATAAAGCTTTAATTTTTAGTATTTTTATGAAAAAGATTTTATTTGCTCTTGCAGCCGCGCTTGTCGTTCTTGCCGGCTGCGAAAAGGAAGAGGAAAAGTTTGTTCCTCAGCTCAGCGTTGACAAACATGAACTCCCGACCGGCTTCGAGGCGGCAGAGCTGTCGTTCGCAATCACCGCGAACTGCGCGTGGACCATCACCACCGATGCCGGCGAAGGCGAGACTTGGTTTGAAGTGACCCCTGCTGAAGGCGACGGAAACGCTGAGGTGACGGTCAAGGTGAACGCCAACGAAAACGAGAAGGGCAGGACAGCCGTGATTACAGTCAGCTACGGCCCGGAGGAACTTGCGCAGCACGAGGATGTTGCCCTTGTTCAGGAGGCTGAGCCTGTGCGCCCGGAGGACAGAACCGAGGAGGACGTGGCGGTGCGTGCCCGTGGCGGAGAGAAGACGCTCGCGGTGAGCGCAAAGCACTACACTCTCTCGATTTCCGAGGGTTGTGACTGGATTTCCGAGGTTTCGCGCGATGTCGATTCAAAGTCACTTACGCTCAGCTTCTCTGCAAATCCCGGTGACGACTACCGCGATGCGACCGTGCTTGTGCAGAACGGCGACGGAGAGACGGTCAAGACCTTCAATGTAAAGCAGAGCTGGCGCAATATCGAGTCTGGCGAGCTGCTGATTGAGGAGATATATTTCTCATCCACTCTGATTCCCGAAACTGGCAAGACAGACAAGGTTAAGGGAGACCAGTATTTCCGTTTGACCAACAACTGCGACGAGACTCTCTATCTGGACGGTCTTATGATTATGGAAGCCAAGTATCCGACTCTTGTGAATTACGAATTCGCCGACCCGATTAAGGATAAGTTCTGTGGGGTAGGTACAGTCTATTGCATACCAGGCTCCGGCGACGATGTCCCTTTGGCTTCAGGCAAGTCCCTTATCATCGCGAATAACGCTCAGAATCATAAGGAGACGAATCCAGACTCATTTGATCTCTCCAATGCGGATTTCGAGTGGTTTGACACTTCCACACTCGCCTCGCTTCCGGACATTGACAATCCGGATGTGCCGAATCTCGACATCTGGTTCACCTATACTAACACAATCTGGATTCTCCATATTCAGGGCGCACAAGGATGCGCCATCGCCCTTCCGCCGGCATCTGTTGATAAGGAAAAGTTCCTTGCGGACTATATCTGGGACGGCGAATATGTTAATCATACACAGGCCGGTGATTTCCCAATGTCGATTTCAAAGGCATACAAGGTTCCTAACGATTGGGTGATTGATGCCGTGAACCTTTCGGTTCTTGAAGGCGGCTTCGACCTGTCATTTGACTCTTCTCTTGATGCGGGCTTCACCTATTGTTCCGAAAAGAAGAATGACAGCACTAAGTACAATAAGTCAGTGCGCAGAATCCGTTTGGACGACGGCCGGCTTGCAGACACGAACAATTCGACCAACGACTTCACTCCAAGGGCTGTTCCGACTTTGAAGGAAAATCCGAACTGGAAATAGTCTGATTTTATCGAAATATTCGTAATTTTGCGCCGTCCGCCTTTCGTCTTGGAACAGCGGGCGGCGCATTCCTTTCGGGAAATGTGAAAGTGGCAAGGCTTGTTTCTTTCATATTTTCAATGCGGAAATGTGAAGCCCATGAGGCGGGATTGGAGACTGATATTCAAGAAAACAGGTACAGGTTATGTCATCGGGTACAAAGGACGTCGCGCTTGTGCTCTCCAGCGGAGGGCCGCGCGGATTCGCCTACATAGGCGCAATCGAGGAACTTGAAAGCAGGGGCTACAACATCACCTCTGTGGCGGGCTGCTCCATCGGCTCGCTCGTGGGCGGAATCTATGCCGCCGGCGGTCTTGAGGATTTCAAGAAATGGCTGTTTCAGCTCAACAACTACAAGCTGCTCTCGCTACTGGACGTGTCGCTGAGCAAGAGCTACCTTGTCAAGGGCGAGAAGGTCATCGAGGCCATCAAGAAGGTCGTTCCGAACGTGAACATCGAGGACCTTCGCATTCCGTACCGTGCCGTGGCTACCGACCTCTACACCGGAGAGGAAGTCGTCTTCAGGGAAGGCCGGCTGTTCGACGCGATCCGCGCCTCGATTTCCATCCCTTCGCTTTTCCGACCGGTCAAGTACGGCTACCACACGCTCATCGACGGCGGTGCGGTGAATACGGCTCCTTTCAGTATCGTTCCCCGCAACGGACACGACATCCTCGTCTCGTTTGACGTGAACCAGCTTGATTCCCAGAAGATTGCCGGGTATGTCAAGGAACTAGAAGATGCCCGTGACGCCGATCCTGAACTGCATGAGGAGATTGCCGCCATCCTCGCTCCAATTTCATCGAAGAGGGGGCTTTCGCTTCTCGACATGGTCAAGACAGTCGGTGGAGAGGCGCAGCGCGTGTTCAAGGAAGGACGTTCGGCGGATGAAAAAGTCCGCCAGCTCAAGGGAAAGGCTGTCGCCGAAAAAATGCCGTTCATCGTCGAGGACGACAATTACTACTCCATCCTTTCCCGCACCTTTTCCCTAATGCTCCGCACGATAGCCAGTCTTCAGCTCCAGATGTACAAGCCGGACATTCTCGTCAAGATGAGCTTCGATTCCTACAGCACCATCACCGACTACGCCAAAGGCGAGGAAATCGCCGAAAAGGGGCGTGCTCTGATGGCCGAAGCCCTTGACCATTACGAAAAACAAAGATAGTCATAGGCTCGTCGCCTATGACTATCCTACGGACGGGAAGAAGTATATTGGACCGCGTCCAATCAAAACATTACCGCTTTTTCCGGTAATGTTTTTTCACATAGACTTTCTTGCCGTTTACCACTCTGAAGTGTCCTCTGACAAGAGTCTTTTTGCGGGATACTCCTTTGTTGTCTGAACAAAGTTCTTCTCCCAAACAGATCTTTATTTGGATTCTCATTTAACAATTGGTGTTAATGGCGTTTTGGTTGGAATTTGGGATTGAGTTGTCATGTACATCCGCCCGTTAAAACAAAACAGGGTTTGAATTCTTTTGAAATTCTTACCCTGTATTTAAAATCTGCTGGGAAACTTGCCAACTCCCCGCCATGAAAATCCGTCACAAAGATAGGGATTATTTTTTATTTACAACATCTTTTACGAGAAATTCATAAATTTTCCTGTCTGGCTGTCGGGGCAGGCGCGGACTTCGGCGGGTGTGCCGGAGATGACTATGGTTCCGCCTTCGGAGCCGCCGCCCGGGCCCATGTCAATGATGTAGTCGGCGCTGCGGATGACGTCGAGGTCGTGTTCTATGACTATGACAGTGGCTCCGCGGTCGATGAGCCTGCGGAACACGCCGAGAAGCGTCTGAACGTCGGACGGGTGCAGGCCTATGGTCGGCTCGTCGAAGACAAAGACCGAGTCTTCCTGGCCGTGTCCCATTTCGCTCGCGAGCTTGAGCCGCTGCGCCTCGCCGCCCGAAAGGCTCGGGGTCTCCTCTCCGAGAGTCAGGTAGCCTAGTCCCAAATCTTTCAAAACATTGAGCCTCTGGCTCACGAGTTTTAGGTCCGCGCAGGCGTCAATCGCATGGTTGATGTCCATATCCATCAGTTCAGGCAGCGAATGCCATTCCCCTGCGGCATTTTCGCGCTGCACCAGGCTCGCCTGTCTTGAGTACCGCGAGCCCCGGCAGTCTGGGCAGGGGATGTTGACATCGGGAAGGAACTGGACGTCAAGGCTGATGACTCCTGTCCCGTCGCAGGTCGGGCAGCGCAGCTTTCCGGTGTTGTAGGAGAAGTCCCCGTCCTTGTATCCGCATTTCTTCGCGTCCGGCGTCTTGGCGAAGACCTTGCGGAGCTCGTCATGGACATTGGCGTAGGTTGCCACTGTGGATCGGACGTTTATTCCGATGGGGGAGGCGTCGATGAGCTTTACCTGCCTTATGCCATCGGCATCGACGTCAAGGACATGAGCGGGAAGTTTCGCTCCGCTGATTTTGGCCTGAAGTCCCGGAATGAGGCTTTCCAGCACCATGGTCGTCTTTCCCGAACCGGAAACGCCCGTCACGACAGTCAGTCTGCCCTTTGGAATATGCACCTCAAGCGGTTTTACGGTGTGAATCGCTGCTGTCCGCATTGAGATTGTGCCCTTTGCGAAGAGATTTGTTTCCGCTGGACCATTATTCCCGACCATCACGGATGCGGCTCCTGAAAGGAACGGCCCTATCCGCGATGCCGGATTCTTCTCAATCTGCTCAACAGTGCCCTGTGCTATCACCTGCCCGCCATCGGCTCCGGCTCCCGGTCCCATTTCAATCATCCAGTCTGATTCCTTTAGAATCTGCGTGTCGTGATCGACGAGGACCACGGAGTTCCCGTCGGCAATCAGGTCGTTCATCACTCCGGTAAGCCCCATGATGTTAGCCGGATGCAGACCTATGGACGGCTCGTCAAGTACATAGAGTACCCCCGTTGTTCTGTTGCGTACAGCGCGTGCGAGTTGCATTCTCTGTCTTTCTCCGGTGGAGAGAGTGGCCGCGCTGCGGTCGAGCGTCAGGTAGCCTATGCCGAGATCGAGCAGCCTCTTTGCCGTGTCAAGGAAGGACTCGCAGATGCTTTCGGCCATCGGCCTCATCTCCTCCGGCAGCGTCTCAGGCACGCCGCGTACCCATCCGACTATTTCCGAGAGCGTCATCCTGCACGCATCCGCCAATGAGATTCCCCTCAGCCTCGGGGCACGCGCAGCGTCCGAGAGCCTTGTGCCATGACAATCCGGGCAGACATCGCTTCGGAGGAATTTTTCCACCCGCTTCATTCCCTTTTCGTCCTTGACCTTGGCGAGGGCGTTCTCGACGGTATAGACGGCGTTGTAGTAGGTGAAGTCCAGCTCGCCGGCCTGATTGCTGTTCTTCGGGTGATAGAATATGTGCTTCTTCACGGCAGGGCCGTGAAATACAATATCCTTTTCCTTCGGAGTCAAGTCCTTGAATGGCACATTGGTACGCACTCCCATCTCTCGGCACACGTCGGTCATCAGCGACCACATCAGCGTGTTCCACGGAGCGACGGCACCCTCGTCAATCGAGAGGTTCTCATCCGGCACAAGCGTGCTTTCATCCACAGTCCTCACTGTTCCGGTCCCGTCGCAGGTCCGGCAGGCTCCCTGGCTGTTGAACGACAGTTCCTCCGCAGACGGTGCATAGAAATGCTCCCCGCACACCGGACATACGAGTTCCTGCCCCGCAGCCACTTTCAGCGACGGCTCCAGATAGTGCCCGTTCGGACAGCGGTGACTCGCGAGACGTGAGAACATAAGCCGCAGACTATTAAGTAGCTCCGTGCCTGTCCCGAAAGTACTTCTTATGCCTGGAATCCCAGGCCTCTGGTGCATTGCAAGCGCCGCCGGGACATAGAGAACCTCATCGACGAGCGCCTTCGAGGCCTGAGTCATGCGCCTGCGCGTATAGGTCGAGAGCGATTCCAGATAGCGCCGCGACCCTTCAGCGTACAGCACCCCGAGTGCCAGCGATGATTTCCCCGACCCGGAAACGCCGGCTATCCCGACGATGCGGTTAAGCGGCACATCGACATCTATGTTCTTGAGGTTGTGCACTCTCGCGCCTCTCACCTCAATCTTCTGTGGAATATCCCTTTCTTTCATGCCCTTGCGTGTATTATTTATTGCCTTTGCGGCTTACTATATTTGACATATTTTCCTGCCGTGACATATTTTTCGCCCCGACGCCGCTCCCTGTTTCCGATTTCATCAAACCGGCGGCGCCGAGGCGGGCATAAAGTACATCGCCGCCAGCACTATGAATATCAGAGAGATATAGATGATTTTTCTGTCGTTCTTATTCTGTTTCATTTCAATAATTTCTTTGTCTGAGCATTTACGAATGCGTCCTGTTTTCGGCATACTGCCGCTGTATGATGAAATGTTACCGGCCGCCAGAAAACGGCGCCACCGTCCGTGTCCGGAAAGACTCTCGTGCCTTGCGCGCATAGAGACGGAGTATGTCTGAGGGTATGCCGCAGTCAGGCGAGGACACGAAATCACGCGTGCGCGCCTCGTCCTTCGCGAGGGCGGTGGCGAGCAGCCATGCCACGGCCATGCGGACATAGTATGGTTCGTCAGGTTTCAGTCCCATTCTCCGCAGTGACTCAAGCGTGCGCCCGATGGTTTCCGGTGTCAGAAAACAGCACATCATCATCACGATGCCGACCCTTCTGGTGAACTCCCCGCGCGACTTGAGCAGCTTGCTAACATAGTTCCACACCTTGTCCGCAACGGCAGGCTTTCGAGCCCACTTCGCGTTGCAGCAGAATGTGTCGCACACGGCCCAGCTGTTCACCGCCGGCAGAAAATCATCGACCAGAGACAGCCTTTCTTCAATGCCGCACTTCATTTCGTCGATCACAAGTCCCCAGATGCTGCGTTCCTCATGAGAGAGCGTGCCGACGGTCGATTTCCAGTCATCGAGCCATTCCCGGGCATCATCCCGGGAGGCAATGGCTTTTGCTTCTGCCTGCATTTCGGGTTTGTGCATTCCGAGCACGACGGTTTCCGGCCCCGGAGTCACGATTCTCACATGGCCTTCGCGGTAGTGCGCGTCGGCCTTGAAGCGCTCACACACGAGCGGGAGATATTTCGTTTCCCTGTAAATCGTGTCGAACATCTGCCTCAGACGTGTCTCGTCGGCGATGAGTCCGCGAAGCTCCGCAAGGCGTGAGGCGTTGTCCGACTCGGGAATCCAGAGCTTTAGGTAGCCGCCCTCGGCGTATTTTGTGTGAAGATGTTCAAGAATTCGCTCCCACATCTGCCGGCGGTTCATCTCGGGGTAGTGGTCGAATCCGTAAAGCACGGTTCTGCGGATCACGGTCTCCGGGTCAATCTGCCTGTCGGCCTCTGCGATGATGCGGCCATAGACGCTGCGCGGTGGATTCTTTCCCGATGCGCGATGGTCTTCCGCAGCCTCGGCCGCAAGTTCAATTTCCTCCTCGCTGAACCATTGACGCAATGCGCTGTCCTCTCGAATCTTGCGCCCTGACACGATATGGTGGTTCTCGCGCCCTTCGGAAAGTCCGAGGTCGTGATATGCGGCCGCAAGGTAGAGAACCTCCGGTTTCACGGGGTAAAACTTCGCCAGTTCCTGACTCCGAGCAATCACGCTCCGAACATGATCTTCCCGATGCGCAGCGTCAAACTTCGCATACTGAGGGATAATCTCCCTCTCCACATATTCCTCAAAACTTTCCATATTACGGATATTTCTGCAAAATTATCGTAATTTTCAAAATACATTTTGAAAAATTGCATCCAAGTTCAAAATGGCACTTTGAATTTGGATGCAATCTTGACAGAAAGCCTTGTTACTTAAAATTTCACTTCTTTCCAGTCGCCGCAAGGGACTTTGACGGTGCGGATCTTGTCGCCGCAGCGAACGACAATGCTGTCGGAGCCGGATGCGTTGAGGATGTAGAGACGTTTGCCACGCGGGGCGGCATCAATGACTGCGTTGTCCTGGTAGACTGCAACGATGCGCTCGGTGTCGCTTTCGGCCTCAATTACCGGGTAGCCGAGTTCAGGATGATGAGGACGGAACTCGCTCCGCAGCAGGGTCTCCTTGTGCTCGTCAGTGAACGCCATCCACCTGCGCATGACCTCAAGATGCTCCTCAGGAATATCCCTCAGCATTGCAGAGTATTGGATGACTCCGAATATGGCGTTGATTATCGCGCGTCCGACATTTTCCGGAGTTTCCGCGAGGTTCCATTCAATCATGTCCGAATGAACTGCCGTCGTGCCGCTCGTGAGCCTGAGCGATGCGATTCTCATCCTGTTGTCCTTCGCGTTTCCGGGACAGTCGGCGGCGCGGAACATATTGCCGTACTGTCTGATGGCCGGACCGATGTACTGTTGCCTGAACTCAAGAAGAATATCCGGCTTTATGGCTTTCAGGGCGGATGTAATATCCTTCATCAGCACATTCACCGCCTCATTGACGTTCATTATGTCGCGTCCGGCATAGTTATCCTTCACGGCCGGATCCTCTCCACGAAATCCGAAACTGTCGATGAAGTCGAGCTTGAAACCGTCCAAATTCCAGTCCTTCAGCGCAGTCACATAGAGATTCACAAGATGCTCACGCACCTCAGGGAAACGGGGGTCGAGCACACAGCAGTTCATTCCCCAGTCTGTGTAGAGGTATTTCCCCTCAAATTTTTTGTAGGCTTCGCTGTTGAATCCGACGAAAGGAACGCTGTACCAGATCATATATTTCATTCCCAGTTCATGCACCGCTGCGACGTGCGCGGCCATGTCAGGAAATTTCTTGGGAGTCGGCTTCCAGTCCCCGCAGAAGGCATAGCCCCTGTTTCCGTCGTCAGTCTGCCATCCGTCGTCGAGAATCACCGTCTTCATCCCGAGCCCAGCGGCGAGCCTGCACTCCTGCTCCACGTCCTTTTCGTTCACATTCTGGTGGAACTGGTACCATGTCGAGTAGAGCGGCTCGAAAGCGGATTCAGGAGCGTTGAGGGCGTGCATCCCCTTTTCTTCCATCATCCACTGAACTCCGTCCTGAATGGTCTCGCCCCAAAACACGCGGCGGCCGTCAAGCAGAATCTTTGTCTCGTAGTGACTCATCGGCGCCTCGGCTTCCCTAAAAAAACGCAGCTCCGAACAGACATCGCAGCCCTCCTCCATCACGCCAAGCGCGGCTTCCACCCGTCTGAACGTTTCGCTGCACGCTATTGTGAGGCAGTTGGTGTCGTTGTCGTCGAAATATTCATAGAGCGGCATTCTGAACGCGAGCGCGCTGGAGTTGTTGCTGCCGCCCCAAAACGGGTCGAGGTGGGTTCCGCAGGAGACGTCCGAAGTCCATGTGTTGAACACGCCCTTCTGCGGGAATGTGAAATAGACGTTGAACTTAGCCGGAGTGCACGGCTGAGGGGCGTCCATCACGATGCTTATGACTTCCTTGCCCTCCGTAGACTCTACAGAAGCGGAAAATTTCCATTCGCCCGGATTGTCAGAGACTATAACGATTTCATCGACAATCGAACTCTTGAGCACCGGAGCGACGATTTCGCCCTTCGACGCACAAGGGTTGCTCTCCCAGGACTTCTGGGCGTAGGAAAATGATGCGGACATGACAACAGCCGCAATCATGGCAAGAATTTTCTTCATTTTTTCTATAATTTGTCCAAAGGTACGAAAATATCGGAAACACTTCAAATCATCCCTACACGAACCATCTCATATAATTGGCGAACCCCCATCTGCGACCGCAATTATTTTCGTAGAATCAATGGTGTGGTGTTACTATGTTTCTACTACACAATCATATAACATATTCTATCTCGCAAAATTGAAAATTTATTGATTTTGCGAAGTTGGGATTTAAGGAATATCTTTTCAGAGGCTGCGATAAATCATCAGCTCTTTCCTGTTTCCTTCGCCTCCTCCGCCCAATGCAGGACCTCGAGACGCTCCTCGTCCGGTGTACTCGATTTATAGCAGTCCAACCATATAGACAGGAATCATTACTGTCTCTCCATCCTTGTTCAGATCCTTCGTGTAGATAAGATACCTGTTGCCGATGCGGTTAGAGAATTTGTTGCAAAATTCAT
>ERZ808246.1870-NODE-1870-length-14185-cov-6.048762_pt1 | contig 14185 bp, 11 predicted proteins | sample MGYA00521083_ERZ808246 | MGnify/ENA primary metagenome ERZ808246 (study PRJEB31516, sample SAMN03275577) | gut metagenome | biome: mammalia-associated habitat; material: feces | host: Papio cynocephalus | place: Kenya | collected 2012-07-07 ...
GCAAAAAAATCGCCCGTGTCTACTTTGGAAAATAATAACATCTAAAAATTATTTTTCGTGTCTACTTTTCGCGTCCGGTACAACGACAACCCGCGAGGTCAGGCCACGGTCATGATTGCCTGCTGCAAACGTCGGCAAAAAGTTGTAAAAGCAAGACAACTTTATTGGCAAAAAGTTGTAACTTTACGCACAAAACATTGGCAAAAAGTTGCAGAAATATGCTTAAACGAAAAATAATCAGCAAGTTAACAGAATGGAAGAACAACACAGCGAATAAGGCTCTTCTAATTAAAGGTGCGAGACAGGTGGGGAAGACCACTATCGTCAGACAATTTGCAAAGGCCAACTATAAAAACTTCATAGAAATCAACTTTGAACAAATGCCCTTGGCAAAACAGGCGTTCGAAGGCAATCTTGATGCGCGAAGCGTCCTTATAAACCTTTCGGCAATGGGATTCGGTCCGTTGGAGCCCGGCAAGACCTTGATTTTCTTTGACGAGATACAGTCTTGCCCTAAGGCAAGGACGGCAATAAAGTTTCTGGTGGAAGACGGACAATATGATTATATTGAATCCGGCTCGTTGCTAGGCATTAGCTATAGGGACGTGCCGTCTTACCCGGTGGGATTTGAACATGAGCTGGATATGTTCCCGCTTGATTTTGAAGAATTTCTGTGGGCCTGCAATATCGAAGGAGATGTCGTTGCCACACTGAAAGACTGCTATGACAGCCTGAGACCGGTTCCCGATTTTCTCCATAGGCAAATAATGGAGCGTTATCGCCAATACCTGATTGTGGGAGGTATGCCGGAAGTAGTAATGACCTATCTCTCCAATGAGGATTTCAATAAAACCATCATGAATCAGAAAGATATCCTTACCGGATACCGCAACGACATCTCCAAATATGCAGGAAAGGACAAGATGTTGGTGAAATCCGTATTTGACGCAATCCCAGGGCAGTTGAGCAAGCAAGACAAGCGTTTTATTCTGGCGTCTATAGAGAAAAACGCGTCACAGCGCAAATATGGAGCCCCGACTCAATGGCTGGTTGACGCCGGCATGGCCTACTATTCTTTCAATGTCGGAGCCTTTGAACTGCCGTTTCCGAGCCATGAGAACCTGAAACTGTACAAACTTTTCTTTGTTGACAGCGGGCTGATGTGCGCAATGATGCTCGGCAATATACAGTCCAAGGTTCTGACGGGCGATATTTTTGTGAATGAAGGTGCTCTCGCTGAAAACTATATAGCGGGAGAGCTGACCATGCATGGCATATCATTGGACTATTACGACAGAAAGAGCAAGCATGAACTTGACTTCATATTCCCCGAAGGCAATAAGATTTCCATTATTGAGGCAAAATCTGGCAAAGACTATAAAAAGCATTCCTCACTCGACATCGCACAGAGTCTTTTCGCCGACAAGATAAACCGCAGTATCGTGATGAGCGGCAACAATATAGAAGTCGAAAACGGAACCTTATATTTGCCTTTTTACATGAGCATGTTTCTCGTCTGAATCGTGGAATACAAACAAGCCAAGCACCACCATGCAGATGTTGTCCGCATCTATCCCCATTGTTGTTACACAATCTATATTATGTTAACTTATACGGAGAGGTAAGACTTCCCCGCGCGTTTTCCAGAAAATTAGCGTATCTTCGCATGAAATTTTGAGACAACGCAAAATATGGGAAAAAGAAAACAGGACATAATTCTGGAGAATGTCACGATTGAGGCGGTCGCGGCCGAGGGCAAGGCGCTCGCTCATGTCGCTGGAGCCGTCGTGTTCGTGCAGTTTGCGGTGCCCGGCGACGTGGTTGACATAAAGGTGACGAAAAAGAAGAAAAACTACATGGAAGGCTTCATCCTGCGGCTCGTCAAGGCATCGGAACACAGGCTGGAGCCTTTCTGCAAATATTTCGGAACCTGCGGCGGATGCAAATGGCAGCCGCTGCCCTACGGGATGCAGCTTCAGGCAAAGCAGCGGCAGGTCTATGACCAGCTGGTGAGGATAGGACATCTCAATATCCCTGAAATACAGCCGATTATCGGCTCGGAAAAAACCACGTGGTACCGCAACAAACTGGAATTCACATTCTCGCGCAGACGTTGGATATATGAGAACGAAAATCCGGACGAACTCTCTGAAACAGAGAAGCTTGGACTTGGATTTCATGTCGGGAGATTCTTCGACAAGGTGCTCGACATCGACTGCTGCTACCTCCAGCCCTCCCCTTCCAACGAGATTCGCAATTTCATAAGAGCTTATGCCATAGAGCATAAGCTCCCATTTTTCGACATCCGTGAACACACGGGCTTTCTCCGCACGATGGTCGTGCGCACGACGGAAAAAGGCAATGTGATGCTGATTATGTGCTTCTATCACGAGGATGAGGAGGCGCGCACTGCCCTGCTCGATGCCGTAGCGGACAAATTCCCGCAGATTACCTCGCTCTACTATGTCATCAACGGCAAGGCGAACGATTCGATTTCCGATCAGGAATGCGTGCTCTACAAGGGCGAGGAGGCAATCTACGAAGAAATGGAGGGCCTGAGATTCAAAATCGGCCCAAAGTCCTTCTACCAGACCAATACGGAACAGGCCTACAGGCTCTACAGCACAGCCCGCGAATTTGCGGCGCTTACCGGCAAAGAAGTCGTCTATGACCTCTACACCGGAACCGGTACCATCGCGCAGTTCGTCTCCCGGCAGGCCGCGAAGGTCATCGGCATCGAATATGTCCCGGAGGCCATCGAAGACGCGAAGGAGAACGCGGGGAACAACGGCATAGAGAACTGCACGTTCTTCGCCGGCGACATGAAGGATGTCCTCACGGCTGATTTCATTGCGGAACACGGCCGTCCTGACGTCATAATCCTCGACCCGCCGAGAGCCGGAATCCATCCGGACGTCGCGAAAGTCATACTGGAGGCCGCCCCTGAAAGGATGGTCTATGTGAGCTGCAACCCGGCTTCGCAGGCCCGTGATCTCGAAATCTTGTGCAGTAAGTATGAAATTACGGCCGTGCGTCCGGTTGATATGTTCCCGCAGACACATCACGTAGAAAATGTCGTTGCCCTAAGGCGGATTTGAGTGTCTTTTTGGCCATATTTCCTCGTTTTGTTTGTCATTTGGCCCCACCAAACTCCGCGCAAAACGAGAAAATCTGTCTCAAAAATACATTTCAAATCCCTCAGCGCATAATAATAAAAATCTGTCTCGAAAATATATCTCAAATTCCACCGTGCATAAACAATAAAATGATAATATAGAATATGTTTGAACAAATTTTGATACTTCTCGGAGGATTGATTCTTATTCTTCTTGGGGCAAACTGGCTTGTTGACGGTGCGTCGAGCGTCGCCAAGAAAGCCGGTGTGAGTGAATTTGTCATAGGGCTTACGATTGTCGGCATCGGCACGTCCATGCCGGAGCTCGTTGTCAGCTGCACCGGGGCGTTTCAGGGCAACGCCGACATCGCAATCGGCAACATCATCGGCTCCAACATCTTCAATGTCATGCTGATACTCGGAGTCACCGCACTGATATGCCCGCTGATAATAACAAAGAGCAACAGGAATGTTGATATGCCGCTGAACCTGCTCGTGACCATCCTGCTGATATGCATGGGACTGACATACACTCTCTTCGGATTCGGAACAGATGAACTTACGAGGATTGACGGTGCCGTCATGCTCACGGTTTTTGCGCTGTACCTCTATTTCTCATTCAAGAAAGGTTCCGGCGAGGAAGAAGAGGAAGAAAGCGATGTGAAGCTGTACAAGACACCCGTCGCGCTCGTGATGATTCTATTCGGGCTCGGAGCGCTTGTCGGCGGCGGCCAGCTGTTCGTCAATTCAGCCGTTGAACTTGCAAAAATTTTCGGTGTTCCGGACAAGTTCATCGCAATTACGATTCTTGCAGGCGGCACTTCCCTCCCGGAACTCGCGACCTGCATAGTCGCGGCAATAAAGAAGCGCTCGCAACTCGCGCTCGGAAACATCCTCGGCTCAAACATCTCCAACATACTGTTGATTCTCGGAACAGCCTCAGTCATCACCCCTCTGTCGTTCGCCAATGTGACGATCCTGGACATCGCTGCCGTAGTCGCATCTGCGCTCTTTCTTGTGATTTGCGGCCTGTGCTTCCGCAAAAGGGCCAGGCTCGGCATTCCTGAAGGCATCGTTCTGCTGCTGATGTACGCTGCATATATGTTCTTCCTCATAAAATCCGTTCTTTAACGGAAGTGACAGTTGTTACAAGGCCAAATCATTAAAAACAAACATATATAACAATATTGTAATTTACAATAACAAATATGTTACACCTCCTTCAGACACCGGAAATCCCCGCAATCCTCGATACGCTCGACATAAAGGCCGACACACAGAAACTGATCGAGCACGTCACGACCACGCCGGTGGAAGAACTGCTCAAGGAACTTCTTAACGACACGATTAAGTTCGGGCTGAAGGTTCTCGCCGCCCTCGCGATTTATTTTGTAGGAGCGTGGCTTATCAGGAAAATCAGGAAAATCCTTGCAGGCATCTTCGCAAAGCGCGGAACCGACAAGGCCATAGCCTCCTTCACGATGAGCCTAGTGAACATTACGCTCACCATCCTGCTCATCATTCTGACGGTGGGAACCCTCGGTGTGAACACAAGCTCTCTCGCCGCTCTTCTCGCAGCCGGCGGTATGGCAATCGGCATGGCTCTGAGCGGAACAGTGCAGAACTTCGCGGGAGGAATCATGCTTCTGGTGTTCAAGCCGTTCAAGGCCGGAGACTTCATCGAGGCTCAGGGCTTTTCGGGAACGGTCAGCGAGGTGAACATCGTGAGCACAAAGCTGCGCACCACCGACAACAGGACGATAGTCCTTCCGAACGGCGCACTTTCCGGCGGCACAATCAACAATGTCTCCCGGAATCCGACCCGCCGCGTAGAGTGGAAGGTTACAGTGGAATACGGCAGCGACGTCCAGTGCGCGAGAAAGGTCATTCTCGGCATCCTCTCGTCAGACAAGCGCATTCTGACCGGCAGCGACGCTCCTGCACAGCCGGTCGTGAATCTGTCCGCCCTGCTAGACAGCAGCATCGAGCTCCAGATTCGCTGCTGGGTCAAGACCGAAGACTACTGGGACGTGCTATACGACATAAATGAGCAGATTTACAGCGCCCTTCCGCAGAACGGAATCGACTTCCCGTTCCCTCAGCTTGACGTGCATATCCGGAATGGTGAGTAAGCCCCGCAGAAGTTCTTAGAGTAAAATTCATATAAAACGAGAAGTACAAGACACCTGCCCCTAAAACACCGGAGCAGCCTTTTCGGCTGTGAGGATTCTTTAGGGGCGGGGAACGCAGTAATCCGAAGTTTTAGATGGATTTTACACCAGTAGGCCGCCCTTGGCGCGTATATCCTTGGTAACGATAGGATTGGAATAGATCTTCAGGAAATGTTCCCGCACGCCGGCGCGGTCCAGTTCGGGCTCGATGGTGTCGAGCTGATGCTCCATGTAATCAACGAACCATTTCTTGTCGGCAACGGTGTATTTTCCGGCAAAGCGGTCGCCGCCGCCCAGAATGTCGTAGGCGACATAGTTATTCTTCCACAGCCTGTAGCCATCGACCACACGGATGTTCACCGCATGACGGATATACTGGTATCGGTCGTTTTTGTCGCAGAGCGAAGCGAGAGAGAGTTCCTCGTCGGTCAGCGGCTTGCCTATGTTCAGATGAATGTCTCCCTTCTGCTGCGTGACGCCCACGAGTATGCTGTTCAAGTCCTCGCCGTGCGCCTTCGAGTATTTCCCGTCACGCTGCGTTATGAACGTCTCGCGCGCCTTAAGGATGTCGCACGGCTCAATCTCGTATGAAATGCTCATCGGCACGATGTTCAGTTCAGCGAAATTCTGCTTGAAGCTGTCAGGCCGCCCGCTCATGTCGAGCATCTTCAGAAGTCCCTGTTCGGTGGTGTCATAGCCGTCCTTCGTGCGGCCCTGCCTCTGCGCGAGCCATACGGAACTTTCCCCCGTGGTGATGCTCTTGCGAATATATCGCGACAGTCTCTGGGACGAAAGGTAAAGCTCGCGTGCAGAAACGCCCCTTATGACCTTGATCATGCGGTTAGAGCGAATCAGATACTCGATGAACTTGTTCTGAATCAGATTGTCGCCGACGCATATTTCAGTAGGGTGCAGATTGTTCTGGAAAAGGACCCACTGAAGAATCGCGGGGTCGAGGATTATGTCCCTATGGTTCGAGAGCATGAGAAACTTCCTGCCGTCCTCTATATTGGCGATGCCGTCGTAGGAAAAATTGCGTGCCGTCGTGTCGAGGATGCGCTTGACAATCTTCGACATGATCATATACTGAAAGTCATCAATCGACTTCATCTGAAGCAGCTGTTCCCCGAGATAGCCGGCGTCCTTCTCCGGATAGAAATATTTTGAAATCTTGGGGAGAACCGGGCTTTCCGCAATGTGCTGAAATGCGTCAACGGCCTCCGCATCGGTCTTGTAAGGTCCGATTGCGTCAATATCGCTAAAATCTTCCATATCGTTTCATATTATATGCGAAGTGCATCATTTGTTCCGAACAATCCGCGAATATACGAAAATATCGTCAAAAATCCGCGCGGTGAAGTATGGAACTGTCGCCGTAGCTGAGGAAACGGAACCCGTGAGCGAGCGCGTAGTCGTAAATAGGCTTCCAGTTGCCTCCTACAAATGCCGAAATCAGCAGCAGCAGCGTACTCTGAGGCTGATGGAAATTGGTAATCAGGGTCTTCACGACACGGAAACGAAATCCGGGAACAATGATTATGCGCGTGCCGGCGACGAGTTCGTCGAGTCCGTTGCCTTCGAGATATGAGATTATAGCGTCGATGGATTCCTTGAAGGAATATGAATAATCCCTCTCGTAAGGCTCCCATTGTGAAACGTCGGAAGGCCGTCCGTCCTCGATGCAGTGAATACCTATATAGTACAGGGACTCCAATGTCCTGACGGATGTGGTACCTACGGCCGTGACATTGTCTCCGTTGTCACGAAGTCTGCGCAGCAGGTCGAGTCTTACGGAAAAAGGCTCCCTGTGCATATGGTGCTTCGATACGAGGCTGTCCTTGACAGGAAGGAATGTTCCTGCCCCGACATGAAGGCAGACATCCTCGATGTCGATTCCTCGGCTCCGAATGCCGTCAAGCACGCGCTCCGTGAAGTGTAGGCCGGCAGTCGGTGCGGCGACGGAGCCGCGATATTTCGCATAGAGGGTCTGGTAGCGCTCAAGATCAATCGCCTCCGTGTCTCGGTTCAGATAGGGAGGAATCGGAATGTTACCGCAGACTTCAAGAACCCGAGAGAACGGAATCCCGTTTTCCCAGCGGAACTCGACCCCGGCCGTCTGCCCGTCACGGCTCACAAGGTCTGCCGTCAGTCCGATTTCAGCGACTTCTCGGGAGTCTTCAGGATTGAGTATATGCAGCGTATCCGCCTTCCACTTCTTCGCATTGCCGACTATGCACTTCCATCGGCACATTTCCGTGGCGGCAAATATCAGATTGTATTCCACGGGAAACTCCGGTTCAAGGCAGAAGATTTCTATGACAGCGCCCGTCTCGCGCCGGAAGTGCATCCTCGCGGGAACAACTTTCGTGTCATTGAACACCATCGGGGCTCCAGTAGGGAGAAGTTCCGGGAGGTCACGGAATATGTGCTCGCTTATCGTTCCGTCCGCGTCGTATTCTAGAAGTTTCGAGGCGTCGCGCTCTGCAAGCGGATACTTTGCGATGCGTTCGTCTGGAAGAGGATAGTTGTAGTCTTCTATGCGTATTTCCGGAATCATGATATAGTTATCTTTTAGGCTGCAAATTTAGCGAATATTTCCGAGATGACTCTCCGTCCGACGATTTACATCTCAAAACAAACATCTTTTTACATGCGTATTTACACATGTAACCCACGGAGACATGTACCATCACCTCCGGTGAAAAGCCATCAACCTTTCAGTATTGTATCATAATTTTTTCTAATAGATTGTTTACCCTCTAGTTATTTTCTTAAATATTAGTCATTTATAATATATATTCTATAGTTTTACATATAGTAATTGCGTAACATCGCTCCTATTGGATGTCAATATCGTTCAGATAGGAGTAATTATTGTGCATAGTCAATTGAAAACCATCGGAATTGACCAAAATTATCTCTACTAATTATTGGTATAGTTTCCACAAATTCTTCACTATATATTAACAATTGTTACACAAACGATGTTTGCAGACTTCCGATATTTTTATTTAACTTTGTAACCTTACTGATTACAACTATGAACTCGCGTCTTTTACAATTTCTGAATGCAGAAAACATCACTCAGGCACAATTCGCGGACTCTATAGGAGTCACGCGCGCAAGCATCTCCCACATAATATCTGGGCGGAACAAGCCGAGCTACGAATTCATCTCGGAAATGATGAAAAAATACCCGCGACTGAACCCGGAATGGCTGATTTTAGGAAAAGGCAGGATGTATAATGAAAATGACAGACCGGTGCAGCATACCGCAGATGTGTCAGGCGGCGAGGACCTGCTCTTCCCTACCGATTTTGAGTCCGACGGGCCGGCGCTTCAGGAACCGCCCCGGCAGATGACGCCTGTTCCATCCCGGATGAACGCAGGAAGCCTTCCTGATAGCCTGGTCACCTCAGCGGCCACTCGGAGCGAGGAGCATCAGTCCCCCGGTTCGTCTCCTGCCCCTGCCGGAGCGACGGCAGACGCTCCAATGGCTTCCTCTGCTGCATTAACCTCCACCAGACCGCGAAGTGTCAGCAAAATCATAGTTTTTTTCGACGACGGAACTTTTCAGGAAATGCGCGGATAATTCCGAAATTATAGCTAAGTTTGCTTCAAATTCTAAGAAACCGTTCATTTTTTATGTTCAGTTCTCTTTGAGTCGGATTTTCCTATTTGAGAAGTCATGTACAAGGCACTGCTGAAATACTATCTTAGACACAACTCACCGGCCAAGGCATTCGGAATCGCGACGGACCTGCTCGCTGCGGTAAGGAAGATTCCTTTCGGAAGGAATCTTGTCCGAATGCGCTACAGAAATCGGATAAGGACAGACCGGAAGCTCGAAATTTTCGGTCTTAAGTTTGCAAATCCAGTAGGGCTCGCTGCTTCAATAGATACTGAAGGTGTTTTCTATAACAGTCTGTCCGACTTTGGGTTCAGCTTCATTGAAATTGGCCCAATGTCTTATGTCAAGCAGGACTACAGCACCCCGGCAAGGCACTATCTCGGAGTACAGAAGGCCATCGAACACCTACGGACAGATAGCCCGGACTGCATAATAGCCGGCAACATAACCAGAAACGCCCGGAGCCGGGGCAGCGAAATCGTCAAAGACTTTGAAAACGCCTTCGCGCTGCTCTATGACTTTGTCGATATGATTGTGATAAACCCCTACTGTAATGGCACGGAAGAACCGGAAGGCGAAAGCGGGGCTGAGGGTGCCTACGGTCTTACGGAACTGCCGGAAGTAATCGACAGGATACTGACAATGCGCCTGTACTACGACACGAACAAACCGGTCCTCGTCAGGCTAACGCCCGAAATCACCCGCGCCCAAACAGATGAAATCATCGAATACTGTCTTTCCGGAGGAATCGATGGAATCGTGGCCGGAAGTACGCTCCGGCGCAATGACGACAGTGACGGGAGCGAACTCTTTAACAAAAACTTGAGGTTCGTAAATTATATATTCGAGAAATCAAATGGTTTGTTGCCCATCATCGGGGTGGGCGGAGTCATGAACAGCACTCAGGCACAGCAGATGCTCGACGCCGGCGCGTCTTTGATTGAGGTCTATACCGGACTTTTCCGCGAAGGACCCGCCATCGTGAAGAATATAGTCAACAGGCTGCCGGTCAGAACGGGGCTTGCGGAAAAAACAGATACGAAATGAAACAGACAGCAGCCTCAATCTGCACAATCGGAGACGAGATTCTGATAGGTCAGATCGTCGATACCAACTCGTCGGTGATTTCGAGAAGCCTGAACGAAATCGGAGTGAGAGTCACGAGGATGGTCTCAATCGGAGATGACGGGAAGCAGATAATTGAAACTCTGGAAAACGAACTGTCCTGCAATGATATAGTCATAGTCACCGGAGGTCTTGGCCCAACTAAGGACGACATCACGAAGCCAGCCCTGGCGGAACTGTCAGGAGCCTCCGGCTACAGGCAGGACGCACGCCAGCTGAAAATCATCCACGACATACTTCGCTCCAGAGGACTTGACGTGCTTGACATAAACATTGCACAGGCATCTGTTCCGGACAACTGCGAAGTGATTCTCAACCGCATGGGCACAGCTCCCGTCATGGTTTTCCCATTCGACGAGGGAAGGTTCGGGCACAAGGCACGGCTCTATTCAATGCCGGGAGTGCCGTTCGAGACGGAGGCTGCGCTTCCGGATGTGATTGCGGACATCAGAAAGAACTTCGGACACTCCGCAATCACCCACAGGACCCTGATGACTTTCGGTCTCGCGGAATCTGCGCTTTCAAAGAAAATTGAACACTGGGAGACAGCCCTGCCCGAGCACATACACCTCGCCTACCTTCCCAATCCCCTCACGGGAGTCAGGCTGAGGCTGTCCATATACAGCGGGCACCGTCAGGAAAACGAGGCGGAGCTTGAGCGTCAGATTGCGAGGCTTCGCGAAATACTCGGAAACACCATCTATGCGGAAAGCGACAGCAGCCTTCAGGCAGAAATCGGCAGGCTGCTTCTCAAAGCCGGCAAGACGGTCAGCGCGGCCGAGTCCTGCACGGGCGGCAAGATTTCAGAACTGATGACCTCGGTTCCAGGATGCTCGGCCTACTATCTCGGCTCCGTAACCTCCTACGCAATTCCGGTGAAGGAGAAAGTTCTCGGTGTTCCGGCTGAGACTATAGAACGCTTCGGGGTCGTCAGCGGGGAAGTCGCGGCGGCAATGGCGGAGGGAGTCCGCAAACTCACGGGCAGCGACTTTGCCGTTGCCACGACCGGTGTTGCGGGTCCGGGAGGCGGCACTGAAACCAAGCCGGTAGGGCTCGTCTGGGTCGGCGTAGCCTCCGAAAAGGGGACAAAAACGGCATCATTCACATATAAGAATGACCGTAGGCGCAACATCGAGCGTTTTGCGGCCGCTGCGCTCCATTTATTATGGGAAACAATATCTGACAAATGTAACCAACAATAAGATAATCGATATAACAATAAAGTTTAATATGGAAACAACTTTGTTATATCACTCTTGTTAATCAATAAGGGAAATTTATGGAAGTTTTTTCGCCAATTTGAGCACCAAAACCCTTTTCTGACGGGCGGAAATCGTCGCCGCCATTGCCCGCCCCCAGTACACGAAGAAAGTTCCCACCGGCAATGGCTGAAATTGAGGCCTCGTCATATCCGCGCCTCCGCAGTTCCTCAAATATGACCTCGATGCGGCTGCAGTTCTCCAGTCCCTCGGGAGTGACGGCAATCCCGTCAAAGTCGGAACCTATCCCGACGTGCTCCGGGCCGACAAGCGAGACGACGTGGTCAATATGGTCGGCGACCCTCCTGTAATCCGGACGCGGCAGCTTCTTCAGCCGGTCAAGGCAGCCGTACCATGCCGCCCTTTTCGTAGCGTCGGCGGGGTCGGCGATGAACTCCCCTTCGATTCTGTCAACCGCATCGTCATAGCGGTCAAGCACACGGGCGAAGTCCGCGTCGAGAAAAGCCGGATAGAAATTTATCTGAATGACTCCCCCGTTACCGGCAAGACGGCGGATCATGTCATCCGTCATGTTCCTCGGACGGTCGGCAAGGGCACGGCAGCATGAGTGAGTGGCGACGACCGGCTTCGAGCTGCATTCAAGGACATCGTAAAACGAGCGGTCGGAAATGTGCGACACATCCACAAGCATCCCGAGCCTGTTCATCTCCGCCACGACCTCGCGGCCGAATGCGCTGAGACCGCCCCAGCGGCCGGAGCCTCCGCTCGTGCAGGAATCGCAGATTTCATTGTCACGGGCATGGGTGAGCGTCATGTACCGGACTCCAAGTTCATAGAAAAGCCGCAGGATGCCGAGGTTCTTCTGTATGGGTGAACCATTTTCAAGGGCAAGGAACACAGAGGTCTTCCCTTCCGACTTGTTCCGCAGCGCCTCTTCCACCGATGTCGCCAAGGCAGCGACCGCAGAATTTGCCGCCACTGCGTCTCTGGTGCAGGCAATCAGCTCAAGCGCGTACCTCGTCGCGGCGTCCGGAGCAAGCGAATTCGGGACATACGCGGCAAAAAAGGCGGCATCGACTCCCCCTCGCCTGAGTTTCGGAAAATCAACCTGCGCATGAGCATCCTCCTTTCCGATGTCACGCATCCTGTAAATCTGCGACGGCGTGTCGCAGTGCGAATCCAATACAAACATTCAAATCAGCATTTTGATTTCACCTAAGAAACCTTCCCCCCCAAAAAAAAAATCTATACTTGAAAATAATTGATAAATCTTCTGAAGCAGTTTAGAAACCTTCGTATTTCATACGCCACTTTTCTCCGCTCGGCATAGCTCAAGCGAGCTTGGCTCTGCTCTCGCTTATCGAAAAGGTTCAAAAAATAACATGCATCATCTTTTTCATCCTTTTCGGTCTATATCCCTTTTCTCATCAGTCGTGTACATCCAGTACACTCCTTCTTCCAAAAGAAATCTATACTCGAAAATCAAAGACAAATCTGATGCAGTTTATTTTTTTCACGTTTCTTATTAAAAAGCTTGGATGCAAAAAGTCAAATAAAAGATGGAGAGCAAGGCTTGCGGTGAAGATGAAACCGCAGCAACCTGATGGTTGTGAGGATTTCATCAAGACGCGTAACGCAGCTATCCGCTTTTATTTGGCTTTTTGCCTTTGGCGGACGGCTTCATACAGCATCACGGCCGCCGCAATCGACACATTCAGCGAGCCTATCTCCCCGGCCATCGGAATCGCGGCCTTCTCATCGGCAAGTTCCAGCATGGCGGAGGAAATGCCCTTGCCCTCCGAGCCCATTATGATGGCTACAGGACCTGTCAAATCCGCGTCATACACAAACTTATCCACCTTCTCCGTTGCCGCGACCAGACGGAATCCCGACTGCTTGAGGAAATATGCCGCATAGCGGAGATTGGGAACCTTGCAGGTGTCAATCCTCATCAGCGCACCGGCAGAAGCCTTCACTGCCTCCGCGTTTATCGCCGCACCGCCCTTTGCAGGAACGATGATTCCTTTTCCTCCCGCGCATTCCAGTGTCCGGGCAATCGCCCCGAGGTTGCGGACGTCGCTCACCCCGTCAAGAATCACGAATATCGGAGCGGCAGTCGTGGCAAGCGCACCGTTCACCATATCCTCAAGCTCAACATACTCTATCTGAGAAATGTAGGCCACTACTCCCTGATGCGCACCACGAACAGCCCTGTTCAGCCTGTCGAGCGGCACGAACTGATAGGGAATCTTCTTTTCCCCGAGCAGACCGTACAGCTCACGGAACTGCTGACCCTCAAGTCCCTGCTTCAGCAGCACCTTGTCGAAATGCCTGCCTGCCTTCACGGCCTCCATCACAGGGTGGATACCGTAGAGAAACTGCGTCTTCTCTTCTTCCATATACTATTATGTTAAAGTGACTTATAATTATTTACAAACATTGACTAAAGTAATGGTTAAGCCGCCTGTTACGACTCTATGCTCACCGACAGTTCCGTCCACTCGTCCGTCATTGAGTCCAGGTCGCGCTTCAGCTCCAGAAACTCGCGGGTCAGCTCCATATAGTCGTCCGAGGGCGACGGAGCGGCAAGCACGCCTTCTATCTCCTTCATCCTCGCCTGGCACTCGTCAATATTCTTTTCCAGAAACGAAATCCGGTTCCTTATCTTTCGTTCCTCCTTGGAGATGAATTTCTTTGACTGATACTCCTGCTGCGCAGCCTCTTTCTTAACCGAGGCTTCCGTCGCCACAGACTGCTCCGCAGCGGGCTTCTCATGGCGTTCAAGCTCATTGAGATTCTCTATGCGGCGCGCCTCCAGAAAGTCGGACACTCCACCGAGGAACTCACGCACCCTGCCGTCACGGAACTCGTAGAGCTTGTCAACCAGCCCGTCAAGGAAATCGCGGTCATGCGAGACTATTAT
>ERZ808246.1871-NODE-1871-length-14181-cov-8.627354_pt1 | contig 14181 bp, 12 predicted proteins | sample MGYA00521083_ERZ808246 | MGnify/ENA primary metagenome ERZ808246 (study PRJEB31516, sample SAMN03275577) | gut metagenome | biome: mammalia-associated habitat; material: feces | host: Papio cynocephalus | place: Kenya | collected 2012-07-07 ...
TGAGGGGTCCCCGCCCGCAGGCGGTTGCCTTCCCCTTGAGGGGAAGGTGCCCCCGCAGGGGGCGGATGAGGTGTAGCCGCGCAGCGGCGTAAAACTCCCGTCCCCGCCGCAGCGGATAATTCCGCGCTCCGGCGCGAGCGCATTATTTGTCTCCGACGGCCCCATTTCTTCCAACAGCGGAAGAAATGGGGGAAAGAACGCCGGCAGAAACTACGTTTCTGCACTTCCTCAGCGCGCTGCGCCCGTTCACTACCGTACATTTTTTCCACGCGTAATTGGTATTTTTATCACTGTTGTCGTTCCGCCGACTGTGCCACCACAGCTTTCCGCTGCCGCTGCCCGTTGCTACGGTAAACTCTTTTGTTCTACCGTGTTATGAGTCAGCAAACATATCACACCCCGTGCCCGCAGGGCACACCTACCCATTGCGGCGCTCCGCACCACAATGGGCGCGATTTGATAATCGCCCACTCGACCAGCGTACCAGTCCCTACCCTCGCTGTTGTCAGCGGCAGCGGCGCAAGAGGTATAAGCAGTCCCCCGAACCGACAACGATACCCGCTGCACCAATTCCGCGAAGCCAGCACCGCCAATTTTGCATGACCCACAGCGCGCCAAGGGATCCTTAAACCGTAGGTCTAAGTGGTTTTCTTTGGTAACTTTCTTTTGACAACAAAAGAAAGTTACTCGTGCCGGAGCACGAAACTCCCCTTGCGCGATTTGATAATCGCCCACCCCCAGGGGGTGGTTTCAAAAGGAGGGGGGCCGAAGCCCCCTCCTTTGTCGTTTCAAGGGGAAAGGATCCTTAAGGAAAGGGGGAAATTCGAAATCCCCCTTTCCTTAAGTGGCGTTCTTTGGCTACTTTCTTTCGACACGAAAAGAAAGCTACTCGCGCCCGGGGGCGCGAAACCCTCCCCCGCCGCCGGGGCGGCGAAACTCCCCTGACCCGGTAGAAGAAAATGACACCTACCGTGGCTGAAGCAAGCGGCCGCGCCAGCCTCCGCGCCGGTGAACGCAGGCACAGTCCTTTTGACCGACGTCGTCACCCGCTGCACCAATTCCGCGAAGCCAGCACCGCCAATTTTGCATGACCCACAGCGCGCCAAGGGATCCTTAGACCGTAGGTCTAAGTGGTTTTCTTTGGTACCTTTCTTTTGACAACAAAAGAAAGGTACTCGTGCCGGAGCACGAAACGCCCCAGCTTGCGCCCGCAGGCGCAACACCTGCCCGTGCCGGGGCACGAAACGCCCCCTCCCGCGCCCGCAGGCGCAAAACGCCCTTCCCGCCGCACAAAAAAACAGCCCCCCGGCCACCGCCGGAGGGCTGCTTTTCACAGATGATATTCCTGCTTGTACTCCTCGTAGTACCGCGCGAAGGAACTGGACTTCATGGCCCGGACACTGTTCAGATACTCGTGGGTGTCGAAGGAGTCGGACTCCAGCTCGATGATGGCCACGGCGATGTTGGAGCAGTGGTCCGCCACACGCTCGTAGTTGGTCAGCAGGTCGTTGAACACGAATCCCTGGTTCAGCGTGCAGCTGCCGGATTGCAGCCGGTCCACATGGTGGGACTTCATCTCGTCGCACAGGCCGTCGATGATCTCCTCCAGCGGCTCCACCCGGGCGGCCCGCTGGGGATCGTTGTCCACAAAGGCGCCCACGGCGATGGACAGTATCTCCCGGACGGCGGACTCCATCACGTCCAGCTCGCGGCAGGCCTCGGGGGAGAATTGCAGCTCCTTGTCGTGTATCTCCTTGGCGGCCTCTGAAATGTTCAGCGCGTGGTCGGAGATACGCTCGAAGTCGGAGATGGTGTGCAGGTATTTGCTGACCTCCTCGCTCTGAGATCGGGACAGGGATTTGCTGGTGATCTTCATCAGATAGGTGCCCAGCTTGTCCTCGTAGCGGTCGATAACGGACTCCGTCTCGCCCACCAGCCGGAAATCCTTGTCGGACCAGCGGCTCCGCAGGCCCACGGCCATCAGCAGGTTGCCCTCGGCCCGTTCGGCCATGGAGTTGGTCACCAGCCGGCTCTGCTCGATGGACAGCGCCGGGTGCTGCAAAAAGCGCTCCTCCAGCCGGTCCATCTCCTGTTCCTCGGCGGCGGAGCCGTCGTCGGGGAACAGCAGCTCCATGAGCTTCTCCATCAGCCCGATGCAGGGCAGCAGCACGATCACGGTGGCCAGGCGGAACAGGGTGTTCATCAGCGCGATGGACACAGAGGACATGACCGTGTCCAAAAAGGTGAAGTGGATAATGGCGTTGGCACCGTAGAACAGCAGCGCCCAGATCAGCACGCCCAGCACGTCGATCAGCAGATAGATAAAGGCGGTGCGCTTGCCGTTGAGGTTGGCGCCCAGGGCGGACAGCAGCACAGGCACCGCCGCGCCGATGGCGATGCCCATGACGATGGGCAGGGCCACCTCAAAGGTGACGGCGCCGGTAACGGCCAGCGCCTGCAGAATACCCACCGCGGCGGAGGCGCTCTGCAAAACGCTGGTGAACGCCAGACCCACCAGAATACCCCAAATGGGATCGGAGAAGCTGGTCAGGATGCGGATAAAGGCCTCGCTCTCCCGCAGGGGGGACACCGCGCCCGACATGGCGGACATACCGTACATCAGCACCGCGAAGCCCAGCAGGATCTCGCCCACATAGCGGTTGCTGGTCTTGCCGGTAAACATCCGCAGAATGATGCCGACCACGGCCACGATGCCGGTGAGCACCTCGGTGCTCAGCAGCTGCACCACGCCGCTGCCGCCCTCCAGGGACGACAGGCACAGGATCCACCCGGTGACGCTGGTGCCCAGTATAGCGCCCATGATCACGCCGATGGCCTGCTTGACCTTCATCATGCCGGAGTTGACGAAGCCCACCACCATCACGGAGGTGGCGGAGGAGGACTGGATCACGGCGGTGACGCCGGTGCCCAGCAGTACGCCCTTCAGCGGTGTGCTGCTCAGCTTATAGAGCACCAGCTCCAGACGGCTGCCGGCGACCTTTTTCAGGCCCTCGCCCATCAGGGACATACCGAACAGGAACAGCGCGATACCGCCCAGCAGTGATATGACGTCCGCAATGCTCATGGCCCATTCCCTCCCATGATAAAATCTTCTTATGGGTAGTATAACAGGTGCAGGTGGCATTTGTCGACTGAAACTGTAAAAAAGCCGGTAGAAATTTTAGGTTTTTCTTAAACCGCCCTTGTGGTTCTTGTCAAAGAGAGCAGCTTCGGGTATAATGACAGTTACAAAAAAAGCGCAATAAGGGTACGATAAGGTACACACTGAAGTAAAGTGAAGTAACGTGTATGTTTAAGCATTGTCTCATTGTTTTTTTCGTCTCCATGGTGCCGCTGATCGAGCTGCGGGGCGCGATCCCCTACGGCGTGGCCTTCGGCCTGCCCCTGTGGCTGACGTATCTGATCGCCATCGCGGGCAATATGCTGCCTGTTCCCATCATTTATTTTTTTGCACGAAAAGTGCTTGTATGGGGCAAAGATAAGAGATATATCGGAAAATTCTTCACTTTTTGCCTGGAAAAGGGTGAGAAGGCCGGGCGTAAGCTCCAGGCCAAAGCCGGCCGCGGACTGTACTGGGCGCTGCTGCTGTTTGTGGGCATCCCCCTGCCGGGCACCGGTGCCTGGACCGGCACTCTGGCCGCCAGCCTGCTTGACATGGATTTCAAAAAAAGCACCCTCGCCTGCGCCGCCGGCGTCCTCCTGGCCGGCGTCATTATGGGCGGTTTGAGCCTGTTGGGCGTCAGCGCTTTCGGCGGGTAAATTTATCTTGCAATCGCCGGTTGTTTACGGTATAATGTGCGGGTAGTATCTGCCGGTGTGATGGAATTGGTAGACGTAGTGGACTCAAAATCCACCGCTGGCGACAGCGTACCGGTTCGAGTCCGGTCACCGGCACCAAAAAAGAGACATCCTCGCGGATGTCTCTTTTTTGGTGCCGACTGCTTTTCCGGCGCGGCAAGATGAGACCATTTTGGGATGGTTTTCTGCTTTGTTTACAAAATCCCCCTACCAAACGCGGGGAAGATGTGGTATGATATTTAAGTAAGAGTATAACTCGGAGGGAGGTGCTGCTGTATGCGGCGTTTGAAACGGTATATCTGCCTGGTTGGGCTGCTGGCGCTGCTGACGGCGGCATTGACCGGCTGCGGTTTCTCCGACGATTCGGTGGAGGAGCTGTTTACCCTGCCGCGAATGGCGGAGGAGTATACCGGTCTGACCCAGGAGCTGGAGGCACTGATCACGCAGGGGTATGAGTATGCCTCGCCCACTGGCGGACGGAATATCCAGTCGGTGCAGATGGCTGACCTGGACGGCGACGGGCAGCAGGAGGCCCTGGCCTTTTTCCGCATGAGCAGCGACGAAAAGCCGCTGAAAATATTTGTGTTTAAGATCGAGGGCGACAGCTATGCCCGCTACTGCACCATCGAGAGCAGCGGTACTGCCATCGACAGCGTGTACTATCAGGACCTGAACGGCGATGGCCGGCGCGAGCTGATCGTTGGCTGGCGTATCAGCGCTGAGGTGCAGACCGTGGCGGTGTACACCGTGGCGCGGGAGCCGGTGGCGCTGATGTCCAGCGGCTACACGCGCTTTACCATACAGGATCTGAACGGTGACGGTATCCCCAGCCTTCTGGTGCTTCGTACCGACGCGGACAGCCAGCCGGTGGCGGAATTTTACGGCTGGCAGGAGGAGCAGATGGGCGTGGCCTACCGCTGTGTGCTGTCCAGTACCATGGCTTCGGTGAACCGGGGCAGCCTGGTCAGCGGTCGGCTGGATGCCGACACGCCGGCGCTGTATATCACCGGTGTGGACGAGCAGGGTATGGCCGCCACGGATATTCTGGTGTTTCGCCAGGATCTGGGGCTGGTGAACCTGGCGCTCAGCGGCAGCAGTACCGGCGTATCCAACGCCGTGTTTCCCTACCGCCAGCTGCTGCCCCAGGATATTAACGGCGATGGGATCATCGAGCTGCCCAGCCCGGACGCCGGTTGGACAGCGGAGCAGACGGACGGTTTGGTCAGCTGGCTTTGCTGCGACGGCGACGGGCAGCTGTCCACTGTGGCCAAGACGTACCACAGTCTGTCCTGCGGGTGGTATTTCACCATACCGGAGAGCTGGTGGGATTGGAGCGTTGAGACCGCCACCACCAGCATCAGCAATGAAAACCAGTTCAGCCTGGCGATCAACGGAGATCCGGTGCTGAGTCTGTACACCATTACCGGCGAGAACCGGGAGAACCGCGGCCGAATGGGCAAGAGGGTGCTGCTGCGCCGCCAGACAGCCACCATCTACGCCGGCGAGCTGAATGACGCGGCGGCCTATTACGGCATGGATGAGGATCTGCTGCGCCGCAGCTTCAGCCTCATCGTAGGCAGTTGGAGCAACTGACAAGGAGGGCACTGCCATGAAAAAGGTACTGGTACTGGAGGACGAGTCCAGCATCCGCAGCTTTATCGTTATCAATCTCCGCCGCGCCGGCTATGAGGTGGTGGAGGCGGAAACAGGCGAGGAGGCACTGGAAAAGCTGAAGATCCACAGCGACGTCCGGGTGGCGCTGCTGGACATTATGCTGCCCGGTATCGATGGATTTGAGGTCTGCCGCCGCATCCGCGCCACCAACGCCGCCATCGGCATCATTATGCTTACCGCGCGGTCCCAGGAGATGGACAAGGTGACAGGATTGATGACCGGTGCGGACGACTATGTGACAAAGCCCTTCTCTCCGGCGGAGCTGACTGCCCGTGTGGACGCGCTGATGCGCCGGTCCGGCGGCGGTGTCGTGGATGCTGGAGAGATCGACCAGCCGCCCTTCCTGCTGAACACCCGCAACCGTACTCTGGAGAAGAACGGCCAGCGGATCAAGCTCACCCAGGTGGAGTACGCCATCATGAAGATGTTTATGGAGAACCCCGGAAAGGCACTCTCCCGCGAGGAGATCCTGGACCTGGTCTGGGGCCACGACTATTTCGGCGAGCTCAAGATCGTAGACGTGAATATCCGGCGCCTGCGGCTGAAGATCGAGGACAACGCAACGAACCCGACGTTTATAACGACGATCTGGGGTTTCGGCTACAAGTGGGGGCTGTGACAGCGGACCTTTTTCGCTGATACTTTGCTATGATGTCTTGCCATACACAAAGTATGACGGCGGCATCACGCCGCGTCTCAGCGAAAAATCTCTCGCTGTCAGGCTTTGCGCCGCGCCCGTGGGTGCGCTATGCCTTATTTTGCGATGAAAGGAGATGAACGTCTTGGCAGGGAAAAAGCATAAGGTGCAGGGCCTGCGCCGTCGGTGGCTCACCGGCAGCATGGGGCCGGTGCTGGTCATATTGCTGCTGGTGGGCGTGCTCATCTCCGTGGGCTTTGCCAGCAACTACTACAACAGTGCGCGCTCTACCCTGCGGGCCAAGGCTGCGGCGGGTGCGGACTATTTCAACACCTATGTGATGACCAGCTATCGGGAATATTACCGCAGCGCTACGATCTACGCTGCTGCCTTTGACGACAGCGACAAGATCGAGCTGCAGTTTCTCAACAGCTCCGGCCGCGTGGAGGTCACGACCCGGGGCGTCACCACCGGCACCTACCCCAGCACGCCGGAAATACTGCGGGCGCTGGAAAGCGGCACGGTGCAGGACTACATCGGCCGTGACAGCGTCACCGGGGAGCGCATCCTGGCGGTGTCCGGCCTGCTGAAGTTCAACGGCCAGGTGGTGGGCGTTATGCGCTACGTTACCGCCATCGGGAACATCGACCGGCAGGTGCTGCTGACGGTCCTGCTGGTGGCCGGCGTCATGCTGGCGGTGGTGGGGCTGATCGTCATGTCCAGCATGATCTTCATCAACAATGTGGTGGCCCCCGTGTCCGCCGTGTCAGAGGCGGCCAAGCGCATCTCCGGCGGCAGCTACGGCGTGCAGATACCCAACAAGTACTCCGATGAAATGGGCGAGCTGGTGGACAACATCAACGATATGTCCCGCAAGATCGGCGAGAGCGAACGAATGAAGTCCGAGTTCATCTCCTCGGTGTCCCATGAGCTGCGGACACCGCTGACGGCGATCAACGGGTGGGGCGAAACGCTGCTGGCAGACGAGTCCAACGACGTGCAGCAGATCAAGCGCGGCGTGCAGATCATGGTGAAGGAGTCACGCCGCCTGACCAACATGGTGGAGGAGCTGCTGCAATTTTCCCGCCTGGAGGATGGACGCTTTACCTTGCAGGTGGAGGACACCGATTTGCAGGCGGAGTTGGAGGACGCGGTGTACAGCTACCGGGAGCTGTTTCGTCAGGACGGCATCACGCTGGAGTATTCCAGTGATCGGGCAGAGTACGGTGAGGTCATCTCCGGCGACCCGGAGCGCCTGAAGCAGGTGTTCTGCAATCTGCTGGACAATGCAGCCAAGCACGGCGGCAGCGGCAAGCGCATCGCCGTGCATCTGAGCCAGCGGGAAGGGGAGTACGTGATTACTATCCGGGATTTCGGCCCCGGCATACCGGAGGCGGAGCTGCCCTATGTGAAGCAGAAGTTCTACAAGGGGTCCTCCAAGGCCCGGGGCAGCGGCATCGGTCTGGCAGTCTGCGACGAGATCGTCCAGCGCCATGGCGGACGACTGGACGTCGCCAACGCCGAGGGCGGCGGCACCGTGGTCACGGTGTATCTGCCGCTGAAAAAGCAGACGGAACAGGAATTGTAAAAAAGAATAGAAAAAAATCGAACAAGTGTTGCATTTTGCCGCAAGCTGTGCTATGCTTGCATCAGAAAGGAATTCAGCAGACCTATGGAAAAGAAAAAGGGCGCTTTCCGTACCAGCATCGGCGGACAGGCGCTGATCGAGGGAATTCTCATGCGCGGGCCGGAGAAGGACGCGATCGTGGTCCGTTCTCCGGAGGGGCTGGTGACAAAGGTCACCCAGCGCAAATTCGTCAAGGCCAACTACCCCATTTTGGGCGTTCCCATTCTGCGGGGGGCGGTGACGTTCATCGGCTCCATGATCACCGGCGTCAAGGCGCTGATGTTCTCGGCGGATTACTTCCCGGAGGACGAGAACGCCAAGCCGGATAAGCTGGAGGAATGGCTCAACAAGCACGTGCCGGCGGAGAAGCTGCAGTCACTGCTGGTGGGCTTTTCGGTGGTGCTGAGCATCGGCTTGATGCTGGTGCTGTTCATGCTGCTGCCCACGTTCCTGGCAGGGCTGTTCCATGCCACAAGCCCGGCGATCCACAATCTGATCGAGGGCGTGGTCAAGATCCTGGTGCTGCTGGCGTACATGATCCTCTGCTCCAGGCAGAAGGACGTATACCGGGTGTTCTGTTACCACGGCGCGGAGCATAAAACCATTTTCTGCTACGAGGCGGGACTGCCGCTGACGGTGGAGAACGTCCGTATCCAGCCCCGGCACCATCCCCGCTGCGGCACAAGCTTCTTGTTTGTGGTCATTATCGTATCCATCATTGTCTCCAGTCTGGTGTTCCCTTACATCAACTGGCAGAGCGTGTGGGTCCGTGTGGGCGTGAAGCTGCTGCTGCTGGTGCCCGTGGTGGGCATCACCTATGAATTCAACCGCATGGTGGGGGCGCACGATAATGCGCTGACGCGTGTCCTCTCTGCCCCCGGTATGTGGCTGCAGAACTTTACGACCCACGAGCCGGACGACAGCATGATCGAGGTGGCGATCGAGGCCATGAAGCTGGTCATCCCGGAGGAGAAGGGTACCGACACCTGGTAAGCCGGGGTCGCGCGGCGGGGCGCAAAACAGCGGAGAGCGCCGAAAAATACCGAAGAAAGTGAAAGCGGTACGTATTATGGCGATCACATATAACAATTTGTATTTGGACGTGCGGCAGCAATTCCTGCGGGCGGGGCTGCCCGATCCCACGCTGGAGTCCCGGGAGCTGGTGTGCTGCGCCTCCGGGAAGACCCGGGAGGAGTTGAGCCGGGATGGCCGGCTGTACGTGCCGGAGTCGGTGGAACAGCAGGTGCGCCGTTTGGCGGAGCGTCATCTGGCCGGCGAGCCGGTGGCGTACCTGATCGGTGAGTGGGAGTTCTACGGCCTGCCGCTGGATATCTCCGAGAGCGTGCTGATCCCCCGGCCGGACACCGAGGTATTGGTGGACCGGGCGCTGACGTACCTGAAGACCGTGGCCGAGCCCCGGGTGCTGGACCTGTGTGCCGGCTCGGGCTGTATCGGTCTGGCCCTGGCCAAAAACGCGCCGGAGAGCCATATGGTGTTGGGCGAGCTGGACGAGGGTGCACTGCGTATCTGCCGCCAGAACATCCGCCGTAATGACCTGACCGGGCGGGTGGTGTCTTTGCAGTTGGACGCGCGGGAAAAGCCGCCGGCCCATCTGGGGGAGTTTGACTGCATCGTGTCCAATCCGCCCTATATCCCGGATGGAGATATCGCGGGGCTGGACGCATCTGTGCGGGACTACGAGCCCCATCTGGCGCTGCGGGGCGGCGCGGATGGGCTGGATTTCTATCGAGCGATCACCGGACACTGGACGGCAGCGCTCCGCGTGGGCGGGCGGCTGCTGTTTGAGGTGGGGATCGGCCAGGCGGACGAGGTGCTGCGGATCATGCGGAGCGTGGGCTTCGGCGATCTGGAGATCACCCCGGACTTGAACGGTATTCCCCGGGTGGTGGAGGGTGTGCTGCGCTCGGAGCTTTGACAGCGTACATTGACTGTCCGTTTTTTGGGACAGTTGGGGAGATATATTAGATACATCAGAACTTGAGGAGGACGGAACTATGGCAGTCAAAAAGGAACCTGTCGCCCCGGCACCGGTGGTATCCGACAAGAAAAAGGCGCTGGAGACGGCCATGCAGCAGATCGAAAAGATGTACGGCAAGGGGTCGATCATGCGCTACGGTGCGGAGAGTACGCTGAATGTGGAGTCCATTCCTACCGGCTCCCTGTCCCTGGACCTGGCGCTGGGTATCGGCGGCCTGCCCCGGGGCCGTATCGTGGAGATCTACGGGCCGGAGTCCTCCGGTAAGACCACGCTGGCGCTGCACGTGCTGGCCGAGGCACAGAAAATGGGCGGCGAGGTGGCCTTTGTGGACGCGGAGCACGCTCTGGACCCCACCTATGCCAAGGCGCTGGGCGTTAATGTGGAGGATATGCTGATCTCCCAGCCGGACACCGGCGAGCAGGCGCTGGAGATCACCGAGGCGCTGGTCCGCAGCGGCGCCATCGACGTAGTGGTGGTGGACTCCGTGGCGGCGCTGGTACCCCGGGCGGAGATCGAGGGTGAGATGGGCGACAGCTTTGTGGGCCTGCACGCCCGGTTGATGAGCCAGGCCCTGCGTAAGCTGACGGGCATCATCAACAAGACCAATTCTATCGTCATTTTCATCAACCAGCTGCGCGAGAAGGTGGGTGTCATGTACGGCAATCCGGAGGTCACCACCGGCGGCCGTGCGCTGAAATTCTATGCCTCCGTCCGCATTGACGTGCGCCGTATCGAGACGCTGAAGTCTGGCGGCGAGGTCATCGGCAACCGTACCCGCGCCAAGGTGGTGAAGAACAAGGTGGCGCCTCCGTTCCGCGAGGCGGAGTTCGATATCATGTACGGCGAGGGCATCAGCAAGCTGGGCGATCTGCTGGATCTGGCGGTGAAGCTGGACCTGGTGCAGAAAAGCGGCTCCTGGTTCAATATGGGCGAGCTGCGCCTGGGTCAGGGTCGTGACGCGGCCAAGCAGTACTTCCGTGACCATCCGGACGAGGCGGATAAGCTGGAGACGGCGGTGCGGGAGAACTTCCACAAGCTGATGGGCAGCCAGTCCCGGGTGGCGGCCAAGGCCGCCGGACGGGCGGTGGACGTGTCCGCCGACGATTTTGACGACGAAGACTGATGCGGATCGAGCGCATTGAAAAATCAAAGCACAAGCAGGAGCGCGTGCTGGTGTTTCTGGAGGGGGGCGACCTTCTTCGGATCACCGGCGCGGAGCTTCTGCGCTTTGGCTTATACAAAGGTATGGACTTGTCGCCGGCGCTTGTGGTAGAATTACAGGCGGCGGCGCAGCAGTCTCAGCTGAAGCAGACCGCGGCGCGGATGGCGTCGGGACGGATGCTGTCCAAAAAAGAGGTGCAGCGCCGTTTGACAAAAAAGGGCGCCACGGAGGAACAGGCGGCGGACACCGCCGACTGGCTGGAGACGCTCGGCGCGGTGGATGACGAGGGCTATGCCGGCGTTATCGTGCGGCATTACGGGGCCATGGGTTATGGCCCGGGCCGGGTGAAGCAGGAGCTGCATCGCCGGGGCGTGCCCCGGGAACTGTGGGACGAGGCGCTGACACAGCTGCCCCCGGCGGCGGATGCCGTGCGGAAGGTGGTGGCTGCCAGACTGCGGGGGCGGCCCATGTCACAGGAGGACAGCCGGAAGCTGGCCGCGGCATTGCAGCGGCGGGGGTTTTCCTGGAATGACATACGGCCCGTGCTCAATGAGTGGGGGCAGGAAATAGACGAGACGTGAGGTATACAACGTGAAGGTTGCATTTATTTCCCTTGGCTGTGCCAAGAACCTGGTGAACACGGAGCAGATGATGGCCCTGTGCCGCGATGCAGGGCACACGCTGCTGGAAGCGCCCGCCGGAGCGGACGCAGTAGTCATCAACACCTGCGGGTTTATCGACAGCGCCAAGGAGGAGGCGATCGACACCATACTGTCCGTGGCGGCGTTGAAGGCCGAGGGGCAGGTGGGCAAGATATTGGTGACGGGGTGTCTGACCCAGCGCTACCAGCAGGAGATACTGGACGAGCTGCCCGAGGTGGACGGCATCATGGGCACCGGCAGCTATGGTGAGATCGTGGCGGCGCTGTCTGAGATGATGGCCGGCGGCACGCCCCGGCGCTTTGCCGATATCCACGGGATGATCGATGAATTCGACCGGGTGCTGACCACGCCGGGGCACTATGCCTATCTGCGTATTGCCGAGGGCTGTGACAACCGCTGTGCATACTGTGTGATACCCTCTCTGCGCGGGAAATACCGCAGCCGCCGCATGGAGGATGTGCTGGCCGAGGCGAAGCATCTGGCTGACGCCGGGGTGAAGGAGTGCATCGTCATCGCCCAGGATATCACCCGCTACGGCATTGATCTGTACGGCGAAAAGAAGCTGGCGGCGCTGCTGCGGGCGCTGTGCAAACTGGATTTCCACTGGATCCGGCTGCACTATCTGTATCCGGACGAGTTCACCGACGAACTGATCGACACCATCGCCGCGGAGGAGAAGGTACTGCCCTATCTGGATATCCCCATCCAGCACTGCAATGACAGGGTGCTGAAGGCTATGAACCGCCGGGGCGACAAGGCGGAGCTGCTGGCGCTCTTCCGGGAGCTGCGCGCGCGTATCCCCGGCCTGGTGCTGCGGACCAGCCTTATTACCGGCCTGCCCTTCGAGGACGAGGCGGCGTTTGAGGAGCTGTGCGAATTTTTGCAGGAGGTCCGCATTGAACGGGCGGGTGTGTTCCCCTATTCTCCAGAGGAGGGGACCCCGGCGGCGCGTATGCTGAACCGTGCGGACACCGCCGAGGCTGAGCGCCGGGCGGAGCTGGTGGTGGATGTGCAGTCCCGGATCATGGACGACTTCAACGACAGCCGCATGGGAACGGTGGCAGAGGTGCTGTGCGATGGCTTCGATCAGGAGGCCATGCAGTTCGTGGGCCGCAGCTACGCCGAAAGCCCGGATATCGACGGACGTATCTACTTCACCGCCGACCACGAGGTGGAGGCGGGCGAGTTTGTACCGGTGCGTATCACCGGTACCATGGACGGTGAACTGACCGGTGAGTTGGCGGAGTAAAAGGGGGGCTTTCCCTTTGTCTGGCACCGTGCTATAATACTGCGAGAGATAAAAGCGAAAGGCGGATACATATATGACGACGGCGAATAAACTGACGATCCTGCGGGTGCTGATGATCCCCGCGTTTTTGGTGGTACTGTATTGGGGGTTTCCCGGCAGCCGCTATGTGGCGCTGGGCATCTATATCGTGGCGTGCCTGACAGACCTGCTGGACGGCTACATTGCTCGGCACTATAACCAGGTCTCCGATTTTGGGAAGTTCATGGACCCGCTGGCGGACAAGTGTCTGGTGATGGCGGCGCTGTGCTGGTTCGTGGAGGAGGGCACCTTCTTCGCGTGGGTGCTGGCCATCGTGCTGCTGCGGGAGTTTGCTGTGTCCGGCATGCGTTTGGTGGCCGTGGAAAAGGGCCGCGTCATCGCCGCCGGTTGGTCCGGCAAGATCAAGACAGCCAGTACTATGGTGTGTATCTGCCTGATCCTGCTGGGTATTCCTCAGGTGCTGAACTATGTATGCCAGGGTATCATTTTGGTGACGACGGTGTACTCCGGAGTTGAGTACTTTGCCAAGAACGCCGATGTGTTCAAAGAGGTCAAATGACGATAAAAAAGAACGGCGTGAGCCGTTCTTTTTTGTGGAATCAATTCCAGTGAAGCTTTAGCAATAGGTTTCCCAACCATCCGCTTGTGATAGCAAGCAACGCGACAGAGGAGAGAACGCCGACCCATGAGAGAATAATGCCGGAAATGAGAAGGTCGCCCCAATTCCTCTTTGCTGCGGCAATAAAGGCGAATATGATGCCGAGAACGCCTAACGCGAAGGCAGGAATGGAGAGGTAAAAATAAATAGCAGCTTTTTGCCAAAAAAGGTAGGTGAGTATGACAAAAACGCATGAAGTGATGCCAAGGATCACGCTGACGATGGCGCAGCTTTCGCCGCGGCGCGGCTGGTTGTCCATAAAAACACCTCCAAGCAGTAGTTTATATTGTATAATAATGGTGATGCATTTGTCAATAAAACAAAAGGAAGCAGAGCACTTGACACCATACAAAATTCCTGTTACTATTAACTGAACCGAATAGCGCGTTGATCGGAAAGAGTATGTCCATCCCACGGGGAAAGAGAAAGGGGGCCGCCGGCTGCAAGCCCCTTTACCCGCTGCGGGCAGAAAGTGCGTCCGGGAGCGCGGGGGATGTGGATGCCCTCTGCATGGCCAGCGTTACGGCCGCACCGAGTGATAAACGAGAGTGGAACCGCGAAGTCTTTTTCGCCTCTCATGCCCTACGGCATGGGAGGCGTTTTTGTTGGTGCCTTAAGGCGTGGAAATAAACCCCCGGTTCTACCGGGGGAAGAA
>ERZ808246.1873-NODE-1873-length-14170-cov-3.585831_pt1 | contig 14170 bp, 6 predicted proteins | sample MGYA00521083_ERZ808246 | MGnify/ENA primary metagenome ERZ808246 (study PRJEB31516, sample SAMN03275577) | gut metagenome | biome: mammalia-associated habitat; material: feces | host: Papio cynocephalus | place: Kenya | collected 2012-07-07 ...
GATGTGCCGTGCTACAAGTTTAACATTGATGTACCACAAATTGCATTACAAAAAAAGATGGGGTTAGAAGAAACTGCTCGTATTTGCCGATACAAAGTTTTTGATGGCGTTGTAGAAAAAGGGCTTGCAAACAAAGTAGCCCTTGCCCACCACCAAAGCGACCAAGTTGAAACAGTGCTTTTAAACATTTTTAGGGGCGCAGGGTTAAAAGGCGCTGGTGGAATGGAAGTTGTGCAAGGGCATTACATAAGGCCATTTTTAAACACAAAAAAAGATGAAATTATTGCATATGCAAATCAGTTTGGGTTAAGCCATGTAGAAGACGAAACAAACACCAACACAAACTATTCTAGAAACTTTTTGCGAAACGATATTTTGCCAAAACTGCGAACTCACTGGAAAAATGTTGACGCAAATATTTTAAACTTTGCAAAAATTTGCAAACAAGATAACGAATATATTTTAAGTCAAATAAATTTTGACGATATTGTTATTGAAAACAAAACTGCACGCATACCTTTATACAAATTTGCTAGCCCTGACCCAATACAAAATAGAATATTGTTAACCTGCTTTCAAAAGCTTGGGCTTGCAAAAGATATTGAAAAACGCCACCTTGCCATAATAAAAAATTTGGTGCAAACTGGTCAAAATGGCGCAAAAATTAGCCTACCAAACAAAATTAAAGCAAGTTTAGAATATGACGAGCTTGTGCTTTGCGTCCCAAAACAAAAAGCCGAGTTTGTTCCAAAAGATTTTAAACTTGGCAAAACTGTTTTTGATGATTGCACCATCACAGTTAAAAAAACCTCAAAATTTAATGTTTTAGAGCCAAACTGCCACATAATTGATGCAAAAAAATTACCAAAAGATGTTAAATGGCGAACCAGACAAAATGGAGATGTGTTTGCAAAATTTGGTAGTGGCGAAAAAAAGCTTAAAGATTACTTTATTGATATAAAAGTCCCAAATTCTATTAGGGGCGAAATCCCACTACTTGCAAGTGGAAATGAAGTGTATTGCGTTTTGGGATATCAAATAAGTGATAAGGTAAAAGCCGATAACGACACAAAATTGGTTTACAAAATCAGCTATCAAAAAAACAGTCAAAATCAATAAAACATAAATTTTATCACTAAAAAAGCCACAAAAAAAGTTGATGGAAACATCAACTTTTTTTATAACCATACCTTACAATGCAAATTCAATTCGTTTTTTTGCATTTAGTCTTGTTTTGCTACCACAAATTTTGCTGAGATTGTTCCGTTATCTGTTACTTGAACAAACAACTTATCAGCAACCTCGCTAGACTCATCTTGATTTACAATATCAGTTCTAACTTTGTAGCCCTCGATGTCAGTAGCCTGCAACCAATTGTTGTAATTTACACTGCCAAGTTCCACATCCAGTTTGCAAGCAGGCGTACCTTTTGTTGTTAACTCAAAAGTTAAGCCATCTTGCACTTTAACATCTGCGCCATATTTTGCAACAATCTTGTTTTCTCCAACAACCTTTTTAAAGCTTGCGTTAACTTTACCAAGTGTTGCTGTTAATGATGCTGTGCCCATAATGTTTGTTGCTGTTATATTGCCATGTGCATTTTCTACAACCAAAGTCTTGTCTGTTGCATCGTCAGCAAAATTTACAAAAGTATCGCTGTTGTTATTTGTTATGATAACATCGTTATGTGCATTTGCAACTTTTACGCCATTTTTTTGCGATACTACTTTTAGTTTTGTGTAAACATTGTTTAAATACAAATATCCATCTTCACAATTTATTGTGCTATCAATGCCATTAATATTTCCAAACACTTTTATTCCATTAACGCCGTCTGTGCAACTAAGCCCACCGTTAATATCATTTGCCCAAAACTCAACATATGGCGATTTTTGTATTGTAACAACCTTATCTACATTACCTGCAACTTTAACATTTCCGCCATCTGTGCAATTGTGTATATACAAGTTGCCTTTTATATCAACCTTTTTAGAAATGTTCTCGTTGTTATATGAGCCAAAACATACATATGGGTTTTGACCGCTAATTTCTACATTACCAGGAATATCAGAATTAAAGAATATTGACCCAGCCGAGCTTTTTATATTTACATCACCCAAAACTTGGCAATTTACCTCTATCTTTCCAAAATTTGTAACTAAGTTTAACTGCTTTTTTACAATAAGTTTGCTACTTAGTGTCAACCCACCTTTTAAAAGCCCCTTGTTTGCAGTAACGGTTAAGTTATCAACAACAAAGGTTTTTGGCTCTTGTTGCTCGTTGCCAATATCAACTGCGTTGCTACCAGTGCTAACAACCAAGTCTTGCAAATTTGTGCCTCGTGGCAAAACGATCCTAACATAAGACTTATTTACAAAATACAAACCCTCCGGCTCGTTTGTTACAATTTTAAGCACGCCATCGCTGTCTACAACTGGTTTGTAGCTTGCATCATTTTCGTCTGTTGGATTAACATACGAATATTTTGTTTTTTCAGACTTCATTATACCTTGCATATCAACAACTGTTGTAACAGCACCAGTTGTAACCGTGCCAGCTGAGTCGCTTGCATATTGCACAATAACATCTATATTGCTGGTTGATACATCAATCTTTTTTAAGTTAGAAATATCAATGTTTGATACCAACAATGTTTTGCTATCCGATTGCTTTACAAAAGTGTAGCCAAATATGCTTACATGAAATATCATCATAATGGCAAAACCAAACAAAACAACCATAAGGGCAATGCCAATTGCCACAAGCAATGTGTTAAAAATTTTTTTAATAAGTTGCATATTTTACCTCTTGATTAAATTATACACTATGTTGTTTTTAAAAGCAATAGTTAAAAAAAATATTTGCCATAAAAACAGCAAATATTTTAGTTTATTTTGTTTATCAAAAGTGCAAAATAGTTATTCCAATATAGCTTTTATACGCCTAACGCCAGCACTACTACTCTCTTCTTTTACAAGTTTAAAGTGGCCAAGCTCGCCAGTGTGCTTTACGTGAGGGCCTCCACAAATTTGCTTATCGTAGTCGCCTATGCTATAAACCGTAACCTTTTCGCCATATTTATCGTTAAAAATTCCAATAGCACCTTGTGCATGGGCTTCGCTTGGGGTCATAGTTTCGCAAGTTACAGGCAAATCTTCTTTAATTTTTTGATTTACAATATCCTCTAACTGCTTTTTTTCGGCATCAGTCATTTTGTGGTCCAAATTAAAATCGAACCTCATTCTTTCGGCTGTAATGTTGCTACCCCTTTGTTCAACTTGATTGCCAAACATACGCCTTAATGTTTGAAGCACCAAGTGTGTGCAAGTGTGATACTTTGTTTCCATTTCGCCATGGTTATCTAGGCCACCTTTAAACACTTCAGTTAAGTTTGCACGAGATAGTGCCTGATGTGCCTCAACCTCTTTTTTGTAGCCGTCCATATCAACAGCAATATTTTTTTCGCCAGCAAGCTCTTTTGTAAGCTCTACTGGAAATCCAAAAGTATCATGAAGTCTAAACGCAACAGCACCATCTAATTTGCCATCTTTTACATTTAAAATGGCTTTGTTAAATTCTTTTAACCCTGCATTTAATGTATTGTTAAATTTTTTAACCTCGGCATTAAGCTCGTTTATAATAACATCGTGATTAACCCCAAGTATTGGGCAATCATCTTTGTAGTAATCTACAAAATAATCTACAAGTTTGTATAGTTCTGCCAAATTTGTGCCTATGTTTTTAGAATATGTTACTGCTCGCCTAATAAGCCTTCTAAGCACATATCCTTGCCCAACGTTAGATGGGCTAACCCTATGCTCATCACCCAAAACAAAAGTACTTGCCCTGATGTGGTCCAAAACAATACGATATGATTTTGTTGCAATATCACTATCGTTATACTTTTTTTGGCTTATACTTTCAAGCACTGCAATGGCACCCTTCATAACATCAATTTCATAAGCCGATTTGTATCCGTTTAGAGCTGCAACATTTCGCTCTAGCCCCATGCCAGTATCTACATTTTTTTGTTTTAAAAGTTCTGGTTTTTCGCCGGCCTTGTTTACAACATATTGCATAAACACATTGTTGCCAATTTCTACATAATGTCCACAATCACATGCTGGGTTGCAGTTTGGCCCACACGCTGGTGTATCGGTTACATAAAACATTTCGGTATCTGGTCCGCAAGGTCCAGTTTCGCCAGCGCTCCACCAATTGTTTTCTTTGCCAAAGTAAAAAATTTGATTTTTTGGCATACCGGCCTTTTCCCAAATCTCTGCACTTTCGGTATCTCGTGGTGCACTATCATCGCCAGCAAAAACCGTAACAGCAAGCCTATTTATTGGCAAACCCAAATATTTTGGACTTGTCAAAAACTCAAAACTGCTTTGAATTGCATATTCTTTAAAATAATCGCCCAAACTCCAACGGCCAAGCATTTCAAAAAATGTAAAGTGATTTGCATCGCCAACCGAGTCAATATCATTTGTTCTTAAACATCTTTGAACATTAAACAGCCTTTTGCCTTGTGGATGTGGCTTGCCCAAAAGATATGGAACAAGTGGTTGCATACCTGCTGTGGTAAAAAGCACCGAACTATCGGTTTCTGGCACTAGGCTACTGCCCTGAATTTGAACGTGATTTCGAGTAGAAAAAAACTCTACCCACATATTTTTTAATTGTTTTACAGTAAAATTTTTCATAATATCTCCAACAACAATATTTTAGTCAGTTTGTGCAATTTTGTCAACAACATAAGCATTAAACGCATTTTTAACCCATTTGCAACTTTGTGCCCAAGCCAAAACTTTGCATTTTTGCAAAAATCAAACAAAAAAGGCGCATTATTACGCCTTTTTTATATACTGCCATCCGCCCAAATCGGTGTTTACATTTACATTTTCGCTACACTCGGACTCTATTTGTATTTGTAATTTGTAGTTGTAACTATCAAAATCTATTTTTTCAACATCAGCACTTGTTAAGTCTTTGTTTACAACAAACTTTATAGGCATATCCAAACTATCCGAGCCATGATGATTTGTTAAAACATATTTGTAATATATTTTTCCATCATCGGCATTTGCAACATAATCTTCCCCATCAATTTCTAGCCTTACAAAATCAGATGGCTTATATTCACCCTTTTTATCCTTTTGCATAACAAACTTTATTGATACCCTAAAATAGCAATAGTTATATTTATCAACATTTTTTAAAGATACAACATAAGGCGTTGTGTGGCCTGGCACAATAACCGAATCTTTAAGCGCAAACGAATCTACTTTTATTCCGTCTTGCGTTTTGGCTTCGGCCGAAAGTTTTACATTGCCACTTAAAATTATTGGCCCATTTGGTTGCGAGTTTTTTACAATAAGCACAACACCCATTGCTATATTAAATATTAAAGACAATATAAGTAATATTAACAATACTGTTGCAACAATCTTGTTTCGCTTGGTTTTAGACTCATCATCTTGTGATGCATTATTTGCTTGTGTTTGATACATATTTGCCTACTATTCCACCGTGCCTAACGCGCTTGGTGGGTCGCCAAATTTTTTTAGGCCTAGGTCGTTGCCTTGCACAATTTCGGCATAAATTTGAATTCGAACCTCGCCATTTGCATATGCTTCGCTTATGTTTATAGAGTCAATAACTTCAAGTGCTTGTGGGGTTTCTGTTTCTACCGCCGAAAGTTTGGCTTTGTAGTAAAGCCAGCCACTTTGTATTTTTTGATTATCGGTAGAAGCACCATTTTTTGTAATCCAATTTGATGAATCGCCAAGGTTAAACCTAACAACATCAAAAATGTTTGTATCACTATCGCCACCATTTACCCAACTGCATGCAACCTTTACCCTAACATATGTTTGGATATTTGCCGAATAAACAATTGTTAACTTGTTGTTTTCGTTTTTGCCACTGGCATCAAACACACCAGCTGTTGCAGTAGAAATTGTGTAAGTTTTTTTGTTTTCGCTACCAAGCATTGTTGCTATTGATATTTTTGGCGTTTGGCCTTTAATTTGACCTTGCTTGTTTGCTGTAAACCATGCACCTGTAACGCCAAGGCAAGCAAGTGCGATTATCAAAACTGAAAACGCAACAAGCATAAAATTTTGTGTTTTATATTTATTTTTTGTTTTTTGCATTTGCTTAACCTCCTTTAATAAAGTTGCGGCTCTGGGTCAAATTGTTCCTTCGCAATCAATGTTATCACAGCAAGGCCCAAAAGTCCAAACAAAATGTATTTATTGTTACGCAAACTAAATATATTTTCGCCAATCAAATAGTTGCTGTAAATAACTCTGCCAATAACATTATTATAGTTTACATAATCTTTGTTTACATCAGCAGTTCCACTTTGCATTGTTATAATATTACAATTCGTAACTTGTGTTGATGTGCTGGTAGAAATGGCAGAATCTGGCGTGTTTATATCATAAACATCGTTTTCACCAACCACCATTTTGTATTGCTTATCATTTATTGTTGCAACAATAATCTCGCCATTTGCAAAATATCCATCTTTTTTTATAGCAATTATTCGGTGAGTTGTATAAGTCGAAGTGTTTTTAAAAGTTATATAATCGCCCTCTTTTAAATTGCCAAGTGATGTTTTGCAATCTACAATCAAACTGTGATACGGAATTTGTGGCTGGGCACTCCACCCATTAACCAAAATTGCACGATATCCCAAAACATATCCCAAGGCCAGCGTTATCAAAATTGCTAGCCCCAAGGCTTTTATTATATTTGTTGCTAAATTGCCACTTTTTTTATTTTGCATATTAACCTCAGTATTTTGCATTTTTTAATGTTTGATATGATTTTGTTGTATCAAAGCAACCTGTGTTGTTTAAGCCCGATACTACAATAGAATTTTGAATATTGTCTACCTTTGTGCAGTCTCTTAGTGCTTGAGAGCTTGTGCCAAGTGGTCGTTGACTTGTAAGTTGAGTAAATATTATTTTGCCATTGCTTGCGCTGTTATATTCGTTAAACCCAATAACAACGCCCGCCTTAACAACTGCACTAGATGATGATGTGCCACCTGATGTTGCGTTGATAAGAGCCATATCTACAAACTTGCCACTAGAATCTTTTTCGTTTCTGTAGCCAACAACATAGCAGTTTCCAACAACTCCACCCTCGTTGTAGCCAATCAAGCCACCAACGCAAACTTGCTTATCCGAATTTGTTGCACCAGTTACAAAACCGTTACTGTAGCAATATGTAATTGTTCCACCAATCATATTGCCAACAATTCCGCCAGCCATATTTGCATTTGTGCCTTTGTTTTGAGTTGTTAGGCCAGTTTGACTTGTGCTTTCGTAATAGCATTGAGTTATTGTTCCACCAACATAAGTTGTGCCACTAAACTTTACGCTATCAAATTTTTGTGAGCTAGAATAGTTAAATGCAACAACTCCACCAACAACTTGACCTGATGCACTGCCTGTAAAGCCCGAGCACTCTATTGCTCCATAATTATATACTGCAATGCCAGCTGAATAAACTGAATTTTGTGTGTTTGTTGGAGTAACCGTCATATTGCTTACACAATACGAAATTGTGCCATAGTTATTTATGGTTATTCCGGCATTATAAACTTTTACTGTGCTTTGACTATATGTAGAGCAAACCGAACCTTTAATCTCTACATTGTAAATAGTTCCATAATTTGTTTGCGCAATTCCAGCAACTTCTACTGTTCTTTGCACAACATTTCCGTTTGCCCTTTCTACAATAGCAACCGAACTTATATCGGCATTAAACTTTAAGTTTTTAACAACACCTTTTTGACCAATTGTTCCAAACAATCCACCAAAGTTTGTGTTTCGATAATCAGCCTTAAGGTTTGCCCCACCAATACCACTAATAGTTTTGCCTTTGCCGTCAAGAGTCCCGTTAAATGGCCTTGATGGTGTTCCAATAATATCATCGGCACTTGTTTTGTAAAGATTATCATTTAACTCAATGTTACCTGTCAATATATAGTTTGCATCAACATTGTATTTTATATTAGCAAAATCGCTAGAATTAGAAATTGTGTATGGCGCATCTGCACCATTTTGAGATGAAGCATACAAGTTGTATGTTAAGCCCGATAAAACATTGGAATCCTCGCTATCAAACCCATTTTTGTTTTTGCAAGCAATAACAACAAAGCTATATGTTTCGCCCGGATACATAATGTTTGCATAATCCCTAGACTTTACAATATAGTAAACATATCCCTCGTGAGCATCATCGGTATAATATCCGTTTGGCTGTGCATCAGTTGCCGGAGTGTATTTGTAGCCAGTGAGAACAGCTCTCGTTTGTTTTTGAGACTTAATCTCACTAGATGCATCGTCCGAAACTTCTACTTTAACATAAACTTTGTAGTAATCTGCCCCACCGGCAACATTCCAAAGTATTCGGCCATAAAATGTTGCTTTATCGTCAGTATAAATTGTTGGGCTTGGTGTTTGAACGATATCAATCACCTCACTTGCATTAGATGCCACAAAGTAAGATTCGCCTGCACTTAACATATCTACGCTATCGCCAAGTGCAACAACCGAAATTTTGTAACTTGTTATTTTGCTAACATCAATTTCTAGTTGTGTAACAGCCATATCTTTTAGCTTTGCAAAGGCAATCATATAAATGTTATCTTGCTTTGTTAAACTTGCCAAACTATCTGGCACATAGGTTATAGATTTTGTGTAGCCACCACTAAGCAAAAGTGTAAAGTTGATTGCATAATTTTTTGCGTTTTCAACTTGATTAAATCTTAAATTTTCTTCGGTAACTTCAACGCCTTGTGGAACAGGCAATTTTTCAAAAGTATATGCCTCGGTAACTGCACTTGATATTGCCGTGTCAGCACCAAAGTTGTATAGCTTTATGCTGTGAACGCTTGCATCTAAATCGGCAAGGTTATATTTAACATACTTTCCAACAACCTGTGTATCGTTATATTCACTTATTATTTCTAGGTTTTGAAGTTCTACATCTGTTTGGTCATCAATAATAATGTGATAGTTAGAGTTTTCTTCATAATTCCAAACCAAGTAACCGTTTTTTAGTGACATTGTAGATAAATCGGATAACTTTGTAATTTTGTCAATTTGATATTTGCTTGAATTTAGATAGTAGTTATTTCCCATAACTTTTAAAATAATTCTATACGAGCCACTGCCAACATCGCTAAAGTTATAAGATGTTGCAACAGTTGTGTTTACAAGCTCTTTGTGAATCACTCCACCCGAAACATCAATTTTGTAACTTGTTGCGCCCCTAACAATATCCCAAACCAAAATTCCATCTTTAATTTGGATATTATCTGGCATTGCAAACTTTATTGGCAACACTGTTTTTTGGTCGTCTACATAGCAATAATCAGTTAAGTCCGAATTTAGATATTTGTTATCATCACCCACTGCCTTAACCCTTATGTAGTATTCTAGGCCACCCTCAAACAAATCTTCGTTAGAAAGCTCGTAACTTAAATATTTCTCGTTAGAATAAATGCCATCTTTTTGTTGTTTTGAGTTGTGAATATACAAAGCATACCCGCACTTGTTGTCGCCACTAGCAACAACATCACTTTGATTGTATTTGATAATTCCGTTTTCTATTTTTAGGCCAGTAACCTTTTGCATTTTTACAAAAGATTTTTGATTACTGGTATCAAACTCACTTGACACTGTGTTTTTATCATCACCCCTAGCAACAATATTAAAGTAATATGTTGTTGGTTCGTAATATTCGCCCAACTCAAACGATAGCACGCCATTTTCAAGCTCTTCGTGGTCTGCTTCAACCGAGTTTAAGCTATCGGCGTTTTTGCTTATGTAAAGCCAGTAGCCTGATGCGTTTGTAATTTTATCCCAAGTTAAAATACCTTTTGATAGTTTTATAACTGGGTTTTTTAAAACTTCTATTTGCTTTGTTGTAGAAATATCACTATCAACATAATATATGGTTCTGCCGTTAACAATTCGGCTAACATTATATGCAATTGCCCTTACGGTTACATAATACATACCGGTTTTGTATGCACCCTCGCCAAACATTTGCTCAAAATTTACCTTGTTAAATAGCCACCTGCAGTTTTCTTTTACTGACAAATCGGTTACATAAACAATTTTGTTTATTGCATCTACGCTTGCGTTCTCTGCTTGCTGAAATGAAATTTTGTGTTGCGTTTCCACATTATCTTCTATTACAGCAAAAGTTAGTTCATAGCCCTTTACTGCAACAAGCCCTGTGGTGTTGTTTCTAACCGGAGACCAATATATTGTGTTGTTTTCCATATCTAGGTCTAGTGGTGTTGCAAGAGATTCAATATTAAGTGCATCTCTAGAATAATCACTACTTATATAAGGCGTTCCGGTTTGAGTTTTTATTTTTTGATTTGCTAAATCGCTGATATAGCAGTTAAGTGGGATTGCAACAAGTTGTATTGTGTTTGTTCCAACCAAGCTTGTTGGAAGTTTGCATTTGCTTTCCGATAAAAGTGTGCCCAAAAGGCTTAAATCGTTTTTAACAGCGCTATAATTTATTGTGCTGTAATAATTTCCGTTGGCATCAACAATAAGGTAAATAACCAACTTTGATGGGTCTTTATACACATCGGTTTTTGCGTTTGCATTTGGGTTATCACTTGGGTTATCATACGACCAATTTAGCCAGCCATCTTGCAAACTTAAGTTGTTTGGTGCAACGCACTTTGTAAATGTAATTTGTTGCTCTGAATTTGCACTTGTAATTATATCTGTGCCATTGCCAAGTGCCCTTAAGTAAACTGTATGTGTGCCTGCGCTAACAGAAGTGTTTTGAAATGCCTCAAAAAGCTTTGATGTTGTTATAGAGCTATCGTCTTCAAACACAACTTGATATCCACTTGCACCCGAAACAGCCGACCAAATTAACGCACCACTAGATGGCTCGCTGTAATTTACAATGCCGTTTAAAAGTGCATCTGATGTTGCTTCACCACTTGCAAACGCACTTATTCTAAGTGAGCTTGGAGCAAACAATTTTGTAAAGTCAAAGTCTGCTGATGGATAGCTGTTTAGGTTAAGTGGGTTAGATTCGTCATGCGAAACGCCACTTCCACTTTGTGTTGCAACTGCCCTAATTGTTACTGTGTGTTGCCCAGCATCTATGTCAAAGTAATCTTTTTGCGTTTTTGTTGCGTTGTCGGTATCCTCGCCATCTAAACAAAGCACAAACTTAAAGCCCGATATGTTGCTATACATTTTTCCAAAGCTTAACACTCCGTTTACCATTTCGGCATCGGTTATTGTTGGCAACTTGTAAACATAAATTGTTTGCGATGGAGTGCTGTTTATGTAATATGTTCCATCATCATCTTGCCCTTTTGATGTTGTTTTTACCTGAATTCCAATAGTTTCGCCAGGTTTTATATCTTTTTCAACATACTCGTTTATAGAAGCAATATCTCGTGGCTTTTCGCCCTGCTTTGTTACAATATATCTATAAACATAATTGCCCTGTGGCTCCAAATCGACAATTGTTCCATCTTGAACTTTTACAAAGTTAGACGGCAGTTTGTTTACCTTAACGGCTTCGGAGTAATCTCCATTAAATGTTAGCGAATTTTGCTTTGCAACTGCCCTAACTTTTATTATATACGACCCAGCCGAAAGTTCGGCATTATTTATAATATCATCGTTTAAATTTGCCCTGTTTGCCGAAGTTGAATATGTTGTTATAGCCTCGCCTGTTGCCGAGCTTATTGCAACTTCGTAGCCACCTGCATTGCTAACCATATTCCAAGCCACAACACCATTGCTTATTTCACTCATATCAAGTATTGGTGTTGATAACTTATCTATTGTAATTTCTCGGCAAAACTCCGAATTTATGTAAGAAATTGATTGCTCGGTTGCATCACTGCCAATTGCTTGAACCGAAATTAAATTTGTGCTACTAGAAATTACTGCCGAGTTAAACGAATATGATATGCTTGCATCGTTTGAATTCTGCACATAAAATTGTTGTGTAGAATTTCCAACCAATTTTACTAAATAAGAAGTTGCTCCGTCTACCCTTGCCCACTGGACTGTGCAAGTAGCCTCGTTTTTTATTGCTTGCAAGTTTTGTGGTGTTTGCAATTTTGTAACACTTAATGGGGTATCTAGCAACGAGCTTTGAATTGTTGCATCAGAGCCTTTTACTTGAACATTTACCTTATATTCGCCTGCTGGAAAATTTTCGATAGCAAAGCTATGAACGCTTGCATCGGTGGTTTGTGTGTAAAGGCTATCGTCAGCCGTAACAACATTTTGAAGTGTGATTATGTAAGATGTTGCCTTTAAATTTATATCCCAAACAACAACACCATTTTGGACTCTTAAGTTTTTAACCTTTTCTAGTTTTGTCCAAAAATTTTCCACACCAAAATCGCCCGAAATTGTGTTTTTGCCATCTCCCAATGCTCTTACCCTAACAAAATAGGTGCCAGCATCAACATCAAAAGGCAAATTAAACCTTGTGCCCAAAATTGTTTGAGTGCTTTGTTTAGACTCGCCGTTTTGAGAGTAAGAATACAAAACTTCGTATCCCTTTGCGCCCAAAACCGAGTCCCACCTTGCAACGCCATTTGTTATGCTAAAATTTTTTGGAGAAGCGAGCCTTGTAAGTTGCAAAACATCAGAATATGCCGAGTTTACAATCGTGCCGTTTGCATTTCCGTTGGCCTTAACTTTTATTTCAAAGCTTCCGTCTATATTTAAAAAATTAGAAACAACAAGGCTGTTTTGTGTGGCATTAAATATTTTGTTGTTTATGTTTACACTATACGATACAGCGCCCTCTACACTATTCCACGATATTGTGCTGGTTTTATCGTTATATGCAATTTTTGTTGGTCTGTTTAGCACCAAAAAATTAACTTCTGGGGTATAGGCACTATCCAAACTGCTACTTTTGCCCTTTGCCTTTACCTTTGCAACAACTTGCTGACCGGCATATTCTTCCAAATTTATTTCAAAATAATTTTTGTTGTAAACTGAGTAATCTTGCCCATTTATGTTAACCGAATATCCTTCGGCCTCCAAAACATCTTGCCAAACCAACCTTTTGCCATCAAAAGTTAAATTGCTTGGGGTATCTACATTAAGGTCATCTTCACTAATTTTTATTGTTAAATTTGCTTCTTTGTAACTTCCATCAGTTGCCCTAACACTTATAAAAGTGCTATCTTCCTCGCCAATTTCATCAACCGCAGTAATGATGATTTTGTTGTTATCTACATCTGTGGTGATTATTGCAACAGCTGGGTTGCCACCAATAATTGTCCATTTTTTGTTTGTTGCAATGTTTGGGTAAATTGACACGCCAACCACTTTAACCTCGCTTGGTTTAAGCACAATTTCGGTGTCAGTTAACTCTACGCTAGAAACCTTTACATCTTCTTGCTTTGTGCACCCACAAAAAGTGAATGCCAAAAGCACAACAACAAAAGTTAAAAATAGTCTTCGCAAGTTTTTCATACAATACCCCATTATCAATTTTATTTTATCACTATATGCCCATTTTATCAAACAAATTTGAGGGGGTTTATATATATTTATATATAAAATGCCAAAAAAATAAAATTTCTTGCACGCAAAAATTTGGCAAATTAAGCAAAAAAGCTAACCAGCCAAACCTAAAATTTACAAAAAAATTATTTTATCAAAACAAAAGAATAAGCAACTATTGGTAATAAAAAAACAAGTTTAGCCACCATTGCAAAGCAAAACATTTTGGCATAAAAACAAAAAATTTGGGCTTTTGCACAGTTTTTTGCTATTTTTTTGCAAAAAAACAGTGTTTTTACCCAAATTTTTATTATTTTTTATTTTTGTATTTTACCAAAATTATTTGTTGCCATACAAGTTTTCTAGATATTCATCATAACTCATTTGCTTATCAAACTCTTTGGTTTTGTTAATTACAATAATACGATTTGCAACGGTTTGAGTAACCTCTTGGTCGTGGCTTGTAAAAAGCATTGCCCCTTTAAAATTTATCATACCATTGTTTAGTGCAGTTATACTTTCTAGGTCCAAGTGATTTGTAGGCTCATCCAAAAGCAAAACATTGCCTGAATTTAAGATCGGAAGAGCGTCGTGTAGGGAAAGAGTGTAGATCTCGGTGG
>ERZ808246.1874-NODE-1874-length-14158-cov-6.914132_pt1 | contig 14158 bp, 18 predicted proteins | sample MGYA00521083_ERZ808246 | MGnify/ENA primary metagenome ERZ808246 (study PRJEB31516, sample SAMN03275577) | gut metagenome | biome: mammalia-associated habitat; material: feces | host: Papio cynocephalus | place: Kenya | collected 2012-07-07 ...
CTTTCGTCGGACAGAAAATTTACCTTGCCTGTTGTCGAGAAAAGGCTCCCTTTAGGCACAACAGCGCCGCCGATTCCGGTGATTTGCAATACAACTTTTGCCGGCGTGGCTGCTTTACGGTCCAGCCCTGCGAGTTCTTCCGCCAGATAATCCAGGTATTTCCCCCATGATGTCTGTGGGAAGGCTGCGTCTACAATCAGCTCCATTTCGGCATAAGCGCGCGCAAATTCGACCGCATTCGCCGCGAAGGTATCAAAGGTAAACGAGCCTTCAACCGCGCTCGCATCGCCGGTCTTATGGACTTCATAATATTTTTTCAACCTACCTATAATTTCGGTCCGTGTCTGTGCTTCAAACATTTTTACACCTCCACTCCCACGACATCATCACCATAAATAGTATTTAGTTTTACATTTAGCACGACTTTCTTTCCTACCTCATTGATAGATATGTCGCCGACGGCTCGAATATACGGATTTACCAGCAAGGCCTCTTGCACGTATCGATACAGCTCAGTTCCTTCTTGCCCATCGTTTGGATGCCCTATAAACCCTTCGAGTTCGGCTCCGTAGTCGTCAAAATAGGCTCTATACCGGTATCTCTCAGTTTTCAGGCATTTATACACCCAAACCTTGATTGCTTCATCTCCTTCTAGGATGATACAGTCCCCATTCTCATCCCTTTGGAACGAATCGGTCTCAAAGTCCCAGCCGTATTCCTTAAACGTCGGTAAGTTTTCTTCAGCTAACGTTTCTTTTGTCGGCCCTGACATAAAAGGATTTGCCATATCAATTACCATCCAATCTAACTAGCTTTTTGCCAACAATAAACTGCTTGGTTGTCCGCTCATCTTCAGCAAGGACCGGTATCAGCTCCACCTTGTCTCCTACCTTCCAGGTATCCGTTTTAGTCTGCATATCCGTGTAATCGTTGTCGATATCGTGATTGTGAGACGCAAATTCGGCATATCCACCTCCGCCGGACCGTTCCTGTGTTGCACTGACGACATGGCCCTTGTTCGTGCGGGTATGCCCCGGAATCCAATATTCATCGATCCATAAATTTTCTTTATCCAGGGTATAACCGTGATAGCTGATTTTTATATCTGGTGGCGGTGATAGGATGGTACCTATGCCAGCAGTTGGCTGCAGAGCAGCGCCCTCTGCCAATGTCCTAGTCAGGCCAACCAATCCCTTATAAGGATCTTCTGTTTTTTTCATTCACGTCTCCTTTGAGGAAATGAAAGCGTCCTCCACCTGATTGCTCTGTTTGATGCTCATTTCCTCTTTTTCGTCCGGCATGTACTCCAGTGTCAAAGACATGGCATGCATGTGGTTCTCGAAAGAGTGGCTGTCAGATTTTATAAAAAACTTTCCTTTCAGTTGCTCCTCTTGCACGATGATGCAGTACCCAGAAATGCACTGGATATTTCCTACGGCTTTGAGTGAGGACTCCTCTTTTGTCCTTTTCAGCAAAGCTTTGGCGGCTTTGCTGTTGTCTACCGTTTCTCCTGATTTGGGCGGCTGCATCTTGTATATTTTCTGCAACGGTCCGTATAGTTCAATGTCGTCCGTCTCTGTATACACTTGCCCAACAGAGCCGTCCTCATTGACCGCCACCACTCTGTTTATCATGTCTTCCAGCGACTCGGAGTGTTCAGACGAAATGACATTGGTGTAGTTAGACGCAATATAGTCATCTATAACCTCACCTTTTTCGGCCACAGTAAGCTCACCGTTGATGCATAGAGCGGTGTACTCTTTCCCGGTATCCGCCTTTACATAACCCAGAATCATTTTTATGACTTCCGTTCCGCTCTTATCGTCGGCGATAAAATTGACTACGGTGCTCATATCCGGAATGTTGTCTGATACCGGCATGCCGATGGTGTTGCAAGTCTGCTTGATGGCCGTTTTGGCATCCACATTCTTAATGTTAGCCCTGATGTTACTTTTGGCCAGGTAAATCATGTCATCGTAGCAGGTAAACTCATACTTATAGCTGTCCGTTGCGCGCTTCCGGAAAAATATCCGTCCACAAAACATTTCTATTTTTTGATTTTCGTCTACATCGGCCGCGTGGATAAACCCACCAAGCAACAAATTTAACTGGTTAAAAGACTTATCTTTATCGGCCGTATTGTATGCAATAGAGAACTCCAGCTTTCTTGCTGCCTGACTTATGTCCCCGCTCCATGTGGCACTGGTGACATAGTTTGTAATGTCATACTGCTTTCGGCCGTTTTCCGTTTTTGGCGGATCTGAATAATACAGTCTAAGCATGTCTATCCTCCCAGCGACTGGATCAGCTTTCCGTTTTTGATAACTTCTTTTGTTGTGATGGTTAGCGCATCCCCTACGGACACGCCTCCACTTTTGACTAGTGCTTTGTACATTTTTAGTTCTCGCTGTCCCTGCTCTGCTATAGTCACCGCTTTTTGTGCGGCCTTGATGGCCGTTTCCATGGAGCTTTTAGTACGAGCGGTTACGGTCTTTGTTTTTTCTGCTTCTGCCACGCGGCTTTTTAGTCCTGTCGTCTCATTGACCACGTCGGCATCCGGTTGGATATTTCTGTATTCTCGCAAAGAGATTGAATAGTAAACATCCCCTGTCCCGTCTTTTTCCGAATGGGTAAATTCATCGATGGTGCACTGGGCGGAAATATTGGTCCCAGAAATAACGATTCTGCACGGCTTCCCGGAATTCGCCAGTCTATCAATTTTGTCCACATACGAGTAAGGACTATCGTCCAAACTGTTAGCAAATGAGTACGGTTTATTCGGGAACATCCCGGTGAACTTTATAGTCTGCAAGCCCCGTTTGCCTAGCATGTTGATTTCGCCAAGAGAATTGATGTCCAGAGAGGAATTGTTATACTTCTTCGAAACCTCAAAGCTCCCCGGCGTCACCGGAAGCTCTACGCTTCCGCTCCCACATGTTAATTTGAAGGCGCAAGAATCTCCGAATGCGCTATAGACGGAGCTGATCGCATTGACCGCCTTACTCGCAAAACTCAGAAAATTCATTAAATCGCCCCCTCATTTAGATTGACCGCGTGCTTTTGCATCTGGTAGTAGATTTCCTCCGCTACCTTCTTCGCCAACTCTTTGATATCTCCCTGTCCATTGATTTGTGGATTGATAATGTTTACGCTAATTTTATTCCCGTTGTTGCTTCCTGCCATCTCACCGTGGCGGTATGCCTGTGACAAGGACTGCTCATGCGGAATTACTCGACTACCGCTTGGTAAATCAACCACTTCGGCGCCTCGGTCATTGATGACCGCCGGACCGCCGCCCCAGTTGTTGGTACCGGTGTACAGCATGGGAATATTTAATCCAAAATGATTTCCGCCAACGCCTGGAACCCAATCCGGAATGTCTACGCTGATTCCATTAATGCCAGTGATAACTGCATTGATGGCCGCTTTGATTCCGCCCATAATGCTTGTGCAAACACCTTCTATTTTCCCGAAAATGTCAGAGAATACGCTGACAACGGTGCTCCATGCGGCACCCCATGCACCAGCAAATGCGCCTGCCACGTAGTCAATCAGATTCCCCAGTCCTGCAATGATATTTCTGATGAAGTTGGAGATCCCATTGTATGCCCAGCTGAATGTATTGACAGCTTCGTCCCAGAAGGCTTTGAACATCGGCCCTAATGTGCTCCAGTTAGAGTAAATTAGGTAAGCCAGCCCGGCGATTGCCATGATGACCCACATCACCGGTCCACCTGCGATGGCGGCCGAAGCCATAGCCCTAACTACCGCCATGATTCCAGACCGCACCAGTGGAAATAGTCTGACTACGCCTCTCACGGAATACTGTAACAGTTTATTTCTGATACTCATTCCATGCGCCGCCGCTCCGATATCGCCGTATAGCTTTACCAAGCCGCCTCCAATCGACACGACTTTCCCGGTTGCCAAGTTAAACGCCGTAAAAGCTAGGACGCCTTTAGCAACATTTATGATCATCATCTTTTGATTGTCATCCAGCCCGGCTATCCAATCGGCCGCCGCTTTGATGTGACCGGCCACTTCTCCTACTGTCGGCGCCAACAGGGTCCCCATAGAAATAGCCAGAGACTCCACGGACCCCTGCAGAGACATAAATGCCCCTTTGGCCGTCCCTTTCATAGTCTCATAGGCTTTCTGTGAGGACCCATCAGCGTTCCTGATGGCTTCCTCCATGGCTTTGTATTCTTCCGGAGACGTTCGCACCAGAGATAGCAGTCCGGAATAAGCATCTTCCCCGGCGATGGCCTTCATGATGGCAATTTGCTGGGTCTCGTTCATTCCTTTGGTTGTATTCCGTAACTGGGACACGATGCTTTCCAGCCCTACAAAATGACCTTTTGCGTCGTTAATCTGTAGTCCTAACTGTGCAATAGCATTTCTTGCTTCCTTTGGCGGCGCTGCCAGTCTAGACATGGTGGATCTAAGCGACGTGCCGATGGTGGACGCCTCGATGCCGTTGTTTGCCATAATACCCATAGCCGCACCAAGTGCCTCGATATCCACGCCCAAAGCGGCGGCCGGTGCCCCGGCATACTGCATAGCCAGCCCAAAATCCTGCATGCCTAACTTAGATTTATTGGCCGCCATCTGAATGACATCAGCCACGTGAGCTGTATTTTTGTTAACGTCTCCAGTCTTCATGTTCCAGATGGAGAGGGCTGAGGTGATGACATCCGATGTGGTTGCCAGGTCTTCGCCAGAAGCCACAGCCGCCGTTACGATACCCGGTAACGCCCCCATGGACTGCTTCGCGTCAAATCCGCCAGCAGCCAATCTGTCCATGGCCTGCGCCGCCTCATTAGCGGTGATCGGGAAATCACGTCCGATTTCAGACGCTACTTTCCGCATGCCTTCCAGTTCTTCGGCCGTGGCACCAGCTTTGATTCCTGCACCGGTGATGGTGTGATCAAAGTCGGCAAATGTTTTTACGCAAGCAGCGCCTACACCGATGATTCCAGCAGATACCGGCATCATAGCGTTTCCGATGTTGCTGATGTCTTTTCCTACCTTGCTAATTTCGCGGCCGGCCCGCTGATGTATGCGGGCCGTCTGCTCCAACTGGTTTCTGATTCTTACAAGCGGCCTGGTAACCTGATCCTGCAATCTCATAATGACGTCTATGACTTTTGCCAACTTTCTCACCCCATTCCTGCTATCTGTCTTTTAATTTCAGCAGCTTCTTTGTTTTCTTCTTCAATCTCGTATTCAAAAAAAGCCTGAAGGATTTTCTTTTCCTCCGGGCCTCTTTTGGCAATGTCCGACGGAAGGAAATGGTGCTTATGATACATCCAATAAATCATCTGCACCTCGCCGTCCGTCGATATTAGTTTTTTACGGTATCCTTTTCGTCCTCATCGTCGTCATAGCCGGAAAGCTCCTGAATTTCTCCAGCAATATCCGAAATTTCTCCTGCCTTAAACAGCTTTTCGTAAAGGTCCTTTGGACTTGCGGCGTGATATTTTTTCAAGAGTTCCTTATCCTTGAATTCCGGATTGGCGATACCGTCGCAAAGGTACAACAGGTTGACTTCGTGGGTATCGCCTTTTCTAAACCGGCCTTTTTTGTCAAAGTCAAAGCTCAAGCCCTGAATTTCACTCATTCGTTTCGGCAGGATTTCCTGCAAATGTAAAATAAACGGTACCCCGAAAGATTCACTCAGACGCTTTACTTCGTAGTCTTTCGTGTCTTTCTGTGTAACCTTCCCTTCATCAGCTTTCAGCATAGCTTCCAAAAGATTCACGGTTATTCCTCCTATTCGCTTGCTCTATCGAGAATATCGTAGTCAGTAAAGGTAAAGTCGTAGTCGTCCTGCGCTAATTTCTTGGCACTCCAATCCATTAGCGTGAGTTTGTCAAACGTCGCGTCGCGAATGACAACTCTTTCAGCACCAATGGCATCCGGATCATCCACCTTAGCGATAATAGTAACTACGGTCTGCTTGCCATTTTTGATGTTATCGGACATGAGATCCCAGAAGAAGGAAGAAATGTGATTCATCTTCACATTGCCTTTGCCTTCCCAGCCGGTCACCTTGTACTGTTTGCCCATCTTCTTAACCTGATTGACTTCTTCTTTGATCAGATTTATTTCTGCTTTAAAGTCAGTTACCTGCGCCATGTAAGAGCCGTCGATCCAAATTTCTCCCTGGGTGCCGCTCATGACCTGCTGACTGTTAAAAGATTCTGCCATCTTGCACCTCCTAAATGTTTACCGGAAGCTCAATATCTTCCATAGCGTCCAGGATTTTAATCGTTGCAGTCAGGAATACCTTCTTTTTGGTATCGAGCTGCTTGACTTCCTGGTCGCTCATCTTTGCCAATTCGTCTTTGGTGTAGTTGCCATGTTCCAGCTGGTAGGTTTTCACGGCTTCCACGTCAATGTCTACGGTGGATGTATTCTTCTGCAGCAGTCTTCCGTTTTCCAGTTCCTTGAAATATCCACTGATGGCGGAAATGAGGAGGCACTTGTTGTCATAGTCATTGGTATACTTCCCGATGTAGCTATCCTGCGCGGTCTTTCGGATATCGTCATAAATCATATCCATGATGTCCACGGTCTTGATGGTCTGATAGGCTTCCAGTTTTCCCTGCGTAGTGGTTACCAGGGAGTTCATAGCGCGAGACATTTTAAATTTCTCGCCATCAAACCAGATAAAGAATTCGCCCTTGTTGACCTTTTCATCGTTCTCATCGAGGGTATGCTTATCACAATCAATGACTTCTGCGAGCGGAGCATAGGTGGCGGAAATAGTCATAGGCGTTCCTGCGATCAGGCCGGCAATTCTAGCGGTATATTCCGCCGGAGTATAGGTCTTGGTCTTTGTCTTGATTTCCGTGTTCGCGAAATTGATGATGCCTTCGTAATCGCCGTTATAGCCCGGCAGTACGGCTTTGACTTTCTTAAATTTGTTTTCACGGTTGCTCTTAATCCAGGCACCGACGCTTTCGCACTGTACGTCTTTGATGGTCGGGATCGCCAGATAGTCCCAGCGATCTGTCGCCAGCAGTTTCAGCACGTCAGCAAACTTATCTGCCTTCGTGTCATTCGCTGCATTGGATGCCATCAGGTAAACTTTTACGCGATACGGCGATTTGGTATATCCTAGCAGCGTTTTCGTGATGTAATCCTTATTGGCTTCAGACAATTCCGCCGGAATATCGTCGGTGGTATATACGGTAAATGGATTTTCGATAGCAGCTACCGTTTTGTCATCGCTCTGGTGATTTGTCAGCAGCTTAGTAATTGTTTCCTGCGTTTCTTCCAAAACCAGTGCTACAATGCCGCGCTGGCTTCTCTGAATCGCTTCGATGCCCGCCTCAATAAAGCTGATATTGACGCTAGGCATGCCCAACTTTGCCATAGTTCTTCCTCCTAACTATTCTTATCAATGAGATCGACGGCTCTTTCGTCGTCCATCTTAGTCCTGATTTCTACTTCTTCCATGATTTCGGCTGGTTCTTTTTTCTTTCCGACTCGTTCCATGTAGATAAATTCGATGGTGATCTGCAGGATATCCTGTTCCTCGCCCACTCTATCAGGCGTTACTCTATCCACATGCAAAAACCGGTCCTTAACTTTCATTCCTACCTCAAAATGGCTCTGAATGCGGTCAAAGACGTCCAGATAGTGGATTTCGTTTCGCATGTTATCTTTAGGAAAATAGGTCAGCACAACGGATAAATGCTTTTCCAGGAAATTGACTGTCTGCGGAATCGTGACTGGAATAGCGGCAATAAAAAAGCAGGGCTTGGTAAAGTTTTCCAGCGCTTCGTCGGAGTACACTTTACACTTAAACTCTGCTTTTAAAATGCTGACTATATTCTGCACGACATCGGTCATTTTGATGATGTCAGCCAAGTTTATCACCCAACTTCTTTATGAGGTTCTCACCCATTTCTTTTTGGATGGTCTCGCCTTTGGATTCTACAGTGTTTTTCATAAAAAACTTTCCTTGTTTGTACCCGGTGACTTGTCCATGGGCGTTTTTCTGCACATGCCCGCGCTCCACCAGGTGGAAATGGGGCGCCGTGCTATAAATATCGGCTTCCACACCGCCAACACGGCTTCCTGCCATCTCTACCTTCCAGCTGTTCTTCAGCTTGTGTGGGTGCTTCCCCTTCCCCACCGGCGTGTTGTCTCGGATTTCCTTCCGCATACGCTTTGCGCCCTTTTCTAGTTCCAGCTCCGATTCTAAAGGAAACTGACTGATGGCTTTCTCTATCAGCTCATTGTATTCTTCAATCTTCATCGCTGGCACCTCTCTTCAGTCGCTTACACATGATTTCCAGCTTAACATGTGCCATGTACGGATCGGAGATGGTTTGGATTTCATAGACTGCGTCATGATACTGTATGAGCATATTCTCGTTAATTCCAGGACGGTATCGGATGGTAACCTTTACAATCTCCTCCACCTTGTCCTTAAACTGCTCGTAGTATTCTTTCCCGCGAAACGGCTCTACACGGGCCCATATGCGGTGTCCAAATACATCTGCCTTTTCCTGATGAGTCAATCCGTATTCGTCTTCCACATCCTGATAGGCTATAACGGAAATCTTTTTATCCAGTGTCCCAATCTCTACGTTGATCATGATGTCACCGCCGGATATGCAGACGCAGACGCAATGTGGATGAGGAGTTGTGTCACAGAGTGCGGGATGTTATTAATAGCCCCCGGTTTAGCACTATAGATGGCCCGGTTTTCGTACCAGTGCGCTACCAGCAGTTTAATGCACAAATCATAGGTTGGATTCCCTGTGTTTTCTTTTCCCGTACTCTGTTTCACGTAGTTATCTGCCGCATCAATCAGACTGGTAATCAGGTCATCATCCTCTTCGATGTCGCTATCGATTTTCAGATAGTTTTTTGCTTGCTCCAGCGTTACGGCCATGATATTTCTCCTTATTCGGTTGCGCCGGTCAGTTTGACAAGGGAACCGTAATCCACCGGCTTGCCATCGCAAACCATGATAGATTTTCTGATGATGTCATCAGTTTCGTTATCTTCATAGGTCTTGATTCCGATAGAGAAGTTGGTGTTCAATGTGTAGTCGCTCATGCGATACAGGAAGGCAAACACGTCGGTCTTTTTCAGTTTATCGGAGAAAGACGGCAGGTATTCTGTCAGCACTACACGGCGGCCCAGCAGTACTCTTTCCGGTGCACCTGCGAGGCCATAATTCACTCGAGCGATTGGCTGGCCTTCAGAATCCTTCATGCCGACAAATGCCATGAAGGTCTTCTTTGTCATGACCCATACGGCCCCGGCTTCATAGGACAGGTCAAGGTCAGCTTCTGCAGCAGTCAGTACGTCATAGGAAAGCGCTGCCACTTCTTCTTTTTTGCCCTTTGTTGCGTCGTAGAGAATACCTGTCGGTTTGCCGGTTCCATCACCTTTCAAGATAGCTTCTTCCAGGGCTTTGGTCATAGCTTCTGCCATGTTATTGACCAGGGCGGTTTCAAAAGCAGAATATGCCATGTATTCGGTTTCCAAAGTCACAGACACAGCGCAGCGAAGTTTGTTGTGACTAAATGTAATGGTGGTGTCCAGTGTCTTTTTCTGCTTTTCGCTGCCAACCCCTTCTGCTACCCATGTAGCCACTGGCTTTACACTAGATGTCGGGATATTCATACCGGTTCTATAGTTGGTGTGGGTAACCAAAGGCAGAATCATCCCTACGGCATCCATCTTTTCCAATACCTTGTTTAAAGTTACTGGCGGCACGAGAGCACCGATGTCAGATGTCTTGGTCGGGCCTGCTTCTCTAAATTCTTTCGGAATTGCAATTCCGCGGCACACAAAATTCATAAATGCATTTCTGTATTCTGGAGTGTCAAAAATATTGTCTCCCATCTTTTTCCCTCTTTCTTCTGGATTTTCAATAGCATTGACGCCTTCCGGTTCTTTCCCCTGGCTCAATCCATCTAAAATAGTCTGTCTTTTCTGCAGCCCTTTTTCTCTTTCTTCCAGTTCTTTCATCTGACTTTCCATGTCTGTCAGTTCTTTCTGCAGTGCGTCGAGGTCTGCTTTTTCGTCATTATCCAGCATGGACCGAATTTCTGCTTTTCTTTCTTCGATCTTTGCTTTCTGACTTCTGATTTCTTCCAGTTTTTCTTTGATATTCATGGTTTCCTCCTAAACTATAAATAGGTTCGCAGAAGAAGCTGCTTCTTTCGATAAGCTCGTTTTTCGGCTTCTTCCAGCCCCTTAATGTATGCATCCGCGGAACGTGCAGAAATACTCGTCCCGTCATAAGCAGGGAAGTCTACCGGCGACACATCAAAAATTGTGTCAAAGGCGGTAATCCTCCGGACTTCTTCTTTTGTTTTTTCGTCTCGGTTTACCTGGTCTGCTTTAACAATAAAGGCAAAGGACATTTGGTTAATGTCTCCTCGCTTTATCAGCTGATAAATATCTTTTCCGCCAGTAGTCGGCGCAATATCCGCCGAAATTTTGAGTCCTACCCCATCGACAGAAAGCCGTAAGGTGCCATTCTTGGTCCGTGCCAGAATCATTGCGCTGTCGGAATGATTATATCGGAGGATGACGTCGGACATATCCGCGCCATTAAAAGCACCCGGATCAATTTCTTCGAAATATTTCCATCCGCTATAATCAGATTCCCAAATCAGGGTCCTCTGGTCAAAGACAGCCGCATACCCGTCCACAGTCATTTTCCCGTCGGTATTATCCGCCGCTCGGAGTTCCATGGTTCTGTATTCTTTATTCCTCACTGTCGTCACCTCCTTCCTCGCCTTTTTCCCCTACTTGGTATTTAGACTGATCCTGCGTCTTCACGTAGTTCAGGCTAACCACGATTTCCTCGCCTTCTTTCCCCGGAAGGCCTGCATATCCAAAGAGTTCTCTCAGTTCATTCCGCCGGATGGCTCCCGCTGGTACCATCACCGATGCCAGCTTAACTTTGGATGCCGTGGACATGTAAGACAGCCGATTGGTTTCAAATACAATTTCGTTACCGAATCCACGCTGCTTCGGCGTAAATATTTTTTCCGTAAATTCCTGTGACAAATCGATCGCCAGTGGCTCGATAACCGACTCGTAAAACGCTTGGTATTCCTCTTCTTTGAATTTCCCGGCCACCAGCTCTTTGGAAATTCCAAAGAATTTATAAATATTGTCACGGGCGAATTCCATCTGAGAAGAATCAAAGGTCTTATAATCCGTAGGAATATTTTGGAAATCTGCGCGGTTGTCCAATGCCCCAATACCACTTCCATTTGATTTTTCGCCCACAAAGGAATCGACGAAGTCTTTCCACATGGTCTTTTGGTCTTCCGGTCTGATGGTGCCGTTCCATTTGATAATCCCGCGAAGACATCCAAAATTCTTGACCGCGTTAATAATGGCGGTTTTTGTTGCCTGCAATAAGTTGACGTCGCCTCGCATCACGCGGCCGTCCGGATCGCCCCAGATATAGTCTCGGTTATAATGCCGCCGGAGGTGAATCAGGTCTTCGTAAGGTACTACCGCGCTTTCGCCACTTCCGAAAGTAAATTTCGCGTAGAAATTGCTCTCTCTGTCCTCATACAATGTCAGATCGGTGAAATTAAGCGGCCAAAGGGCCAGCACTTTCCCGTTTGTGTCTCTTTGAATATACACAAAGGCGTTGTTGTATGTGTAATACTGCGCCACGATCATACGGATAAAGGCAGCAGAGGACATGAGCCAGTTAGGCCGTACCCCCAACAGGTAATTCATAGCGTCGTCCGGTTCGTTGATTACGGTCCCCTCTTTCCGCACAATATGCTTTGGATGGAGCTTAGACGCGTGCCTGGCGATGGTATCAATACAGTTTCTAACCGTCGCATCATCATAAGCTTCCCCATTCCACGGCGTGTAGTCATTGGAATAACCGTCCAGTAGCTTTGCCCGGCGCAGTCCTGTTTTGTTGGTCAACTTGTTAAAAATAGCTGAAAACATGCTTCTGATTTCCATTGTTTCACCTCCTTACACGATAGCTAGATAATCCTCTTTGTTTTGGTCATAAACGGCATAGGCGTCCAGCAAAGAGGCAAAGCCGTCTATACGCTTTCTTGAGTTACTTGTTTTGCACGGCTGGATGTTATCATTGCGGTCTACATCCACCGCCACGTTGGTCATGCACCACTTTAGAACAGGATTATTGTTGTAGTTGATTTTCTTGGCCTTTAAATCCGCCGCCAGTGCTTTCATTGGCCCGGACAAGGTCTGTTTTCCCTGCGCCACTCCTACCATGGTACTATCGCCAAATCTGGCCTTCATGTCGTTCACCAGGTAGGCAGCAGACCAGCGGTCATAGCCGCATTTGTACAAATAAATGTCATTGACTGCTTCCTGCTCCTCGAACCACTGCAGGATCAGTCTATGGTCTATGCGAAAGCCTGGTGATTTCCTGACAAACCCTTTCTTTTCCCATATGTCATATGGCACCTTATCCTCTCTGACACGCTTATCAAAGAGCTCTTCGGGAATCCAATACATTTGCTTTACGTACAGATTAGGATCGCCCTGTACGCCAAATAGGATGGTGGCACATGTCAAATCCGTGGTATCCGACAAATCAAAGCCTCCGATGCCGTACCTTGGATGGAGCTCTTTGACGTCGAATGTAGCTTCGTTGTTCAGATCCTCGAAATTGAAAAAGGCCTCGCTGACCGTTTCACGGACGTCGAAGTCTTTACATAGTAGGTTTTTCACCAAGAGCGAATTGTGCTGCGCCGCATGGACTTTATTCGCCAGCTGCTGCACATCTTTGACACTCCCCAGGGATGGATTGGCTTTCTGCCATGCCTTTGCGTCGGTCCACTCCGCCCGCTTGTCCAGCTCATACACCAGAGGAAGCAAGGTCTCATCGTGGTACCCGTTCGGATCGTCATAACCGTTTATAACGTCCTGACACTCTGCATATTTTTGGTCGTAGATGTTATCTCTAACCATGCCGGCCGTGGTGGTTATCAGGCAAAGCGGCTGCTCTCTGGCCGTCATACCGTCGACTAGTACGTCATAGATGTTTTTATCTTTGATGGCGTGCAATTCGTCGATGAGTGCTCCGTGTACGTTGAGTCCATCTTGCTTGTCCGAATCAGAGCCCAATGGTTCAAAAGTGCCTTCGTTAAAAGCCGTCCTGATGGAGGAAACAAGGCACTTCGCCTTTTTCTTCAGCAGCGGTGACTTCATAATCATCCTCTTGGCTTCATTCCAAATGATTTTTGCCTGATCCTTTTTGGTGGCCGCGGAATAAATTTCCGGTCCTGCTTCGCCGTCGGCTATCAGCAGGTACAAGCCCAAACAGGTTGCCCATGTGGATTTCCCATTTTTACGTCCCACTATGAGGATCATTTGCCTGTACTCTCGAAGCCCGGTCTCTTTATTGACAAATCCAAAGAGGGCCGCCGTGGCTGCTTTTTGCCACAGTTCGAGGATGACCGGTTTCCCGCCCCATTTCCCTTTAGAGTGCCTGCAAAAGGTTTGGATAAAATCGATCACAAACTGTGCCTTTTTATCGTCATAGACGTATTTGGAGTCAGTGTCATGCAATTTTTCCACCAGGTGCTTATACACCCGCCGGATCTTATCCGATACCACCACTTCACCAGATATGATTTGCCCGTAGTATTTCTCAATGTAATTCATCGGTGGGCCCTCAGAAATTGATCCAGCGCATCCTCCGCTTGTGGTTGCTCCGTTTCAGGCAGACAGGAAAGCAACGTCCGTATGACGCCGGTGTAATTTTTGATCATGGTGGAGTATGCCCTCGACTCGGTTGACTCTTTTTTGCCACTTTGATTTTCGCCGTTGGTATACTCCTCAACAAAGCCGACTTCGAGTAGGTCCTTATCCAATTTTGCCAGATTCGATTCCATGTGGGCCGCCGCATCGATGAGAGGACCAACCACCTTTTTCTTGTCTTCATCCATGTTCCCAAAGATGGCATTTAATTCTTTTATCCGCCTCTTAATTGCGTTTTCTGGCTTCATTTTAGCCATTACTTTCACCTTCTCCCTTTAGAATTATTATATAAATTTCAAGGCTTATTAGCCCAGTAAGGGGCTACACCCCCCTCGCGGGCGAGGCGCGTATCACGCGAAGGGCCGCCCCCGGCGTAGTCTGCAGGGGTTCGCCATCCTCATGGTGGGGG
>ERZ808246.1876-NODE-1876-length-14140-cov-2.370181_pt1 | contig 14140 bp, 12 predicted proteins | sample MGYA00521083_ERZ808246 | MGnify/ENA primary metagenome ERZ808246 (study PRJEB31516, sample SAMN03275577) | gut metagenome | biome: mammalia-associated habitat; material: feces | host: Papio cynocephalus | place: Kenya | collected 2012-07-07 ...
GGGATTATCCTAGGTATTAAATCATTATCAATATATCCTTTAGAATTAGATATAGATAGTATTATAGATATTAAGAATAATACTGATAAAAAAGTATATGTTATTATAAATAAGATGATTCATAATAATGATTTAGATATGGTAAGAGAAGTTGTTAATAAAATTAATGATTCTAAGATCGATGGTATTATTTTTTATGACTTAGGAGTATTTAATATTATAAAAAAAATGAATATTAATAAAGAATTAATACTAAGTATGGAACACTTAAATGCAAGTATAAATAGTCATTTATTTTATAAAAAGAGAGGTATTACTGGTAGTATAGTAACTAATGATATTACTTATAATGAAGTATTAGATATTAAAAGTAATACTGGTATGAATATATTTTATACAGTATATGGATATTTACCAATCTTTTATTCAAGAAGAAGTCTTATTACTAATTATTTTAAATATATAGATAAAGAAAATAATAGCGATAGATATTATATATATAATGATAATATGAAGTATATGGTTATAGAACATAGTTATGGTACTATTATATATAGTCCTTTAGTTAATATGATTAATGAAATAGATAAGTTAAGTAATATAGATAATTTAATTATTGATTTATCTTATAATAATGATATAGATATTATTGATAAATATTTAAATAAGGAACATATGGATAATACTTATACAGGATTCTTTGATAAGAAGACAATATATAAATTAAGGGGTGGTAATAATGAATAAGATAGAATTACTTGCTCCTGCGGGTAACTTAGAGAAGTTAAAGTTTGCTTATCTTTATGGAGCAGATGCCTGCTATATCGGGGGAAGAGATTTCTCACTTAGAGCTAATGCTAAAAACTTTAGTATTGAAGAAATTAATGAAGCATGTAGTTATGCTCATAATCTTGGTAAAAAAGTTTATGTAACTGTAAATATTGTTTTTCATAATGAAGATATTAATGGTATTGTAGAATATTTAAAAGAATTATCTAAGGCTAAAGTAGATGCTATTATAGTTAGTGATCCATTAGTTATAGATGTTGTAAAAGAAAATAATATTGATTTAGAAATACATATATCTACGCAAGCCTCTACTTTAAACTATGAGGCAGTAGAGTTTTGGAAAGAAGCTGGAGCTACTAGAGTAGTACTTGCTAGAGAGTTATCTAAAGATGAAATTAAAGAAATAATAGATAGAACAGGTATGGAAATAGAATGTTTTGTTCACGGTGCTATGTGTTCTTCTTATTCTGGTAGATGCGTGTTATCTAATTACTTTACTAATAGAGATGCTAATCGTGGAGGCTGCGCCCAAATATGTAGATGGGAAATGCCTTTATTTGATAAAGATAATAATGAGATAAAGAGTGATACTTTATTTACTGCATCTTCTAAAGACTTAATGATGGCTGGTAAGATTAAAGAAATGATTGATACTGGTATTGTTAGTTTAAAAGTAGAAGGTAGAATGAGAAGTAACTATTATGTTGCCACTGTTATTAATACTTATAGAGGAATAATAGATGATTATTATGCTAATAAATTAACAGAGGATAAATTAAATTATTATACCAAAGTATTAGAACGTGTTGCTAATAGAGAAGCCGTTGTTCAATTTTGGGATAAATTACCTACAGTAAATGAACAATACTATTTAGGTAGAAATGAAGCCTCTAATCAAGACTTTTTAGGAATAGTACTTGATTATGATGAAGAAAATAAGATGGTTACTATTACTGAGAGAAATTATTTTGAAAAAGGAATAGAAGTAGAGGTATTTGGACCTAATATAGAGACATTTTCTTTTACAATGCCAGACATATATAACGAAGATGGTGAGGTAGTAGAGGCTGCTAGACATCCTGAAGAAATACTTAAGTTTAAATTAGATAAAAAAGTATATAAAAATGATATGATAAGAGTAAAAATTAGTTAGTATTAGAATATAATATTAAAGCACAAAAACTATTGACAAAAAGATTAAAATCTAGTACAATTGTGAATTGTAATGAAAACAAAAAATTAATTGAGGTGATTAATAAAATGAAAGATAATAAAGTATATCTAACTGATGAAGGTTTTCTAGAGTTAGAAGAAGAATTAAATGAATTAAAAAATGTTAAAAGACCAGAAGTAATTAAAGCTTTAAAAGAAGCTAGAGCACTTGGAGACTTATCTGAGAATGCCGACTATGATGCTGCTAGAGCAGAACAAGCACAAGTAGAAGGTAGAATACAAGAATTAGAGAAAATTATGGAGAATGCTCATATCATTCAAAAAGGAGAAACTGACAAAGTATCTCTTGGAACTACTGTTAAGATTAAATATGTAGATGATGATGAAATAGAAGAATATAGAATTGTTGGTTCTAAAGAAGCAGATCCATCTAATAATAAAATTTCTAATGAAAGCCCAATTGCTAAAGCAATAATGTCCGCTAAAGTAGGAGAAGTTAGAAAAGTAAGTTCTCCTAATGGAGAATATGAAGTAGAAATAGTTGCAATTTGTTAGGAGGTAATATATATGAAAAAACAAGTTAACTATAAAGTAAATGGAGAAGAATGGAAAGAGGCAAAAGATAAAGCATTTAACAAACTAGTTAAAAAAGTTAAAGTTGATGGCTTTAGAGAAGGAAAAGTACCTAGAAATGTTTTTGAAAAGAAATATGGTACTGGAGACATTATTAGTGAAGCTATGGAAGATTTAGTACAAAAGAAATATAGTGAAGTAATTATTACTGAAAAATTAATTCCAGTAGTAGAACCTAAGTTAGAAATAGTAAAAGCTGATGATGAAGGATTTGAAGTTAATATGACATTTATTTTAAATCCAGAAGTAACTCTTGGAGAATATAAAGGATTAAAAGTTAAAAAAGATAAAGTTAAAGTAACTAAAGAAGAAGTAGATCATGAAGTTGGTCACATCCTAGATAGATATGCTGAACTTGTATCTAAAGATGGTAAAGCTGAAGAAGGAGATACAGTAGTTATTGATTTCAAAGGCTTTAAAGATAATGAAGAATTTGAAGGTGGAAGTGCTGAAGGATATTCATTAGAACTTGGTAGTCATTCATTTATTCTTGGATTTGAAGAAGGAGTAGTCGGAATGAAGAGAGAAGAATCTAAAGATATCGAACTTACTTTCCCAGAAGACTATATGGCTAAGGAATTAGCAGGACAAAAAGTAGTATTTAATGTTACTGTTCATGATATTAAAAAGAGAGTTATTCCTGATTTAGATGAAGAATTTTTTAAAGATTTAGATATGGAAGGTGTATCTAATAAAGAAGAATTAGATAAAGTAGTTGAAGAAGAAATTAAGGCTCAAAAAGAAAGAGATGCTGAAAATAAATTTATTGAAGACTTACTTGAAAAAGCATCAAAAAATATGAAAGTTGAAATCGATGAAGAAATAATTGATGATGAAGCTAATAGAATGTATAATAACTTTATTGAAAGACTTAAGATGCAAGGAGTTACTGAAGAATTGTATTTTGCATACTCTGGTGCTAAAAAAGAAGATATCATGAAAGATATGAAGAAAGAAGCTGAAAAGAGAGTAGCATATAGATACTTACTTGAAGCTATTGTAAAAGCAGAAGAAATTACTATTTCTGATAAAGATGCTAAGGCTGAAGTTAAGAAAATGGCCGATATGTATAAGATGACTGAAGAAGATATCATGAAAGAACTTGAATCTTTAGAAGTTGTTAAATATGATTTAGCAATGCAAAAGGCTATTGAATTATTAAAAGAAAATAATTAATAGGAGAGTTTTATGACAATATTTAAAGCGATAATTCTTGGAATTATTCAGGGAGTTGCGGAGTTTTTACCAATCTCATCATCTGCTCACTTGATTATTTTCCCTTATCTATTTGGTTGGGAAGAATCATCTCTTGCCTTTGATGTAGCTCTTCACTTTGGTACTATGATGGCAGTACTAGTGATCTTCTTTAAAGATTGGTGGGACTTATTTATTGGTGCCATTAAAGATATAAAAAACAAGAAGAAAACTACTAATGGAAAGATGTTCTGGTATTTAGTAGTAGCTACTATTCCAGCAGCTTTAGTAGGTTTCTTACTTGATGATGTAATTGAAAATGTAATTAGAAATAATATTTGGATTATAGCATCTGCTCTTGCTATAATGGGTATGTTAATTTATCTTGGTGATAAATGGGCTACTCATCATTATAAGAAGGAAAAGAAATTTGAAGATATTACTTTAAAGGAAGCACTTATTATAGGTATATCACAAGCCTTTGCAGTAATACCAGGTTTTTCTAGAAGTGGTACAACAATACTAGCAGGTAGACTTCAAGGTATATCTAAAGAAGCAATAACAAAGTTTACTTTCTTATTATCAGTACCAGTAATATGTGGCGCTACAATACTTAAAGTAACAGACCTTGCTTTAACTAAAGAGGTAATTGTAGGTATTATATCTTCATTTGCTATGGGTGTTATTGCTATTAAGTTCTTACTTAATTACATTAAAAAACATGACTTTTCAGTATTTGCCTTTTATAGGGTAATACTTGCATTAGTGGTATTTATAAAATTAATATTCTTTAAATAGAATATTAATTCTCTGCTGATTTAGTATAGTGGTAGTACAGAAGCATGGTAAGCTTCAGGGGTAAGTTCAATTCTTACATTCAGCACCAGATTGATAGTAAACTCGAACTACTTATTTTAGTTCGAGTTTTAATATACTTTGTAATATGATAAAATAGTTATAGAAAAAACGAATCTTAAAATTATGAATATGATGATAAATATTTTGATTTATATTCTTAAAATTATGTTAAAATAGTTAATTAGGGAACTTTATTCAGGATAGAAAGGATGTGAGTTATGAATAAAGACAATATTAAAACTGAAATTATAGTAAAAGAGAGAAAAATTGGTGTTTTAAGGATAGATAATAAAGAATATATATCACTTACAGATTTAGCGAGATATGTTGATAACGAAGAACCTAGACTTCCAATTAGAGATTGGATGAGAAATAAAGAAGTGATTTCTTATTTGGGCTTATGGGAAAGTATACATAATGATAATTTTAAAGGGGGCGAATTCGCTACGTTTAAAAATGAAGCTGGAAGTAATACATTTAAGATGTCACCTCAAAAATGGATAAGAGAAACGAATGCTATTGGAATTATATCAAAATCAGGTAGATATGATGGTGGTACTTATGCTAGAAGTGATATTGCGTTTGAGTTTGCAAGTTGGTTAAGTCCGGAATTTAAATTATATGTAATACAAGAATTTCAAAGATTAAAGAGAAATGAAGCATATCAAAATAAAATTGATTGGCATGCAAATAGAGTTTTAGCAAAAGTTAGTTATGTAGTTCATACTAATGCTATTAAGAGTGTAATAGTTCCTACTTTAACTGAAAAGCAAAAAAAATATGTTTATGCAGAAGAAGCAGATGTTTTAAATGTAGCTTTATTTGGTATGACTGCAAAAGAATGGAGAGAAAGTAATCCAGAAATAGCGGATAAAGGAAATATCAGGGATTATACAGACTTACTCCATTTAGTAATATTAAATAATTTGGAAAATATTAATGCAGAATTAGTTCACATGGATATTCCACAAAATGAGAGACTTATTAGGTTAAATAATATAGCAAGAAAACAAATGGAACTATTAAAAAATAACAAAACTTTTAATAATTTAGAATATATGGAAAATAAAGTAAATGATGAACAAACTCTAATAATGTGAATTGTGTAGAAGTAAAGGCTGAAGTTTATTTTATGACACTAGATTGATATAAAGATTTAAACTTTTTTAGTTTTGATTTTCGTATTTTCTAAATAATCATTCATAATAATATATTAAAAAAGTTAATCTATGAAAATGGATCCAAAATCAATGCAATTTATAGTGACTTTTACCCAATATTTGATATAATAATCCATACCAATTGCAAATATCATAGAATTAGTTTAATTTAACTAGTTCTTTTTGCTTATATATGATAGGTCTATTGAGACATTAGTTTTAGATTATAAGCTAAAACTAACCCTCTATAGATATAAGCTATAGAGGAAATATAAATATGGTTAATACTGGACAAATTATAGATTTATGATAAAATATAGTTTGTAGGAGAGTAATATATGAATGGATTAAATAAATGTTATTTATGTAATGGGATATATGTAATTATTAATTATACTTGTGATAAAAAGATAGAATATAATAGAGTAAAAAATTAGATAGTATATTTAATGAAAAATATAATGATTTTGATTTAGATAATATTATAGAAATAATTAGAACTATTTTTAATGATTATAAAGAAAAAACACTTAGAGTTACTATTGTATATCATGATGATATTACTAATTTGGTATATCTTAGTAATGGTAAAATAGTTAAATATATTAAGAAAATTAAATATAATGATAATTACTTAGATATACTATATACTAAGAAGAAAGGATTAATGATTAAGTCTTTAGAAAATACTGTTATGATGGGAAATATTATTAATGGAGAAATAAATAAGATGAATCATTTAGAAGATATTACTGCGATTAAATTGGAAACGAGTGATAAGGTATTATATGAAATATATAGGTTATTTTATAGAAATACTCCTAATTTTATGGATAATAATGATAGAATTAGAATGTATATAATGATATATATATTAAATAATTATGGTATTGATTTAACTAATGGGAATTTTAAGTTATATAATGATATTCCTATTTCTTTAGAAGAATTGGAAATAGTAAAGAGATTATTTTTAGTTAATAATATACCTGATACTTCTATTAGAAGAGATATTAAAGAAAAGGTTATTTTAATTGGCGAAACTATGAATAGGGAAGTTAGTGATGTTAATGAACTTGTGAATATTGCTAAATATATGTATATTAATAGTTATAAAGATAATGATAAAGAGTATAAAATAATTAAAAGAATTAATGATAGTATAAAATAATAAAGACAAGACTTAAAGTCCTGTCTTTATCTATATCTAGTAAGTTTAAATGGGTGATCATTGATATCATAACCAAGTTCACTTATTCTTCTTACTACAAAGGTAAGTAAACGATGATTTAGATATTGATCTCCTTTGCCCATTTGATTTAGAACATCTTGGTATGCTGGCATCCAGTTTAAATTATCAGGATTTTCATACCTAATTAGTTCATGAGTTACTGCATTTACTTCTTCAAAAATATCGTCTGGTATAATATAAGACTTTGGTTCCATTATAAATTCCTCCTGCTAATTTTATTATACTACTACTTTTTGTCAAAATATGTAACTTATTTGGTTACAAAAACAACAATATAATTTTACAACCTTATATATAATACTATATATTTTATATAAAAGCAATAGTTTTGAGAGTAATTCTTTATTTACTAATGGTTAAATACATGATATAATTAGGTAGGATGGTGGATATATGGATTATATATCAATAGATAATTTTGAAGGACCTTTAGATTTACTTTTACATTTGGTAAAAGAGTCTAATATAGATATTTTTGATATTAAAGTAGAAGAGATTACGGATAAATATTTGGATTATATTAATCATGAAGAGAATCTTAATATTAATATTTCTTCTTCTTATTTAGTTATGGCAGCGGAACTTATGTATTTGAAGTCAAAACTATTACTTCCTAGTAATAAGAAAGAAGAAGATAATAGTGAAGAAGATGAAGAGATTACGAGAGAGAATCTTATTAATAAGTTACTTGAATATAAGAAATATAAAGAGATGACACCAGTATTTAAAGAGTTAGAGGAAGAGAGAAAGAAGATATATATTAAGGCTCCGGAGAAGGTTAGTAATTATACTGAGAGTGTTCTTAGTGGAGAAGATACGATTGATAATTTACTTGAGGCTTTTAAGAAGTTTTTAGAGAGAAAAGAACTTGATAAACCTTTAGAGACTACTGTTACTAAGAGAGAATATTCGGTTAGAGAGAGAAAGAATAATATTAAGAAGATTCTTATGACTAAGAAGAAGGCTTATTTAGATGATTTATTTGAAGAGTATAATAGACCGATAGTGGTTGTTACTTTTTTATCAATATTAGAAATGGTTAAAGAGAAAGATGTTGTTATTAATCAAGATAAGAATTTTGATAAGATATTAATAGAATTGAGGAATTAAGATGGAAAGTGTAGTAGAAGGACTTTTATATGTTCAAGGTGATATGGGTATTACTTTGAAAGATATTGAGAGAATATTAGAAATTGATGAAGAAGAGGCTAAGAGAATTGTTCTTAGTTTAAAGAATTATTATGATGATAATAAGAGAGGACTTAGAATTAATTTTTTAGGTAATACGATTAAACTTACGACTAGAGAAGAACATAAGGAGTATTATCAGAAGTTACTTGAAGAACCTACTTCGAATAGTTTATCACAGTCGGCTTTAGAGACACTTGCTATTATTGCTTACAACGAACCTATTACTAGGGGGAGTGTTGATTCTTTAAGAGGAGTAGATTCAGCTTATGTTATGAGAAGGTTACTGGCTAAAGGGCTTATTAAAGAATGTGGTAAAGCTGATACTATTGGTAGACCTACTTTATATAAGACTACTGATGAGTTTTTGGATTATTTTGGACTTGGTAGTAAGGATGATTTACCTAAAATTGAATTAGATATGGAAGAAAAGGGGACTAAAGATTTATATAATACTATATACAAGGAGGGGGAATAGATGAATGATAGAATAATGAGTAGTGAAGAATTTAAAGAGGATAAGGATATGACTATTAGACCAGTATCTTTAGATGAGTATGTTGGTCAAAGTGAGATTAAAGAGAATTTAGGGGTATTTATTAAGTCTTCAGTTATGAGAGGAGAAACATTGGATCATATTTTATTATATGGTCCTCCTGGTCTTGGTAAGACTACTCTTGCTTATATTATTGCTAATGAACTTGGTACTAATATTAAGACTGCTAGTGGGCCTTCAATTGAGAAGAGTGGAGACTTGGCTGCAATACTATCTACTTTAGAAGAAGGGGATGTTCTATTTATTGATGAGATACATAGAATTCCTAGATATATTGAAGAGATTTTATATCCAGCAATGGAAGATTTTTACTTAGATATAATAGTAGGTAGTGAGGGATCTTCTAGAAATATTAAGATTAATTTACCACATTTTACTTTAGTAGGAGCTACTACTAGAGCGGGGGATTTATCTAGTCCGTTAAGAGATAGATTTGGTATTATTTCTAAACTTAATTTTTATACGGAAGATGAACTATATCAGATTATTAAGAGAACTTCTAGAGTACTTGATACTCCTATTACTGATGATGCTGCTAGAGAACTGGCTAAGAGAAGTAGGGGTACTCCGAGAATTGCTAATAGGTTATTTAAGAGGGTTAGGGATTTTGCTTTGGTATATGGTGATGGTATTATTAATAAAGAGATTCTTGATAATTCTTTAGATAGATTAAAAGTGGATAAGACTGGTCTAGATGATACTGATTATAATTTACTTTTAGCTATTGTAGAAAGATTTAATGGGGGACCAGTAGGATTAGAGGCTCTTGCTTCTTCAATTGGAGAAGAGGCTTCTACTATTGAAGATGTATATGAGCCTTATTTATTACAACAGGGTTATTTAAAGAGAACTGCTAGAGGTAGAGTTGTTACTGATAAGACTTATGAATATTTAGGTATTAAGAAAGATTAAGTATATCCCTACAAGTCTAAGGTCTTGTAGGGTATTTCAAAGCCATTAAGTCTTTGAAATAAAACTTTTGGTGATATGTGTAAAAATTTGAAATAATCACTGAGTAAGAATGTGATTCAACTGTTGTAAATTTTGCGATAGTTCAAAAATAAAGAAATGAATTTCAGTTACTATAAAAAATGCAACAACTGAAAGAGATGGTTAATTAAGTAGATTATTATAATTTGAAAGGAGTGTGTTATGAGGAAATTTAGTTATATTGCTGATTATAGTTTGATTAGTTCTAGTGTAAGAGGTTATATTATAGAGTTAGAGAAAGAACTTGTTATGCTTATTGATATGGAAACTGGTAATGATATTTATATAGATGCTTATAAGAAATTAAAAGAATTTAAGAATAAATATTCTGATTTATATGGTATTTATAATAAGATACTAAATGATTTAACTAGTAGTGATAATGTAGAGTATTGTTTTAAGTATGGTAAATATAAAGATGATGCTTCATTAGTAGGATTAGAATTTGAAAAGGATTTAAAAGAGATATTTGATTTAGAAGAGAAGTGTAGGGACTATTCTATTAAGTTATGGGAAAGAGATATTACTAGTTATGATAATATTATTAATGGAGAAGACTTTATGACAGTAGTTCATGCTAGTTACTTAGAGCCTGGTGTAAAGGGAGACTCAAATTATCATGATAATGAGTATAGTAAACAATACTTATCTTGCTGTTTAATATCAGATAGAGAACTAAATACTTTTGGAGAAGTTAAAACATTATTTGTTATGGATGTTAATAGTGAGAGTTATATTGCTTCTTCTTTTGTTGATTCTGTTACTTCAGAAACTACTAAGGCTGATTTTAATACTTTAAAAGAAATTGATGTTAATGGAAAGAAACATTATATTAAGGTTGGTTATACTAATGATATGAAAAGTTCTGTTACTTCAATTAGTAGTCCTAAAATGATAGAAGAATTAAGTATTCAAAGAGAATTAAGAGATAGTGGAGAGTTATATAGGTATGAAAGTCTAACTAATGAAGTAGTATTAGATAGAACTAAGACAAGAGCAGTAGGTGCTTTGCTTCTTAGTAATGGATGTGATATGTTACTAGGAGAGTATATTAATCTTAAACAAATGGGAATAAGATTTAAATGTATTAATAAAGGGTTATATAGACAAAAAAATAATATTTCTCCATATAATGAAGAAGAATATAATAAATTTCTTATTAATTTAGATAGTTTAGATGAAATGATTTCTAAATATAATATTTCAGATAATTTACTTAGAGAATACTATTATGAAGTAGTATTACCTATGAAATATGATAGTAATGTTATGAAAGTAATTAATAAAAAGTTTTCTTTATATTTACCAGATATTGCAAGTGGAAAGGGTAAATAGAAAGTTAACTTATAGTAAACTTAAGTCGTTTTATAGATTGAAAAAATGTACACAAATGGTACATTTTTTTTAACCTTTAAATATGGTATAATATTGATGTTTTAAAGGGGAAAATTTTATAAAGGGTGGTTTAGATGGAATTACTAAAAAGAATAGAGGAATTAAAAAGAGAAATACAGAATAATCCTAATGATAGTTTTGATATTATTAAAAATAATATTCCTAAATATACTATGTATGGATATATTAGGGAGTGTAATAAGAATAATTTAGATAGATATGCACTTAGATTTGGAAGAAAAAGATATACTTATGGAGAATTTATTGATTTAATAGATAGGTATGCTAAGGGATTTACCGCTATGGGGATTAGAAAAGGTGATAGAGTAGCACTTTTACTTCCTAATTTACCAGAGTCTACGATTATTATATATGCTTTAAATAAGATTGGAGCTATTTCAGATAATATTGATCCTACTAGTAAGGAAGATAGAATTAAATATTTTTTAGAGAAAGAAAAAGTAAATGCTATTGTATGTTTTAATAAAGTATATGAAACTTCAATTAAACCTATTGAGGATTATATTTATAATGAATTAAATATTGATAAAGTATTAATTACTAAGATTACTGATTCTTTACCTATGATTGAAAGTACTATGTATAGAATGAAATTTAGGGATGAAGATATTGTTAAGAGAGTAAGTACTTCGTATGGTAATATTAATATATTTGGAGTAGATAGATTTCTTAAGGATTCAAGATATCAGGTATGTTATACTAATCCATATGTAGAGAATGAAGTGGCTACAATATGTCATTCTTCTGGTACAACAGGAGTACCTAAGACTATTCCTTCAACTAATGAGAATGTTAATTTTATTGCTTTTCAACATCAAATATCAAATATAGATTATAGTAGAGTTAAAACATTTTTACATGTACTTCCTGGTTTTGCTCAGTTTGGTTTTTCTGATTCGATGCATTTGGGTCATAGTTTAGGATTAGAAATGATAGAAATACCAATATTTTCACAGGAGAATATTATTGATATTTTACTTAAGACTAAGGCTAATTGTTTATTTGGTACACCTTCTTTTTGGCTTAGACTTATAGGTAGTGATAAATATAATAATGCTGATTTATCTTTTCTTGAAGAAGCAGTATATGGAGGTGGTACACTTACTATTACACAACTTGCTAATATTAATAGATTTTTAATATCACATAATGCTAAGTGTTTACTTAGAACTGGTTATGGTATGAGTGAATTTAATGGTACTTGTATATTAGAAGATCCTTTTATGTCTACTCCTGGTAGTTGTGGAGTTGATTTACCTGGTGGTAGTGGTATTATTATTAATCCTGATACTATGAAAGAATTGGGTAGTGGAGAACTTGGTCATTTATATTATAGTAAGGGTAGTAATCCAGTATGTGAATTTGATGGAGAAGTATTACATAAAACAATTAATATTGATGGAAGAGAGTATATTGATACTGGAGATATAATGAAAAAGAATACTAGAGGGGAATACTTTTTTGAAGGTAGAGCAAGTGGTATGATATCTAGATATGATGGTTATAAGATATATCCTAATGCTTTAGAAAATGCTGTTACTAGTTCTTCTTATGTAGAAGATGCTATGATATCTGAATATTATGACGAAAGTAACTTTGGTGCTATGCCTCTTATATATGTCGTTTTGTCTAAAGAGAGTAAAGGTATTGATATAAAAGATATTATAAAGAGTATTATTGATAATTATATTTTAAGTAACAATAATATGTCATTTCGTGATATACCTACTAAATGGAGAATAGTGGACGAGTTACCATATACAACGGCTTTAAAGAAAGATTATAAAAAAATAAAAGAAGATGGTATTGATGGAAGTGAGATTAGTATTGTTTGTCATGAAACTAATATGGGGCTTGGTTATTATGATATAGTTATGCCTACTAAAGGTAAAAAACTGATAAAGAAATAAAAAGGTGGTAGTAGTATGAATTTTAATTTAGGTTTAACATTTTCAGGGATGGTTTATATATTACTTATAATTATTATATATTTTAAAAGAAAAAGAATTAAATCTAAAGAAAATAAGATATATAGTTTGCTTCTTATATCTACATTTATAGAGTTATTATTAGGAATGTTTAGTTATATATTTATTGTTAATATAGAAAGTATGGCTTATGTTACAAGAATAATTAATTTATTATATTTAGTATCTTTAGGTAGTTGGATATTATTCTTTATGTTATATGTTATTTCAATATCTTCGGATTTTAAATCTAAAAAATTATATAAAATATTTTGGGTAGTATATGTTTTGATTGCTTTTTTGATATCAATATTGCCAATTAATTATTATTATAAAAATAATATTATGTACACTAGTGGTTTATCAGTTAATTTTACTTATTTAATTGCTATAATTTCTATTTTAGTGATTATTATTAATTCAATTGTTAATATTAAAAAACTTGGTAATAAGAAGTATATACCTATGTTTATATTCCTTTTATTTGGAGGAATTGCTTTGTTTCTTCAGATAAGATATCCAGAATTATTTTTAGTTAGTCCTTTAGAAGTATTAGTTACTGTTGTTATGTATTTTACAATAGAGAATCCTGATATGAAGACGATTGAAGAGATACATAAGGCTAAGGAGATTAGTGATAATGCTAATGAAGAAAAGACTTTATTCTTATATAATATGACTAATGAGATAAGGGGTATTACTAAAGATATTAATAAAGAGGCTGATAGTATTTTAGATGAGGCTGATAATAAGAAAGTTAATATAGAAGTTATTGAAGATTCTGCTAGAGAGATAAAGGGTAGTACTGCTAAATTTACTACTATGACTAATGAAATATTGGATGTTTCTAATATGGATGGGGCTAGTATTAGAGTATATGATGAAAAGTATAATATTAAGTTAATATTTAAGAGCTTGATTAGTACTTATAAGAAAAAATGTAATGATAAGAATATTGTTTTTA
>ERZ808246.1877-NODE-1877-length-14139-cov-3.980900_pt1 | contig 14139 bp, 10 predicted proteins | sample MGYA00521083_ERZ808246 | MGnify/ENA primary metagenome ERZ808246 (study PRJEB31516, sample SAMN03275577) | gut metagenome | biome: mammalia-associated habitat; material: feces | host: Papio cynocephalus | place: Kenya | collected 2012-07-07 ...
CCGGTATCATGGATGACATTGTCTGCATTTAAAACAGAGAAAGAAATTATTTCCTGGCCTCCGACCTTCTGGCCTCTTCAGTGGACACTGCAGAATTTTGCGGATGTACAGGCACGAATTGACATCGTCCGCTACATCATGAATTCTGCTATCTATGCGGGCGTGACCACAGCTTTGGCGGTTGTCGTGAATGGCATGGCCGGTTACGGATATTCGCATTTTGAATTTAAGGGAAAAACGGGATGTTTTCTTCTGACCCTGGCAACGATGATGGTGCCGTTTCAGGTCATCATGGTTCCGCTGTTCCTGATTGTATTCAAAATGCACATGTATAACACATATTTCGGACTGATTATTCCGAGAATTGCGGTTGCCGGATCTATTTTCATGATGAGGGCCGCCTTTGACGGAGTTCCGAAGGAGTATGCGGAGGCTGCACGGATTGACGGCTTATCGGAAATGGGAATTTTCTGGAGAATCATGCTTCCGCAGGTAAAGCCTGCGATGATTACACTGGTGGTTCTCAGTGTAAACGGTTCCTGGAATGATTTGTTGTGGCCCATGATCATTGCCAGTGGAACCAATATGAGAACGTTGGCGAACGGTCTCGCCCTGTTCGTCGGGCAGAATACAATTGAATACGGCGCAGCCTTTGCTGGTGCCTTCATTTCACTGGTTCCGATGTTTATTCTGTATCTGTTCGGACAGAAATACTTTGTGGAAGGAATGTCGGCCGGCGGTCTGAAGGGGTGATTTCAGCAGGGAAATTCGGAGTGCGCTGAATGGTTACACAATATATAGAAAACTGCTGCAGACAAATGCGGGAAGAACAATGGGTTTGCAATATGGAAACGAAAATTATTATCAATAAACATTATCAGATTGGAGCAGTCAGTCCGTTCCTGTATGGCTCATTTGCAGAACATATGGGACGGGTGGTATACAGCGGAATCTATGAGCCGGATCATTCCAAGGCTGATGAGGATGGCTTTCGGACGGATGTTCTCAAGAGCGTGAAGAATATGGGGATTCGTCTGGTCCGGTACCCAGGGGGAAATTTTGTCTCTGGGTATCACTGGGAAGATGGAGTTGGACCGCGCAAGGACAGACCACGCAAGGTAGAGCTTGCGTGGAAATCTATCGAAACCAATGAATTTGGAACGGATGAATTTATGAAATGGTGCCGAAAGGCGGGCGTGGAGCCTATGCTGTGTGTGAATCTCGGGACAAGGGGCATGGAGGATGCACTGCATTATCTGGAGTATTGTAATTTTCCTGGTGGTACCTACTGGAGTGATTTAAGAATCCGGAATGGTCACAAGGAACCCTACGGAGTGAAATACTGGTGTCTTGGAAATGAGATGGATGGCCCATGGCAGATTGGTCATAAGGAAGCAAAAGAATATGGGAGAATTGCGGCAGAGACCGGAAAGGCGATGAAGGCGCTGGATCCGTCGATCTGCCTGGTCGCCAGTGGAAGTTCCCTGTCTTCCATGCCGACATTTCCGGAATGGGATCTCACGGTTCTGGAAGAGGCCTATGAAGTGATTGATTATCTGTCTCTCCATCAGTATTACGGAGGACAGGAGAAGGGAACGAAAGCGTTCCTTTCGCAGTCAGAGGACATGGAACACTACATTGAGACGATACGGTCTGCTGTCCGGCTGGTGAAGGCGAGAAAACGGTCGGATCATGAGGTGAAGCTCGCCATGGATGAATGGGGGGTCTGGTCCAGACCGAGCAATTCGGTTAACGAAGAATTGAAAGATACACCGTGGCAGGTGGCTCCTGCGATCAGTGAGCAGATTTATACACTGGAGGATGCGTTGCTGTTTGCAAGCATGATGATGGTGATGCTGCGGAATGCGGATTCCCTGAAAATTGCCTGCCAGGCACTGATTGCGAATATCAGCTCCTGCATTATGACTGAGCGCGGAGGCGAAAGCTGGCTGCAAACAACGTATTATCCGTTTTATTACATTTCAAATGAAACACGAGGCGGCGTGTCCCTCAAAACAGTGGAGGAAGAGGAAAAGAGTGCGGATATTGATCATGCTGTGGTCTGGAATGAGGACAAACGTCAGCTGTCGGTATTTCTGGTAAACCGGGAAGAAAAAGCTACTGCTTTCCTGCAGTTGGAGGATTTCAACAAGATCAAGAAAGCAGATTCTATTGTACTGACAGCGAACGATCCGCAGACAACGAATCGGGAGAATCATCAGGCGGTAATCCCGGTGGAAACAGTTAATTTTACGGTGACCGGTGATAGAATTTATGTGGAATTGCCGCCGCTCTCGTTTGATGTCCTTCGAATTATCACGGGCTGAAAGAATCCATGATATACTGAAAGACATGGGGGAAAACCAATGTCCATTACAGTAAATCAGATTGCCAGTCAGTGCGGTGTGTCGAGAACGACGGTATTGCGTGCGCTGAATGGCGGAAGTGTGCGAAAAGAAACCAGGGACCGGATCCTTGCTGTGGCAGAAGAAAACCACTATCGGCCCAATCTTCTTGCACGCAGCCTGAACCATGGCAGGACGATGTCCCTTGGTGTAGTTACCATTAATGTAGAAAACCTTTTCTTCGTGCAGTCACTGAATGTGATCCATAAAACGGCGGATAGAAAGGGCTTTTTTACCAGCATTGTAGTGTGTGATGAAAGCCGGGAAATGGAACAACAGCTGATTCAGGGACTTGCGGACCGGCAGGTGGATGGAATTCTGATCAGTCCGATCAGCAAAGGGCGGGAGTTTGAACAGTTTCTCCTTTCTCTTCACATTCCTGTCGTATGCATGGGAAACCAGGTCGCGGAGTCTATCACTACGGTTCGCGTGGATGAGCAGAAGGCTGCAGAAGATGCTTTCCGGCTGATTGCTTCGAAGGGGTATCAGCGGATTATCTTTGTCTGCCCTCCTCTGGAACTTGAAAAGAAGGAGAATATTTTCTCTCATAAACAACGTCTGAAGGGTGTCCAGAAAGCCAGTGCAGGCTATCCGGAAATTGATACAGAAATCATTGGAAACGGTTCCTATCTGGAAAAAGCAGCGGAGCTGATTGAAAAACAAAAAGGAAAAACGGCATTCCTTTGCTCTGGAGACACGTATGCCCTTAATTTGCTCCGATGGGCCCAGCAGAACGGAAAGAGTGTTCCGGGAGATTTCGGCCTGATGGGATTTGATGATATCAGCATTCTGGATTATGTGACTCCGAAGCTGACAACGGTATCCACCAATCTGGAGGGCGTGGCGAGTTCGGCAGTCAATGAACTGATTGAACAGATTGATTCAGAAAGCTATACACCGAAAACCATTCTGCTGAATTATAAAATTCTGGACAGAGAAACATTATGAATCGGCGGCAATGCCGGAGAGGAACGGACAATCACATGATGGAAAAAGAAGTCAACTATACTCCCTGGATTGAACAGAGGGCGGATCCGTATGTAACCTGCGAGCACGGCGGGAAATATTATTTCACGGCATCGGTTCCTTCCTATGACCGTGTGGTTCTTCGCTGCGCGGATCATCTGGAGGATCTGGCGGATGCGGAAGAGAAAACGGTCTGGACGAAGCATGAATCCGGAGATCTGAGCTTCAACATCTGGGCACCGGAGATTCATTATCTGTTCGGCGGCTGGTACATTTACTTCGCCGGCAGTGACAAGGATGACATCTGGAAGCTTCGGCCTTATGTGCTGAAGTGTGAAGGAGAGGATCCGATGCGGGATCCCTGGGTAGAACTCGGCAAGATGAAGCGGTCGGAGGACGATCCGTTTTCGTTTGAAGCCTTTTCTCTGGACGCAACGGTCTTCGAGGATGCCGGGCAGTGGTACTACGTCTGGGCGGAGAAGGTCGGCGTCGGCAGGCAGATTTCCAATTTGTACATTGCGCGGATGAAGAGCGCGAACGAGCTTGCAACTGCGCAGGTCCTTCTGACTACACCGGATTATGACTGGGAACGGCACGGGTTCTGGGTCAACGAGGGACCCGGCGTTCTGAAGCATGACGGAAAGCTGTTCATGACCTTCAGCGCCAGCGATACGAGCCCGGCTTACTGTGTGGGGCTTCTGATCGCGCAGCAGGGTGCCGATCTTCTGGATCCGAGATCCTGGGAGAAGCTTCGCGATCCGGTCATGAAGAGCGACAAGGAGCATGGCCTGTACGGACCCGGCCACAACTCCTTCACAAAGGATGAAGAGGGAAAAGATGTCATTGTCTATCATGCGCGGACAACGGACAAGCTGATCTGTGAGAATCCGTTGTACGATCCGAACCGCCACACGATGAAGCGTGTGGTGGAATGGGATGGAAACGGCATGCCGGTCTTCCAGTAAGAAAATAGTGCTTTTACAGTGGCGGAGTCTTTCGGACAGGAAGGGCTCCGCTATTTCCTTCCTCAAGGGGGATTGCGGGCGGCTGGATCCGGAATGCCGGATAGCGGGCAATTGGCTGCTTTATTGCAAAGCCTCAGTCAGACCGATATAATTAAGGTTCGTACATAAACTTAAGAAAACAAGTCTTTCCGAAGGCATGTTGGGAGCCTGCCGCCAAGACAGTCTGCAGAAGAAACGTGCGAAGAGAAGTACTGGGGGCTTGCAGAACGGGAAGGCCGCAGATAGCGGCATGGGAATGCGGGAGTATGTCGAACAAAAAGAATCAGAAAAAGCATAAGAAAATAAACCGGCAGAAAAAAAGACAAATTGCAGCAGCGGTGATTGCGATCATTCTGGCAGTTGCTATGATCGTGCCTCTTCTTGTTGTGACGGTATCTGCGGCAGAGGTCGGGACGACAGAGGCTGGAACAGCAGAAGCCGGGACGACAGAAGCTGGAACGGCAGAGGACGGAGCGACGGAAGGGCAGACGGAGACGACGGATGATGCTGTGAGAAATGGGATTACTCTGAATGGAGTAGATTTGTCGGGAAAGAGCCGGGAAGAGGTGCAGCAGACTGCAGACGATATTCTGGCGAAGCTGAAGAATGCGGTGATCACACTCCATGGGAATACGGATGATGAGAATGTGACCGTCAGTGCAGGAAATCTCGGCCTGTCCTGGAGCAATGAGGATGTGGTGGACACGATCGTGAACTACGGCCATGCTGCCAACATCATTGCGCGCTATAAGCAGGAAAAGGATCTGGAGCAGAACGGGGCTGCGTTTGCGGTTGAAGTGGATTTTAATCAGGATCAGATCCGGACCTTCGTGGAGAACAACTGCACGGTCTGGGATGTGGCGGCGACGGATGCATCCATGACCCGCGCGAACGGCGGCTTCCAGTATACGGAGGGAAGCGAAGGCGTGAGCGTGAATCTGGACAGCTCCGTACAGCAGATTTATCAGTATCTGACTACGCAGTGGGACGGAAATGACGCGACCGTCAATCTGGATATGGAGGTCACGGAGCCCTCGACGACGGTGGAGGACCTGCAGAAGCTGACCTCGGTTTTGGGAACCTTTACGACGTATTATTCCACTTCCAATGCGGCCCGGGCGAAGAATATCAGCAATGCGTGCGGCATGATCAACGGAATGTCTCTGGCACCGGGCGAGACGTTTTCCATGCTGAAGACCATTACTCCTTTTACAGAGGAGAACGGCTATCAGCTTGCGGGCTCCTATTCCGGCGATGAGGTGGTGGAGAGCTTCGGCGGAGGAATCTGCCAGGTATCGACGACGCTGTACAATGCGGTGATCCGGGCGGAGCTCCAGGTGAACGAGCGTTACAATCACTCCATGATTGTGACCTATGTGGATCCATCCGCGGATGCGGCGATTGCGGAGTCGTCCGGAATGGACTTCCGCTTTACGAACAATCTGGACAGTCCGGTTTACATCGAGGGCTATACCTATAACGGCTCCATTACCTTTACCATTTACGGCGTGGAGACAAGACCGGCCAACCGAAAGGTTTCGTTCGTCAGCGAGACGCTTTCGGAGACACCCTCTGAAGGGACCAAGATCAAGGAGGACCCTTCACAGCCGGTGGGAAGCGTTCAGACAACGGCGGGCCATACCGGCTATACGGCAAGGCTCTGGAAGGTCGTGACGGTAGACGGCGTGGAGAAGAGCCGCGATGTGTTCAACAACAGTACCTACAATATGACTCCCACCTATGTGAAGGTCGGAACCGCGGGCAATATGACGCAGGAGCTGAAGGATGCCATCGCTTCGCAGGATGTGGATGCCATCAAGAAGGCTGCGGCAGATGCGGCAGCCGGCGTGGATACCTCGAAAAGTGATGACTTAACACAGAAGGCGCAGGAAGCGGCAGACGCAGCCTATGCGGATGCATTGGCACAGGGACTGGATACGACGACGGCGATGCAGAAGGCGCAGGAAGCAGCCAATGCCGTCGTGTCCGGAAACGCAGGAACATCTTCTACAGATGCTTCTGCTGCAGGAGCCGGAGCATCTGGGACCGAAGAGAGCACAGATGCCGGAAGCTCTTCCGACGGCACGGCAGGAGCAGGAAGCGGCGATGCGGCGGGCAGTGCAGATGCGGCCGGAGGGGCACAGTGATTCTTCGAAACGGCGCGATTGACGATAACGTAGATGAGCGGTCTGTCCGGAAAAGGCTGCAGGGGGTTATGGTTCCCGCAGGGAAGCTGCGCCCTTCTCTTTCCGGGAGTCCAGCTTCCTTCCGGACGGCACAGATGGGCTTTCTGTCTGTTGTGAATGCGGTGAATGATCTTGCGGCGGAGGGAATTCGCCCGGAAGAAATCCGGGTGACGATTCTCCTTCCGGAGAAAAGTGAGGAGAGCCTTCTTCGCAGCATCGTGGATGAAATCCGTGAGGCGGCAGAGACGGCGAGTGTTCTGGTTTCGGCCTGCCATGCAGAGACGAACAGTGCAGTAGTCAGACCGGTGGTTTTTACACAGGCACAGGGAAAAACATCTTTCTACCCCGCGAAGGCGGTTTTGCCGAATGCGCAAGTCTCGGGAGTGGAAGAGACGGAATCGGAGCAAAGGCAGATTTCTGATCCGCCCGGCGGGCGTGAGATCCTGATGCTCGGGCGAGCCGGACTGGAAGGAACCTTTCTTCTTGCCGCAGAGAAGCGCGTAGAGCTGGAGATGAGGTTTCCTCTCCGGATGCTGGAGCGGGCTGCGGCGATGAAGGAGTTTCTCCTCATGACACCTGCCGTGGAGGCATTGGGAGAGATTGGAATCCGCCCGGCGTACCTGGTAAATGGAGCAGGAGGCGGAGCTTTCACGGCGCTCTGGGAGCTTTCGAAGGAGAGTGGCTGTGGGATTACGGTGGAGCTTCCTGAGATTCCGCTGCTTCAGGAGACGATTGAAATCACAGATTATTATGGAATCAATCCGTATCAGATGTGTTCCGCCGGCTGCATGCTGGCGGTAGTGGAGGATGCGGAGAACGCATCGGCGCTTCTTGCGGAGCATGGGATCTACTCGAAGCCGGTCGGCAGACTGACCGAGGGAAGGGACAAGATTCTGTTGAACGGGGAAGAGAGACAGAATCTGAACCGCCCGGATGCGGACGCGCTGCTGCCGCTTTTGGGGTAAGCGGTCTTTTACAGGAAGGATAGAACAAGGCAAGGAGGAGACGGAAGGAATGAATACGCTGAAGGAAAGAATACTTACGATCATCGAGAAGAATAGCCGGATCGACCTGAAGGAGCTGGCGATCATGCTCGGGACGGAAGAGATTGAGGTCGCGAATGCGCTTCAGGAGATGGAGACTGACGGCATCATCTGCGGCTATCACACCATGATCAACTGGGACAAGACCGGCATTGAAAAGGTGACGGCGCTGATTGAGGTCCGCGTGACTCCGCAGAGAGGGCAGGGCTTCGAGGATATCGCGGAGCGCATTTACAAGTATCCGGAAGTCAGCAATGTTTATTTGATGAGCGGCGGATACGATCTGATGGTCATACTGGAGGGGAAAACCCTGAAAGAGGTGTCGGGCTTTGTCACCAACAAGCTGTCAACACTGGATACGGTGCTGGGCACCACGACGCATTTCATTCTGAAGAAATACAAGGACCACGGAACGATTATGGATAAGAAGGAAGAGGACATCCGGGAGATTGTGACGCCATGAGAACAGATCTGATTGCAGATAAGGCAGCATCGCTGCAGCCTTCCGGAATCCGGAAGTTTTTTGACATTGTTGCGGAAATGGAGGATGTCATTTCTCTGGGCGTCGGTGAGCCGGATTTTGACACGCCGTGGCACATCCGGGACGAGGGTATTTACTCTCTGGAGAAGGGCAGAACCTTCTATACATCGAATTCGGGACTGAAGGAGCTGCGCATGGAGATTGCAGCCTATCTTCAGAGAACGCAGGGATTGGATTACCACTATATGTCACAAATTTTCGTGACGGTTGGCGGCTCCGAGGCCATTGACCTTGCGATGCGTGCCATGATCAATCCGGGCGATGAGGTCCTGATTCCGCAGCCGTCCTATGTCTCCTATGAGCCGTGTGTCGTGATGGCGGACGGGAAGCCGGTCATCATTGAATTAAAGGAGGAAAACCGATTCCGCCTGACTCCGGAGGAGCTGGAGGCGGCAATTACGCCGAAGACGAAGATTCTTGTGATGCCGTTCCCGAACAATCCGACCGGAGCCATCATGGAGCGGGAGGATCTGGAGAAGCTGGTGCCGGTGATTCAAAAGCATGACCTGTTCGTGGTATCCGATGAAATTTATGCGGAGCTGACCTACGGCGGCAAGCAGCACGTTTCGATCGCCTCTCTTCCGGGGATGCAGGAGCGGACAATCCTGATCAACGGCTTTTCCAAGGCCTATGCGATGACCGGCTGGCGGCTTGGCTACGCATGCGGCCCCAAGGACGTGATCCGGCAGATGGTGAAGATTCATCAGTACTGCATTATGTGTGCTCCGACGACCTCACAGTATGCGGCTGTGGAGGCACTTCGGAACGGGGATGAGGATGTACGCAGAATGCGGGAATCCTATGATGAGAGACGGCGCTTTGTCCTGCATACCTTGCGGGAGATGGGATTGCCGTGCTTCGAGCCGGAAGGCGCATTTTATGTATTTCCATGCATTAAGGAGTTTGGTATGACGAGTGATGAATTCGCAACCAACCTTCTGAAGGAAGAGAAGGTTGCCATTGTTCCGGGCACCGCGTTTGGCAGCTGCGGAGAAGGCTATCTTCGAATTTCCTATGCGTACTCGATCGAGAGCCTGAAAAAGGCGCTGAAGCGTCTGGAAAATTATGTTCGGAAACTTCGGGAGAAGTAAATGGATCCGGCTGCGGCGTTGAGTGTCATGAGCAGGAAGAGAAAACGACAAATTGGTGTCAGTCCTCATCCAGATTGTCATTCAGATCCGAGCGCTTTAAGGTGAAAATGAACTCGGAGCCGACGCCCTCGGTGGAGATGACATTGATATTTTCATTATGAGCGCGGAGAATTTCGCGCACGATGGACAGGCCGAGGCCTGTCCCTTTTTTATCCTTTCCGCGGGAAAGGTCCGTCTTGTAGAAGCGCTCGAAGACGGCATCCTGTTCGCCGCGGGGGATTCCGATGCCATGATCCTTGACAGAGACGAAAATGTGCCGGTGCTTCTCATAGGTTTCCAGCCGGACTGAGGTGCTGGCACGGCTGAATTTGATGGCGTTGTCGATCAGATTGTAGAGAACCTGCTGGATGCGGTCCTGATCCGCGTTGACGTAAAGGACATCGCCGGTCAGGATCAGTTCCAGCGTAATCTCCTTTTTCAGACAGGTCTGCTCAAAGGAGGCAGCGACCTGGCGGATGGTTGCGTTGATGTCGAAGTCCGTCCGGTTCAGGATCATTCCCTTGGTGTTGAGATTGTTCAGTGTCAGAAGATCGTTGGTCAGCTTTGTCAGGCGGTCTGTTTCGTTCAGGACAATGCCGATGTATTTCTCATGCATCTCGGGCGGGATGGTCCCGTCGAGCATGGCCTGCAGAAATCCGCGGATCGAGGTGAGCGGAGAGCGGAAGTCGTGGGAGACATTGGCGATGAATTTCTTTTGGTCGTCCTCGGAGCCTGCCACCTTCTGGGCCATATAGCCGAGGGAGGCGGCGAGATATCCGATCTCGTCATCGCTGTCGACGGAGAGCTCATAGTGCATGTTCCCGGCTGCATACTGCTCGGTGGCCCGGGTGATCCGGCGGAGCGGAAGATACACGATTTCCGTGAAGAAAATCAGGATGATCATCGACAGCAGGAGGATGATCAGAAGCTCTACATAGGAGATGTTGAGGAGACGGTTTGTCTCTTCGTGAAGATCTGCCACCTCGTAATGAATAGCGACATAGCCGTTTGTTTTGTAATTGCTTGTGATGGGAGCGAGGACAGAGAGCTGCTCAGTGGAAAAATAATTCCAGAAATTCCCCTCAACGTACAGATTCCCGGCAAAAACAGAAGGGTCGAAACCGTCCACACGGATTTCGGTTTCCGGGTCAATTCGCGAGTGGCTGTCCACGACAATGCGTCCGGAGGGATTGAGTACCATGATGTCCGCATCCAGATAGGTACCGAGGGCGTTCAGCTGTTTGTAAACGCTGTCAATGGACGTTTCGGAGCTGTAGAGCTCTGCTGCGTAGGAGTTTGCGATAGTGGTTGCCTCGCGGTACAGGCTGTCTGACTTCTGGTGGCGGACCTGATCCAGTGTCATGTTGGAGACAAAGGTTGCCACGACGATGAAGCCGAAGATGGCAAAAAGAACATAAGCGAGCAGGAACTTCAGATAAAGCGTTTTTTTCATAGGGAGATAAAAAGACCGGCCTGATGCCGGTCAAGGACTATACAGTGGCCTCGAACTTGTAACCGATGCCCCAGATGGTTGAAATCTTCCAGGAGGCATTGTCGTGAATCTTCTCGCGGATGCGCTTGATGTGTACATCCACGGTGCGGGTGTCGCCGATGTATTCATAGCCCCAGATTTGATCCAGGAGCTGCTCTCTTGTAAAGACGCGGTTCGGCTGGGAGGCAAGAAAATATAAAAGCTCCAGCTCCTTCGGCGGCATATCGAGACTTCGCCCCATGTAGGTGACGGAGTAGTTGGTAAGATTGATGGAAAGATCCGGATAAGTGACGATCTTGTCACCGGATCCCGCGGAGGAAGCCTGGCTTTGCGGAGCCTGATGTGTCCTTCGGAGGACTGCTTTTACGCGGGCCACAAGCTCCTTGGAGTCGAATGGCTTTTCCATGTAGTCATCAGCACCCAGCTCGAGACCGAGAACCTTGTCGAATACCTCACCCTTGGCGCTCAGCATAATGATGGGTGTCTGAGATTTCGTGCGGATTTCCCGGCAGACCTGATAGCCGTCGATTCCGGGCAGCATCAAATCCAGGAGAATCAGATCCGGGGCGTAGGAGGAGAATTGCTCCAGAGCCTCCTCACCGTCCGCGGCGATCTGCGTGTCATAGCATTCCTTATTCAGGTACAGACTGATGAGCTCTGCAATGTTGGCATCATCGTCTACGATCAGAATTTTCTGTTTGTTTACAGCCATAAATCGAATTCCTGCCTTGTAATTCCTAATGTAAATATGTCCGCAAGCAGACACTTTGCGTCAAAAATCATCGTGTGCTGAAAAGTTACAAGTTTACAATGGTGACTCCGGCGTCTCCCTCTCCGAAATCTCCGGAGCGGTAGGAGCGGACCCAGGACTGCTTGCGCAGATAGTTCTGCACGGCATTGCGGAGTGCACCGGTACCCTTCCCGTGTACAACGCGGACGGTGTCGAGATGAGACATCCGGGCGTCGTCCAGATATTTGTCGAGGGACATCAGCGCCTCATCCGTGGTCATGCCGAGAAGATTGATCTCCGGAGAGATGTTCATTGCGCGGGAAAGATCAAGGCCGCCGCTCTCCATCGTGTGCGAACGGTTCTCGTAGGCTCGCTTCAAGGCGCTTGCCGTTTTCTTCTTCGCGTGAGAGTCAATGGTCATGCCGGTGTCTTCGTCAATGAGTGCCAGATCCTTCAGCGGAATCTGCGAATTCATGATGCCGCACTGGACGCCGACCTTGTTCTGACGGTCGGGAAGCTTCGTAACCGTTCCCTGCATGCCGAGGGAGAGAACCCTTACCATATCTCCAATATGCAGATCGGAGGGAGAAAGCTGCGAGGTGCGCGGCTTCTTCTCTTCGGGCTTTTGGAGGCGGCGGTTTTTGGCCGAAACCTTTTCGCGAAGGCTGGTTCGTGTCTGTTCCATCGCGGTCATGTCGGCACCCTTGCTGCTCTTGCGGATTGCCGAGATGGCGCTGTCTGCCTGATCCTTGGCATCCTGCAGGATGTTGCGGGCCTTCTCATTGGCCTGGTTCAGAATTTTCTGACGGCGTTCCTCTAAGGAGTCCTCGCGCTGCTTCAGCTCCTTCGCGCGCCGCTCGAGATCTGCCTTCATCCGGTCGAGCTGCTCCTGCTCCTTTGCCGTGCGGCGGCGGGAATCCTCGAGTTCAGAAAGAACATCCTCAAAATTGCGGGTTTCCTGACTCATCTGCTCCTTCGCCGTTTCAATGATGTATCCGGGAAGACCAAGCTTCTGAGAGATGGCGAAGGCATTGCTCTTCCCGGGAACACCGACAAGAAGACGGTAGGTCGGCTGAAGCGTTTCCACATCAAACTCGCAGCTCGCGTTGACAATTCCGCTTGTGCGCATGGCGTAGAGCTTCAGCTCCGCATAATGTGTGGTCGCGAGCGTGGTGATTTTCCTTGTGTGCATGAAATTCAGGATGGAGATGGCAAGTGCTGCGCCCTCCGTGGGATCCGTTCCGCTTCCAAGCTCATCGAACAGGCACAGGCAGCTCTTGTCCGCCCGCTTCAGGATCTCCACAATGGATGTCATGTGGGAGGAGAAGGTGGACAGACTCTGTTCGATGCTCTGCTCGTCGCCGATGTCCGCATAGACCTCGCGGAACAGGGAGAGCTCACTGTGTTCTCCCGCCGGGATGTGAAGGCCTGCCATTCCCATGAGCTCGAACAGGCCGACCGTCTTGAGCGTCACCGTTTTGCCGCCGGTATTGGGGCCGGTGACGATGATCATGTCGTAATCCTCCCCAATTGTAAGATCAATGGGAACGACCCTTTTCGCATCAATCAGAGGGTGACGTCCCTTATGAATCCGGATTACGTGATCCTCATTGAAGTCGGGACGGGTCGCGTTCTCTTCGAGAGCAAGCCCCGCCTTGGCAAAAATAAAATCCAGCTGCGTCATGTTCGCGCAGTCATCCCGCAGTGCTGTCAGGTGATCGGACAAAAGGGAGGACAAGGAGGCCAGAACCTTCTCTTCCTCCTTGCGCTCCTGTACCTGAAGCTCACGGATGGTATTGCCCATCTCGACGATGGCGGCAGGCTCAATGAACAGCGTGGAGCCGGTGGAGGACTGATCGTGCACGATGCCGCGCACCTGTGCCTTATATTCACTCTTAATCGGCAGACAGTAGCGGTCATCGCGGACCGTGATGACATTGTCCTGGAGGTAGGACGAATAGGTCTGATTCAGCATCTTGCCAAGCTGTGCATGAATTCTGTCGTCGGTAAGGCTGATCTCGCGCCGAATCTTCTTCAGCTCCGGGCTGGCATCGTCAGCAATCCGGTCCTCTGCGATGATGCAGCGGCGGATTTCCGAAGAAACCGGACTCAAAGGAACCAGGCAGTCAAACAGGTCGAACAGGGGATCCGCTTCGTCCCCGGGACCGGCACTTCGAATTCTGGCGACGTTCTCCAGAAAGCCTGCAAGCTGCAGAAGCTCCGGGAGTGAGAGTGAGGTTCCGATGTGCAGAGCCTGAAACGCCGCGGAGAAATCGCGGTTATTGCCGAAGCTTAATGATCCGCTGCGGAACAGATATCCGAGAGCGGATTCCGTTTCCTCCTGAGCACGGATGATATCTCCGAGATCTGTCATGGGAGAAAGCTCCCGGCAAAGAGCACGACCGGGATTCGAGGTTGCATGCTCCGCAAGGAGCGCAGTAATTTTGTTGAATTCGCAGATACGCATTACTTTTTCATTCATAATATAAGAAGTATAACACGTTCCGTTTCCGACGTGGTCATTTAGCTATGGTATACTATATCTGCTCAGCACAAGCCGACTTTGATGTGAATGAACCGCTTGCGAGTTCATTCACGATCAAAATCGGCTTGCGGCCAAGGTCCGAAGGACCTCTGGCCGT
>ERZ808246.1878-NODE-1878-length-14133-cov-3.243998_pt1 | contig 14133 bp, 32 predicted proteins | sample MGYA00521083_ERZ808246 | MGnify/ENA primary metagenome ERZ808246 (study PRJEB31516, sample SAMN03275577) | gut metagenome | biome: mammalia-associated habitat; material: feces | host: Papio cynocephalus | place: Kenya | collected 2012-07-07 ...
GGTTCAGAGGTGATGTTAACACCTATGCAGACGGCAAGGGTTTTGCGGATAGCATCGCCCATGCCATAAAGGCCCGCAAGGCGGCGATCAATGCCGACCTTGAGTTCGCCACAAAATGTGTGGCGAATGGCGTTGATGTTGAAAGTCAGCGCATCAAGGTTGATGAGTTGACAACCGCGCTGGATGAACTTCCAATCATTCAGAAGAGACTTAACAACAAGGCCAAAGAGCTTGTCGGGTATTCGGACAAGCTCCAAGACCTTGTTAAAGTCCTTGTTGCTGATATTAGCAACAAGGACAAAGTTGCAAAGGTCGCAGAGACTTTTGCAATCAAGGAAGCCGCAGCGGAACGGCTTGTCGCATCCCTCTTGGGATGTAGCGAGTCCTCTGCACGGCAAAGGGCCGGAATTATCCACAAGGACGGTTCCGATCATTTCGGCGGTGAGAGACACTATATTAAGTCTCTCTCAAAAAGTCGGATAACATCTGTTCTCCTTGCATGGGGGACAGAAAAGATGATCAAGGCCGGAAAAAATCCGGTTTTTGATTATCAAGGGCATTTTGAAATGACCCTTGAGGAATTGGAAGAAGAGTTAAATTCCATTCTTCTTGACAATGCCGCCGAAAATCCGGCGGCATAAAGTTGACAGAGAACGGCAATATTCTTTTTGTCTGGCGGTTAAGCCGTGGTCTTCAATGACAACCAGGCATTTCATTTAAAATTCATTTCCAGCCCAAAGGCTGGAGAAAGAGAGGGAATATATGTCAATGCGTTCAAAAAGAATGGTCATAGAATTCTATGACCAAGCAACTAAAGAAAATATTCCAGACTGGAATTCTTATGAAGTTTCCAGCCGGAAAGAAGCCGTAGCAATCTTGCGGCAAGCTGGAATTCCAGCCGAAAAGCTAGAACAACTTCTTAAAAAGGCCTAAGGGCCTTTTTTTTATACAATAAAATATTTTCAGATAATTCATACTTTTTGAAATTATCTGATTATAACGATCAATTTAAAAAATAATTTTCTGACAATTCTTGATCTGTCAGAAAATTTAGAAAAAATATTTTTTTAATTTTCTGAAAAAAGGAGGAATTATGTCTAAATCAGCAATGGCGGCGAAAACTTCACGTGCACGTGCCTACGCGAGTGCAGGCGCTCGCTGGATGGCTGACACGTCGTGCATGCTGCAATACATGCACGGCGAGGCCGCAACACGGTACAACCGCGCGGATATTGTACCCGATTATCCGCGATACAGCGCGGGGGCGCACGTTACCGCATCCGGACGATTCCGGTTTTCCGGTGAGTTCTACATGGAGTATCGGCATGCGGTTGATGGCGGCTACGATTGGACGCTCGCAGACGGTCCGCAAGTGGATTATGCGGCACTTCAGAGACCGCGAACAATCGTTACAGGTCACGCCCGTGACCTTGCACAGTTGCGCGGCGTGTGCAAGTTATTTGAGAACCAGCTGACGCCGGAATTATTCCGGACGTTGGTTCATTGACACGCGGGGCGAACCATGCACGGCCCGACACCGTGCGCGTGTTTTACATCGGGAGCGGCTGAACGATCGGTAGCGATCAATCTACTCGTTTGCGATGGTCTATTTAGTGTACTCAAAAATTGGAGGCGTTTTTATGAAGTTTGATTTTGATACTTTCATTATCCACATGATGATGTGGGGCACGTGTGTGATGTGCTCCACATTAGCTAACACTTGGGGGCAGACAATCCAGATGATCGCTGTTGAAACGATAGTGATCTGGGGAATGCCGCTTATTGTGGCGATCATTCGCCATATTAAGAAAGGGGGACGAGCATGATGCAGACACATTACGCTGTTGTAGTTCATGGCCGAGTAGTGCGTGTGTTTTCCTCGCGCACTTTCGCCGAGCAATACGCCGCCAATCATGGCGGCATGATTGATATTCAGGAATGGTGAGAGGAGGGCGTGTTATGACAGTACAAGAACTTGATACTTCCATCATGGACAATTACATGATGGAGAAACAGCTGCTCCGGCTAGTTCCGGCGGCTCCCAAAGTGCGGCGCGATGAGCGCGCAATCTGGGAATCGTGGGAGCTTGGGCGCGGACCTGTCCGGCTACACTTTGACTGGCGGGGGCATTTGATCTTGACCATCGGATGATGGTCTATTTTATTGCGCCAAAACGGCGCGGAAAGGTGGCAACATGAAACAGAAACTTGCAACACTGGCACTGGCAGCACTCGCACTTACTGCGAGCATCAACGGAAACGTAAACGCCGCAACACGGCCACTGCATCAGTACACGGTGTACGTGACGGATGAGGCCGGGGACGTAAACGTGTACGATTCCATTCCGGCCTTGCCGTTCAACGGAAACTACCATCTGGAATACACGCGAGGAGTAGTTCTGGATGAGGAAGGGAACGGAACCGTGACCGCTGACACAGATGAGTTGTATGGCTACATAAGCTATGCCCGCTGTACAACGGAACCGGGCGATGAAATCAGCACGATTTTCGCAATCGCGCCGAACGGAAACGGTGAATACGAGGATGATATTGTTTACCGAATCGATATCACCGAACGGGACTGGGATGGCGTGGATTACGGAAACTAAATAAGGGAAATGGGAAGGGAAATTGAAATCATGGCAACGATGAAAATTAAGGTACGAAATCAGCAGATATTCCCGGGCGAACACATAGCAGTTGAGTATTGCCCGTTTGAGTACTACGCAAGGGACGCATGGATTGAGGATGGTCTTGTATATATAGAGGAAAGTCCATTCGAAGTATGCGCAGTTGATTTTGAGGATATTCTTGAAATCACCATGGGCCGGAAAGTCCTTTACACCAAGCCGTCCGGAATCACGATCGGGCTTCCCCTAAGGGAAAAGATCGTTGATGTAATCAATCTGTTTGACGAGTAAGGAGGAATGGAAACCATGAAAAACAGAAACGAATTGCATACAATTTATAATTTCGGGCTGGTTCGGCTCGCGGAGAAGGCGGGCCGCTGGTACATCATGTACCGGAACCGCAAAACGGAAATCAGCGAGCGCAGTGCCTACAGGGTGATTAACTGCATCCACTGGGGCGCGTGGTGGTGGGAAGAAGTCACGCCAACGGAAATGGCCGCGATTCGTGCCATGATGCCCGCTGAACTTGGAATTTAAGAAAGAGGAGAAACGGAAATGAGCAAGAAGGATAGATTTGATTATTTACGGATTGCAAAGCAGCTTTGTTATCCAGAGGAGGTGTTGGAAAAGCTGCGCAAGGCAAAGGACAACACCGAAGCCACAAATATCATGATTCAGGCCCGGCGAGATATGCATGACTGAGGGCCGTGAAACAGAAACACATACATTAAGGAAGAAACAGCGCCCGGCGAGGGCAGAAAGGAAAGGAAACTATGGATAATTTTTATATTGAGAGCGTCAAAGATGATGTTCGCGAGTGGATCCGCGACAACGTTGATTTAGAAGAATATAAGGGAAACCGCGAAGGGCTTGAGGAAAAGTTAAACGATGAGCTTTTCTGCGAGGATGCGGTAACTGGCAACGCAAGCGGCAGCTATACGTTTAGTAGCTATCAGGCCGAGCAGAACCTTGTAGGCAACTGGGACTTGCTCATGGAAGCGCTGGAAGAGTTCGGCGAAACGGAAATCAACCCGATCGAGAAGGGCGCGGAATGGTGTGATGTCACAATTCGCTGCTACCTGTTGGGGCAGGCGATTTCTGAAGTATTGGACGAGCTGGAAGAGAGCAGTGAGTTTGATGAGGATGAGGACACAACGGAAACAAGCATTGCGTAAAAGGAGGGAAAGGAAATGAAGAAATATTTCAAAGTAACATTTGAGCTTTCGGAGGTTGTGTTTTGCACAAACATTGTCCATGCGGAAACGTTGGAGAATATTCAAAAGTATTACAGCAAGTACAAGTGGTTTTATGCGAAGAGCGCCGATGAATGCGATGTTAAGACAGCTATTGATCGTGGAATGCCAGTTATTGAGATATAACGTAAAGGAGAGAGTGACATGAAATATAATACATCCGAAGAGTTTATTGCGGCGGCTGACAATCTAATCAACCGCAAGGTAAAGCATTACCTCACGGATTGGACAGACATTGACCGTCCCCGATTTCTCATTCACGCAAGGGAAACGGACGGCCCAGATGTCTTGGTTGCCAGAAATTGTGGCACATACCTGTTGCCCGATTCCGAATTACGGAAACAGGATTCCGCGGCAATTACTACATTCGCTTATTACCTGACGCAAGCAACGGATCCGTGGTATTATGAGATTGATTACAAAAAGCGGTCGATCATAAAACGGAAACCGGAATATATTGCACAAAAATATGGAATCAAGATGCCAAAACGATAGTAAATCTGCTATACTGAGATCGACACAAACCGCTGGGAGCGGAGAAAGGGAAATGGGTTATGGCACTCGATAGAGAAAATGTAGACAGAAGCTATTTGTTCGGCAGACTCTTGAATGTTCTGGAGGACGCAGAAAATGAGGCTACTCATCGTGTAGATATTACAATGGCAAACACGGAAAGGTATTGTCAGCATCCACTGACATATGCGGCGAAATTTCGAGAGAGAATTCAGCCGCTCTTGCATAATCTTCCTGTTGAATTAGTAGATAAATATGAAACGGAAATGGAAGAAATTATGTGTCTGATGCCAGAAAATGAAGAACTGGATAAAGCATTAGGGCCAACCGTTTGGCTCGGCTATTACGGAGAACGTGGTCATCTTCGCGAAATCAAAAAGGAAATGAAATCTAATGAAGCGAACGGAAACTGACGATAATTTCATCACTACATATGACACTGAAGCCGGAACGCTTGAACAGTGGGCGCGAAGAGGAAACGATCACGCCGTACTTCATGTAGGTGACCGGATGGCCAACGGTTATATTCTGACGGCTGAAATACTCCGGCGTTGGGCTGAAGGATAAAGGCAAACAATAGCATATAGATTACAAAGACAGTGGAATTAACCACTGTCTTTTATTTTGCAAAAAATTAGGAGAAAAGCGAAATGAAAATCATGGAAGATGGTTGGTACAGGATTGACGAACAAAGGGACTTTTTAGTTGAGGATGGCTACATTGTCCGTGGCACATATTGCGGAAACGGCGGGCTTGATTATCGTCCGATCTATCCATATAAACCGTATGCCGGTGGGCTTGAGTTGTGGCAGCCAAAAGCTACAAAGGCAAATTTAAAAAAGATATGTTGGAGATAACGCCGAAACGGAGCCGATGTGCTCCGTCCGTGCAAGCTGGCTACTTACACGCTGATGATGGCAAGCCGCAACGGAAAGGAGTAACAGAAATGTATTGCTTAAAAAAAGAAAAGAAGGTCGAACGGTTTGAGCGGTGTCCGGATGAACGGATCGCCGCAATTTATATTAACGGAAGAAACGAGGTAAATGTCAAGTACTTTAACAAGTACACGAGCAAGACTTCCATCGTTAGTTTCTGGATGGAAGATTATATAATTCCGACCTCGGCGCGGAAATCGCTGTGGAATATCTAATACATACAGAATTTATAAAGTGAAAGGAGTACTTATTATGACAAAAGCAGAGAAAGAGTTACGAACCACGCTGGAAGCGAAAACGGAATTTTGCCCTTTTGTCTATGAGATATTGCCGCTTGACGATCTTATTGGCGTATCCGGCGATATAAAAGTAATGTGTGTCAAAGGGAAAGGGCAAATCTTTGAACCGAATGGCGCGTGGGGAATTTTTGAACCAGATATTCGCGAAAAACTTCTTCAAATGTTTGGCGGGAGCTGCATTATTATCCCGAGTTCCATTCATGAGGTTCTTGCGATGGCTGAGGGTGCACAGACCACAACGGAACTGACACATATAATTCGGTCAATTAATGAGACAGTTGTAAAGCCAGAAGATCAATTAAGCGATCATGCTTATATTCTCACGGAAAACGGCCTTGACGATTACACGACCGAAGCGAAACGGAAACGCGTAATTGAGAGTGCAGAAGAAATTCTTGACATGAATTTAGATCGGACATGTGTTCATGACTGTGAAACAGAACAGGCGTTGTCCGATGAAGCAAAATCATATCTCCTGACAGATGTCCGCGATGATATTTGTCACGAAAATGGTGAAGCCGAGAACATGCTTGTTGAATATCTTGACAGCGATGAGTTCCGTGAGCTGATGCATCATATTTGGATTGTTAGTGAATAAAGGAGGAAACGGAAATGCATAACATAATTATTAACGTTAGTGATTACTCCACTGATTCCTATGATATTGAGAACGGAAAGGATTTTCCGGGCGATTATGCAACGGAAATAGAATTGGGGGATCTTCATCACGCCGAGGATTTAATTAAGAGCGCATTAAGTCCATTGATTCCATTTGAATTTAAGCAGGCTTGTAGAAATTCGCCGGTGTCATTTAGCTTGATGGCGGACGATTTGCGCCAAACGGAAATAGAATTTTTACGTAGAACGGCAAGTCGCGTTCAGATTTACTTGAATGACATCGAAAACGGAACTACAAACTCACAGTTTTGGAATATAAAAACAACGCTTTCTGATGGTGGTGGCGTTCTTATCGTAGATAATGATTATGATCTGGTGCCACTGAATGATTGGATTGATTCAGTGCTGACAGATCCGAAAACGGCCAAACAGAAAGATGGAGTTATTCAATTCAAGGTGCATCAGATATTTGATTATTACATGTAGAAAAGGAAACGGAAATGAAACATAAATATTCAGCAAAAATTACATATAAGATTGATTCGGAACATCCAGATTATGAGTGCATTTCGCCGAAGAAGCGAAACGGAACACTTGATTATTCCGATGTGTATACATTGGATGATGATTACTATTATGGCACAGACGATATGTTGGATTACATGAAAGAAGATTTACTTTTAATTGCCGGTGGCGGTTATAACTGGAAGCATGTGCATGATGTGAAATTTGATATTAGAGAAATTTAAGGAGGAAAACAATTATGAAACTGACACGGAACGGAAACGTAACAAAAGAAGCCACAAGAGAACTGAAACCAACTATCTATGAAAAGCATGATCTTTATACGGACAACAAAGGGCGCGTGCTTCGACTGGCTAAAATGTCTTGGCATGGCGAGGACGAACTTAACGCAAAGTGGGATTTGCGTTGGTGGTGGATGACTGAGGACAGTGAGGAACGGTGCGGAAAGGGTGTGTCAATGGATGATGACGCATTGATTGCACTCACGGAGTTCTGCAAGGGAATTGAGGTAGAAGAATGAGAACATTAAAACTTAAAGAAATGCAGTCAGAGCTGGCTGGTCATAAGTACCGGCTGGTACGGAAGAAGGGCGGACACGCAATGTACCGGAATCCACAAGGGAAAACGATTGCAATTCCGATTCATAGTGATGAATTGAACGCTGGTTTAACAGCACGGTTATTAAAGGAGATTGAGAAATGAAGAAATATGAGATTTTACACAAGATCGTGATGTGCGAAACATACGAAGTAAAGGCAAACTCAAAAAAAGAAGCGCTTGACAAATTTGATGACCGTCTGGAAGACGGGGCGTTTGAATTACCGGATGAGATTTGTGATAGTAGCACAAAGATTATCAGTTGGAGTAAGTGCGAAGATGATGATGAAGATGACGATTGGGATGATGACGATTGGGATGATGACGAGGAAGACGAGGACGATGATGACTTGTTTGATTAAGAGATAAGTAGGAGCTACATAACGTAGCTCTTTTATTTTGCATGAAAATGTGAGAGGCAAGCGAAATGCTTGTCTCTTTTTTTAATGGAGAAAATTATTGGAGAAAATTATGAAAGAAAAGTTACGGAAAACGAAAGCGCAGGTGCTTCAGGATTACGAGTTTGAAATTTTCAGAGCAGAATTCGGAATCGGCTTTACCACAAATCACACTGGGAAAATGGAAGGAATGTGCTCACTGTCTACTAGCTGCTTAAACAATGAACGGTGCAAACGGAATGCTGAGAGGTTTGGACCGGACAGTGTATGTGCACGGTGTTATGCGGCGAAAATGCTAACATACAAACATTCTTGCGAGAAGAAATTTTCGGAGAATGGGAACATTCTTTCTACAAAGGTAATTCCAATTAACAAGTGGCCGAAGATCAATCCAAAAGCATATCCAGTGATTCGTCTTGAATCGTTCGGAGATGTACAGAATGCAATTCAAGCTGCTAATTATTTCCGACTTGCAAAGGCAAATCCGAAGGTCACGTTTACGGCATGGACAAAGAACATTGACCTGTATGAGAAAGCGAACCGAATTGTAAAGAAGCCGGCGAATTTTATTTTGATTGCATCCAGTCCAATGCTGAATAAGAATATTGATATCAGCAAGCATCCGATCGTAGATAAAACATTTACGGTTTATACATATGACTATATTAAGGAGAATGCAATTCGCCCAGAATTCATTAATTGTGGAGCGCGAAGCTGCTTGACTTGTCAGAAATGTTACAAAGCAAACGAAGAGAAAAGCATTTGCAAAATTCTGAAACAGGATTCTCATAAAGTCGAAAGATACTGGGAGAAATGTAAATGAAGCGTACATATTACCGCGATAAATGGAACGCGAAAAAAATTTGGGAAGTAACAAAACTGTCTCATGGAATTTATTTACGACAGTACATTAATGGGTGGCAGTTTAGTCGTGGAGTTAGGACGAATAAAAAGAAGCTGGCAGATATTGGTATTACGGAAATGGAGGAAATCGAGCATGAAAAGTAAACGAGTTTGGGGCTATAAGGCGATGTGTAAAGATTTCGAAGGACGTAAGGGCTTCTGGTATGAACGGTATACACCAATGGAAGCGGAAATTGAAGGTGTGAAAATTTGGTATGAACCGGAAGATCCGGATGATTTAACGGCAGGATTCAGAATCACTGATGCTCTGAGTGGAATTCTTCTTTGCACTGCGGAATGTACAAAGGTAAAAGAAATCCCAAATACGATTTACAAATCGTTACATACACTTAAGAAGATGCAAGAAAATCCAAATAATGAGTATAGAGAACGAATTGCGTGGGTTGCATATCTGATGGAATACATAAAACAATTCGAGAGTCCGAACAAGCACAACGCAATTACTCCACCGGAAAATATTAAATACAAAACAGATTTTGAGACATGGAGCGCGAAAAATGTACACGGTTGACATTGAGTTAAACAACGGAAAGGAATTTGAATATCCATTTTACGATCTGGAAGATGCGTTGTGGATGGCAGATGAACAGGCATCAGGCGGTGCATTTAAACGCATCGCCGTAATGGACGGACGAAATTGTGTCAGTTCCATAGTGAGGTGAATATGGAAAGAGCGGACGGATATCAAGTAATGGCCGGTGACAAATTGGTGTATACACGAAAATCACTCCAAGAAGCGAAGCGTGTGGCAAAAGAACTGTCTGGGAGATATCCAAAACTTGAATTAAAAATCTATCGAGTGAATCTGATGAGTAGTTATTTAAACAAAGAGGTTAATAATTATGGAAGACATTCTTCTGAAGAAAGTATTTGAAGCCGATCGGTGGCAGCGCGGAATCGAAATCGGGCTGGGAAAACGGATTGACAAGGCAGAGCTTCGTAAACTCTGTGAACCAGATACGCGGATTCAGTTGTATCGGGCGATCAAGAACGGAACTTATAAAATCTTCCCACCACATGCACAGCTAATTCCGAAAGATAAGCCGGGCGAATATCGGACGGTCTACATCAACGAAAACATTGATCGAGTGTTTCTCTCTATCGTCAATGATCTTCTGTTTGAGACTTGCGCGGATATGGTTCATCCGGCATGCAAGTCTTATCAACACGGGATTGGGTGTGGCAAAGTTGTGCAAGAATGTGCACGGCGAATTGCGAACGCAAATGGCGCGGTAATCGGATGGAAAGCAGATTTGACAAAGTATTTCGATTCAGTCCCGATTGAATTCATTGATAAAACCTTTGACGAGGTTGAAAAGCGAACCGGAAAATCGGCAGTGATTGATGTGCTGAGATCATACTATCATCAAAACATTTGCTTTGATGTAAATGGAGATGTAGAAGAGAAATATATGTCACTTATGCAAGGCTGTGCAGTCGCATCGTTCCTTGCGGATGCTGTTCTGAGCGACTTAGATGCCCGTATGAGCGCACTTGGTGGCTTCTATGTTAGATATTCTGATGACACATTATATATAGGAAGAAACTACTCACAGGCAATGGAAACGATGCGTAAAGAGCTTGGAAATCGTGGACTGACGTTGAATCCGAATAAGGTTGAATATCTTGATGCCAATCACTGGTTTAAGTTTCTCGGTTTCAGTATTAAGGGCGCGGATATTTCCATCAGCAAGGGACGGCTCAAATCTTTTCAGAAGGAAATCGAGAGCCGGACAATTAAGAAGAGAAATGCTACGCTTCGTACCGCAACAACATCAGTCATGAAATATCTGTATATTGGAGACGGAACCTATAGTTGGGCAACGTCTGTGTTACCAATTATAACAAATGAACATGACATAAACGAGCTGAACAAGTTCGTTCTTGACTGTTTGAGGGGAGTGGCAAGAAATCGCAGAAAAATAGGCGGGCTTGGATATGAAAAGCAAAGGCAGAATGGAGTAATTACTCGCGGCCTTGGTCGGAACGTGGCAGCGAACAGAGCGAAATCAGATCCAGAAATCTGTGGATATTTGAGTATTGACATGATGCGAAAAGCTCTGCTCACAAGTCGTGAGGCATACGAAACGCTAGTGAGGTGTGTATGACGATTTACGAAAAGTTGTGCAACGAAGCCAAAAGAGGAACCCCGTTCAGTGTGAGTCTGGAAGATTCGAGTTTAAAGGTCGGGAGGCACTGGTTAGTTCAGAACGGAAAATATGATGGAGAACTGATTGATGAATCGCGGTTTGGTCCGGATGTACTGAAAAATATCGAGGCTTTGTATTCAATGTACAAATATAGTTATCCGGATAAAAACGCAAAGAAAAGCCGGTATTTCAAGGCGTTGACCGCTGATGAATTGACAGATGCGCAAATGGTTTCCGGTTTTAACCGAGAATATGTTAGGGCAGCATTGGAAGGCTATGTGCTCTGTATGAAAATCAAAGGGAAAATCCAGTTTGCGGATGGATGGTTTTGGCAGAGCAAGACGGACAAGGATCTGGTGATCCTGAAAAAATGGCTGTAATTATTGTAAATCAATTATATAAAAAGGAGAAGAAAAATGACTACAAGAGAAGAGAGACTGAATGCATTGATGAACGCTGGAATCAACACTGATGATTTCATTTCGGTTATGATTCCGAAGAATCTCAAAGAGAACCAGCGGATTGTTCTTTCTGTAAAAGATGGAAAGATTGACGCGGCTTTGGATGAAGTAGAAGAAAAGATTAAGAGGGATGGATATACGGCTTGCACGAAGCTGTATCGTCGCTGGATTTGTGCTCAGATGCTTCGTATTCTCACGGAGATTGAGAACACTGGCTCTAATTTTAATAAGTATGCAAGACTGCATTACGGAATGAAGTATCGGTTCCATACGGTCGAGCATGAGTGTGAGGTGCTGGCAAAGCTCCAGAAGGAAGATCCTGAGAGCTTCAGCGAAAGAAAAGTCTTTTTCAGTCCGAATGTTATCGAAAATATCTATTATGAGTATGGAATGGCGCTTATTCGTGCTTGGAATGTAGAGAAAGAGCATAAGTGCAAAGGGAAACAGTATAAGCATATCGGCCACAAAAATATGTTTATTGATGATTTCTCTTACACAATGCAGAAATATGGTATGTTTAGAGGAATGATTTGTAACATGGATGATTATGCGAAGTTATCTGAAATCGTCCATAAACTGAATAACATTATCTTTGATATTGACTTCGACACTAGCGATGGTATAAAGCAGTGGATCGAGGCATTCAAAGGAAATGGAGCTTATTATACGCTGAAGAATTTAGTTCTGTTTCATGATTGTGTAATTACTAATTATGATGATGGCCATCTTATGAAGGGAGAAGAAGCTTTCAAGTGGATGCAGAGTAAACTCAACGTATATGAAGGATATCAATGGCTTGCGCTGCTTGAGAAGTGCGTGAAAACCAATAACGTAACTATTAATAATCTGTATTGATTATATTGCTGTTGGCACGGCGGTTATGATAGACATTCAACTACCATTTAATCATCAGAACACGTAGAATCGAGCGTTCCGCAGCAATAATCTCGCTGCTTCCGCTCGCTCTGTTCTCAGATGATATGAAGCGTTTATAAAAATGCCACAAGAATGGAAATCATGACAAATTTCAAATAAAAGAAGATATAAGAATCAATTAACGATTAGTAATTTGTATTAAAGTATAAGCTGTTGGCACAGTTGTTATGACAGGTAATTTAATTTAATAGGTTAATCAAAATCAACCCAGATTGCGATTAATTAATCTAATCTGGAGATGCCTTTGATTAACTATATGAATTATTTACAGTAATGTCACAAAAATTAAAAGTCATGACAAACTTCGGGCAAAGAAAATGTGATGGATAATCACAATTTAGTATGGAAGCTAGGAAACCTGAGTAATCCTCAGGTTGCTTTCTTCCATATATGAATCTTGTATATGAATGCCCCGCGATTATTGGTCACATATAAATTTGTTGGCGCAAATGAATATAACAGACGTTCAATAATTCAATAGATCGTGCCACAATTTGTGTCTTCGCCCGGTTTATCTACCGGTGAAGGTCCACAACTATGGCACGCCAATATGAAACTAATATAGTAATGCCACGGAACGGAAGTTATATTGATCGGTATGGCAACCGAAATCATACAATGATTGCACAATTTAATTTCCCGCATAAGGATGAGGAGGCCATTGCTGTATTAACAGTACAGCAATACCCTCCACTTAATCGGGAGATATGAAACAACTAAAGTGATGCCAAAGGCAATCTGAGTATGATATTCTATAAAAGAAGGAAAAGAAAGATATGGAAATTAAATTAAATGAAGCATTTATGATTCAAAAAGGAAAACGGTCCGCACGGTGGAAAATTATTAAACATCCGTATATGCCTGGGGCGTATGCATTGGTTGGAGATTATTGTGGATTATATGGGCGTATGTCGAGCAAATTGCGGATGGAAGATAACAATCATATTGTTTGTGGAAGTAGTTCTTTGCAACAAGCATACAAAGCGGCTTATGATGCCACATAAAAAATGGAGGAGCAGACATGAAACAGTGGGAACGGATTAAGGCAAAGGTTGCGGATGCAAAGGAGCCAATGGATTTAACAATCATTTGGCAGGAAATTAAAATTCAGTCTATGAAGTACTGTAACGACCACTGTCCCGACTTGATGGTGTATAAACGAGATGGTAGCGTGATGGATCAAACTCTTTACGGAATTGAGTATTATCTGGAAAGCGAAGTGCCAGAAAAGTAAAGGGAGATGTGTGTCATAATGGAAACATTGCTTACTGTAGATGGTGAAAACAAAGATGTATTTGGCGATGAGCATTTTAATCGGTAGTCGGGAATCAGGATGATTTTGAAGTTAAATAGAAGGAAACTCATTCTAAAAAATAATTTTTAAGAGAGCCGGAAGGCTCTTTTTTATTGCACAAAATTAGAAACAAACAGAATTATATAGTGTCAAAGGAGGTGCTATATGAAAGCATATAAGGGATTTAACAAAGACATGACTTGCCGTGGATTTCAGTATGAAGAAAGGAAAACATACGAAACGAAAAAGGCTGTGTGTTGCGAGGCTGGATTTCATGCATGTGAGGATCCATTGGATTGTTTTCGTTATTATTCTCCAAATGAATCTGAATATCACGAGGTAGAATGTGATGGGAACATTGATAACAATGATGATGATAGCAAAATCGCTTGTACGAAGATCAAGATTGGCGGGAAAGTGAATATTGCTGGCATCGTAAAAGCGACTATCGAATATAGAAAAGAGAAAATTAAGTCTGCAATTGGGAATTATGAAGCTTCCAGTGCAACTGGATACAGGGGAGCTTCCAGTGCAACTGGATACAGGGGAGCTTCCAGTGCAACTGGGGATTGTGGAGCTTCCAGTGCAACTGGGAATTATG
>ERZ808246.1879-NODE-1879-length-14130-cov-4.441776_pt1 | contig 14130 bp, 12 predicted proteins | sample MGYA00521083_ERZ808246 | MGnify/ENA primary metagenome ERZ808246 (study PRJEB31516, sample SAMN03275577) | gut metagenome | biome: mammalia-associated habitat; material: feces | host: Papio cynocephalus | place: Kenya | collected 2012-07-07 ...
AACCCTTAGGAGCAACCATGATTACATCAATATCCTTAGGTGGAACAACGCCTGTACGGTCGCTCCAGTTGATAGCGAAACCATGTGAGTAATACAATGTCTTACCTGGTGTAAGATACTGCTTAATCTTTGGCCAAACAGCGATTTGACCGGCATCAGAAAGCAACATGCAGATGATAGTACCCTTCTGAACAGCTTCCTCGATAGAGAACAAAGTCTTACCTGGAACCCAACCATCCTTCAAACACTTCTCGTAGGTTTTGCCCTGACGCTGTCCGACGATGACATTGAAACCATTATCGCGAAGGTTGCAAGCCTGACCAGGACCCTGGATACCGTAACCGATCACTGCGATAGTTTCGTTCTTCAATACTTCACGTGCTTTCTCCAATGAAAATTCATGACTGGTGACAACTGTTTCAATTACGCCACCGAAATTCATTTCTGCCATAATTAAATTTTAATTTTTGTGCGGCTTGCCGTTGTGGAGCCGCGGGTTATACTTGTCCATACGGATGCGAGCTTTTTCTTATCCAAAGAGAGCCTGTTTGATCCGTCCACTGCCTCACGAGGTAGCGGCTCTGGGTTTATTTCTTATTTCGGGTGCAAAGGTAATAAATCAATATGAAACTACCAAATTTTTCTTTCACTTTTTAACAAATTTAGCCTTACTTCTTACAACTTCGACTTCTTCGGAGCTATTTTCACACGTTTTTGTTATCTTTATGCAAAATTCTTGCTCTCCGACTGTCTCCATATAGAAGTTAAGTTTGTCGCCTTGGTGACTCTCCGCCACGTAGGCAATCTCAAATCTTTGCAAGAAATACTCCTTGTAGTAATCCAAGTCGAAGAGATCGAGTATATGTTCGATGTATTTCACCGAATTGATATGCCCATTTACATCCACATCATTATAATAGGTGTCGATGCTGCGCACCAACTTGGCATCCTTGCCCATCTTCACCCTGGAGCTTGCTGCGATAGGACAAGGTTTCTCTTCTTCGATATACTCCTTGATCAACCCATCGTTGATGGAGAAGATATCGACCGGCTGGCGAGTGTCGGTATCTATCATCGCCCACACGCTCTTGCCATAGCCATAGACTTTTTCCTCTTCTTGGCTTGAAGTTTCTCCAGATGCGGTCTCAGAAGCTTTCGCCCTGCCACAAATCTTGAAATCACGAGCCGTGAAGTACTTCATGGCATTCTCAACCCAAGTCTCAACGAAGAACTTGTCGTATGCCTTGGGCATCTCGGTCATTTCGATGGCAAGGCGACTCAACACCCATGTGCGATGGCGAGGCATCAGGTAACTCATGCCATAACCACGGTCGTTGCTATGGAAATCGGCAGCATTCAGCAAATGGTTTCCCAAATGTCCCATGAACAAGCGGCTATCGAAGTCGCAATGAAAAGGTTCCGAAAGGAACTCGTATCTTCCTACTTTACTCAATAATTCCATATTTTAATCTCAATTCTATAAAATTTACTTTACCTATTTTATCTACAAATCATTTTTTGAAAATGCAAAGAAAATACTATCCAGCACAACATCGAGATAAAAGAGGTAATGATGCAAAATAAGCTACCTCTACTACGACTTGTGTCCCAAACCGAACAAGGAGACATTTCGTTACTCAACCATTCTTCAAAATCGTTAGCATCTTCTGCAGCACAATAAAAGCAAAAGACAAGATCAGCACATACCACACCATACAATTGATTTAGAGTTGGCCCATCCACTTTTGATGTTGTATATCGTTTACATTGGACATATGCTTTTACCTTACCTTTTGTGACAATAATATCCACACCGCCATCTCCTGACTTTTTGGTTACTTGGCTTTTATATCCTTTGCGTTCATACCACATAGCTACTTCATGCTCGAAGTCATATGGATTTAAATTAAACCAATAATCTTGCGATTGCCGTATGTTTTCTTTCTTGATTATTTCATTCTGCACTGCTATATATTTCTTTACCTTGTCCAAAAATTCTCTAAGTTTTATCTGCCCATACACATCCAAATCATAGTTAACTATCTGAATATTTGGATATTTTTCACGATATTCTGTCGCTAATTTTTCATAATTATGTTTTACTTGCAAGAAACTATATGCCTTGTCATATTTATTACTCTTTTGTGGATGCCTTTTTATTAATCTTACTATATTTCTTACAAGAAATTTCGGTATAATCCATTTTAAGCCCCATGCTTGCAACATGACCACAAATTGACCACCTAAGAAAGTACAGAAACACAACAAAATTCCCCAAACAAAAAGAAATGCCGCTATAGAAATTACACTCTCTATAGTTATTTTTTCCAACATACCGCCATAATGACAGGCGAAGCCTAAAGAATATTCCGCAATCCACAAAGGAACAGCTAAATAATATCCCCGATTCTCTATACAACTATTCAATTGCGAATTATATTTTTCAATTGCATCATCATACGCTTTACATTCTTCTATGTCTTTTTCGTTGATTCCAAACTTCTTAATTTCTGGGATTTTTTTTAATTTAGAGCCATATAAATAAGACTTATATTCTTGACCTTCTATTATCATACTTATTATTTTTTTAAGAGATAGTTAGAGAGAATGACGCTACAAAAGTAACGAAAAGATTTGGAAATGCTGAAAGGTTAAGCTATTGAAGAACCAATAATCCTAACACTAAATATCTTTCCAAAATGTTCGAACTAATCTTGAAGGATTCATTCGCATATCCCAAAAGTCCAAGACCACTATAAGATTTCTTTCTTGCGAATATCTATAAATAAACTTAAAATCTTCCATCAATATACAACTGCGAAAGATTTTATATTTCCTTAGTCTTGGTTCAACAGGAGAAGACAAAGGGAACATAGACAATCGTTTTAGCTTCTCCAAAAAACACTCTTCAAAGCGTTTTTCAACTATTTTCCCAAACTCATCCAATGTATAATCCAAAATTTGATTATACTTCAATTCTGCCTTTGGCGATAATCTTATCTCAACCATGGATGCCTTTTGTGACTTCTTGCAATGACCTCTTCCAAAGAATAAGTTACTCCCATCCTTTCAAATTCATCATTTGCCACCAATACGTCGTTTATTTGTTTTCGAACTAGTTCTTCATTACCAATCAACTTGCAAGATGGTTGTTTTTTTGTAGTATAAGCTATAGCAGGAGATAGTTCTGCAACTATTCCTTCTTGTGCCTGCCTTTCTTCGAAATTACGATAACGTCTATCCATATAATATTCCTTTCATTTAAGAAGTACCAAATATAAACAAATAATATTGCAAGCCATTCCATAGAATGACGCTACAAAAGTAACGAAAAGAATTGGAATCGCCAAATATTCAAAAGACTTTCTTCTTTATCAGGCACAAAAAAGCCTTTCTGCAAACAAAATGCAGAAAGGCTATTATTTATTTGAGATATTTTTCTACAAATTCTTGTGGTGTCATTACTTCCAGTTCTGAATCCAAAGCATTCTTATAATCTTTAATATTAATGGTAAGCAAAACATCACAATGATGCTGCAATGCACAATGATATTGAAAGCTATCCTCTATATCTGTAAACTGCTCATCATTAATAGCTGTATCAACTGTCTCAGATGTACAATCCACAGCGGAAGATAATTCCAACAACCTATTTAACGAAAACCTTATTTTCTCGTTAAGCTCAGGCTGATGTATGTCGTTTTGCTTAAAGATTCTTCCAAGCAAATACGTTATTGTGTATATTCCACCAACAGAAGCTACGGCAGAATTTTTACCATCCTCTATAGAATCAAATATAAAAGAAACATATTTATAATCGGAGCGACACGAAACGTACTCCATAAAGATATTGGTATCGAGAAAAACTTTCATTGGCTTATATTCCATATTTGTCTTTCAAATAACCTTCCAGCAATTCTTCATCAGTAGAATTCGTCATAGCAATTCCGCAAATTGCATCATGCGCATAATGCTTCCTCGTCTTAGTCTGAGACGTCGGTTTTGCTTTTGCCACCAACATTTTGGCATATTCGGTCAATTCTTGCTTCAATGTTTCCAAACGATAAGTCTGAGGAACATCCAATGACACATTAATAGTTGCTTGCATAGTCTTTCCTTTCTTTTAGTTCAACCTTATAGCCATCCAAGAGAATGACGCTACAAAAGTAACGAAAAGAATTGGAATCGCCAAATAATCTAAAGTTTTTCTGCAAAATATTTGGTTATATCGGCAAAAAGTGTAGCTTTGCAACATTAATCAGTAAATATATAAAACTATGAATATAGCTTTAGACAATAATACTTATGGCATGATGGGGCTGTAGCCTGCATCAACACCCAAAAAGTGTACTCCCTTTTAACTTTAAAAGTTAATAAGGTGTACACTTTCTTCAATAATATGATTAATAAAACTATCTTATTCCTCTGAATTCTGCTTCAAATAATCAGAGATTGGCTCATCAAAGCTTCGCGTCACTGCGATACGACCACTTCGGGTATATTGCAAGAGGCAATCGAAGCTATTGAGCTGATGGAAAAGGTCGGCGATGTCCTCGGTCAATCCTGCCAAAAGCACGGTGCTATAGGTAGGATTCACCTCCATCATGCGAGCATCGTGCTTGCGGATGGTACGAGACACCTCAGGATTCTCCAACAAGACTGGCGTGGAAATCTTGAAGAGTGCCACCTCATGGATGAAGATTTGGTCATCCGTGTAATAGTCGCTCTTCACCACATCAATCTTCTTCTCTATCGCCTTGTTGATCTTCTCTATCTGCTCCGCATCACTCCATACCGTGATGGTATATTTGTGGATGTTCTTGATGCTGCTGGCTGACACATTCAAGCTCTCGATATTCACCTGTCTGCGAGTGAACACGGCGGTAATCTGATTCAAGATACCGGCGATGTTCTCAGAATAGACAAGCAATGTATATAATTTCTTTTCGTTATTATTCTCCATAACTTTAATAATTAAGTTCAAGTTGCATCTCATCCACACTCTTGCCAGGCAAAGTCATTGGCACGATGTCCTCGTCTTCCTTGATGGCGCACTCCAAGAGGTAAGGTCCCTTGGTGGCAATCATTTTCTCTACCTTGGCCTTCAAGTCCTTGCGGTCGATGACCACATCGTATGGGATGCCGTATGCCTTGGCTATCTCTGCATAATGCGGATTCATCATGTGAGTGAAGGAACGACGACCACCAAACATCAAGTCCTGCCACTGGCGCACATTGCCTAAGTAGTTGTTGTTCAAGAGAATCATCTTCACCGGTGCCTGTTGCTCCATGATGGTACCCAACTCCTGGATGTTCATCTGGAATCCGCCGTCACCAAAGAAACAACAGATGGTTCTGTCTGGTGCACCGAATGTCGCACCGATGGCAGCAGGAAGACCGAAGCCCATGGTTCCGAAACCACCGCTGGTCACGATGCTCAACTTCTTAGTAAACTTGAAATAACGGCTCGAAATCATCTGGTTCTGACCGACATCATTGACGAGAACAGCCTCATTATGAGTAGCTTCTGTCACCACATTGGTCACCTCACCCATCAAGAGCGGACCTTCTGTAGGATGAATATCCTTCTCGATGACCTTCTCCTGCTCCTGCTTGCGATACTCCTCGAAAGAGTCACGCCACTCACGATGCACATTCTTGTTCAACAGACGAGTAATGGCAGGAAGCGACTGCTTGCAATCACCGACGACAGCTACATCCGTCTTGATGACCTTGTCTATCTCAGCCTTATCTATATCAAGGTGGATAATCTTAGCTTGCTTAGCGTACTTGGAAGGCACGCCCGTGATACGGTCGCTGAATCGCATACCGATGGCTATCAATACATCACACTCCTGAGTCTTCATGTTGGTAGCATAAGAACCATGCATACCGAGCATACCCATATTCAATGGATGGTTACTTGGCAAAGCTGAAAGACCGAGCAAAGTACGACCTGCAGGAATGTCAGCTTTCTCCAAGAACTCGATCAACTCATTGTGAGCATTTCCCAACTCCACGCCATGGCCCACGAGGGCAAATGGCTTCTTGGCGTTATTGATTAATTCTGCAGCTTCCTCCACTGCCTTCTCATCAATCTTAGGATAAGGGTTGTAAGAAGTCACCTTCTCACACTTCGCTGGTTCCCATTCGCAAGTGGCTGTCTGCGCATTCTTGGTGAAGTCGAGGACCACAGGACCTGGACGACCGCTGCGTGCGATATAGAAAGCACGGCTCACTGCCCAAGCCACATCCTCAGGACGACGAATCTGATAAGACCACTTGGAGATAGGTTGGGTAACACCCACCAGGTCAACTTCCTGAAAGGCATCTGTGCCCAATGCAGGCACGCCCACCTGACCAGCGATGACCACGATAGGCGTAGAATCCATCATGGCATCAGCAATACCCGTCAAAGTATTCGTTGCTCCAGGGCCACTGGTCACGAGTGTAACGCCCACTTCGCCACTGACTCGGGCATACCCCTGCGCAGCGTGAGCAGCAGCCTGCTCGTGACGTACCAAGATGTGATCAAACACCTTATTCTCTCCTCTCGTGTAACCATACAGTGCATCAAACACTGGCATGATGCTTCCGCCTGGATAACCGAAGATGGTCTTCACACCTTCGTTTTGCAGGGAGCGCATCAATGCTTCAGCTCCTGTTATTACTTCTTTTGCCATTTATCTTTTTTGTTTATTTGAAAACTAATCTATGATTCTCACACCACCCTTATCTGCAGAGCTTACGCTCTGAGCGTATGCACGCAAAGCCTTGCTTACCACACGGTTGCGCTTCAATGGCTGTTGTGGACGGGCATTCAATTCCTCATCACTCAACTTCACATTAATGGAGCGGCTTGGAATATCGATGACGATGATGTCACCATCCTTAATCTTGCCAATATTACCACCAGCGGCAGCCTCAGGAGATATATGACCGATACTCAAGCCTGATGTACCACCAGAGAAACGACCATCTGTAATCAAGGCACACTCCTTGCCGAGGTGACGACTCTTGATATAAGAAGTTGGATAAAGCATCTCCTGCATACCAGGACCACCCTTAGGTCCCTCATGTGTAATAACCACGCAGTCGCCAGAGTTGACCTTGCCTCCAAGGATTCCCTCGCAAGCATCTTCCTGAGAGTCGAAGCATACGGCAGGCCCCTCGAAATGCCAAAGCACTGGATCTACGCCCGCAGTCTTCACAACACAACCATTCTGGGCTATGTTACCGAAGAGAACTGCCAAACCGCCATCCTTGGTGTAAGCATGCTCAAGGTCACGGATACAACCATTCTCGCGGTCTGTATCAAGACTCTCCCACTGCGCATCCTGGCTACCCATCTGGGTAGAGAACTTCCTGCCTGGAGCCGAGTGATAGATTCTATCTGCCTCTGGGTCAATCTCAGAGCCCGTAATATCATATTTCTTCATCTGCTCATCGAGGGTCTTGCCATCCACACGCTTTACTGCGCCATTGATCAAGCCACCCTTGTTGAGTTCGTTCAAGATACCCATGATACCACCGGCACGGTTGCACTCCTGCACGCTATACTTCTGAGTATTAGGAGCCAACTTGCAAAGGCAAGGAACCTTACGGCTCAATTGGTCGATGTCTTCCATCTTGAAGTCTGCGCCAGCTTCCTGAGCTACTGCCAAGAGGTGAAGCACGGTATTGGTACTACCACCCATGGCAATGTCAAGAGTCATGGCGTTGAGGAAAGCATCACGGGTAGCGATATTGCGTGGCAATACGCTCTCGTCGCCATCCTCATAATAAGCATAAGCATTCTTGACAATCTGGCGAGCTGCATCCTTAAAGAGTTGGATGCGGTTCTTATGGGTAGCAAGGATTGTACCATTGCCAGGAAGGCTCAAGCCGATGGCCTCGGTCAGAGAGTTCATGGAATTGGCGGTAAACATACCCGAGCAACTGCCACAGCCTGGGCAAGCGCACTGCTCTATCTGCTTCATCTCCTCATCAGACACGCTGGTATCAGCACCCTTAATCATAGCGGTAATCAAGTCGGCGTTCTCACCCTTCCAGCGACCAGCCTCCATAGGACCACCAGAACAGAAAACTGTAGGAATGTTCAATCGCATGGAAGCCATCAACATACCTGGGGTCACCTTGTCACAGTTGGAGATACAAATCATGGCATCAGCCTTGTGTGCATTGACCATATACTCTACAGAGTCAGCGATAATGTCACGGCTTGGCAAAGAATAAAGCATTCCGTCGTGGCCCATTGCAATACCATCGTCAACGGCGATTGTGTTGAATTCGGCTGCATAGCAACCCATTGCCTCAATTTCCTTCTTGACAATCTGACCGATTTCATGAAGATGAGTATGACCCGGCACGAACTGTGTAAAGCTATTCACGATAGCAATGATTGGTTTGCCAAACTGCTCATGTTTCATACCTGCAGCTACCCAAAGTGCACGGGCACCTGCCATTCTTCTGCCTTCAGTACAGACGCTACTTCTTAATGGATGTTTCATATTGTTTTTATATTCTTAATTTTCTCTTTACTCCTAAAAAACGACAAGCACATGCTTGCATTTCCGTAATTGACTGCAAAGATACTGAGAAATTATGTAATAGCCAACAATTTTCGCATAAACTTTCAAAAAACTACAGATTTCGTTACAAAAATCCGCTTTCTGCTTACAAATTATAAGCAAACATACACATTTTACTTAAGATTGTGCATATATAAAAAAATCCCCAAGACCGAAGCCTTGGGGACTCATATTTGATAGAAACCTAATTCTATTCTATGATTCTACTTCTAAATACGAGTTGAATTACTCAGCTGCGTTGTTATCGTTGAAAGTAGAAACACGGTTGAACTCAACCTGCTTGAAGAGCTTGTCTGTTGCGCCCATACCCTTAGTTGTCAAGCGGTCAGCAGAAATCTTGTACTTCTTAACCAAGATGTTCTTAACTGCCTCAGCACGCTGCTCAGAAAGCTTCTGGTTGATTTCCTTAGAACCCTCTGGAGAAGCATAACCCTTGATCTCAACCTTAGCGTCTGGGTGATTCTTCATATACTGAGCGATCAACTCGATGTTAGGCATCTGGCTCTTCTCTACAACTGACTTACCCTGCTGGAACAATACTGTTGGCTGCAAGTTTGTAGCTGTAGCTGGCTTCACATACTTAGGCTGGTTAGCGAGCTTGTTCTTCAAGTCAGCGATTTCCTTATCCTTAGCAGAGAGCTGAGAATCCTTGTCGTTCAAGTTGCTGCGGAGGTCGTTGATCTGGCTGTTCAAGCCATCGATCTCAGACTGGTCACGGAGCTGAGCGATTGTGAAGTTGTGAGTACCGTTAGAGTTCTTGAACTTGTAGATGAAACCTGCGTTCAACTGGAATGCAGACTTGTTGATGTCATAAGCAACACCATCATAGCCATAACCATTCAAAGCCCAGTTCATAGATGGCTCAACATAGAACTGCCATGCCTTCTTAGAACCCAAGTTGAATGTGAAGTCGATACCAGCCTTAGAAGTCAAAGCGTTAACATTCTCGCAAGTACCGAATGTGTGTGCCCAACCGAAACCATAAACAGGGATAACCTCGAATGTACGTGGCTCACCTTTGTAACCACCGAACCAGTTGCTCAAGTTTACAGTAGCGATCAAGCTAGTGTTCATATAACGAGCGAAAGTCTTAGACTGTGGCATAGCCTCGTGGCAGTGATCGTTGAAGTAAACGTTGCTCTCAGCAGCCAAACCGAATACTGGAGTGAACCAGCGACCGATACGAATACCAGCGTTTGAGTTGAGGTTCTTCAACCAAGCCTCACCAGTTGTCTTTGTCTGAACACCGCCATTGATGCCGATGTAGAAGTTGTCGAAAGTCTTGCTTTCAGTAACAGTCTGAGCTGATACTGATACTGCCATTGCAGCGGCAGCAAACAATAAAACTAACTTTTTCATGTCTCTCTAAAAATTTATTAAATAAAATAATTATATTCTTCAAATTCATCATGCACACACTGCACGATTCTCTAAATCGAGTGCAAAGTAATAAAAAAAAACTTTAACTACCAAATATTTTTGCCAATATTTTGTTTTTTATGTCATAAAAACGTAAAAAAGCCTATATAATGTCCTTTTTCGAACAATTATATAGACTTTTTATTCATTTTTTTTGAAACTTATGCAAAAGATTGCATCAAACTTTTCGAAACAAATTTTACAAAGCCCAAACGCCAAAAGAACGTGGACCTACTTCTATTTGTTGCGAAGAAATGCCCGAAACATCCAACTTCAGCTTCTTCGGCAAGGCATTGACTACTTTCAGCCATGTCTTTCCTGTCTTGGAATCCTTGACGACACTCACGCCCACATACTTCTTCAAAGCCTGGGGCAAATCGAGATAGGAAGCCACATACACGTCGCCACTATGCACAGAGAACATCTTTTGCACATCATAGCTCTTCGTCGCGCGTACCTTATTATATATGTTACCAAAATATATCATGTCAGGATTCCAGTTGGCATACCCCTCCTTGCAGAGAAGAGGTGCATAAGATGCCATCTCCACGACATCACCATTACGCTCCACATTACAGAGGTGGATGCCTTCAGCCAAAGCCCTGTCCTCTTCATTATTGCCATTGGCTGCATACTCACCTAGATAGACCTTAGGCATGCTTCTGTCATAATGGTCATAATAATCCTGGTGATTGATGAACCATCCTGGTTTCTCATAATAATGTTCATCTACAGCATCTATATAACGATGATTCTCCTTGGCTATTCTCCAACCCTCTACGTAATCGGAAGACGGATAATGGAAGGGACCTACCGTTCCGACCACTTCTATCTGCGGATACTTCTCCTTCACCGCCTTGCAAATCATGAGGTATCTCTCCTCGAAGACCGTCGAAATCAAATCCTCGTTGCCGATGCCTATCATCTTGAGATTGAAAGGTGCCGGATGCCCTGCGTCCGCACGCATCTTCGCCCACTTGGAAGTGGCAGGATCACCATTCGCCCACTCCACCAAGTCGAGGACATCCTGTACATACTGAGGCATTTGGCTCATAGGAATACCGCCTTGCTGACCAGCCAAGCCCCTTGCATCAGCCATAGAGTTTTGGCATGGCACACCTGCCGCCAGCACAGGCAGCGGTTCGGCTCCCATGTCCTCGCACCATTGGAAATACTCATAGAATCCCAAGGCGCGAGTCTGATGATAGCCCCAGATGTTTAGCGCAGGCTTTCTGTCCTTAAGCGGTCCGACGCTTTCCTTCCAATGATAGATATTGCCTATTCCCTGTCCATGTAGCATACATCCTCCAGGGAAACGCACGAACTTAGGTTTCAAATCAGCAATTTTCTCTGCCAAGTCCCTACGTAGACCATGCCCCTTGTAAGTATCCTGTGGTTTCAAGCTCACCATATCTACCCCGATCTTCGTATCGCCCTTGGGCAAGATGGCCAAACGAATACCTTTGCCATCATCGAGATTTCCTTTATACTTGTCCGTTACCGCAAGAACAGCCTTATACTCAGCCCACTCGTTGCCTACCACCTTCACCTTAGCTTGGGCTATCGTCTGCCCATCCTTATCAAGAAGCGCCACGGAGAGTTGCTTTGACTTTCCATCTATATTGCGAGCGAAAAAGCTTACGTCATAGAGCGCATCGTCATGCTTGAGAACTTTGGACTTAGAATACTCGCCACGCTTGATGGCAATGCCATCCCATCCTATATTATAAATAGGTGTATTTGACAAAATGACATAATGAGGATTATTTTTACTGAGCCCTTTCTCCGACGAGACATAAGCAGACGCGCCGTTGGCTGAAAGTTCTACACCCTGCCAAGCCGTAGCAGCATTCCAATCTCGTTTTTCCTTATGATACTCAAAATCACCATTCTGCAACATCTCCGACCAAAGTCCACCGTCAGCCGCACGACTGATGTCCTCGAAAAAGATACCAATCAACTTGTTGGATATATGTTTGGTCTTGCTGGCATCCACGCGAAGTTTTGCCACCAAGTCGTCCCCAAGAACGCCCTCCGACCAAATCGCCTTCAAGTCCTGCTCCGTTTTTGGCAACGGTCGGTTGTTTTCCCTGTTATCTTCCTCCAAAGCCTTGAACCAGGCACGAATATAATTGAGATGCACGGCAGGAACCTCAAACTCATCTCCCTTCCGCATCTTGCCGTCTATCAAGACAGAGTCCTTCTCCCAAAGGATTTCATCCGCAGAAGCTTCCAAGGAGTCCTCCTTGAAAGTACGGAAGTCATTGGAAGCCTGAACATAGCGTTTACCACTTGCCGTTTTAAGATAGATATCGAAGTTTCCATCGTCCATTTGGTATGCTACAGGATGGTCCACGCCCTTCTCTGCCACGATAGGATAATCCTGCGGACGCCAGGTCACTAAATCCTCCGAATAAGCCACGGCAAACTGAGGCGATTTGTCTCCAATTCCCCAAAGCGCGCGCCAAGTGCCATCGTTGGCTTTCACCACAGATGGGTTGTACATTTTCTTCCCGGAGCCCCAAGGTCCGAAATCAGAAGAGCAAAGTTTCCCCACTTCGACCCATTTGTCATCGTCTGTCAAATAAGCCAAGTGAAGTCCCTTGGTTGGGTCGGGAGAATACAAGAAAATCTGACAGGTAGTATCCTTTCCGGCTATCGTATAAGCAGGAAGGTCAACCTTTTCCGACGTGCCGATTTCTGCCATACCTGGACTCAACTTACCACTCGCCATCAGCGAGCTCAAAGACAAAAGAGCTGTAGAAGCTAAAAAGATTTTTGGTTTCATATTTTGTTTTTCTATTAATTTATATTATAGGATTATTTTTACAGGATTGCTTCTCAGAGGATTGCTTCTCAGAGGATTGCTTCTCAGAGGATTGTTTCTCAGAGGATTGCTTCTTATACGATTCCAATTCCAGAAATACGCATTGGTTCATTCTGAAGCAAAAAGGGCTGAGTGCATCCCTGCGCCCAGCCCCACTAAAATTAGAGAGTTATAAAAAATCAAGTATTTGTTAAGCTTACTTGTGTAATTTTCTCACAAAATAAGATTGCCTCTTACTTGTAAAATTCCTCTTACTTGTAGAATTCCTTTTTACCTGCGGCGAGCGTATTCTTCATCAATGAGCAGATAGTCATCGGTCCCACACCTCCTGGAACTGGAGTTATGAAAGAACACTTCTCTGCCACCTCGTCGAATTTCACATCACCATTAAGACGGAATCCACTCTTCTTGGTTGCGTCAGGCACTCTTGTCGTACCTACGTCGATAACCACAGCACCAGGCTTCACCATGTCTGCCGTCACGAAATTAGGTTTTCCGATGGCAGCGATAATGATGTCCGCCTCGCGACATTCCTCCTTGAGAGTCTTGGAATGAGAATGGCATACAGTAACTGTCGCGTCACCATATTGCTTTTGCATCATGAGTTGTGCCATAGGCTTTCCGACAATGTTGCTTCTACCTAGAATCACGCACTTCTTGCCACTGGTCTCAATATGGTAGTGCTGCAAGAGCGTCAAGATACCAAGTGGAGTTGCTGAGATGAAACAAGGCAAGCCTATCGCCATTCTGCCCACATTAACTGGATGGAAGCCATCCACGTCCTTGCGATAATCTATCGCCATCGTCACCTTCTGCTCATCGATATGCTTTGGCAAAGGCAACTGTACGATGAATCCATCTACATCCTCATCCTTGTTGAGTCTATCAACACAGGCAAGAAGTTCTTCCTCGGTAACATCCTCCTCATAACGGATGAGCGTAGATTTGAACCCACACTTCTCACAAGCGAGCACCTTGTTCTTCACATAGGTCTCGCTACCACCGTCGTGTCCGACGAGTACTGCCACCAAGTGAGGTTGCTTACCGCCATTGGCGATGATTTGCTTCACTTCCTCGGCTATCTGTTCTTTGATGGCGGCTGCCGTCGCCTTTCCGTCGATTAATTGCATCATTTTCTATTTTATATATAAAGCACGAGAATTCTTCACTCTTCGTTCTTCACTCTTCACTTCAATTACATTCCTGGCATCTTAGGCATTCCTGGCATACCTTTCATGCGTGCCATCATCGAAGCCATCTTGTTGCCAGTCATCATCTGCATCATCTTACGGG
>ERZ808246.1880-NODE-1880-length-14124-cov-3.568413_pt1 | contig 14124 bp, 14 predicted proteins | sample MGYA00521083_ERZ808246 | MGnify/ENA primary metagenome ERZ808246 (study PRJEB31516, sample SAMN03275577) | gut metagenome | biome: mammalia-associated habitat; material: feces | host: Papio cynocephalus | place: Kenya | collected 2012-07-07 ...
TAAAATATCCTACTATAAAATGCGTCTTGTCGCAGAATTCTTCAAGATTATCGTACGCGACGGGGTAGTCTCTCTTGTTAGAACGGTTATAAACAATAATTTTTCCGTCCCTGTTTTCTATGCAGACAGTGTGAAGAGATGAAGCCATCGGAAGTCCGTTCCAAAAAGCGGCAATACCGTATTTTTGCCCTTTAAAAGTCGATTTGAAAACGTCGAATTTTCTCGTATGCTGAACCGTAACGTTATTGTCTCTGAAAAACTTAATAAGCCTGTTCGGGTCCGTGCCGAAAAATCCCCAGCATATAGAGCCGTAAGGATATATTTCCTTTGCGATTTCAGCCATGGGAACAACTTTTTCGGAGCTTATCATCAGAAAATTATATACGGCGATAATTTCGCATCCGTTCCAGCTCATAGGCATTATACCGTATCTCATTTTACTTATCTCGCCGACACCCTGACCGTTAACCGTTCCGTCGGGAAGATTAATGTTTATATTCTTTTTGTAATTCAATTTCTCGATCATTTTTTTTTATCACCGTGATAAATTATATCATGAGTTAATAAAAAACACAAGTTGACAATATATTATTTTGACTATATAATTTAATCATAAACTATTATTAATTCGGAGCGCGTTTATGGCTAAAAGAAAAAAGACAAAAAAAAGAAAAGACGGTTTTTCGGGAAAGAAAAAAATTGTTTTAACATTCTTTATAATCCTTGCCGTCATAGTTTCGACCGCAGCGGTTATGAGGTATGTAATGCCGACCGAAAGCTCGCAGTACATAGTTCCGTCCGAAAACAGCGCGGGTAAACTTTACCTTACCGCTCACAGAGGTCTGTCCGCAGTTGCACCCGAGAATACGCTTCCCGCGTTTGAAGCCGCGGGAGAGGCGGGATATTTCGCATGCGAATTTGATATACACGAGACAAAAGACGGCAAATGGGCTGTCATGCACAACGAGGATATTGCGGATATGACAGACTTCTCCGGCAATATCAGCCTGTATACTTATGACGAGCTTTTGAATTTTAATATCGATTCGGGCAGTAATATAAAAGGCTACACGTCGCTGAAAATTCCCGAGCTTTCCGAGGTTCTCACCGTCTGCAAATTATATTCCATGCGCGCGTGTATTGAAATAAAAAGCGGACGTGAGGAATCGCTTGACGGGGTTCTTAAAATGATAAAGGACAGCGGAGTTGATGCTGAAATAATATCGTTTAATTTTGATTATCTTACATATATACGTCAAAAGGATTCGGATATAAGATTGATGTATCTTGTTTCGGGTATGGATAAGGATACGATATCAAAATGCAAGGACGCAGGAAATATCGGAGTCGCATTCAGATTCAACGCGTTCGGCGACTTGTTTAAGGTTAAGAAGATAAAAGAAGCCGGACTGGACTGCTCCGTCTGGACGGTGGATAGTATTTTTGAAGCAGATATTTGCCGATTGTTCAAGGTTGACAGAATAACTACAAACAGAATTCTGCCGTAAAAATATAAAACGACACCCGAGGATTTGTTAAAAATCTTCGGGTGCTGTTTTTGTGTTTATAGTAATTACATCTTTTCTATTTCATCAAGAAGGGCGGGTAGGAGGTCAGATTCGGGTAATTTTTTCAGGATTTCTCCTTTTTTGAATATCAGTCCGCAGCCGTCGCCCCCGGCGATTCCTATATCGGCTTCTCTAGCTTCTCCTGGACCGTTTACTATGCATCCCATTACTGCGACGGTTATTTCCTTATCGCAGTTTTTAAGCGCGTTTTCGACCTTGGAAGCAAGGGAGATCAAGTCGATTTTCGTTCGTCCGCATGTCGGACAGGAAACAATATTGACCCCGTGCTTTCTGATGCCGAGAGCTTTTAATATATCGTACGCTGCGTAAACTTCGTTTATCGGGTCTGCGGTGAGCGAAACTCTCATTGTGTCGCCGATTCCGTTCAGCAGGAGTGCGCCGAGTCCCGCTGCCGATTTTATAATGCCCATGCGCTGTGTGCCGGCTTCCGTTATTCCGATATGTAACGGATAATTGCATTTCTGCGAAATGAGCGTGTAAGCGTCGTATGCCTTTTGAACGTCGGATGATTTTAATGAAATAACGATGTTGTCAAAGTCGAATTTTTCAAGGAGCGACGTATGATAAAGTGCGCTTTCGCACAAGGCCTCAGGGGTGGGGGAGCCGTATTTTGCGAGAATTTCTTTTTCAAGCGAACCAGAGTTTACGCCGACTCGTATGGGGATATTCTTTTCCCTGCACTTGTCGGCAACTGCCTTGACTCTGTTGTCGGAACCGATATTTCCGGGGTTGATTCTGATTTTGTCAACGCCCGCTTCCGCGCATTCGAGAGCGATTTTGTAATCGAAATGAATATCCGCGACAATGGGGACATTTATATTTTCTTTAAGCGCGTATACGGTTTTAACGCAGTCAAGATTCGGAACTGCGGTTCTTATTATTTCACATCCCGCTTTTTCGAGTTCCTTAGCCTGTTTAACGCACGCGTCGGGATCTGACGCGGAGGTGTTCAGCATAGATTGGACGGCAATCGGATTGTCTGCTCCGATTTTGATATTGCCGATACGGACTTCCTTAGTATTCTTTCTCATAGAAAGCACTATCCTTTTATTAATTTAAGAATATCGTTAAATGATATGACAACCATAAGCAAAAGCAGAAGAATAAGACCTATTGCATGTACGAGACCCTCGTACTTTGCGGGAATCGGCTTTCTGCGTATCGCTTCTATTATAAGGAAAAACAGTCTGCCTCCGTCAAGCGCGGGGATGGGCATAAGATTGAATATTCCTATATTTATCGAAATAAACGCCATTATGATATAAATTGATGAAAGGTCAACTTTGCCTCCGTTTGCCGCAGACTGCGCCGCGTCGGATATCGTGTCGGCTACGAGCGTAACGGTTCCGACGGGACCGGACAGATCGTTTAATCCGTAGTGACCCGTTACAAGGTCAAACAAACTTAGCCATACAAGCCTTGCGTATGAAACGGAATCTCTGAATGTTGCGGTAATTACATTGCCGAACGTTTTTTCAACGCCTATGACAACGAAGTCGTATATTATAACGGTCTGACCGTCTTTTTCATAAGTTTCGAAATAAACGTTTTTCAGTTCCTTTTTTTCGCCGTTTCTTTTTACGGTGATATCGAAAGGCTTTGCGCTTATCTGCGTTTCCTTTCCGTCCTTTATAACGTTTATTTTCTGTACCTCGTCTGCCGAACGTCCGAACGAATAGCTTATATCCGTTGTTGAAAAAATCTTGGTGCCGTCAATTTCCGTAATCTTATCGCCCGCCTCAAGTCCGAACTGCGACGAGACGGAATTATCGTAAAAATTACGTACGTAAGTTGTGGAAATAAGATCCGACTGACAGGTAAGAATTGCGACGAAAATAAATCCGAGAATTAAATTCATTATTGCGCCCGCAGCTACGATTATAAACTTCTGCCACACGCGTTTATTACAGAACGCTCTTTCGTCCTCGCTTGCTTCGTCCTCGCCCTCCATGCTTACGTAACCGCCGACAGGGAAGAGTCTTAATGCATACGTGGTTTCGCCCCGCTTCTTTTTAAAGATTGCGGGACCCATGCCTATTGCGAATTCGTTAACCTTAACTTTGAAAAGCTTAGCGGTTATAAAATGTCCGAATTCGTGTATCGCTATTATAAGACCGAAAAACAGTATTGCGACTATTATCGGCCATGCCTTGCTCCATACGGAGGCGAAAGTTACGTTCAGTAATAAATGAGTCAAAGGCTTATCTCCTTTATTTTACCGACTTTTTGACGGTTTCTCTTGCGAGAATGTCAAGTGCGTCGATATCGTAAACAGTATATGTATTTTTGTTCTCAACTATGTCAAAAGCGGTTGAAATTAATTCGGGAATCTGTCCGAATTTGATTTTTCCTTCGCGGAAGAGACGGTTTGCCTCTTCGTTTGCGGAATTGACCGCGGCGGGGTAAAGACCGCCGAGAGAAATTGCTTTTTTACATATATTAATACATTCGAATGTATCGTAATCTGGTTTATAAAAAGTAAGGGACGCTATGTCGGGTAGACTTAGTTCGCCGACGGGCGACGGATATCTCTCGGGATAAGTCAGCGCGTATTGTATGGGAATTCTCATATCGGGAAGTCCGAGCTGTGCGATAACGGAATTGTCATTGTATTCTATAAGAGAATGAACGATACTCTCCCTATGAACGACAATGTCGACATCCTCCGGCTTCATTGAAAAAAGCCAGACAGCCTCGATGAGCTCGAGTCCCTTATTAAACATTGTAGCGGAATCAATCGTGATTTTCGCGCCCATGCTCCAATTCGGATGCTTTAACGCCTGTTCCGCCGTCACATTTTCAAGCTCCGCTTTCGTTTTTCCGAAGAACGGACCGCCCGAAGCCGTCAGAATGATTTTTTTCAGCGCGTTGTTTGTCGGTCTGCCCTGTAAACACTGGAAAATAGCCGAGTGTTCGCTGTCCACAGGCAGAATCGGAACGTTATTTTTCTTTGCAGAATCCGTAACGAGCTTTCCGCCGGCTACGAGGGACTCCTTATTTGCAAGAGCGAGAGTTTTCCCCGATTCGATAACCGAAAGCGTAGGATGAAGACCCGCGAGTCCTACTATTGAATTGATAACTGTGTCCGCACTCGAATTCGAAGCACATTCACACACACCCTCGCGTCCCGAATATACTTTGATATCGGTATCGGCAAGAGCGATTTTTAAGAGCCTTGCGGAATTTTCGTCGGACATAGCGACACATTCGGGCTTCCATCTGCGCGACTGCTCCTCGATTTTTTTTACGTTTGTGTTCGCGGTCAGCGCGGTAACTTTATAATTTTGCTTTTCGGCAACGTCGAGCGACTGAACGCCGATCGAACCTGTCGAACCTAATATTGCAATTTTTTTCATTTGAAAAAACCTCACACGGCATTAAGAATTATTATTCCCGAATAAAGTAACGGCAGTACAAAGAAACAGCTGTCGAATCTGTCCATTACTCCGCCGTGACCGGGCAGAATGTTTCCGAAATCCTTGATTCCGTGTTTTCTTTTGATAACCGAAGCCGAAAGATCGCCGAAAATCGACATGACGGAGAGAATTATTGTCAATATAATAATTTCCGTGTATGTAATGTGATGAGTTTCAAAGAAGAATTTATCGAAAACAGCAAGCAGGGCGATATTTAAAAGCACGGCTCCGACAACGCCTCCGACCGCGCCCTCGACAGATTTCTTCGGACTGACCGTCGGCGCAAGCTTATGTTTGCCGAATTTTCTGCCGACGAAGTAGGCGAAGATATCGGACATCCACGCGCAGAAATATGCAAACAGCGTGTAGTAAACACAGCTTGCTTTTGAGTATTTGTCGGGGTAGTATACGTAAAGCTTGCCTATAAATATCATGCACGAAAAACCGAGCGGTATGATAAACGAGGCAAAAAGCGAATTGAGTACATCCTCGAACGAGGTCTTTTTAAACGAAAGAACCATTATTATAAGATAAACCGCAATGTAAACCGTCGCGACGGGGAACAGCGGAATATCGGGGATTTTATCGTAAAAATAACATACGAATGGAATCGCCGCGCTCGTAACCACGCTCAAGACTTTTAAAAGCGTATTTTTTACGCCTGTCGCCCTTACGATTTCAAACGAAGCTATACCGCATATCAACGCTACGAAACACGGATAAAACGGGGTAAACATTCCGCAGAGTCCGGCGATAAAAACGCACGCCGCCGTAACGGCTGTAATAATTCTTGTTTTCATAAAATAAACCTCTTAAAAACGGCAAGCCGAATTGTTTTAAATTATACTCCGCCGAAGCGTCTGTTTCTTTTTTCAAACGCTCTCAGCGCGGTTACAAGATCGTCCTCGGTAAAGTCCGGCCATAAAATATCCGAGAACCAGAATTCCGAATATGCAGACTGGTACGTAAGAAAATTTGACAGTCTGAACTCTCCGCTCGGACGGATAATTAAATCGGGGTCGGGCTGACCCGCCGTATAAAGACGGTCGGAAATGGTTTCGTCCGTAATATCTTCGGGATTGAGTTCGCCTTTTTTTACAAGCTCGGCTATTTCCCGTACCGATTTTACTATTTCGGCTCTGCCCCCGTAGTTTATCGCGATGTTGAGGTGAACCTTGTCTTTATCGGCGGTTATGGCCTCTGTTTTCTCCATAAGATCGCGGAGATTTTCGCTTAATGCCGAACGGTCGCCGATAAAATGTAATCTGATTCCGCGTTCCTGATTTTCGAGAATTCTGTCGATAACCTCGTCAAGATAATCCTTGAAAAGTTCCATTATCGCATGAACTTCCTCCTCGGGACGTTTCCAGTTTTCGGTTGAAAAAGCGTAGAATGTAAGGTATTTAATTCCGATATCCGCCGCGAATTCGCCGATTTTGCGGAACGTTTTTGCACCCGCTTTATGCCCCTCGCTTCTCGGAAGTCCTTTGTTTTTAGCCCATCTGCCGTTGCCGTCCATAATAATGCCGACGTGGCGGGGCAGTACTTCAAATTTAGGTAATTCTCTATCCAATTTTATAACCGCCTTATACGGACATGATTTCCTCTGTTTTAGCTTCGGCTATCGAGTCGATTTTCTTTGTATAATCATCGGTGATTTTCTGAATTTTAGTTTCGCCGTTTTTCTGATCGTCCTCGGTAATCGAATTGTCCTTTTTCATTTTTTTAAGAGCGTCGATTGAATCGCGTCTGATCTGTCTTATTGCAATTTTTGCTTCCTCTGCGACTTTTGCGACGTCACGGCTTAACTGCTTACGTCTGTCTCCGTCGAGAGCGGGGAAGTTAAGTCTGATAACGTTGCCGTCGTTCTGCGGGTTGATGCCGACGTCCGAAGCCTGAATCGCTTTTTCTATGGGCTTTAACGTGGATTTATCCCAAGGCTGTATAACGAGTACGCGTGCCTCCGCTACGGAAATTGCCGCCATCTGATTTATGGGAGTGGGGGTGCCGTAATAGTCTACGTAAACTTTGTCGAGAACTTTCGCGTTTGCGCGTCCCGCTCTTATAGAATCGTATTCGCTTTTAAGCGCGTTGATACTTTTGTCCATTCTTTCCTTTGTCTTGTTGAATAATTCTTCCATGGTTAAGCCTCCTGTAATATATGTATTTAATTTAAAATCAGTCGATAATGAGCGTTCCGATATTTTCGCCCGAAACGGCTCTTATTATATTTTCGGGGTCTGTGAGATTGAATACGAGTACGGGTAAGTTGTTGTCCTTGCACATTGCCGCCGCGGTGGAGTCCATAACTCCGTAGCCTTTTGCGACAATTTCCTCATGCGAGAGCGTGTCGAATTTAACTGCGTCGCCGAATTTGTGAGGATCCTTATTGTAAACGCCGTCAACGTTTGTCGCTTTCAGAAGAACGTCCGCGCCGATCTCAACCGCTTTGAGCGAAGCCGCCGTGTCGGTGCTGAAATAGGGCGAACCCGTACCGCCTCCGAATATTACGACGTTTCCGTCCGAAAGGTATTCCTCGGCAAGATCGTAAGAATACTGTTTTGCGATAGGCGACATTTCGACGCTTGAAAGAACTTTCGATTTAACGCCCGCCTGACACAGCGCGTCGGACAAACAAATTGAATTCATAACCGTCGCGAGCATGCCTATATGGTCGGCTTTCGTTCTGTTCATCGATCCGGACGAACGTCCTCTCCAGAAATTGCCTCCGCCTACGACTATGCCTATCTGAATTCCCGACTCCGCGCACTTTGCGACAACGTCGGTTACGGTTGAAATAACGGAAAAATCAAAACCGTGTCCCTGTTCTCCCGCGAGAACCTCACCGCTTAATTTAAGCAGAATTCTCTTATATTTTGGTTTCATAACAGACCTCCGAATATAATTATATGTATATATCTTACAATATTTTTTCTGTTATGTAAAGAGTTAATCGCAATAATTATTGACTAATAAGTTTTAAAAGTATATAATCTATGCATGTAACAAAACTTGAAAAACTCAACGAAACCTGAAAGGAAAAAACATGGACGGGCTTTTTGAAAAGGTTAAAAAAATTTCATCTAATTTTGATATTCCCGGGGAAATAACGGGATACGGCGTTATTGATAACGGACACATCAATAAAACTTTTTATATAGTATGTTCGTTTTCGGGCGAGGAAAAAAGATTCTTACTGCAGAATATAAATACGGCTGTATTTAAAAATCCGATTCAGCTTATGTCAAACGTTATTAAGGTTACGGGATTTCTTAAAAATAAAATCGCCCTCAACGGCGGCGACGTAAACAGGGAAACTCTCACCGTATATCCGACAAAGAGCGGAGAGAACTGTTATTTTGATGAAAACGGATCATTCTGGAGAATTTATAATTTTGTCGAAAATTCGTTTACTTATAACGCAATAGAAAGTCCGGAGCTTTTCTTTTCGGTCGGAGAGGCGTTCGGAAACTTCCTCGGTCTGCTTTCCGATTTTCCCATGGACGAGCTGTACGAAACCATACCCGATTTCCACGATACGAGAAAAAGAGTTTATAATTTTGAAAACAGCGTAAAGAACGATACCGCGGGCAGGGTCGCTTCGGTTGCGGACGAAACCGCATATGTTTTAAACAGTAAGGATAAAACGGGCGTTATAGTCGATCTTCTCACTTCGGGCGAACTTCCCGTACGAGTTACTCACAACGATACGAAGCTCAATAACGTTATGTTTGACTCCGATACTAAAAAGGCTGTGTGCGTAGTCGATCTCGACACCGTTATGCCCGGAAGCGCGCTTTACGACTTCGGCGACGCGATACGCTACGGCGCGAATACCGGGGCGGAGGATGAAAAGGATTTAAGCAAGGTATCGCTTGACATTGAGCTTTACAGACAGTATGTAAGAGGATATATGTCAAAGGCCGCAAAGTCTCTGACTCCCAAAGAGGTCGAGCTTCTTCCTCTGTCGGCGTGGATGATGACATTTGAATGCGGAATGAGATTTTTAAACGATTATATCGACGGCGACGTATATTTCGGAATATCTTATCCCGAGCATAATCTTGACAGATGCCGTTCGCAGTTCAAACTTGCAAAGGATATAGAGAATAATCTCGGCGTTCTTTCGGATATTACCGAAAAAGCGTATGAAGAATTCAGATAAAGGAGCGTTTATTATGAACGAAAAGCAAAAAATGGCGTTGGATTATAAAATTTATTCCAATAAAATGCTGTATATAATGAGCATAGTTCTGCTTGTGTCGTACATTTTGCAGACTGTCGGTCAAATGCTCGGCGGTTCGGCTCTTATTTATGTTTTATGTCTTGCGATGGCTGTCGTGATTGCCGGTTACGTGCTTTCATTCAGAGGATTTACGCTGCTGAAAAAAGCCAACGCGCTCGAAGATACGGCGTATCCGAACACCGGACGCAATTTTAATATTTTGTCGATAGTTTTCTGCGTTCTGTCCGTAATACTCTCTGTTGCAATGGTTTTTGTGCTTGCAAGCTCGAGCGTTTTGCAGAATCAGCTTCAGACTTCTCCTAATGATACGACGGTTATTAACGCGTTAAAGAACGTTCAGATCATTTACGGAATCGTATACGGACTCGTAACGGTTCTTTCGCTTCAGACGATAACGGGACTTTACATGATGCGTATTTACAATATCGAAAAATCGCAGAACCAAACGGATAATTTCGCTCTGTTCAGCGCGATATTTACACTGACGGCGGTAATTGTAAACGTTCTCTCAATACTTTACAACGCTACGTACAAGGACACGTCGGCGGCTCTTACGAATTTCTCGGTAATATTAAGAATCGCGTCGTACGCGGTCTCGATTGTTTTCTTTAATTTAAGAGGAAAGAAGCTTGATCCCGATTTCAAAGGTAAAAAAACGGGAACGGAAAAAGCCGAATAAAGATATAAAAATATCCGCCGGTTTGAAATCGGCGGACTTTTTTTGTATCAGATTCTGTTTGAAGAGCAGCCGCATCCCGACGAGGGGGTATCCGATAAGTCCGATACTCCCATGTCTCTCTGATTGGGCGGGAAGAACTCGTCGACGGGGAACTTGATTCTTCTGAATGCGTCGCAGGGATCTTCCGTATCGCACGAACACTCTTTGCACGGCATGCAGAAATCGTATGCGGGAATAAGCATCTGAACGCTTCTGACAAGCTGTACGATTGTGAATACGCCGAGCGTAACTTTTACGGCTTTGGAATCCGAGGGAGCGCAGAGCGAACCTCTGAATCTGTTTCTGATGTACTGCGGAACATTTATACCGTCGCGCATACTGCAGCAGCAGTCGCACGGACGGCAGAGCTTCGCGTCAAGACAGATGGGTTCCGCAACCTGAACTTTAGTTTTGGGACTGGTCGTTGAGGGCGGAAGCTGTTCGTCGTTAAGTCTGTCCGCGAATTCTGACGAGAAAATTTTAACGTTTCCGTCGCTGCCGTAAAGTATGCATTTCTTAGAAAACATGCACAGTCCGCAGACCGTCTCTCCGGGACACTGCGCGGAGGTGAATACGTCGAGCGAAACAAGGAAGAAGAACGTAAGGTCTACCGAGTAAAATCCTTTATTAAAGGGGACGCGCTCCGTTTCCGTGCATACGTTGAGCACTTCGCATCCTCTGCATCTTACCGATACCGCGTTGTCGATTATCTGCTGGGTCTGATCCGTAAAATATACTCTCAAATCCGCCAGACAGTCTTTATCCGCGCACGAATCATAAACTCTGTCGGTATCGATACAGACGGCTTCTTTTATTTTTCTGCATGAAACGTCGTTTCTGTCGTTCATAATAAATCCTCCCGTAAAATATTAATATGAGTCTTACGGCTTATTGCCGTGACTTCAATAATATCTTATGGGAGGAGTAATTTTTTGTTACTTTATTTCAACGCTTTCGCCGTTGTTAAGCATTGATTTATCCGCCGCAAAAACACATTCGTGACCGAGAACGGAGTCAAATATGCTTGTGCATGCGATTGAAACCTTATCGCCCTTTACGTATCTGACAAAGTCCTCGACTATCGCCATGTCTCCGCCGCCGTGTCCCTCGAAAGCGGAAGCGATTTCGGTTAAATCGTATTCTTCGGACGTATAACCGCTTTCGGGCTTCGGCTCAATCATATAAACCGTGAATTTGCTGTCCTCGAAACAGCCCTCTATCGAACCGAGCGTTCCGGTTATTTTAATTCTTCTCTGCGAATACGGAGTTCCGCCGGTCATGTTATGCGTAGCTGTCGCTCCCGACTCGAAATTAATAAGAACCGACTGATGGTCGACTACGTTGTTGTCGGATTTATACGCGCATTTTCCGTACGGGGTAGACGTTCTCAAATACTGTTCTTTTTGTTCAAGAGTCGGTTTTTCGTTTCCTTTCATCAATTCCGACCAAACGTAAAACGTCCATCTCTCGGGGTGTTCGAGATATATCGTTTTAGCCGACATATTGCATGAATCGGCATATTTGCAGTCCATGCATTTGTCCGCGCTGCCGTCGGGCGCGTTCTCTCTTTTAAATTGAAACAGAGAACCGAAGCTTGAAACTCTGACTGGTTTTGTCTCTGACATAAGCCATGTTACAATGTCTATATCGTGACAGCATTTTGCAAGAAGCATTGAAGTTCCGCAGATGTCCGAATTCGCCCATTTTCCGCGTATGTATGAGGTCGAAAGGTGATGATAACTTACGTCCTCGAGAGTCTGAATGTTTATGATTTTTCCGATTTTGCCGGAAGCTATTATTTTCTTTATTTCATTATAAAATTTCGCATATCTTAAAACGTGACAGACCATGACCTTGCGGTTATATTTTTTTACCGCCGATACAAGCTCGTTCATTTCCTCTGCATTTGCAGCAAAAGGTTTTTCGAGCAGAATATCGTATCCCTTTTCGAGCAGGGGAACGGAGGTTTTTACATGAAGCTTGTCCATAGTGCCGTTTATGACCGCGTCGGCAAGCTTTTCATGCTTTGCGAGTTCTTCGGCAGAAGAAAAAATCATATCCTCCCCGAAGCCGTAGGTTTCCGCCGCCGTACGGCATCTGTTCATATCCGGGTCGGCAATGCCGACTATTTTAAGTTCGTCCGGATGCTTCTGCGCGTATGAAGCGTAAATAAATGATCTGTGACCTCCGCCGACGAGTATCGCCGTAACGGGTGATTGATATGCCATGATATTATTCCTCTGTTCTTTATAATTTAACGGTTGTGTATTCGTGCTTTACGTAAGGCAGGAATTTATCGAGAATATCTTTTGTCTTAATTTTAAGGGTCGCCGTGTTTTTGCACGGATGACAGCCGATAAACTCGTTATTCAATAAATCCGAATCTATTAAAAGCGTGACGTCGTTTTCCTTATCGAAAATAAGTCCTAAAACGCTTACCGAACCCGGGGTAACCCCGAGGTATTTTTCCATTGCGTCGCCGTCTGCAAACGAGAGCCTTGCCGAGTTTATCTGCGACGAAAGATCTTTTGTTTTAAACGGCTTGTCTCCGGGCATGAGAAGTAAATAGAACTTCGTTTTCTGTCTGTTGCACAGAAACAGATTTTTGCATATTGAGACCCCGAGGACTTTTTCGACGGCGAGACAGTCGTCTATCGTGTCGGCTCTGTCGTGTTCTGCGCGTTCAAAATCTATTCCGAGTTCTTTTAATATGGAGTAAACCTCTTTTTCGCCCGGCAAGATTTCGTATTCGGGCGCGCTGTTAAATGTTTTATCATTAATATACATTCGTATCACCTGATTGATACTATCACAATGCTCATGAAGTTTCAAGAGCGAATTTGATAAATTTTTATCCGAGTTGACACCGTTATGTATTATAACGTATAATAATGTCGGTGATTTATATGGATGATAAGCTTGTTTTTTCCGAAAACGGACATTTCAGAATAATGCAGGCGGCCGACGCGCAGGAGATATGCATGACGAATCCCGATACCGTTAATCTTATTGACAGGGCTTTGGAATATGCGCAGCCCGACCTCGTCGTTTTCACGGGCGATCAGGTTAAGGGGTACGGCGTTTCAATGATTTCGGGCGATGTCCGCGCTAAAACGAAAATGACGATAGAAAACGTGCTTGAACCCCTTATAAAAAGGAATATAAATTTTCTGTTTACATTCGGAAATCACGATATTTCGAAAAAATGTTCCGCGGATTTTCAGTTCGGAATTTATAAGGACAGCGGACTGTGTCTTAATAATTCGAATTCATCCGGCGGATATTCTCCGTTTTTATATAAAACGATTTATTCTCACGACGGAGAAAAGCCTATATTTAACGTGTATATGTTCGATACCGGCAAGTACGACGGCGTAAACTCCCGACAGCAGAACGAATACAGAGAGGCAAGAGATTTATATAAAAATACTCTGCCCGCACTTGCATTCTGTCATATTCCTCCGATTGAAATTTACGAAACGGCGGTTATCTCCGACAGACGAGACAGCCGTTCGTTTAAAGGCACGGGAGATTTTAATAAAAAATATTACAGACTCGACGATTCGCTGTACGAAAAGGGTATGTTCATGGGCGAGAATTTTGCGTCGATAAAATACGACGACGGATTTTTGTCCGCGCTTAAAGAAAAGGGCGACGTACTCGGACTTTATTTCGGTCACGACCACAATAATTCATTCGTTGTAAATAACGACGGAATAGATTTGGGCTATACCCAAGGATGCGGATTTAATACGTACGGCCCCGGGATGAAGAGGGGAGTCAGAATCTTCGATATTGACGAAGATAACCCGCGTTCATATCTGACATATACGCTTACTGCGGAGGAACTGCTTTCGCTAAAGCTCAAACGTCCAGTTACCGAATACGTTTATACTCATTCTCCGTCCTCGGTTTCGGCGGCTGTTCCGTTTGTGCTTAAAAGAACGGCGGTTTGTGCGTCGGCAGCGGCGATTATCGGCGTAATTTATAAAATGAAAAAGAAATAATTATCCGTTTACTTGACAACGCTTTTTTCCTGTGGTAAAATCACAATTGATATAATAAAAACTATGACGGAGACAGTCGTATTAGGTAAAAAGCAAAGCGAACCGCGGACGGTGTGAGCGCGGTGTGAGTAGCCTTATACGTGTATCA
>ERZ808246.1881-NODE-1881-length-14117-cov-5.026810_pt1 | contig 14117 bp, 8 predicted proteins | sample MGYA00521083_ERZ808246 | MGnify/ENA primary metagenome ERZ808246 (study PRJEB31516, sample SAMN03275577) | gut metagenome | biome: mammalia-associated habitat; material: feces | host: Papio cynocephalus | place: Kenya | collected 2012-07-07 ...
GTGAGGATCTTCTCGTAGTTGTACTGGCGCGTGATCGAGTTGGGAATCTTGTACAGGTTCACGAGCTCGTCGACGAGCACGATGAGGCCCTGGTAGCCGGCGCCCACGAGGAACTCGGCGAATAGCTTGAGGTACTCGTACCAGTCGTCGTCCGTGATGCAGGCGTTGATGCCGAGCTCGCTCTTGGCTTCGGTCTTTGTACGGTACTCGCCGCGCAGCCACTTGGCGCAGCAGGCCTGGCGCTCGTCGTCCCCCTCGAGATAGGCATGGTAGTAGGCCTCGAGGACGCGGCAGAAGTCGAACCCGTGGACGAGCTCGCGGATTGGCTGGAGCGCCGCCTTGAGGGGGACCATCGGGTCGGCCGCCCCCTCCGAGAGGTTGCGCGCCCAGCGCTCGAGCACGAGCGGCAGCGCCCCTCCCTCCGGGCGGGTCTTCGTGCTGAGGTTGCGGATGAGCTCCTTGTAGGTCGCGAGCCCCTGCCCGTGCGTGCCCTGCAGGCGCCTCTCGGGCGAGAGGTCGGCGTCGGCCACCACGAAGTCCTTGCCCATCGCGTGCGTGCGGATGGTCTGCAGAAGGAAGCTCTTTCCCGCGCCGTAGCGCCCCACGAGGAACCGGAAGCTCGCGCCGCCGTCGGCGACGAGCGCGAGGTCGTGGAGAAGGGCCTCGATCTCGCGCTCGCGCCCGACCGTGATGTAGGGGAGGCCGATGCGCGGCACCACGCCGCCCTTGAGCGAGTTGATGATGACGGCGGCGATGCGCTTGGGAACGCGGGGCTTCTCCTGTGTCATGGCGGGTTCCTCTCAATCGGTTGATTGGGAGCTATCCTACCACGAAAACAGGACAATAAGAAACACTCGTTCGGTTTAATTGGAGCCGAGAAGCGCCTCGCGGACGTCGTCCGCGTAGTCCTCCACGACGCGCGGCCTCCCGCCCTCGCCGAACTCGAGCGCCGTGTCGCCCAGCAGGTCGTAGAGCTTCTCGTTGACGGAGTCCACCAGGAGGTCAACGCTGCCTGCTACCTGCGGCTCCCGCGAGTCGAGAAGGGCGCGGACGAACGCGAGCTCGTCCGCCGAGAGCCCAAAGGGGGCGGACGACTGAGCTTGTGCCGGTTCCCCGGGGACGGCGGCCTTCTCGGCATCGGGGCTTGGGGTATTGACCTCGGGGGCATCGCTCGCGTCGCCGCCGGCCGGGGCGCCGCCCTGCGTGTCCTTCTGAGTCACGTCGCCTGCCGCGTCGGCCGTCTCCGCGAGCGGGGAGACGGCGGTCATCGAGTCGTCGCGCTCCTCGTCGATGAGGAGCGACTCGCACGTGGTCGCCGCGGCGGAGCGGATGCCGGCAAGCTTGGACAGGTCGAGCTCGAGCCTCGCCGGCTCGTGGGCCTTCTTCCAAGCCAGGTAGTCTGAGATCTCGTTGTCGATGATCTTGACGAGGTACTTGGGCTCGGCATGGTCCTTGAGCGCGCGCGGGAAGCCTATGGCCGCGCGGAGCTGCCGGTCCACGGCGCGCACGATGTCGCCGAGCTTGGCGCTCGCCGAGCCGCCGTCGTGGTAACCCTCGCAGTTCCAAAGGCCGTTCTTGCAGGTATAGGAGCGCGTGGGGCTCAGCTCGTACGTGCAATCGGCGTGAAGGGTGGGCTCGTAGTGGACGGCCCCGGAGTACATGAGGTGGCGGACCGTGAAGCGTGTCCCAAAGAGCGACTCGGTGAAGCCTTGGCTGTGCGTGCGGTCGTGGCGGCGCGCGAGGCGAACGAAGACCGCGGCCAGGATGGTCGCGAGGTCGTCGGGCTCCTCTTTGTAGAGGCGAGAGTCCTTGAGCCGGTACGTCGACACCTCGTCGATGGCCGCGGCGAGGGCCAAGGCGTCTCCCAAGCCCACGAAATCAAGAGGCTTGCGACGCGTCCCCTTGGGCGGCGCGGTCGCGATCGCGGAGCGCTCGGTCGCCTCGAGGGTCGAGATGGCCGCGTCGTGGTCGGCTTCGGCATAGGGGAGGGCCAGCTCGCGGTCCATGCCGTGGTCGACGACGAAGTCCACGAGCCAAGGGCGCACGAGGCGGTCCATCTTGGGCTCGAACTCGCGAAACGCCTGGTAGAAATCGCGGACCTTCGCGAAGGCGTCCTCGGGCCCCTGGGCGCCGATGCCCATGAGCAGCTCATAGATATAGACGTAGGCAAAGGACGTGGGCGCCTTCTCCATCCTGCCTCGCCGTACGTGCGAGCGCCATGTGAAGTAGCCCCTGAGCTGGGCGTCCGTCATCAGGCGGTAGGTGGGGAAGTAGGCGAGGTATTCGCCGGTGTAGGGGCAGGTGTCCTCGAAGCCCTCGGCGAGCCTTGCCTGCTCAAAGAAGAGGCGCGCTTCCGACCAGGTTCGCCCCTGGGGCGTGCGCTGCATCTTCCTCAGGGCCTCGATCATCTGCGGTTTGTAGCCCGACATCTGCGAGCCGCGCCTGATGATCGGCTCCTCGGTGTAGGCCTTGCTCGTCGCGAACGCCCGGCCTTCGCGGATCCTGGGGTTGGAGAGCAGCTGCTCCAAGATCTTGTCGATGTCGGCCACGGCGCCTCCTTCCTCTGTCTTGGGGCCTGTTGCACTTACCGTACGCGCAGAAAGGCCCTTCGTCACACGTGAAGCGGCTTTTCTGCGCAAAACCGCCGTTCGTCACACGTCGTCTGGCTTGAAACAGCCGGATTTCTTGGAATTTCAGAAACCTTATATGGGCTTTTGGGCCTAATCCTCGGTGCGCATCTCAGAATTACGTGTCCCGAGCCGCTCGAGTGCGCACGAAAATCGAATTATGTGTGCCGAAAACCTCGAGTGTGCACCAAAGTGCGCGAAGGGCGGAAGGTTGGACCGTATTCTGGCTATCTACATCACGAAGGCGCAGGCCGCCGCGACGATGACGGCTGGGAGCATGTTCGCCGGCTTGAACGTGCGCGGCCAGATGAGGTTCACGCCCACGCAAAAGATGAGGAGCGACCCCACGAGGCTGAGGTTCGCGATCGCCGCGTCGGTCGCGAGGGGCGCGAGCAGCCTCGCGAGCACGGTCACGCCTCCTTGCAAGACGGCGACGGGCAGCGCCGAGAAGAGGCAGCCCTTGCCCATCGACGCCGCCATGGCGCAGACGATGATCGCGTCGAGCGCGCCCTTGAGTACGAGGGTCGAGGAGTCCGCCGAGATGCCGTCTTGGATGGAGCCCACGATGGCCATGGCGCCGATGCAGACCGTGAGGGACGCGGTCACGAAGCCGTCGACGAAGCTCGCGTCCCCCTCGCTGCCGGTCTTGGCGCGCAGCCAGCTGCCCAGCTGCTCGAAGCGCCGATCGAGGTCGAGCGCCTCGCCGATCGCGGTGCCCAGGGCGAGCGAGACGACTATCATCATGGTCCCGCCGCTGGTCAGCGACGCGCTCCCGTCTGCGGCGACCTGGACGGAGAGCATGCGCTGGAGCGCCCCGGCGATTCCCACAAAGAGTACGGCGACCCCGCACGACTTGAGCAGCGCCTCCTGAAGCCTCTGCGTGATGAGCGAGCGGCCCGCCAATCCCACGAGCCCTCCCGCGACGATGCAGCACACGTTTGCGACGGTCCCAAAACCCGGCATTGCCATTGCCCCCTTCTTTTGCGCAGGCTATCGTAGCAAAGAAGGGCTCGCATGTTCCGGACCGGGAGGGACCCGTGGGGCTTCTCGACCTTGACTTCCATATTGTGCGCTGGGGGTTCCCGCCCGCATACGTACGCACGCTGCGCGACGCCGGCGGCGAGACGGTGCGCGTGCTCGCCGCGGGAGGCGTCTACCAGTCGGCGACCTACGTGGGCGCCCGCCGCATGGAGCCGGTCTTCGAGTACTACCGCGCCTTTGCCCGCGAGCTCGCCGACGCGCCGGAAAATGCGCGGGTCCTCGTGGTCGGCGGGGGAGGCTTCGCGGTTCCCAAGCTTGCGCGAGCCCTGCGGCCCCGGGCACAGATCACGGTCGTTGAGATAGACGCGCAGGTCATCGATGCCGCGAGGCGCTGGTTCTACGCCGACGAGGCCCGGGCGCGCATCGTGTGCGCGGACGGTTCGGCCTTTGTCGGGCTCGCTGCCGCGCGGGGCGAGAAGTACGACTTCATCGCGCTCGACGCCTTCGCGGGCGCCGAGCCGGTCGCGTCGCTCGCGTCCCCCGAGGCCTGCGCGCGGTATCGGCGGCTCTTGGCCCCGGGCGGCAAGCTCGCGGCGAACGTGGTCACGCCGGGCGGCGACGCCTCGTTTTTGCGTGCGTTCCAGGCTGGGCTCGAGTCCGCGTTTGGCTCGGTCCGTCTCGTGCCCTGCGAAGACGAAGAATGGGCGAGCGAGGACAACTATCTCTTGGTCGCGCTGGGGTGAGGCCCTGTCGCGCGGGCCGCACAGCCGACCGGAGCTGGTGAATGTGAAGACTTCACAAGCAAAGTGAAGCCAACACTTTGGCGTTTTGGGTCCATCTGGGCCAAAGTGAAGGCTGCAATTTGAGCATTTTTGAATGTGAAGACTTCACTTTCGCATATCGTGCCGTGCGCCCCCGTGCCGCGGGCGGCCCCGGCCCGGCCCCGTCCTTCTCACCAAGAAAATCTAAGCGTGCGCATATGAGGTTTTCTGCGTCAGCGGAATAGCGGCGCCTTGAGTCGGGTACAGTCATATTCGTTGAACAACGACTGCCGAAGGGACGCGATTCCATGCGCAAGTTCAAGACAGAGAGCAAGAAGCTCCTCGACCTCATGATCAACTCCATCTACACCAACCGCGAGATCTTCCTGCGCGAGCTGGTGTCCAACGCCTCGGACGCCATCGACAAGCTCTATCTCAAGAGCCTGACCGACGCCTCCGCAAAGGTCGACCAGGAGAACCTCGCCATCAACATCTCGTGGGACAAGGACGCCCGCACGCTCACCGTCTCGGACAACGGCATCGGCATGACGGCAGAAGAGCTCGAGAAGAACCTCGGTACCATCGCCCACTCCGGCTCCGAGGAGTTCAAGGCCGAGAACGCCGACAAGCAGGGCGACGCCGTCGACATCATCGGGCGCTTCGGCGTGGGCTTCTACTCCGCCTTCATGGTGGCCAAGGAGGTCAGCGTCGTCACGCGCGCCTTCGGCTCCGACGAGTGCATGCGCTGGACCTCCGACGGCATCGAGGGCTACACCATCGAGCCCGTCGCTGCCGACGACCCGGCCTACCGCGCCACGTGCGGCTCCGACGTCGTCCTAACGCTCAAGGACAACACCGACGACGCGAACTACGACGAGTACCTGCAGGAATACACCCTGAAGGACCTTGTACGCCGCTACAGCAACTACGTGCGCTACCCGGTCCAGATGATGGTCACCAAGTCCCGCCAGAAGGAGAAGCCCGCCGACGCCGGCGACGACTACAAGCCGGAGTGGGAGGACTACCAGGAGCTCGAGACCATCAACTCCATGACGCCGATCTGGAAGAAGCGCGCCTCCGACGTCTCCGAGAAGGAGTACAACGAGTTCTACAAGTCCACGTTCCACGACTGGGAGGACCCCGCCCGCACCTTTAGCCTCCACGCCGAGGGCGCCCTCGAGTACGACGCGCTGCTCTTCATCCCCGGCAAGGCGCCGTTCGACCTCTACAGCAAGGACTACGAGAAGGGCCTCGAGCTCTACAGCTCCAACGTCCTCATCATGGAGAAGTGCGCCGACCTCGTGCCGGACTACTACAACTTCGTCCGCGGCGTCGTGGACTCCTCCGACATCACGCTGAACATCTCCCGCGAGACGCTGCAGCAGAACCGTCAGCTCCAGGCCATGGAGCGCCGCATCGAGAAGAAGATCACCTCTGAGCTCGAGTCCATGCGCGACGACGACCGCGAGGCCTACGAGAAGTTCTTCGGCAACTTCGGCCGCGGCCTCAAGTACGGCATCTACTCCAGCTACGGCATGAAGAAGGACGAGCTCGCCGGCCTTCTCCTCTTCTGGAGCGCCCGCGAGAACAAGTTCGTCACGCTGCAGGAGTATGCCGAGGGCATGAAGGACGGCCAGAAGACCATCTACTACGCCGCCGGCGACGACCGCGACCGCCTGGCCAAGATGCCCGTCGTGAAGGCGGTCCTGGCCAAGGGCTACGACGTCCTGCTGTGCACCGAGGACGTCGACGAGTTCTGCTTCCAGGCCATGCGCGACTTCGAGGCCAAGGGCCTGCCCAAGACCTACGAGGACGACGCCGCCCGCGAGGCCGCCGAGAAGGCCCAGGCCGACGGCGCCGACGCCGAGACCGAGGACCGCACGCTCGAGCTCAAGAACGTCTCGTCCGGCGACCTCGACCTCGCTTCCGAGGACGAGAAGAAGACCGCCGAGGAGGCCGCCAAGGCGAACGAGGGCCTGTTCGACGCCATGAAGGAGGCCCTGGGCGACGACGCCGTGAGCAAGGTGACCGTCTCCGCACGCCTGACCGCCGCCGACGACGCGCCGTCGTGCGTGTCGGCCGAGGGCCCCGTCTCGCTCGAGATGGAGAAGGTCCTCTCCGCCGGCCCCGCGCCCGAGGACGTCAAGAGCCAGCGCGTGCTCGAGATCAACGCCGCGCACCCGGTCTTCGCCAAGCTCCAGGCCGCGCAGGAGGCGGGCGACAAGGACAAGCTCGCGCTGTACGCGTCGCTCCTCTACGACCAGGCGCTTCTCACCGAGGGCCTGCCCGTGTCCGACCCGGTGGCCTTCGCCCAGAACGTCTGCAAGCTCATGTAGCGCGCCGCGCCCTTCTTGCCAAGAAGGGCCGCGAAGCGTCGATGCGCCCGGCCCGCCCTGCCGCATCTCGCGACGGGCGGGCTGGGCTTTTTTTGTGCGTCTCTCTGCTTTGTGCCTCGCGCTTGCGCGTCTCCTGCTCGCGGTCTTCGTTCACTCCTCGCTTGCGTGCCTTCTCACGCTTGCGTTCACCCCCACGCTTACGCGTCCCTTGCAATTTGAGACATCCCCGGGGCGAAAAATGTCTCAAAATGCAGGGGGTGCGGCCGTGTGGGCGGCGTACGCCGTCTGCGGAGTCGTTCGGGGGTCTTGACCTCGCGCTGGTTTATCCGCGCTATGCTAAAGGCTCATGTTCGCAAGCGTGGTCTGGGGGACATCATGCTGAAGAAGCTCGTGCTCGTGCGTCATGGAAAGACCGAGGTCGCCAGCTCGACGGGGCGCGACATCGACCGGCGCCTGACCTCTGCCGGCCTGCGCGCGCTCGAGATGGAGTATCCCCGCACGTTCCAGCTGCTCGGCCAGGACCCCGAGGTCTCCATCTGGTGCAGCCCCGCGGTGCGCGCCCTCCAGACGGCCGGGGTGGTCGCCGAGGCGGTGGACGCCTGCGGCATAGACATCCACGACTCCCTCTATGAGCAGGACCTGGACGCGTTTCTCGGCGAGCTTTCCGAGGCCGAGCCCGAGACGCTCGTGGCCGTGGGGCACGTGCCCTTCATGGAGGACCTCGCGGAGCGGCTGTGCGGCGCGCGCCTGGACTTTGGGACCGGGTCGGTCATGGCGATCTCGCTCCCGAACGGCGTTGACGCCGGCACGACGACGCCCCAGGGGACGCTCCGCTGGTTCGTGGCGGGCCCGGACGTGGGCGTCTGGGACGTCATGGCCGCCGTCGACGACCAGGTCGAGAAGATGGCGATCCAGCTCGCCGACGCGATGGACGACTTCCTGGCCGACCCCTCCGAGCCCGAGACCCTGCGCACCTTCCGCGTGTGCCTGCGCCGCCTGCGCTCGCTCGTGCTCTTCCTCGCCCCCTGGCAGTCCAAGAAGCAGAGCCATCGCAACGCCGACGACCTGCGCGCCCTTCTTGACGACACGCAGGCCCTGCGCGAGATCGACATCCTCTCGGACGCCGTCGACGCGCTCGTGGAGTCCGGCGAGCTCGGCGAGAACTGCCTTTTGCCCGTGGCCTGCGCAAAGGAGCGCCAGCTCGAGCTCGAGGGGGTCCTCGCGCTCATGCACAAGCGCCACATGAAGCGCCGCATCCACACGATCGCCGACGAGCTGCCCTCCATCAAGTGGAAGGGCCGCGTGATCGAGGCGGGCCTCACGGCGGCCGACCTCCAGTCGCATTTCGACCACGAGCTCGAGACCCTGGACAACTCGCTCTTTGGCCTGGACCTCTCCGATGCCGAGGCCGTCCACGTCACGCGCCGCGACGCGAAGGAGATTCACTTCGTCGCGAGCTGCCTTGCGGACGTGCTGGGGGAGGAGCGCGCGCAGGCGAGCGAGTACATGGACGACATCCAGGGCGAGCTCGGCGCGCTTTCCGACGCGTACCGCAACGAGCGCCTGGCCTCCATGTATTCCACGAGCCCGCGCTTCCGCGGCGTCCGCGCCGACCTGGGCGTGGTTGCCCGCGACCAGGCGGAGGTGGCGAGCGCGATCCTGGCGGGCACGTCGTTCGCCGACCGCCTGCGCGCCGCCGAGTAGCGTGCGCGCGCACCGGCGCTCGTTCCGGCGCTAAGAAGAGGCCCCAATCCGTGCCAAGTAGAGACCGAAGCCCACGCCAAGAACAGACCGAGACCCGCGTAAGGAGACCACGCATGACCGATGCCCAGAAGACCCGCGCCGAGCACGATTCCATGGGCGAGGTCCGCGTGCCCGCCGCGGCGCACTGGGGCGCCCAGACGCAGCGCAGCCACGAGAACTTCCCCATAGGCACCGAGACGATGCCCCACGAGATCATCATGGCGTTTGCCCAGCTCAAGAAGGCAGCGGCCCTCACCAACGCCAAGCTCGGCCGCATGGGCGCGGACGAGCGCGACCTCATCTGCGCGGCCTGCGACGAGATCCTCGCGGGGGAGCACGGGGACGACTTCCCGCTTATGGTCTGGCAGACCGGCTCGGGCACCCAGTCGAACATGAACGTGAACGAGGTCGTGGCGCACCTGGCGAACGGCCTCGCCGAGAAGCGCGGCATCCGCCTGGAGCGGCCCATCCACCCCAACGACTCGGTGAACATGAGCCAGAGCTCGAACGACACGTTCCCCACGGCGCTCCACATCGCGGCCGCGACCGCCGTCTGCGAGCAGCTCCTGCCGGCGATCGACCAGCTCCGGGCGACGTTTGTGCGTCTGGAGGCCGAGAACGCCGGCGTGGTGAAGTCGGGCCGCACGCACCTGCAGGACGCCGTGCCCATCGCCTTCTCGCAGGAGATCGCCGGGTGGCGCGGTCTTCTCGAGAGCTCGGCCGAGGAGCTCAAGGCCGCGATGCCGGGGCTGTGCCGCCTGGCGCTCGGCGGGACGGCGGTGGGCACGGGCTTGAACGCACCCGAGGGCTTCGACGTGGCCGTGGCAGAGCAGCTTGCGGCCCAGACGGACCTGCCCTTCGTCACCGACCCGAACAAGTTCCGCGCCCTTACCGGCAAGGATGCCGTCGTCTTTGCCCACGGGGCGGTGAAGGGGCTCGCCGCGAACATGATGAAGATCGCGAACGACGTGCGCTGGCTCGCGTCCGGCCCGCGCCTGGGCCTCGGCGAGATCGCGATCCCCGCGAACGAGCCGGGCAGCTCCATCATGCCCGGCAAGGTCAACCCGACCCAGTGCGAGGCCGTCACGATGGTGGCGGTGCAGGTCATGGGCAACGACGCGGCGATCGGCTTCGCCGCGAGCCAGGGGAACTTCGAGCTGAACGTCTTCATGCCCGTGATCGCGTACAACTTCCTGCAGTCGGCCCGCCTGCTCGCCGACGCGATCCGCTCCTTCGACGAGCGCTGCGCGAGCGGCATCAAGGCGAACCGCGCCCGCATGGACGCGAACCTGCACAACTCGCTCATGCTCGTGACGGCGCTCAACCCCTACATCGGCTACGAGAACGCTGCGAAGGTGGCCAAGAAGGCCTATGCCGAGGGGACGAGCCTGCGCGAGGCCTGCGTCGGCCTCGGATTCCTGAGTGCCGAGAAGTTCGACGAGGTCTTCCATCCCGAGCAGATGGTTTAACGGGCCCAGCCGAGGGCTCCCGGCCCGCCGCGGTTCCCGCAGGAGCCTCTGCCGCGAAAGTCACCGTGAACCTGGCCGCGAAAGTGAAGCCTTCACAAACAAAAAGCCCCGAAATGCAGACTGCACATCGGGGCTTTTGGATGCAAACGGCCATTGTGTTGTCTTCACTTTGAATGTGAAGGCTACACATTCAAAAGGGGGGGGTTCCGCGCGAGGCCGTTCGGACGCGAGACCGCCCAGACGCGGGGCCGCGCGAGCACGGCACCCTACTACTCGGAGACCTCGAGAAGCTCGATGTTGAAGTTGAGGTCCTTGCCGGCCATCTCGTGGTTCATGTCGAAGGTGATGTTGCCGTCCTTGACCTCGGCGACGGTCGCGGGGAAGGGCTGGCCGGTGGGCGAGGCAAGCATGACCTTGTCGCCGGCCGAGAGGTTCTCGGCGCCGGGCAGCGCGCTCACGGGGACGGTCTGCATGAGCTCCTCGCGGCGCTCGCCGTACGCCTCGGCGGCGGGGATGTGGACGTCGACGACCTGGCCGACCTCCATGTCCTTCACTGCGGCGTCGAAGCCCTTGATCATCTGGCCCGCCATGCAGGTGAACTCAAGCGGCTCGTTGCGGTCGCGGGAGGAGTCGAACTTCGTGCCGTCGTCCAGCGTGCCCACGTAGTGGACCTTGACCTTCTTGCCCTCGTTGCTCATGGGTGCTCCTGTCTTTTTTGTCCGGTCCATCGGTTAAGATGAACGAGTTAACCAACGGTGAAACTCATGTGCGGTGCCCTGCGCGCCGCACACAGATTCGGAGTATACCCAAGATGATGGACAAAAGGCTCCTGGCGCTCGTCCCCGACGCCCTGCGCCACGTTATAGCCACGGTCGCGTGGCAGTGGGTCGGGCTTCTGGGCAACGCCGCGACGGTGTGGGTCATCGCCCGCGCGCTCTCCGCGCTCGCGACCGGCGGCACGGTGCCCGCGGCCGCGCTTTACGTGCTCGCCCTCGGGATCGTCGCTCGGACGGTCGCCGCGCGCTTCTCGGCAAGGGAGAGCTTCGCCGCCTCGCAGGACGTCAAGCGCACGCTGCGCCGCCGCATCTATGAGAAGCTCCTGCGCCTAGGTCCCGACTACTCCCAGAGCGTCCCCACGGCCGAGGTCGTGCAGCTTTCCGTGGAGGGCTGCGAGCAGCTCGAGACCTACTTCGGCCAGTACCTGCCGCAGCTCTTCTACTCGGTCCTCGCGCCGGTGACGCTCTTTGCCATGGTCGCCCCCGTGTGCCTGCCGGCAGCGGTCGTGCTCCTCGTGTGCGTCCCGCTCATCCCGGCCACGATCGTCGCCGTGCAGAAGGTCGCCAAGAAGATCCTGGGCAAGTACTGGGACCAGTACGCCGAGCTGGGCGACTCCTTCCTCGAGAACCTCCAGGGGCTCGCGACGCTCAAGATCTACCAAGCCGACGCCGCGCGCCACGAGGCCATGAACGCGGAGTCCGAGCGCTTCCGCACGGTGACGATGAAGGTGCTCTCGATGCAGCTCAACTCGATCATCGTCATGGACATCGTGGCCCTGGGCGGTGCGGTCGCGGGCATGGCCGTGGCGCTCGCCTTCGCCGCGGCGGGCTCGATCGACCTCTTTGGCTGCCTGTTCATCATCCTGGTCTCGGCCGATTTCTTCCTGCCCATGCGCCAGCTCGGGTCGTATTTCCACGTGGCGATGAACGGCATCGCCGCGAGCGGAAAGATCTTCCGCCTGCTTGCGCTGCCCGAGCCCGAGGCGCGCCCGCTCATGACCGAGCGCGGCGACCACTTCGCCATGGGCCGCGTGGGCTTCGCCTACGAGCCGGGCCGCCCCGTGCTGCGCAACGTGAGCCTCGACGTCCCCGCCGTGGGCCTCACCGCCATCGTGGGCGAGTCGGGCAGCGGCAAGTCCACGATCGCCTCGCTGCTCACGGGCCGCTACGAGGGGTATACGGGCAACGTTTTCCTGGGCGGCAAGCAGGTCCGAGACATCGACCGCGCGGCGCTCGCCCGCTACGTGACCGTCGTCGGGCTCTCCGCGCACCTCTTCGCCGGGACCGTGGCCGACAACCTGCGCATGGCGAACCCCGACGCGACGGCCCGGGAGCTCTGGGACGCTCTCGAGTTCGCGCGCATCGCCGACTTCCTGCGCGAGCAGGACGGGCTCGCCACGCGCCTGACCCAGGACGGGGCGAACCTCTCCGGCGGCCAGCGCCAACGCCTGTGCCTCGCCCGGGCCATCCTGCACAACAGCCCCGTCTACGTCTTCGACGAGGCCACGAGCAACGTGGACGCGGAGTCCGAGGAAGCCATCATGGAGGCCGTCTGCGAGCTTGCCCGCTACAAGGCGGTCGTCGTGATCTCTCACCGCCTGGCAAACGCGCTCCCCGCTCAGCGGATCTACGTCCTTGACCATGGCGAGGTCGTGGGGGCGGGGATCCATGAGGAGCTCCTCGCCTCGTGCGGGAAGTACGCGGACCTGTGGTCCGCTCAGGTGGAGCTCGAGCGGCTGAGCGCGGGCGCCGACGTGCCTGCTGCGGCACCGAGGGAGGAGGCGAGCGAGGATGGCGAGTAAGCCGATGAATGTGAACGCGAACGCGCGGAACGGCAACGGGGCCTCGGGCCTCACGGATGTCGCCGCAACCAAGAAAGGCGACGCCAGGAAGCCCATGGGCGACGTGCGCGTGATGTGGCGCATGCTCGGGCTCGCGAAGCCGCTGGCCGGTTGGATGATCCTCGCCGTGGCCTGCGGCGTCGCGGGCTTCTGCTGCGCCACGGGCATCCCGGTGCTCGCGGCGGAGGCGGCCCTCTCCGCGTGCGGCGCGGGCTCGCTTGCCTGGCCGCTCGCTGGGACCGTGGGCCTTCTTGCCGCCATGGCGGTGGCTCGAGGCGTGCTGCACTACGTCGAGCAGCGCTGCAACCACTACATCGCCTTCAAGCTGCTCGCCCACGTGCGCGACCTGGTCTTCGGCGCGCTGCGGCGCCTCGCGCCCGCGAAACTCGCCGGCGCCGACCGCGGCGACCTCGTCTCGACCGTCACGGCCGACGTCGAGCTCCTCGAGGTCTTCTATGCGCACACGATCAGCCCCATCTGCATCGCCGTCCTCATGGCGTGCGTCATGGGCTGCTTCCTGGGCGGCATCGGGACCGTCCCGATGGCCATCGCGCTCGCGTCGTATGCCCTCGTGGGCGTGGTCGTCCCCGTGCTCGTCTCGCGCCTTTCCGGCGAAGAAGGGCAGCGCAGCCGCGACCTTGCGGGCGCGCTCTCCGGCTTCGTGCTCGACGGCCTGCGCGGACTTGGCGAGGTCCTTCAGTTCGGCGCGGGCGAGCGGCGCCTGGCCGAGCTCGACGAGCGCAGCGCGGAGCTCGTGGGCTCGCAGCGCGCGCTGCGCGATGCCGCTGCCCGCGGGCAGGCGCTCACGACGGGCGGCATCATGGTCCTGAGCTGCCTGCAGATGATCGTGTGCATCCAGCTCGCCTCCGCCGGGCAGATCGGCGCCGAAGGGGCCGTGCTCGCCACGGTCGCCACCTTCAGCTCGTTCGGGCCGTTCGTCGCGCTCGCGAACCTGGGCTCGACGCTCCAGGGGACGCTCGCGGCGGGTCGCCGCGTCATCGCGATTTTGGACGAGGAACCGCAGGTCGCCGAGGTGCCCCGCGCCGAGGACGCCGTCGGTGCCCCTGCCTTTGGCGGTATCGCGGCTGAGCACGTGGGCTTCTCCTACGGCGACGAGCGGATCCTCGACGACGTGAGCGTCGAGGTCGAGCCGGGGCAGATCGTGGGCGTCCAGGGTCGCAGCGGGTCCGGCAAGTCGACGCTCTGCCGCCTGCTCATGCGCTTCTGGGACGTCGACGAGGGGCGCGTGGTCCTCTCGGGCAAGGACGTGCGCGAGGTCCCCACGGCCGAGCTGCGCGACTCCGAGGCGTTCGTGGAGCAGGACACCTACCTCTTCCACGACAGTATCCGCGACAATCTCCTCATCGCCAAGCCCGACGCGACCGACGATGAGCTCGAGGCCGCCTGCCGTGCGGCGAGCGTGCACGACTTCATCATGGGCCTGCCCCACGGCTACGATTCCATGGTGGGGGAGCTCGGCGACACGCTCTCAGGCGGGGAGCGCCAGCGACTGGGCCTCGCGAGGGCTTTTCTCCACGATGCCCCGCTGCTTCTGCTCGACGAGCCCACAAGCAACCTCGACT
>ERZ808246.1882-NODE-1882-length-14116-cov-5.311784_pt1 | contig 14116 bp, 5 predicted proteins | sample MGYA00521083_ERZ808246 | MGnify/ENA primary metagenome ERZ808246 (study PRJEB31516, sample SAMN03275577) | gut metagenome | biome: mammalia-associated habitat; material: feces | host: Papio cynocephalus | place: Kenya | collected 2012-07-07 ...
TACACCCAATGCGTGGGTTTTGCATTAGGGACGATGTGGGCATCGTCCCCTACCGGCAAATTGCGGGCATAACGAAAAATTGCGGACGTTATCTCTTTCGGCAGGAGCAAGCCCCTGCCCTACGGCGATGTAAATGCAATCCATAGCACAAACGCAAACAAATATCCGTAGGGGTCGATGCCCTCATCGACCCTATCCCCTGCGGGACTCGGTAAATTTAACCACCGTGAAATAAAAAAACGTTGACAAATTATTATGTCAGCGGTATAATATATATAGAAAAGGCAGTCTGTTGGAACAGCTCGCCAAGTTTTACGAAAATTAGTCGCTACTTTTGGGAGAGTGGGCGACTAATTTGCTTTTATTTGAAAAATAATCAAAAATATAATTATTAAAATCAGTATTTTTAATATGTATTTTTTCACAAGCAACACCCCCTTCCTCCGTTATAACGGGGTTGCGGGGCGAGCCGTCCACGGAATGTTCATTCCAAGACTGCCTTATCGGAATAATCCGACATAATTATTATACACTGATTAATTTAACATTTCAACACGCATATATTAAGTACGCATTGCCGTTCGGTTAAAATAATTTGACATTAGGGACGATGTGGGCATCGTCCCCTACCGGCAAATCGCAGGCATAACGAAAAATTCGCTGGCGTTATCTCTTTCGGCAGGAGCAAGCCCCTGCCCTACGGCGATATATACGCAATCTATAGCATTTCGCATAAGGGACGATGTGGGCATCGCCCCCTACCGGCAAATCGCAGGCACACAAAAAGAACTGCAGAAAAATGAAATCATTTTTCTGCAGTTCTTTTTATTATCTACCTATTCATCAGATATACCATAGCAGTCAGCACACCTGCAAACGCAACCCACACTACATACGGTATCTGCATCAATGCGGCGGCGGTATTTATTTTCTTAAATTTGAAAATCATAACCACTATAAGCGCCAACAGCAATATCAGCCACACAAGCGCAAAAAAATACGCCTGCATATTAAAAAATATAATACTCCAAAAGAAATTTACAACAAGCTGTAAGCCGTACACGAACAATCCGCTCCGTGCCGTTTCAATATCCTTTTCACGATTTACCCACACAAGCGCCGCTCCTATACCCATAAGCACAAACAATATGCTCCATACAACCGGAAACAGCCATGTCGGCGGCGACCACACAGGCTTATTCACTTCCGAATACATCGCCATTTTACTGTTTGTCAGCACTGCGGACAATCCCCCCACCGCAAGCGCTATCGCAATTGAAATAACATAAGGTTTAATTTTATTCCACACGGTTTTCGTTCCTCCCATACTATGATATATTTATTATTTACCATTATTAATTATATATCCGAAATTAATCAATGATGATAACAATAAAATTTTGGCTGTATAATAAATGTTGTGGTGAAAAAAGAAGAGCATAAATGATGAAAATCCTGTATAATGGTTTTAGACACTCGTCCATTAGGAAGTTTTCATTTTATGCTCTCTATTGATTATACACAAAAACGGCTGTATAACTCTGATTCATCAATACAGTAATATCGAAATATCATATGCCACCTCAAATTTATTTGAAAATTTCAACAAATCAATATGAGTTTGTTCATCGAAAATAAGAATTTTCTATAACTGTAGTTTTTATAGGCAAGGCATATTACAGAATTTCAAACCAAACAGCGCTCTTTCCCTCGAGCATAATTTTCAGACTGCCGTTTTCAAGGCTGAATTCCGTTTCCTTATGCGAATACACTCTGTTTACCGCATAATCTTTCGGAATATATCCCGAAAGGTCAATACTTACCTCACATTCTTTATCATCGGTGTTCCATACCGCTATCATCAGCCTTTCCTCCGATAAAAGTCCCATGGACGCAATCTCCTTTTGGTTAATGCTGTGCATACCCGTCGGGTATATCGGACGGCTTTTCGGAATGTATTCCCGTATATCCTTATATATTTCCACGCCCTGCTTGATTAATTCAAAATTCTTCTCGTCGCACAAGTCTATTCTTCCCGAAAGATACATAACGCCCATCATTGCCGTTACCATATTAAAGGCTGTTTCTTTTCCGTCGGCACGTTCCTTTATGTACTCCTCTGACGGCACAAAGCCATCATACTCTCCGAGAACGGTCGGATACGGATATGCCCAAATTCCTGCCTTTTCCGGCGGCATAACCGACTCGGAACCCATTAAGATTGACGGATTATTAATGTAAAGCTCCTGGTCGGATGTGCTTTGAAGTGTAAATCTTCTGAGCGTTTTATTATCACACCTTAAAGCACCGCTTCCGCAGTTTTCAATTACAAGTCCGGGAAATTTTTCATACAGACTGTCTATAAAATCATAAAACGCATTAGTATTTTCAATTAATCCCTCCGCAGGCGAATCGCCGTCATAAGTATTTGTACAGCCTATTCCCGTTGACTGGTTATAGTCGTTCTTTATGAATCTGTATCCCATATCGTAAAATTCTCTTACTTTTTCGGTAAGATAATTGCGGACATTCTTGTTTTTAAAATTATAAAAATGCATTTCACCGCCGCCCACCGCACGGTCGTAACGGCGTATAACGGCATCTTTATCATTTCGGAACAATTCCGCTGTTTCGGAGCAGGCGTCAAATTCAAACCAAACTCCCGGAATTAATCCCTTTTCTTTCATTCTGTCAGCCAAATCCTTAAACGTCACTTCGGAGAAATACTCCGTTCTGGGAATCCAGTCGCCTTTGCCCCAGCCGTTTTTGTTCCACTGCCAGCCGCCGTCAATACAGAAATATTCACAGCCTGCCTCTGCCGCCTTGTCTATAAGCGGAATTATGTATTCGGGTTTCTGCGATCCCCATATACAATCCATATAATCGTTAAACACAAGCGGTATGAACGGCTTTACCGTACTGTCTGCACGCTTGAATTCGTTCACGGTTTTTACAGCCTCCTCAAATCCGCCGCACACCGTTCCGTAAAAGGCACGTTCCGCTCTGTAGCTTTCGCCCGGCTTTAGATCGTAATACCAGCCGCCTAAGCCTTCATCGCACGAGGTTGCCTCAACAGCCAGACTCGGACTTACATATCCGCCGAATACCGTAAGCTTTATCTGCCAGCTGTGCGAACCCTCCGTTTCCATAAAGAACGCATTATTATCCGTTTTGTTTTCGATTATAACAAGCGGATAGAAATTTCCCGTACACCAACTGCCTAAAGAGCTTATTCTGTAGGATTCACGCTCCCAGCTATGCATTGTTGCGGGGCACAAGCCAAGCTCGGACGGCGTATATGCTCTCCACTGTCCCTCACACTGCCATTTGCTGTGGCATATGTGAATTACAATATCCTTGTCATACCACACACCATCATCGGAATGAGCTATATTTTCAACAAACGCCGATGAAAATCTCGTAAGCTTTATACTTTCGTTACCCGTATTTTTTATTGTGTTCGTCTGAATGATTGCTCCCGATATATTTTCAAGTTCTGCCGTTACTTCAAGATTTTCCGCTTTGCTTTCATATCTTAACGTAAGCTTATTTCCCTCTTGTATGCAATCGGCAAGCGAAAAGCCTTTATCGTCCAAGAGCATCAGCGAATTGCCGTCAACATTAACTTCAAAATTCGGGCGATCCTCCCCTGTTGTTTTATTCGTTGTTTTGCCGTTGTCAATATCAAATTTACCGTTATCGTAAACTGTAACGCCAACATTACCCAAGCTGTACTTTTTCATATACTTTTTCCAATATCCTTTCTGCTATTTTCTTCATTCCGTAATCACTCGGATGCATTGAAACACCCTCATGCTCAAACTGACCTATCGCCATAGTTTTCTCGTCACGCTCAAGGTCGCTTATTTTACAATATGTATACCCGTTTTCGTCTATGACCTCTTTGAAAATCTTGTCAAGCACCTCTATCTGCCAGAAATTGTCCGTAACTATTACCTGTGCTTTGGGGTTTGACGCAAAGAATTTAATCATTTGGTCATAATACGGCTTGCAGTTTATTTCTTTATTTTTGTCACGGTTGATATTTTCGCCTATGCGTATAATCACAACATCGGCACAAAAATCACGTGCCGGTATATAAAATTCCTCAAGCGATTTATTGCCCTCGAAATACCGTCTTTCCCATTCCGCCGCCTGTGCTACGCAATAGTCCGCCGGACCGTATTTTTCCTCAATACCTTTCATTGTCTGATGCACGAAATCGTTTTCTTCACACGACGCCGCCATTCCCCAGTCACCGTACCAGCCTATCTGCGGTGCGGGCGCATGGCGTGTGATTGAATTCCCCACAAACAGCACCTTAAGACGGCTGTTTTCTTTTCTCACTATTTTGACAAACTTTGTTTCCTCAAGCTGTCCTTTCGATGAAACATTGTTCTTTTTTGCGTGTTCCGATTCTATCATAATTTTACCTCCGTTTTCACTGCAAATATGATTATATATCATTAAAGACTTAAAGTCAATACTGTTTTTTTCTTGTTTATCAATAAGGTGTTGCATAAAGCAACACCCTATTGATTTATTACTTATGTATACAATTACCGATAGCTTACGCTGTAGGATTTATCAACAAACAGCTCCGCGTTTTCGCCTATGGCTGTATTTTCGCCGATTACGGCGCTTACACTTTCCGTACCGTAGTTAAGGTACACCGTATTCCCTGCCATATGCTTTGAAGTCGAGAACGTGTAATGTATATTTCCGTCCTCATCAGCCGTAAGCTGTTCTATCTGCAATATATCCGAAGGATTGGGAGCGCCGTCAAGCGTACCGCTCATTATAAGCAAAAGTGCGTCACGCTTTGCATAATCCTCTCCCAATGAAGCATTTACCGTAACCGTTTCTCTGCCTGTAATGTTGGCTGTATTTGTACGTCGTCCGCCGCCCGATGATACAGCTGTAACGGTGTATTCGCCCATGCCGTCAATCGGGATTGAATATGAATATTTTCCGTCCGTCAGGCTGTCAAACTGATTGAAGTTAAACAATTCACCGTTATACATCACCTTAACGGTCACTCTGTCCGAGCCGTCATACACTATACCGCTTATGTTAAGCTTACTGCCGTCATATACCGTATCGAGCGACAATGCCGCCGGGGTAAGCTTTGCATACTTCCATACCGCCGTTTCAGCCGAAAGACCCTCACCGAAACAAAGCTCCCCGACTTTTTTGCCGTTATTGTCCGTTACCGACATAGCAAATCGTATCTGCTTTGTATTTGCACCGCAGTTAAACGGATACAGCTCGGAGTACGGAATAAACACCTTGTAAACCGTCTTTCCGTTTCTGCGTGAAATATCAGCCAATGCGTTTGTAAGCACACTTCCGCTGTCATGCCAGTTTTCGGGTGCGGCTTCGTTCTTATCCGCCGCAAAAATCTTGTATATTACCGTTTCGCCGTTCACTTTTCCTATGGAAAATTCACTTCTGTCCTTTGCCCTTAAACTGCCTGCACAGTCTATCGCAAAACGTATGCTGTCATAATCCGTTATTTCTTCGGGCGATACTGCGTCAGCACAATATGCATTGTCCGTCACATTGACAAGCAGATACATTCCGTCATCATCAAATGATATTGCATAATCGGCGTCACAGGTTTGTGCGTTTTCCGAAACCCATTTCGACTCTGCGTTGTATATGATTTCATCTCCGTTTTCAAACGTATCTTTATTGAACAGCGCACCTCTTAAAAAGTTACCCGTCATAGCCTTATAATCGTCCGTATATTCGCCGAATTCGTCACGGCAGGTATAATACGGCGCAACATATGCGGAATTTAACGCCGTATCCTTGCTTTGCGAAAGCTTTGCCAATTCTTCGGAATCCGCATTTTTTATACAATACATCTTGTTTGCCTTAAAGTCATACGTGTTTACCGCATTTCCCTCAAAATCAAGAATTGCAGCGTTCTCCCCGATACAGCCGATAAGCTCGTCCGGGCAGCTGAAATCCTCAGCATTTGCGCTCCACACGTATATTTGCTTTTCACCGTCACTGTCAAGCGCAACCGCTTTTCTGCCGTTACCGAAATCATATTCGCCGCAGACCGAAACGTTCTTTCCGAGATTATCAAAGAAATTGTATGCTGCTACAGCGCCCTGGTGCGGCTCTATATAAGGATAATCCCTGAACAAGCCCATTGTATGCGAACCGTATCCGTTTGCACGGCGTTCGTCGGGCGTGAGGTCGCATATTTCAAACATCGTTACTTTATCCACGCCGAGCTTTATCTGCTCAAGATAATGCATAAAGAATGCCATATTGTTTACCGAATAATCCTTGGCTGTTTTTGTCTTGTAATATGCGTAATAGTAGCCCTCCGAATTTATCAAAGGCGTACTTCCCATACCGTAATTGTCAAGAATTTTCCTGTACGGTTCGCTGTCGTTATAACGTCCGTGGAACGATATTGCATCGAACGAATTTCTGTAATTGTCGTGAGTCATAAGTTCCTCAAAGAACGGTCCCGCCAGGTTAAAGCCTGCGCTGTACACCGTCATATCGGGAGCTTTTGCCTTTATTGCTTTGTATGCCGTTTCGGTAAGCGCTACGAAATTATCCGCACCGTCGTGCCAGAACGCATACTGATTATAGTACGGTTCGTTCCATACCTCAATACCGTCCACGGCATTTTTATAACGCTCTGCAAATGCGCCGTATCCGTTGGTTATGTATTCGTTTTTCGCCGGCAATGTGCAGTTTGCGTAATAATATCCTACTGCGGTGTACTTGTCCTCAATACCGCTGCGTGCCGCCCATTTGGGTGTACTTAAAACACACGCTATTCTGTTTTTGAAACCGTACTTGTCTATATTCTCTTTCTGCAAATCGGGGTTTGTCCAGTCAAATTCTGTTTCGCTTGTCTGAAAGCCTTTATTTGTTACCGTACTTCCCCACGGAACAAAATATCTTATGCCCGAAAATCCTATCATATCTGCCAGGCGCACTCTGTTCTCATCATAAGCGTCCTCGCTTAACATAAGCAAATCCGAGCGTTCGCTCATTGGCTTTGCGCTGCTCTTTACAACCGCAAAGCTGTGCCGTTTGAGCGTGTAAAGCCTGTACGGATTTTCGTCCGTATATGTATAACAGCTTATAATCGGACTTTCGCTTTCATCTTCCCTTATACCGTAAAATTCAATCTCATAATATCCGTTTTTCTGCGGTATATAGGTAAATCCCTTGTTTTTGAAAGTTCTAAGCGACATAACATTGTCATACACAGGATTGTTATCAATATCATACACTATGCCCCTGATTTTTTTGAAGCTGTCAAGCTCCGCATCGGTGCTTGTGTATGTTACGGTATCGCCCAAAGTGTACCATGACGCAAAATCACTGCACACGATTTCAGCCGCCGTTGCCTCGGTCAGAACGCTTTCCTCTCTGAATTTGAGGTTATCTATATACATCTTTCCGCTTGCGTTGTTTTCCGATGTATTTTTTATTCCCACAACAAGCCTTGCAGTGTCAAAATCATACTGATTAAATATTTTCGATGTGAAATATGCCTTTACCGTCTGCCAGCCGTTTCCCGTAATCTGCGTTTGAGTTGCCTGCGGTATTCCGATAAAAGCACCGTCCTTTTCGAGCGACAATGCCGCAAACGGCTCAATTCCCGATAAATCACCGCTTGCTTTTACATCAAATGTACAACTGTACAAATATCCGTCCAAATCCTCTCTCGTAAACTTTGTATTATACGAAAATCCCGCAAACATCGACTGAACAGCATCAATATAGGCGCTGTTTTCGCCGTCTGTTTTGTCGTTATACTCCGCTCCGAAAGCGTCCGAATTGCTCGAAGTTGACCAATCGTAAAATCCCCAGCCTTCGGGGTATTCTATTTTGTTCCACGACGGTTTGAAATTCTCAAATGAGGACTTTGCAAGATAGTCATACATAACGTCCTCGTAAACTGAAATATCCGCCGACTGTTTTGAAATACATACGGCGCCGTCTTTTTCCGATATAATATATCCCGCCGCACGGCATATATCCGATGCGGACTTTATGCCGTCCTTTTGGGAAACGTTCGCCGACTCGGCTTTAATGCTGCCGTTTTCGTATACTTTTCCGTCTTTAAATTCAAGCGCAAAAAGCGATTTTAACACGTCCTCCGAAAGGTACACGTGACCGTTATACACGAGCGGAACATACCCGTCGGAAAAGCTTGTTCTTACGCCGTTTTTAACATAATAATTCTTTTCGAGCACAAAAATAAACGTGTCCGTGTCCGCATTGTGCGGATAGACGTAAAATGTAAGGCTTGCCGCCGGAATAAGATTTTTTCCGTTATTTTCATAGAGATACGCCGTATATGTTCCCGGCTCCGAAAACGTATACGAAAGATTACCTTCGTCAAGCTCCGCTATGCTTTTTCCGTCCTTTATAATCGAAACTATTTTCTCCGCCGAGGAATTTTCCGTCCGGGCGGTGAACACCGTACTTTTTCCGCAAACCGCATCGGAAACCGAAAGCGTACCGCTTGCACTTGCCTTTAACGCTTCAAATTCGCTTGAGGTGACTTTTTCATATGTCTTTTGAGGTGTGAGAAGCTCGTTCCACACAAACACATAATAGCAGTCGCCCGTTTGGTATGTGTTTTTTGCAAAAACCTCGGCATAACCGCTGTCCGATGTGTTTTTATTTACGGTGACGTTTTCCAAAACACCATTACGCATCTGCACAAGATAAATATAATTGTTTTTATCGGTCTTTGCAAAAGCCGTTACGTAATTGCCGCACTTCGACAGAACACTTGCCCCGTCGGAGGAAACAATGCTCCTTTTAACCGTAATGTCCTTTGCATAAACCGCACTGCCGCTCCCCGGATTAAGACGCACGGCGGAAAGCGGTTCGCCGCTTACCGCCGCCGTTTCGTCCGCAATTACACTGCCGTAATCGGAAACAACTATTCTCGCCTCCGATGCGGCGGTGTCGTACATCATCTGCACGTCAAGCCACAGTCCCGACAGCACATCTGCTCTTTTGCTGCCGCCTATGTATAATTCTGCGCCGTTTGCCGAGGGCTTTAAAGCCGCCTCGGCAAACACGCCCGTATCATTTCCCAATGTAAGCTTACATTCCTCCGTAAGCTCATCAAACATCAAAGAGGTATGCATATAGGTTTTTCCGACAAACTCCACACCCTCACCGAGCACATCAATGCTTGATGATATTGCGTTATTGTCCGATTTATACGACGCCGCATCATATGATTTTCCCAGAAATTCTGCGCTCAAATCGTTTGTTTTGGCATATGCGATATTTACTGTACCCGTAAGCATAACCGCCGATACAAACGCCGCAATTACTCTCTTAAACATACATACCTCCGAATGATAATTATTTAAACTTTATTGCTCCGAATTGCTTCGGGTCTTTGTCTCCGCCTATACCGGAGCTCCATTCGTTATAGCATCTTCCGTTTCCGTCGTTGTTGTTTACAAGCAGCGAGAATCTTATAAATTCGCTCGCCTCGGAATACTGGAACGGGAACAGCTCGCTCATGGGAACGAATATCTTGTATATATTTCCGTGATCGGTTTTGTCTATACGGACATAATCGCCCTTAAGCTGGGTATTCGAGTTTGACCAGCCCGAAACCATATTAAATCCTATATCGGGAGCCGAATGTTTGTAGATTATAGGCTCGCCCTTGAATATTCCCACCTGGAATTCGGCTCTCTGCGATGCAAGACCCGTACCCAGACAGTCAACAGCAAACTGAACGGAGTCATATTCCCACATTCCGTCACGGAAATCACAGTCGCCGTCGGTCGGAGTATAGATTGTGCTGTCAGTTGTATCAACAAGCAGATACAGACCGTCCTTATCTACATGAGCCGCAAATTTTGAAGAATAATTTGCAGGCTTTTCGAGAGTTCCTACCCAATTCCAGTTATCGCTTATCCAGTTTACGTTTTCGCTTAATGCGAAAGTCTTTTCGTTAAACGGTTTTTCCGTCGGATTGTCTATTACATAAGTAAGATCCTCGGGAAGCTCCGGATCAAGCACGTCGTATTCCGGAAGCTTACAGGTGTAATACGGCTCCTCATACTGCGAGTTGAGCGCAGTATCGGCTTTGCTTTCTAATTTATCCAAAGCGTCCTTGTCAAGATTTTTTATTATGTACACCGTCTTAGCCTTTAAAGTATCGTCAAGGCTTGCCGTTCTGCCCATAAAGTCTATCATTGACGTATCGTCCTTTGCCGCCGTCTTTAAGCTGTCCGTAAGCTTAAATTCCTTATCTGTACTGCTCCATACAAGGAGTTCCGGCTTGCCGTCGTTCATAAACTGCACCGCTTTTACACCGTCACCCAAATCGTACTCTTTGTCATACGTATAGTCAAGTCCCATTGACTTATACCAGTTGTATACCGCAACCGCACCTTTATGCGGTTCAATATACGGGAACACCGAGAATAATCCGAGCGTATGGCTCGCTCCCATTCCCGGCTGCTGTCCGCACCATACACGCACTTCATCGGGGATATTGTCCGTAAGCTCAAAGTCCGCAAAACCCTTAATACCCATCTTGATATGCGACATTGCCGCTGCCATATAATGCATTGTGCTTAAATCATGGTCCTTGGGTACGCCTTTCTTATATCCTGCATACAAATATTCCTCTGTTGCATATTCCGGCTTTACTTCATAGCCGTAATCATCAATAGTTTTGCGATAGTTTACAATATCGGTTGCTGTTCTTGAATGGAATGTAAAGTAATCCGTGCTGTTATAGAAATCCTTATCCTCCGCAAGTTCACGGAACAGCTGATAACCCTGGTTCCACGACGCTGTTGCATATTTCATATTGCCGTCCGGGTCAACCTCACGCAAAGCCTTGTAAGATGTTTTTATCATCTCACTGAACTTTTCGGGCGTATCCGCCCAGAACGCCGTATTTCCGTAATGCGGCTCGTTCCAGAATTCGAGAACGTCCACTCTGCCTTTATAATGGTTATAAAATTCCTTTATAAAGTCTGCAAGATACTGCATATCAACCGGCGCCATCTTCTGATACATATACATATAGCTTACGAGGCTTGTATCCTGGTACTTTTCATCAACCGCCCATATGGGAGTTGAGAAAACGTTCGCCATTATGTTTTTCATATTGTATTTTTCAGCCAAGGCTACGGGAATATCGGCACGGGTAAAGTTATATACGCCCTGTTTATCTTCTATACCCGTATTGCTTCCCCAGCCGCTGCCCCAGGAAAGATTATGTATTCTTACGCCTGAAAATCCGAGCATATCGGCAATCTGAAATTCTCTTTCAACGCCTGTGCCCGTTCCGCTGAACATAAGCATATCGTTTCGCTCTTCCATAGGCTTTGACGTTCCCTCAACCACCGCAAAGGTGCGGTCTGTTGTGAAGAAGTCCACCGGCTGTCCGTTATAGTATCTGTAGTAGTTTGCAATCGGTCTTTCAGTACCGTCGCTTGAAACCGCATACATATTGAGTGTGTAAAATCCGACATTTTCGGGCTTAAACTTTATACCGCTCTCAATAACGCTTTCAACAGGATTTTCCTGTTCGTACACAAGCTTATGCTCGCTGTCGTAATATTTTGATTTTACCGACTTGAACGCTTTTAATGCGTCGGGATTTTGCGTTGTATACGTTACCGTATCGCCCGTCTGATACCATGCCGCAAATTTGTCCGCAACAAAGTCGCAGGCAACGTTTTCGCTTAACGGCAGATATTCCTCAAGCACGAAATTATCTATATACACACCGCCCGAAGCCGCCTCACTGCCGGTCTTTGACTGCTGAATTGAGATGTTGAATTTCTGAAAATCATCATATGCAGCCTGACGAGTGCTGTATTTATGCATTTCATATGTAATGCACTGCCATTCCGTTGAAATTTCCTCCGTGCTTATCTTGTTAAACGTCAATCCGCCGATAAACTGACCTGCGCTGTTATAACACCAGCCGTTCACCGTCAGATCATTGTTCTTATAATCCGATGTCTTTTTTACCGCAATTTTTACACGGTAATTCTTTGCACGGTTAAACTCAAAAGCTTTGCTTGTTGTCATTCCGATAAAGCCTTTTTGCGTTGTACCTATGTACATTGATTTCTGACCCTGGAAAAATTCCGCACTGGAGCTTTCGGATACCTCTGCCGAGCCGCTGTTCCATGTAGCATATCCCCACGAGCCGCCGTTTTCAAAATCACAGCTCATAAGGACTTCATCGCCCTGCAAAAGCTTTTCAAACTCGCTTACGATAACCGAAGTTACCGTTTTTTCATCGTAAGGCGTGGCAACAACAACATCTGCACGCTTTGCAATATTGTAGCCGAGACCTTTTGCGGCGGCGTCAAAGGGAATTAACATTCCTTTTTTTGTCCGCTCTGCCTTGTTTGTTATGTACTTTGCCGTACCGTTATAATAAATTCCGTCCTCACCGGCTCTTATTCTTACGGTCTTGCCGTCTTTTTTAAGCTCTGCCGTTTCCTTTTTGGCGTCATACGTACCCGTACAGCCGAGAACGTTTTTTATAATGTCAAACGGTACCATAAATTCTCCGTCTTTATATTCCGGATAATACTCCGCATTATTGTAATACTCTACCGCATTACCGCCTTTTACATACCTCGAACAGTTTGCTTTGAGCGCAATGCTGTCTTTTAATATTGCACTGCTGTCGGGAGCGTCTGCAAAAGCTATACACGGCAGCTGACACATTACAACAGCGGCGCATATGATTATGCTTATCAGCTTGCTGATTTTTCTGCTATTCATAATAGCCACCTTTCGTATTTAATTATTCTGCCGCAGCGGTTGAGAATACGCCTCTGTACGGTATAAGCTTCCATGTGTTATCCCATACGAACACCTTCATATGATCATAACCTGCTTTTTTATCCATTTCAACCGATACAGGTGTATACACAGGTTCTTCAATGGCTTTGTAGCTTGTCGGTACACTGCTGTCAGGATATTTTGCACGATGTATAGGCTGAATATCTTCTGATTTATATGTTACGTCAAGCAGTTCACCGTCCGAGCCGTACTGTGCAAAAATGAATACAGGACTCTGTGTGCTCTTTAATTTGTAGCCCACTCCCGCTTCAAGGTCTGCATTCTGATTATAATGCCAGTTTGGTAAAAAGGCATTGTTTGCAACATCAACGCTTGCATTTACCTTTGTGTCCGTTACAGTAACCGAAGGAGTCTTGATTGCATATTCATCTCTCCAATAGGTTATATCCGAAATGTCTACGCTAAGTCCCTTTTCAATAAGAATTCTTGCACCGCTCATTACATACTTTGTCGTGCCGTAGTTCGCATTTACCTTTCGTGCGCCCTCCGTAAGCGGATACGATACTGTACCTGCATATCTCTTTTCAACAGTCTGACCGTTATCAACATACTTCCAGTATGTGAATTCAACCTTGTCATCAGGTATACTTACGCAAAATTCCAAATGATACCACTGATCGGCAACAAGATTTGCCGCAAACTGAGCGCTTCCGTCAGAATTTGTCCACCATGTCTGTAAATAGAAGCTCTGCTCACCGGTTTGTGCATTTGTATTAACATAATATCCCTTAATCTTTATCATTTTGTTTGACGAATTGTTGTTTTCGTCAATTGCCTCTGTGTCAATCTGCAAAAATCCCTGACCGTCCATGCTGCTGTTCGTAAACTCAAGCTGTTTCGGAATACGAATATCAAATTCTATTTTTCCCTTGCTCATATTCGGATAAGAAAGCGGACGGTTTGTATAATGAAAGCCTGCGTCACCCACACCGATTAACCGCTTTGTTCCTGCTGTTGATGAAACACCGGGAATATGGAAATATTTTGTTGTGCCGTCAAAGGTATCGTTTTTAACCTCTGTTACCGCATTTCCGTCTTCATCTGTTACGGGTTTGCCTTCCTCGTCTGTTTTTGCTACTGTCGGACCTACGTCAAAATACATTCCGTCTTCCTTATCACAGCCGACTGCGTATGAGATAACGCCTGCGGTCGGGTATTTTCCCGTCTTAATAACATCGGAAAAATTTGTTTTTGTTCCGATTGGGTCTTTAAGATCAATCGTCGGACCTGCCGCAAAAGCGGATACCTG
>ERZ808246.1883-NODE-1883-length-14099-cov-5.019653_pt1 | contig 14099 bp, 20 predicted proteins | sample MGYA00521083_ERZ808246 | MGnify/ENA primary metagenome ERZ808246 (study PRJEB31516, sample SAMN03275577) | gut metagenome | biome: mammalia-associated habitat; material: feces | host: Papio cynocephalus | place: Kenya | collected 2012-07-07 ...
ACAAGCTCGAGCGCGCGATGGACATCCTCAAAAAGGCCATCGAGGTCTATAACGCAAGATGGTAGATGAACTTGCACTTGTGGTAAAACCTTTCTTAAAATCAGGATGGATTAGTAGGGATTATAAAAAAGCTCCGAGAGACATCTGAGATGTACTTCCAACAAATCTTCCAACAAACAGGAGAAAATGCCATGAGATTGTCGGGAATAGGATGACACAACTTAACAGAATGATATCCGCAAAGCACTTGCACTACAAGGCATTTGCGGATATCATCAATCATGAATGGGTACTGACTGAAAAACAGAAAGGTTTTTTGGTAAGGATGAGGTCGGCAGTTCGAATCTGCCCAGCAGCTCCAACTTTAACCGCTTAAATCGTTCGATTTGAGCGGTTTTTGCTTTATATTTGCAATTTTTAGAGAGAAAATGATTTTGCGCTTTTTTTAAGCCCTTTAGAAAAACCATACAAAAACCCATACCGACAGGAAAAAGCCGCCCTTTTGAGCGGCTTTTCGTCTTAGTATATTAGTGTCTTAACAAATTCAAGCATCTCGGTTACATCTTTGTCGGGAAGCATCATAACTTTTCGGATAATCTCTTCTTTCAACTCCTGCAAATCTAATTGCTCAGTTGTGTGTACCTGCTCGCTCATCCGTTTTCACCTTCTTTCCGAAAAGCTCACGTTCGCGCTCGACGGTCATGGTGCCGCCGACGAGCAGCACCTTTCCGACCGGCGTTTGCACGACCGGGTAGAATCTATCGTTATCGTTCATAGTGTGACCTCCATGCTCTGCATCAGCTCTTTGACAGATACGCCGGACAGATCGGCGACGAAGGAAAAGCGCGTGCCGCGTTGATGGTATGCAGCCCCGCAGCACGGACAGACGAACACCGTGGCCGCGCTCATCAGCGGCGTCGTGCATCGGGCGCAGTATAGGAGTTTCATGCGGACACCTCCTTACCTGTCAGAAGTTTAATTGCATCTGCATTGTTGAGATCATAAGTTGCGGATCGCATTTCTTCTTGGGCGTGTTCCCTTGCTTTTGCGGCGTCTGCCGTCAGTTGAGCGCGTTTCGCTGTTTCTAAAAAGCACTCCACGCTGGGCTCATCATAGTGCCCAAGCATCAAGTGATAGTCGCGGATTGCATCGCTCATCAAATCGTAGGCAGCCCACAGAATTTGCCCGATAAATGCCAAGTCACTCGATTCAATCGCTTTTTGTACTCTGTTGGAAAAATATCGCTCCCAAATCTCATAAATCAGGTCTGATCCGTTTTCGAAAGCAGCAAATATGTCGATCGTTGCATTGTCGACAGTTAGGCGCTCATGTGCGGTAAGTTCAGATAAATAACTCATATTTCCTCCTTGTTTTCTCGGCGGGAGGTCGGTATAATACCGATACTGGCCTCCCTGTGGTGGTTGGTAGTGGCTCCGTGTCTTGCTTTGGTCGGCTGGGACATGGAGCCTTTTTCATGCGATGCAGAACCGACGGGTCGTGGTGGTCTTTGTGAACTGCTGCGCCAGATCGGGAAGAGCCTTTTTCAATGCGTTGGCATCCAATCGAGAGGAAGTCACGGCCTTGTAGGTCACCTTCCAATCGGTGCCATTGATGGTGTCCACGCCCTCGGCGTCCATGTGGGCCTTGATGCTGTCCGTGATGCTCTCAATCTCTCTGGCCAGTTCGTCAGCCATGCGGCGAAGCTCGCGCAGCTCTTTGATTTTGCTGTCCATTTCGTTGATGCTCATTGTTTTATCCTCCTTAATTTGCAGGTGAGATCGGCGGCTGGTGGCTCTGAGTATCTATCCCTTTGGGAGTTTCTATCAATCTTCTCCGTTCCAGCTCTTACGGTGTCGCGTTGACTATCGACTTTCACTCAATCTCTTGTCCCTTGCATGGTCTCAGTATAGTATATAGCAAGCATATATGCAATAGACGGATACAACAAATATATAGCAAGCATATTGTGCAATGCGTATATAGCATACATATATAGCGACGTGATATAATACTCTGTGTTAGGAGGTGACGCATGGGCGATAAGTACACGGATGCGCAGAAAAAAGCATCAATTAAATATTTAAAAGAAAAAACAGACAGCATACAGATCCGAGTGCCAAAGGGGACGAAGGATAGATGGCGTGTTGCCGCCACAGAACGCGGAAAATCACTTAATCAATTTATTGTTGAGGCCGTTGAAAAAGAAATTACGGAATAGTGCAGTAAAGCCCACAGGAGCGCTCCTGTGGGCTTTACTATGTATTGAGATAGAATAAATGGCACTATATACTTCACGCGCCCAGGTGCTTTAGGGCGCTGCCCGCCGCCGTACTTCGGGCGGGACTTTGCAAGGTGGCAAAGGATAGGCAATCCCGCTGCCCTTGCTGCCTGCTGCAGGTCTTTCTCCGGCTGGGGGCCTCGGCATCACTCCTTGCTTGCTGGAAGTTTGATTGGTTAGGGAACAGGAGACGAGTTTTCGTCCGTAAAGGCGTTCTGAATAATCTGGCGGATATCTTCTTTGCTGTCGGTTAGCGCAGGCTTCAAATAAGGATGCGCTTTCATTTTTGAAGTTCCGAACTCCTGATACTTTGCATAAGGGATTTTCCCCGTATTGCCAATGTATACGGCGTTTTCATCAGGAGCAACTTCATAGCGAATATCGGCTTGCAAAGCTCCGGTATCAACGGGGGCTAAATCTTTTGCTTTTTCTGAAACAACTGCGCCGATGGATCCCAAAGCTAACAAGATGTTTTTCTGAATTTCATCGTTGCATTCTTTGCTGTGGTCCTTAATTGTAACATTCATTCTTCTATTCTCCTGCTTGTCATTCTGCAACGGCAATTATACCAGAGATAGGGCGGTGCACTGGTGTCACCGGGACCAATCATATCGTAACCGTCCACGCTGAATTTTTCCGTAGCCGGTACAGTCATACCGTCCATAAGCGCGTGTTGGTGTCTGACGCGGTTATCATGTACAGTATGCCATGTCTTTTCTCGGTGCATTCCCAGCTTTTCCGCTGTGGTATATACGGCCTGACGTCCTCGCGTCTCTGCATTAGTAAGGAATGTGCGGGCATTTATGCGGGCGGAATGTTGGCTTTTTTCGACAGCCACAGTGATTGACGCCACACAAATGCTGTTTTTGCCAAGTAAGGGTTTGTTCATCAAGATATTGCTTGTCACAGATGCAGAAAAATTTCTGCGGTTCCATGCAATATCTTTTTGGCGGTTGAGCTTGGGGCGCGTCATAGTGTCGCTCTTCTGGTGCCACAACAAGACAACGGCAGCGGCCACGATGAGGGGAATTGCACTTTCCTCATCTGTGTTGACGGCTTCCGCCTCTTGGTTGTAGTTAATAGCGTATATTTCGGGCATTTCTGCTGCCACCTGTTCTATTGCTTCATTGGTGACTTCCGTCAAATCCTCCGCCACTTTATTTCTCAGGACTTCAAACTTTTTACCTCGCCCTATCTGCGCAAGCCGCCATTGTATAAATTCCTGCTCGGTGATCTCTCCGGCTTCGAGTTGTTTTTGCTTCTGCGCGTCCAACTTTTCAAACTGCTTAAAATAGGCCGTTACACGCCCCTGCAAGTCCTTTTCTGCGGTAGCGTATAGTCTGACAATTCGCCTTTCAAGGGCCGCTATCTGGCGGTCTGTGGCCTCATGAGCAACATCACTTTTTACCATGACGTATCTTAGAAATTCTCGACGATCTCGCCGGAAAGCTGCTCCCACTTCTCACCCATGCCGAGCGTTACGCCGGGAATATTGCGCCGGCCGCCGCTGCCGCCGCGCTCGCTGCAATAATTGGCGACGGTCATCATATTGTCCCATGCTTTCAGGGCCTTTCCCGTGCCTTTGGCGCAATCCTGCGCGAGGACGGTTAAAGCCACCCTGTTTTTTCGGTCATCGGCGTTACCTGCCGCCTCTTTCGCATAGTGGCCGATCAGCTTTAACATGGTCGGGTTAGCATCGTATCTGTCCGCAAAGCCGAAATAATCATCTACTGTCAGAACGCCGGTTTTCATCAGCTCTACGGCGTTATTGTCAATAGCGGAAGGATCGGCAAGACTGCTTGTCTGAATTTCCTTTTCCAACGCGCGGCGGAGGTCTGCGGCCTTTGCGTCAAACTCCGTCCAGATGCGGGCCGTTTCTTTGCGAAGGTTGTTTTCTGCCTCTTGGAGCTGGAGCGTGGTGATCTGCTTTTTCAGCGCATCCGTTCCCGCGTCCTGCATGGCCTTTCGCGCCTGTTCTACCGCGTTATACGCGGCGGCATATCATCCCGTGCCGCCTTGAAAACGACGTCAAGGTCCTTTGCATAGTGGTTGTACTGACTCATAAAAATGTTCCTTTCTGCGGTCTTTCCCGCCGTCCGGTTTACTTCCGCTCAATTTTGAGCGGGTTGCGGTCAAAATTGTCTGTAACTGCTCTCAGTCCAAATTCGGGCAGTCTTCATAGCCGTTTCGGAATACGCTGTCGGCCTCATAGCTGACTTCAAAGAGCGGGGTATGATAGCCGGTGTGATCCTTTACAAGCTCGCGGTTTGCATCGTCCAGCGCGTGAAAGGCTGGCACGATCTGTTTTTCCCATGTCTGCCTTTCAATGCCCTTGAAACAATGCGGGCAAGTACGGGCAAAGTCCCCATTAGTGACGCTTCGCGCATATACTTCCCACGTGCCGCCGCAGTAGTGGCACTTGATACGCATATAGCCCATGTTGAACCGCCTTTCTTTACGCACTCTGCCCTCGCTTGCGGTAAATCTCACGATCTAACGCATAAGCGAGGCTGTCTATGCTGTGGTTATCTTTGTCAGGCAGCGAGGAAAGCATATTGCCATCCTTGTCCTTCTCGTATTCGTAGTTTGCAAGCTCCCGCGCCGCATTTGGCGTCCTTGCAGGATCAACCACAATGCGCCGGTGTTGCAGCCACTTGACACGATACGCCACGCATCCCGGCTCTTTGTGGCAGGCTCTGGCCTGCTTTAAGCCGCAGTCCTTTAAATCGCTTATGCTTTTCGGTTCGCTTGCATCGCAATATATGTCGCTGTGATCTTGAAAGCACAAGCCGCTTACCGGGGAAAGGTAGCTGCTGCCTTTGGTGTCTCCCTCCACAAGCGGGGCGATTTCCTCCGCAAGCTGCCGGTTACTTATGCCGCGCTTGTAAATCTCGTTCAGAATGTAGATCGTCTCGTGCTTGCGATCATAACTGCATCGGATAAAGCAAGCGGGATCTGCCGCAAAGCCAAAGTCCACGCCGGAAAAGAAGTATTGCATATTCTGCGCTTCCTCGGTGGTGATCTCCCGCACCTCCAACGCCGGGAATACCTCTGCGCCGGTGCCGGTGGCGATACCCATATACTCGTGTTGATATGCCCGCTCGTTCATGGCTTTCAGGCATTCGGCTTCCAGTATGAAAGCCTCGCCCAACCAGTCGGAGGGAATCATGGTGTAATCAGTGTGGAATGTAATCGCCTGCTCGTCTGGCTCCGCAATGAACTGGTTCGCCCAATTACTCAAGCTGATTGGCGGGTTGAAGCTGCGGAATATCTGTGGCCTCGTGCCCTGTCCTCGCATGACAGATTGCAGGACATTTCGGGCAAAGCGCGGGCCGGGAAGCTCGGAAAATTCCTCGAGCCATATGTAACGGAACACACCATGCCGGGGCTTGATGGATTTCAGCTTGCTCGCATCGTCCAGCCCTCGGAAAAGGATCTGTGCACCGGTCGGCCTGTACTCGTACATCATCGGGGAAACGGTCGCTTTCCAGAGGTGGGAAACGCCCAGCATATCAATAGCCCACGCGATTTGTGAAAAAACGCTGTCACGCATTGTTCCGGCTACCTTGCGAAACACAATAGCGTTACTCTGCCCGGTGGGGTCACTCTGTATGCCGTCCACGATCTCTAGCGACACAAAAGAGCTTTTGCAGCTCCCGCGCCCGCCCGGAAGATTGTAAAAGCGGTGCTTCTCTGCCTTTATGCCCTCGTGCAAAGGGAGATAACACGGAGCTATGAAGTCTTCCACGGTGGCGATGGTGGTCATGCTGTCCCGATGCTGCTTCTCTGCCATTTCAAGGGCTGCTATGCGCTGTTCCAGCTTGTCCCGTGTTACCATTGCCGTATCTCCTCTAACGCTGCGAGGCGCTCTGCAAGGTCGTTTTGGTCGGTTAGGCGCACAGCATAATCGAGAGCAATCTTCGCTGCGTTCACTCTGGCCTGCGCCGGTATTTCCTCGTCCTCCATGACCGTCTGCAAGGTGGACAGTGCGGGATCAAGAAGCTGTTGAGCTCTACGGGTCGCGTCCTGTACTACTCCGGCAAATGCTTCACGGTATCGCTGGCAAAATTCGGGATTTTCAAAATAGCGTCGCATAGTGCGGTCGGTGATTCCGGCTTTTTCTGCTGCCTCTAACTTCGTTTTCGAGGTTAAGAGCGCAGATAAGGCGCGTTCTTCATTTGGTGTCATGGCCTGCGCTCCTTTCCGATTTCTTCCGATAAAGTCCGATTATATAGGCTGATCCAGTCCGCAAGCGTCATGCAGACAAGCCACGGAGCGCGGTTTTTCCTCCAAAAGATAGCCGGTAAGCCATCCTTAAATTTACCGCTGTCTCGCTGCGCTTGCTCAATCCAGTCATAGAAAGCTTGCTTTTCGCCGCGCTTGCACTCAATGTGAACACCATCGAGGCCGGTTAGGTCTGGTACGCGGCCATAGCTTACGGCCTCGCCCGGCTGCACGGGGTAGCCGTAGCCCTGCAAGATACGGCAAAGCTCCAACTCCCCGGCATGGCCCTTACTTTGTGATTTCTTTCCGCTCGTTGCATATCACCTGCTTTCTACAGAATAGTGGTGTCCCTGCGTCCCTGTAGGAGGGACACCATATATTTTTAACAGGGGAGAGGGACGAAGCTATTCTCCCGCGATACCGTCCCTCTTAGAGGGACGCAGGGACGGTGTTTTATAACAGATTGATCACTCGAATGCCTCTTGCGCCGTTCGATTTCACGCCCATCTGAACGCCAATACCATAACTTGAAAATAGTTCTTCACGGCGGGGAACGAGTTGCTTTCTGACCTCTTCGCCGGGGTTGTCTACAAAACTTCCATAGGCTGCCTTAATGAGCGTATCATAAGAAAAGGTCTTTCCTTCTTGCTGACGCTCGGGCGAATGTTCAATGATCCACGAACAAATCGGATTGCCGCGCAAGTCTGGTTTTGTTTCTACGATTTCCTGCCACTCTCCGAAGCGCTCATCAAAAACGAGGCTCATTTCACCGCCCTTCGCGTCGCGTGGGGTGAATTCCATTGTGGCTTTGCCATCAAAGCGCTTTCCATCTGCCACTAAATTGATGACACAGTCGCAGGAACCGGAAATGCCCATCGTTCCGCTCAGGCGCTCAAAGGAATCGAGAGCAAGCCCAGCACCTTTTTTATCATGGTGAACGAACAGTAACGCGATATTCTCTTCAAGTGCCATGCGCTGCACGGGTTCCAGCAGCATGATGTCGGCATCATAAGCGTTCGCGCCGGGGGCCTTATAGCTGCCACGTGCTCGACTGTAAGTGTCCACAATGATGAGGCGGATCGAGGGCCTCACCCTGTGGAGCTGCCGCAGCTTGTCCACGAGCCCATCGGCAAGGCGTTCCGTGATGCTGTTGGTGACAAACACGTTTGACGGGATCTGCGTGGACATCTTCGCCGCACGAAATGAAATTCGGCTTTTGCTACCTTCCAGATCGAGATAAGCTACATCGCATTTCGTGGTAGCGTGGCCGAGAAACGGTGATCCCGTCGCTACCGCGGACGCCATCTGCAGCGCCATGAACGATTTACGAATCTTCGGCGCACCGGATAAGAAGGTCATTCCACACGGGATCATACCGTCGATGATGAACTCGGGCGGGCGGCGTTCTTCCTCGGTTAGGTCAGGGACGCTGTAAAACCCGAATTCCTTAAAGATGTCAGTGGGTGGGGCTGGTGCCCACTCCGGCGTTGTGGTTGCGAGCTCCGCTATCGCCTCACAAGCTTTTTCATCGCCAAGATGGGCGATAAGATCGGAAATATCACCATGCTCCGAGATCTCTGGCCAGACAGTCGAGAGGTCGCAAAGTTGGACATGATTTGCGACACCATACAGCGCGGCGGCGGTCTCCTCGGCGTAAGCTTTACCAACAGTGTCGTTGTCGGGGAAGATGATCACGGTGCGGCCCTGTAGCTGCGCGGTGTACTCCGTCCGCCACTTGCCGGGGCCTGCACCATCCGCGCCGCTGGCGGCATCAAAGCCCAAACGATGGAGGTTGTCGGCGTCCTTCTCGCCCTCGGCGATGAACACGACATTACCGAGCGAACCGGCCACATAGAGGGAGTGAGGAACACCCTGACGGTTATAAATCCAGCCGCCTTTTCCGTCCGGCCGACGCCATGTAAAGGACTTGTCCGATTTTCGCAACTTCTGAACGCCATTTGGATATTCGTACACGGCCACAATCTGCGGGCGCTCAGTGGGCTTTGCTTCTGCATCATAGAAAAGGTCACGAGGCTTAATGCCGACGCGGGCGATGATGTTGTGCGTATCACATCCCGCCTGGCATTTTAACACTACGCCCTTTTCGCCCCGACCAATAGAAAGGCTTTGTTTTCGGTCATCATGGCAAGGGCAGCGGGCCATATATTGACCGTCGCCGCAGCGCTTTACGCCCTCAAAGTGCTGTAGAACTTCCAGAATGTCCGTTTGCCTCACCTCGCAATTTCTCTAAAAGTGCCGGTACGTCGACGTAGTATGTCGGGCCGCTTTTGACGTGCGGAATAGTGCCGTTTTTGCAGCCCTGCCGTAAGAAATATTGACTTAGGCCAGTTGACTTACAGGCCTCGGGAATTTTCTGATAAGGTGTCATTATTGCGCCCCCTCGATGATCTCTGCGACGCTGACGCCGAGGCCAGCTGCCAGCTTACCGGCTGTGCGAGGCTCGCAAGTGCCGCGCCGGATGATGGTGCTGATATTTTGCCGAGATACCCCGCATCTTTCAGCAAGTGCGGCTTTTGTCATATCACGCTCGGCCAGAATTGATTCAATACGAATCGCGTTGATGGTCATTAGGCTCACCTCCCAAAGTATCCAAATTGGCCACCACGATTTGATTATAGCCGAAACGGATACTGTTGTCAATACCAGAATGGAAAATTGTTGACAAAATGGATACAGCGAGGTATAGTCCTATTAGGAGGAATAAACTTATGCAAGGAACGAACATAAAAGCGGTGAGACTGAAACGAGGGATGTCTCAACAAGAATTAGCGGACGCGATTGGCGTTACAAAGTCCACCATTAGCAAATATGAAAAGGGACAAAGAGAGCCTAAATATAATGTATTAAGGGGAATAGCTGCGGCTTTAGGGGTCGATTGGACCGATCTCGTTCCGGCAGATGAACAATGCGAGATTATTACAAAGCACATTGTAGAAAGAGCAGGACTGACGGTTAAAGACGAGAACAGAAACATTATTCATCAGGGCGATGGTAAACAATGGGGGAAAGTGCCTGAGTCCGAGATGCACCACATGGGGATCTTGCAATTTAAGTCGGACGAAGACAGGACAGCTTTTTTCTATAGCCGCTTAAATACAGATGGAATGCTCGTGGCTGGGAAATATTTTTTCAAGCATTTGAATCCTGAGGATATGAAAGAAGTTGCTGACTATATAGAGCAATTAGCAGAGACACCGCAATATCAGCGCCCAGAGGAGCTGGACGAGAACAAAAAATAAAGCCCCATGCAAGGCATGGAGCGGGAAAGAGGTGCGATATGGCAAACAAGAAAGTCGAGAGTGTTATTCACGCAGATGGTGTAGATATTGCCGTTGTAACTACGGTTGGCAAAGAAGAGGACTATATTTCCTTGACTGATATGGCCAGACATAAAAACCCCATTGCGCCTAAGGATGTAGTAAAGAATTGGCTACGGTTGCGTAGTACGATTGACTTTTTAGGATTGTGGGAGGAACTAAACAATCCTAATTTTAAAGGGGTCGAATTCGACTCCTTTAAAAGTCATGCAGGAGAGAATGCATTTACACTTTCCCCCCAGCAATGGGTAAAAGCGACAAATGCCATCGGTATTGTTTCCAAATCTGGTCGTTATGGTGGCGGCACATACGCACACAAAGATATTGCTTTTGAATTTGCATCATGGCTTTCACCTGAATTTAAGCTCTATATCATCAAAGACTATCAGCGCTTAAAGGAGGACGAAGGACACCGGCTTGCATTAGATTGGAATGTCAAGCGCATTCTTGCAAAAGCAAACTATCGAATTCACACGGATGCTATTAAGATGAATCTGATTCCGCCAGAGCTTCCGCGCGTGCAACAAGGCTATGTTTATGCTGATGAAGCCGATGTTTTGAATGTAGCATTGTTCGGGAAAACGGCAAAGCAATGGAAACGAGAAAATCCAGAAGCAAAAGGGAATATGCGTGATGGAGCAACGATTGAGCAACTGCTTGTACTCTCAAACTTAGAAAATATCAATGCATTGCTGATTGAACAGGGTGTCCCGCAGCAGGAACGATTAGAGAAACTCCACGCTACAGCGCTTTATCAGATCGAGACGATTACCGACAGCAAAAGTGCTCGTACGCTTAATGAAATGCACGATCAATTAAAACTTCCAACAGACGAGTAACATCGAGGTGTAGCTATGCCGTCCACACGAAAAAAATTCAATAAGGCCGGACAAGCCTTTTATGAGATCCGTGTCAGCCGTGGACGGGATAAGTCCTATTTGACGCGCCGATGGTATGTGCCGGAGGGGTGGAGCCAGAAGGCCATAGACCGTGAGCTTGCATCAGTGGCGGCAGAGTTTGAGCGGCAATGTAATGCAGGCGAGGCAATCAGCCGCGCAGAGAAACGCGAGAAAGCCGCGCAGGAGGCTGCAGAAGCCGCTCGCATTCTTACCCTCAAACAATATGGGGAAAGAGTGTTCATGCCATCCAAGACCGTTACCATAAGCGAAAACGGACGCTATAGTTATCAAGGATATCTTGACAACAGAATTTACCCGGTGCTGGGCGATATAAAAATGCCGGAGATCACCCCCGCACAAATCACAGCGCTGCTCCTTGATATCCAGGCGGAGGGCAAGGCCCATTCTACTGTTATTAAGGTGTATACAATTTTGAATAGCCTGTTCAAAATGGCATATATGGGGGATATGATCGATCGCAATCCGATGGATAAGGTAGAACGCCCAAAGCCACGCAAGAACGAGATAAAAGAAACAATACCGGCAGCTTACACAGCAGAGGAAGCCGGAAAACTTCTTGAAGTGTTGAATGCAGAACCGCTAAAATGGCAGGCGTTTGTACACATCTTGATTGATACTGGAATCCGCCGCGGCGAGTGCTGCGCGTTAAAGTGGGATAGTATCGACTTTAAGACAGGAGAACTCACCATAAGGGGGAATCTTTGCTATACTCCTGCAAAGGGGGTATACTTGGACACGCCTAAGAGCAGCCGTGGTCGTGTTGTTTATATTGGGGAGGAAACAATATCCCTTTTGCGGAAGCTACGCGCAGAGCAAGCAAGTAAAGCGGTAAGTGCGTATGTCTTTACTCAAGAGAAGCTCCACGAGCCAATGCATCCACAAAGTCCAACGCGGTATCTTAAGAAACTATCCGACCGCTGCGGATTGCCTGATCTTCACCCGCATAAGCTACGGCATACTTTTGCGAGCGTGGCAATTACCAACGGTGCCGATATTGCCAGCGTATCAGAGGCGCTTGGACACGCGGATAAGTCGACTACGCTCAGGATGTACACGCACGCTAACGCCGAGAGTGTAAGCAGGGCGGCGCAGATCATGCGCGAGGCGGTCAAGAAAGCCGTAAATAAGGGATGAGGTCTTGCGGTATGGGTTCTATCAAAAACCCATACAAAACCCATACGGGCATCAAAAAACAGCCTATTTTAAGATACAACAAGTAACGATAAGAAACGACAAGAAAAAGCCCGCGGCCCTTGCGTATCAATGGCCGCGAGACAACAAGCTACAACAGGCAACGATAAGAGAAACAGCCCGCATATAATTGGTAAGGATGAGGTCGGCAGTTCGAATCTGCCCAGCAGCTCCAAGTAAAAACCCTGTAGTTTCAAGGGTTAATGTTCAAAGGTACACAATGTGACCTATGGGGCAAACCGGACGGTACGGGGTGACAAAAAGCAAGGCAAGAATGTATAGTTCTTGCCTTGCTTTTTACATTATATCGCTTGCAGACTATTCGACATCCTAACAGCTACAATCCCAATTAAAGATATACAGAATGGTTAGTGTGTTGTGCCCCTTTTCCCTGCAATATAGCGTAACGCCATTTTAAACAGCTGAAAACACTCATACTTTGGCAACTTCCTTGATATTCGTGTCCTTCACGAAGTTCTGCGTGCTGTAGAGCACCAGCGCGTTGGTGATGCCGTTTTCCTTGGCGTACTCCATCACATTGCCCTTGAAAAAGCGCAGGTCGATCACATGGACTTCCGCATAGTCCTCCACGGGAAACTGGGAAAATGTGTTGCCGTAGGAATCCTTGATGAGCAGGAGCTTGCCGCTTTGGCCGCTGCCCTCAATGACGGTCTGCGCCTGATTGGAGTTCAGGAACACGGCATACTGATCGCTGCCGTCCAGATATTTGCGCTCATAGATGCTGTCCGTCTCATACTGACCGTCGTTATAGGAAACATGGCGGGTCGGATGCTGATACCATGCGGTGATCTCCTCGGCGGGGACGGAGGGCAGCGGGACTTTATTCCAAGTCGTACCGTAGAAATTATCGCAGAGAACTTCCTGTGTCCATTCGTCCGCCGTAGGCTCAATACCGCGCCATGCACAATAGGCATAGTAGGCCCCAAGGCTCGTCCAGTGGTGGTCGGTGCGGTAGTAAATATTCTCGCTGCTGTGAGTGGCGAGGACAGAAAACACATCTGTTGTGTCAACACCCGCATCGGCCAGCACTTGCAGAATAGCAGCGTAATCCGCCACAGGAGCATAGGCGGGGAGTTTATCCGTCAGCATCTGTGCCGCCATAGGGACGAGGATCGTATTCATGGAGATACCCTCTGCCGCCAGCATTTCCTGTAAATCAGCAAGGGCGGCTGCGTTGGCGGCAAGCTGCTTTTTACTGTAAGCGGTGAACTTGTCCATCAGGTACTGATCCTTGCAGATATAGACGCCACCGCTCTCCCGTTTGCCCACGGCCAGCTCCATGTAGGTTTTCAGCGTGACCCAGCCATCCCGCAGGGGGACTTGATCAGTAAGATACTTTTCCAGTTCATCACTAAACTCGCCGGAAATAAAGTCGGCAACGGTAAATTTGGGTTTTTGCGTTAAGGTGCGTTTTTCCCGTTCTGAGTAGTACCGGTCCGGCATGATCAGTCCCGCAAGCGCGGACACCGCCAGCAGCAGGCAGAAGAAAGAGGTAATGACCTTATTTCGCATCTTTTTCCCCTCAGAATCGGAAGTACAGGAACGGATTATAGCTGCCGCTGACCAGATACGCCGCGGACATCACCAGCACGCAGGCAAGGCCTCCGCAGTCCGCCGCGGCCAGCGCCCGCTGGCTGAGGCGTGTGCTGACTTTTTCATAGCAGCGCTTGCCGAGCGGTATCGCCGCCAAGGCACAGACCAGCAGCATCGGCCCGTAGGTCAGCAGGAGATAGAGGCTGTTGCTGTCAAACAGCGTGCCGGAGAACATGGCCCTGCACCGCGCAAAGCCCGCGCCGATGTCTGTGAACGCGAAGAGCGTCCAGCTGACCGTCACCAGCATCAGCGCGTAAAGATGCCGGACTAGGACGGGCAGCTTTCTCAGCCAGCGCAATAGGAACAGCTTCTCCAGCACCAGCAGCACGCCGAAATACGCGCCCCAGAGGACGAAGTTCCAGCTGGCCCCGTGCCAGAAGCCCGTCAGCAGCCAGACGATGGCGATGTTGCGCAGCTGCTTTTTGAGGCCGCCCTTGTTGCCGCCCAGCGGGATGTAGACGTAATCCCGAAACCACGTGCCCATCGAGATATGCCAGCGCCGCCAGAAATCGGTGATGCTGTCGGCAAGAAACG
>ERZ808246.1884-NODE-1884-length-14079-cov-3.924914_pt1 | contig 14079 bp, 11 predicted proteins | sample MGYA00521083_ERZ808246 | MGnify/ENA primary metagenome ERZ808246 (study PRJEB31516, sample SAMN03275577) | gut metagenome | biome: mammalia-associated habitat; material: feces | host: Papio cynocephalus | place: Kenya | collected 2012-07-07 ...
TTCATGCACGGCTTTTTTGTTAGCCAGTACAAGCCTGCCTTCCCTTTTTCGCCAATAGAATCAGATAACTGGCAATTTTTTGCGCATTTTATGAAATCTGTGGTGCTTTTCGTAGCTTTTTTCCATTTCCGTTAATGCTTTATCGTGATAAATTAAGAACGTAGCTTTTGAAACACTTATGAGGAGGTGTATCAATGTTAGAAAAACTGTTCCAGCTCAAGGAGCACGGCACAACCGTCCGCACGGAGGTGATTGCCGGACTCACCACATTCCTGACGATGGCTTATATTCTGGCCGTCAACCCCAACATTCTGGGTACTGTCATGGACCGCAGCGGTGTCTTTGTTGCAACGGCACTTGCTTCCGCTCTTGCCACATTCATCATGGCATTCCTGGCAAATTACCCGATCGCCCTTTCCGCAGGTCTTGGCCTGAATGCGTACTTCGCATACACCGTCTGCCTGGGCGAGCTTGGCGGTGAGGCAGATGCATTCACCATCGCTCTGACCGCCGTTCTCGTAGAAGGCATCATCTTCATCATCCTTTCCTTCTTCAAGGCTCGCGAGGCCATCATCAACGGTATCCCGACCAACCTGAAGAACGGCATCTCCGCCGGCATCGGTCTGTTCGTTGCCTTCATCGGCATGCAGAACGCCGGCATCATCATCAAGAACGATTCCACTATCGTCGGACTGGGCAGCTTCTCTACTCCCGATGTCACGCTCGCGATCATCGGCTTCCTGATCATCCTCGCACTGGTTCATTACAACGTAAAGGGATCCGTTCTCATCGGCATCATCGCCACCTGGGTTCTGGGCATGATCGCTCAGGCAATCGGCTGGTATGTTCCGAATCCGGATGCAGGCGTTTACAGCGTATTCCCTGATTTCTCCGCGGGACTTCAGCTGGGCGGCCTCGCCAACACGGCCTTCAAGTTCAACTTCGGCTGGGCAGCATCCCATCTTGTTCAGTTCATCGCCATCGTCTTCTCCTTCCTCTATGTGGATATCTTCGATACCGTCGGAACCGTCGTCGGTGTTGCAGATAAGGCAGGCCTTCTGGACAAGGATGGCAAGCTTCCCCGCGTCGGCAAGGTTCTGATGGCAGATGCCGTCGGTACCTGCGCAGGTGCATGCCTTGGTACCTCTACCATTACTTCCTTCGTTGAGTCCAGCGCAGGTGTTGCAGCAGGCGGACGTACCGGTCTTACTTCTCTGACTACCGGCATCATGTTCCTCGTTTCTCTCCTGCTCTCCCCCATCTTCCTGGCAATTCCCGGATTCGCAACGGCACCGGCTCTGATCTATGTCGGCATGCTGATGGTTTCCTCCGTCAAGAAGATCGAGTTCAATGGTGATGTAGCAGATACCGCAGGCGCATACATGGCAATCGTTATGATGCCTCTTGCCTACTCCATCGCAACCGGTATCATGTTCGCTATCATGACCTGGGTTATCATCAAGGTTGTCGAGAAGAAGGCAAAGGATGTCAGCCCTGTTATGTGGGTTGTATTTGCACTCTTCGCATTGAGAATTCTGACACTTGTCACGAACTTCCAGTAAAGAATTTTCTCCTTCAAAAAATCTGTCCGGCTGCATTAGCAGCCGGACAGATTTTTTTTCCTAATTGTTCACCCCTTCAGTCGAAACTTCCTTTCTGTTTCGGCCCAAAGAGCTCTCCCCTTGCTTCCTTCATCCGATTTCTCGCAAGCATCAGACATTGCTCCAGATTTTCCGCTTCTGAATACAATCCGGCTCCTGCCGAAACATAGACGGTAACCGGAATCTCGCCGATCCGCCGGATCTGCCACAGCTTTTGCCGGATTTTTTCGATTTCCGTTTCCATGCCCTCAAGGCTCTCCGTCTGACAAATCACAACGAAATTATCCAGCCAGATCCTTCCGACGGCGCCTCCTGCTCCGACCGCTTCCTTCATATTGTCTGCGATCCGATGAAGCAGCCGCTCCCCCAGATCTTTTCCGTACTTATCCCGGAAGGCATTGTATTCATGTATATCCACATAGATATAGCCGAAATTCCGCTTTTCCTCCTCATATGCTTTTCGGAATTTCTCACTGACCTGCATGATCCCACGAATATTCAGCGCTCCAGACAACACATCAATGCTCTCCCTTGCCGGATCTGCATCGCTCTCCCAATCCGTAACATCGATAAAATAGCTGAAGATTCCAATGATTCTTCCATCACGGTACAGCGGCTGCTTATTCGTTAGAACATCATGCAGCACTCCTTTGACCAGGCATTTTTGCGGCTGCAGCAGCAGTGATCCTCCCTTTGCCAGAATGCTCTCTTCCTGCTGCCTGTATTCCGTTCCTGCAATATGCCACCCGAACTCCTCGTCCATTTTCCCATACAGCTCACTGGAAGAGGAGAGTCCGAAATAATCCAGAAACGACTGACTGGCCCCCAGGTACCGGCGTCTTTCGTCCTTCCAGCACAGCTTGATGCTGGATCCCACAAGCAGATTTCTCCAAAAGTCCTCCGGTGAGGCAAATTCCGCATTCGCGGTCACAAGTCTGCCATCCCCGGAAAGAGAAGCCGGAAGTGTTTCTGCAAACCTCTCTGCCTGTTTCCTGGCATTTGCAGCTGTGCTCCCGGGCAGCTCCTGCTGCCTGCTTCTCCAAATGGCATCCATATTGTCAAGAAGCTCTTCCTCCTGCACACTCTGCACGGCGGATACATACTCTCTTTTTCCCAATTTGGAGATCAGAACAAAAAGATGCCGTTTCCAGCGGTATTGTCCCGTATGCTCCTTCGTACGAAAATATCCGCTGATAAATCCCTTCGGACTGTTCTGCATTCTCGCATAAAGGGTTTGGGGATCCGCAAATTCCAGATACCGTCTCTGGTCTTCCGGATAAATGCGATCCCTTGCATAGCCTTCCGGATCAATGGTATGCTTCCAGTTCTCTTCCTCCTCCGGATTTTCTGCCTTCGTCAGCAGGGAGTGTGTCTTCCCCTGATCCGGATTGCTGATATAAATATTCTCGCAGGTCAAATACAGACTCCGGATTGCCTCATCCATCTCTACCTCATGATTCAGCTCCGAATTTTCCGTCATATCAGATACGCAGACTAAGAGCATTTTTTTGCCTGGCATTTCTCCGATGCAGGATGCCGTCAGCAAAAAGTACCGTCCATCTGATACAAAGCTCGTGCTGCGCCTCCCGGACCCGGCAGAAAGCTTCCCGGCTCCGTTTCGCATTTCCTCATAATCCGGAAAAATAGGATCATTGCACAGCTCTTCCAGAAGAAAATTGGAATCGATCCGAAGCCTTCCAAGGACCTCACGCAGCTTATCATTGATATACGGAATCCGAAAATTCTTCCCATCGTATTCAGCCAGCGCGATGCTTCTCTCATCAATCAGATTGACCTTGCCAATCTCATCATAATAATGGCCAAGAACCTCATTCTCCACCTTTTCCTTCTGCTGAAGGATCTGACCCACGCCTTCTTCAAACCGCTGCGGCTTTCCATAATAATATCCTTGAATTTTCTCACAGCCGATTTCCCGCAGGAAATCCAGCTGCTGCTGATTCTCTACTCCCTCCGCCAGCGTCTGAATTCCGATTTTCTTAGCCATATCCACAACGGAAGTGACAATCTTGCGGGATCTTTCCCCGGAGTCCGACAGAAAGCGCATGTCAATTTTGATTTCGTCAAACTGATAGTCCTTCAGAACATTCAGCGTCGAATATCCGCTTCCGAAATCATCCATCCATACCTGATAGCCGCTCTCATGGAACTGTTCCATCGTCCGCCGGACATGATTGTCGTTGTCCGCCAGCATGCTCTCCGTAATTTCGACATGGATCATCTCTTTGGGCACTTCATACTCCCGGGTGATCTTGTCTACCTCGCTCAGGATATCACACAGATCAAAGTCAAGCCGTGACAGGTTAAAGGACACCGGGACAAAGGGATGACCTGCATTCTTCTCCCGCCGGTAATCCTCGCAGACAAGACGCACAATCTGCAGATCCAGCTTATGAATGAGCATATTTTCTTCCAGAACATGGATAAAAAGAGACGGAGGCATCAGGCCGTACTCCGGATCCTCCCAGCGTGCAAGTGCCTCCATGCCGCACAGCTTTCCCGTCAGCGTGCGCATCACCGGCTGGTAATAGACATGAATCCATCCATTTTGGATGGCCTGATCCAGATTTTCCAGAATATAAGAGCGGCGTTCCATCGCAGCTTCCAATTCATGATCGTAATAATGCCAGAAGGTTTCTCCGATGGATTTCCCGCGCAGACTGTCCGCTGCCGTTTTGGCTTTATCCCCGGCCGCGATCACAGAATCCGACGGATCAATATCATAAATACCCGCGCGGATGCTCAAGATATTGTCACAGGAAATTTCCTGCAGGCGATGGTTTAATTCCTTCAGAATTTCTTCCACCTGATCCTGTTTGGCCAGAAACAGGAAATGATCCTCAGCGATTCTGCCAGGCAGTCCAATGGAGGAATTAGCCTGCAGTGCACGTGCAAAACGCCGCAGCACCACATCCCCTTCTTCATAGCCATAGCGCCGGTTGTATCGGCGGAAATGATGCAGATTCAGAAATACAATGACGGTTTCTGCAGCCTCCTCCGGAGGCATTCCCTTCAATGCCCTGTGCGCTCTTTCCGCGAACTGATGAAGTCCCCACAGACCAGTCAGATGATCCTTTCCGGCCAGCCACTCCTCGTTCTCGCGCAACCTTCCCCCAACTCTGTTCATTTCTCTCCCCCGCTGAGGCGAAATTCGCGAAGGCGATTTCGCCGAATGCGGCAGCATCGGTGCATCAGCACCGATGCTGCTGTTTGAAAGTGACCTACCAGTGTCACCTTCAAACGTCTTCCCCCTGCACAGTCAGGCAAAGAGAACAACCGCCTTCTTGTACAAAACATACTGTTTGTATTATACTAAATCGTCCGTTTTGTAGCAAATATTACGAATAAAAGGGGCATATTTTATGAATCCAATGATCATTTCCGATTCCCGGCGCAAGGCAGCCGGTGCCATTCTTACTCTCGCGGGAGGTGCCTGCTGGGGGCTTTCCGGCTCAATGGGTCAGTATCTGTTTGACAAGGAAGGCATGGATGTCCGTTGGCTGGTTCCGATCCGTCTTGGTCTTGCGGGCCTCATTCTTCTTGCCTTCTGCTTCGCAAGATCCGGACGACATATCTTCGATCCGTGGAAAACTGCCCGCGACCGCAGAGACCTTCTCATCTACGGTCTGGCCGGCGTCTCCGCCTGCCAGTTTCTCTACTTCACAACGATCCAGCTCTCGAGTGCTGCAGTCGGAACCATTCTGCAGGATCTCTCCCCCGCCATGATTCTTCTGGTTTCCTGCCTGCTTGCCAGGCGCAAACCAAAAAGTATGGAGATTTTCGCTATCCTGCTGGCCTTGTTCGGAGTCTTTCTTCTGAGCACCGGTGGCAATCCGCAGAAGATGCAGGTCTCCCCCGCGGCCCTTCTCACGGGTGTTCTATGCGCCATCTGTGTCACCGTCTACAACATGGTTCCCGGAAATCTCATGAAGAAATACCCGGTGGTCCTCATGCAGGGTTGGTCCTTCCTGATGGGAAGCGCGGCGATCGCTCTGATCTTCCGCTCCTGGACCTGGCAGTACGTCCCTACTCCCATGGGGTGGTTTGGGGTCGGCTTCGTAGTCATTGTCGGCAATGTTCTTGCGTTCCCTCTGTACATCCAGGGCATTAAATACATTGGCCCGGAGAGGGGAAGCCTCTACGGCTTCTCAGAGCCTGTCACGGCTGCCATCATTTCAACAACAATTCTCGACAGTTCCTTTAACCCTGCAGATGCCGTCGGATTCGCCTCCATCTTTCTGATGCTGGTTCTGATCTCACTTTCCGGAAAAAAAGTCAACTGAGATCCTTTTAAAAAGCCACTCGCACAGTCCCATACTGCACACCTTGCGTGCCGTCAGATGCACCAGCCTTCAAAAAAAGATGCCACAGCGATTTTGTGAATCCAGTTCACCTCCTGCGCTGCAGCATCTTTTTCTTTTATGCTTATTTCTTTGTGTTTCTCAGAATCACTCGATCACGTGAATCCAGCCTTCCGGAGCCTCCAGTTCGCCTTCCTGAATGCCAAGAAGGGTTGTGCGGAGCTTGTCCATCCACGGTCCGATCTTCTCCATACCAGAAGCCAGCTCATAGTCCGTTCCATGATCATTGATCTTGCCAATCGGAGAAATGACGGCTGCGGTTCCGCAAAGGCCGCACTCCTTAAAGGCGCCGTCCTTGACTTCCTGCCAGTATACCGGGCGCTCGTCCACCTTCATCCCGAGATAATGCTCTGCCACATAAACAAGGCTTCTTCTCGTAATGGAAGGAAGGATGGAATCTGACTTCGGAACAACCAGATGGTCGTCCTGATCGATGAAGAGAATGTTGGCACCGCCGGTCTCCTCAATCTTCGTTCTGGTCGCAGCATCCAGATAGATGTTCTCTGCAAAGCCTTCCTGATGTGCTGTCACAATGGCATGCAGGCTCATTGCATAGTTCAGGCCAGCCTTGATGTTGCCGGTTCCATGCGGTGCTGCACGGTCATAATCACTGATCTTTACGTAGATCGGCTTTGCACCGCCCTTAAAGTACGGGCCTACCGGGGTCGTGAAGACACGATACTGATAATCATCTGCGGGCTTTACACCGATTACCGGGCTGATTCCGAACATATAAGGACGGATATAAAGCGTTGCGCCGGTTCCAAAGGGCGGAACCCATGCAGCATTGGCCTCTACCACCTTGTGAATAGAATCCACGAACTGCTCCACCGGAAGCGGAGGCATCTCGAGGCGCTTCGCAGAATCATACATTCTCTGTCCGTTCATATCCGGGCGGAAGCATACAATATGTCCGTCCTTCGTCGTATAAGCCTTCAGGCCTTCGAAAACAGACTGACTGTACTGAAGGACACCTGCATCCTCGCTCATTACAATCTTATCATCATCAATGAGGGCACCCTCATCCCACTTACCGGCAGCTGCCGTATAATTGGCTACATAACGCTTATCGGTCTTCATATAGGCGAAGCCGAGGTTTGACCAGTCCAGATTCTTTTTCTCCATGGTGATCTGTCCTCCCTGTCTTATAATTGGTTCTGACTGTCCGCAAAAAACTGCACGACTCTTCTCGCGGTACCAGACGGAAAACCTCTACCCGCTCTTCCCGGATCTCTATCCTGTGCGGAGCAGTAATACGTAACGGTTTTGATTATAGACCGCGCCCATGCATTTTTCCAGTAAATCCGCAGGCAAACACAGCCAAAATCCATATTTTTCCGGATATTTATTGGATTCCGCGAAGCCGCATGCTCAGCCGGTGCACCCTTCTGACCAGAACAGGTGCCGCCGCAAGAATGGTCAGATAGGTTCTATCCCGGTGCGTCAGATACGGATTTTCCCGGATTGCAGTCCGATTCTCTCTCAAATACTGCAAAACATTTCTGTAAAATGCATTTTTTCGTGTCATCTGGGCAATCGGCACATGCAGCATATAATCCAGCCGTTCGTACAATCCGAATCTCCGCGCCGCTACCTGGAGCTTGGGGTAGCGCGGTACGAGCGTTTCCTCCACATAATCCGAGGCCTCAATGATTGCAATATAGGCCTTTGAAAACTGGTTGATATTTCTGCGCCGCGTAAGACTCCCCAGCCGATGTACCACCCGGTAGCCGATCTGCGGGAGATTGTAAACTCCGTCGATCACATCCACGAGGTGGGTCTCCAGACTAAAATCCTCACAGAGTGCTCCTACCTCAAAGGGATGTTCCAGAAGAATTTGCCGCGGAGTCAGCTTCGTGCAAAAGGAAGCATCCCCCGTATACAGAAGCATACTCTGGATAAACAGCACCGGAGGAATGAAGGTCGGCTCCTCCGGTGCGACAATCGCGGCCTCCAACAGCTTTCCTTCCTCGTCAATTTCCTCCCGTCCAATCTGAACCTGTGCATTGCCGCAGCCGCGGCAGCGCATTTCATCCATCCCGTTTCGGAGATTTGCAATCATATCCGGATAAATCAGATCGTCCGAATCCACGAAGCTGATGTATTCTCCGCGCGCCATCTGTACACCCGCGTTCCGCGCAGCGGACAGCCCCTGATTCTCCTGCGTCAGCACACGGACCCTCGCATCTTCCTGCTCCAGCTCCTGGCAGATCTTCCATGATCCATCCGTGGATCCGTCGTTTACCAGAATAATTTCATAATTCGGATCCGTCTGCTCCTGTATGCAGCGAACCGTTTTCCGCAGAAAAGGCTCCGCATTGTAAACCGGCACTACAACCGATATCAGTGCCTGCATATCCTTCCTCCCCTTATCTCCCCGTTTGCTTTTTCCTGACTGCTCCTGCAATTCCAGCGCCTGCTTCTCCAAGACTGCGCCACATGATTCTGCCTGCTTCCACTACCTCCCAGCATGGGATTCCGGCCTTTTTTCTGTCATCCGCGGAACCTTAAGAAACGGTCTAAGGTGCGGTGCGAGGCTGAGCGGCCCTTCCACAGGAAGGTCCGCGTTCAGCTCTTTCATTTCCAGGGCTGTTCTGCGCACACCTCCCGTGAGGCGGAGCCTTCGCTCATCGCAGGCATCCAACACCTTTTCTCCAAATACGAGCAGACGGTCCGCTGCTGCCTGGGCATTCCAGCTTCCCGCAATCGCCCGGTAAGAGGTTTCTGCAAATCGTTCGCACAGCTCGGGATCATCAATCAGGCGCTCCGTCTTCACCACGAGATCTTCCATATCCCCCTCTGCGAAAATATATCCATTGACACCGTTCTGAATCAAATACGGGACAGCGCCCGCCTGGGCGTCTGCAACCGGAGCGCATCCGCTGTTCATCGCTTCGTTCAGAACCGCCCCCCAGCCTTCCCCGTGATCGCTGGTAAAAACGAAAATATCACTGCGTTCCATCAGATCACGGACCACCTCCGGCGTACAGAGGCCGTGGAAAATCACATTTTCCTCCAGTCCATGCTCTGTCACATACCGGTGCGCTTCCTGTTCTGCGCTCTCATCTGCCGTGCTGGCTCCCCCGATCACATGAAGAACAAATGCTTTTCCATCCTTCTGCAGCCGGTCTGCCAGCTCAAGCACACGTTCCACGTGCTTAAATCCGACAAAGCGTCCTGCCCAGACCAGTTCCGCGGCGTCCCTGGCTCCACGACGTCGAACCGGCGGCTTCCCATCCTCATAAGAAATCAGCGGTGGAAAATATCCCCAGCAGTATTTTTTCTCCGGGAAGGCGCCGATCAGTCCGAAATCCGATGCCACATAGGCACCCGCACACAGAAGAAAATAAGGCTCCTTCCGGAACTGCGTGAATGCCCGGTATTTGCTGATAAGGCCGCGCGGCGAGACGGCCTTCCACTGACCGTCCTTATATATTCTCTCGCTGATCTGAAAAACGGGCCTGTGAATCCGCAGCCGTTTCGCAAGAAGCTCCTGAATCTCCGGAACCCACCCGGCAATCAGGATGTCACAGGACATGATCTCCCGCTCCGCTTCTGTTCTGTCCTCGCTCCACTTCAGGACCCAGTCCAGCTCTTCGGAGCGGTCCTTCCATCCCATATTCCGCCGCTCCTCTTCCATTTCCTCCATCTGCACGAAAACAAACCCGCTGCCGATCCGACTTCGCAAGGCCTCACAGAACGGAATCTGATGGTGATTGATGTAATTGGATACAAAGGTTACCGTAAGCGGCATCGCGGTCTCCTTCCCTTTCTCTTACGTGCAGATGCTGCGGTAAATCTCCAGAAGGCGCAGATAATTGGTATGCGGATTGTGACGGACCACTGCCTCCTTGTGTGCGGCACTGGCAAGGCGGCAGGCAAACTGATCGTTTTCAAACAGGTTGCAGACATCCTCGGCAAGCGCCTGCGAATCTCCGCCTGCAAACAGCAGGCCCTCCGCACCGTTTTCTACCAGGTCGCCGATCCCCCCCACCTTCGCGGCCGCCACCGGCATGCCGAGAAGCATTGCTTCGCACAGGGAATTCGGTGAATTCTCCATCACAGACGGGCAAATGAAAACATGACTTTTCAGAAACTGTGTCTTCATCTCCTCCGCAGAAAGAGAACCCAGCATGACAACATGCCCTTCCAGATGTCCCTCGCGGATCAGCTTCTTCAGATATTTTCCGTAGGCGGTAATCCAGAGTACGGAAGGCAGCCTTTTCGCAGGAATCCTTTCTCCGACATTCCCGATGATGGAATTTCCCGCCACATAGAGCTTCGCATCCGGAAATTCCTTCAGAATCTTCGGCATGGCCTGCAGCGCAAAGTGGAAGCCCTTCAAAGGATAGTCACCCTGACTTAAGAAAATACTATGCTTCTCGACTCCGTTGAGATCCCAGCGGCCCTCATAAAATTCCGGCCGAAGTGTTTCATTCATCAGATGATAAACAGCCTCCGGATGAATGGCAGCGGTTCCCTCACGGTCGAACGCGGTCCGTCCAGTGATATGGAGAACTTCCCGAATCGTACTGCGCTCGTTCTCCGCGCGCAGACGGAATTTCTCCTGCTGCTCTTTCAGGGAGTCGTGGCGCACAATGTCGCGGAAGGTTCTGGAGCGCTGTACCCGGTACGGGAGCTCTGCCATATAAGAATCCGCAATTGCTCCGCACAGACCCTGAATGCCGACCAGCGTCCGCTCCGGGCGCTGAAAGGCGCGGACCATCGCCAATGAGTGAGGAAACTCTGTACCGAAAATGTGCACCATATCCGGCTTGAAATCCTCCAGAATTTCCAGAAAACACTCCACCAGATTCCCGTCATAGATCTCCGGCGTGTTCAGATTCTCGGTGTATCCGTAGAACACCGCGCCCTCGATTTCCCTCCTGCAGCCTGCCAGCTGCTCCGGAACGGGGACACAGACCCCAAGCTCAATCAGATTCTCACTTTTTCCAGCCTCCACCTTCTCGTTGACCAGACGGTGAAAGCTTCCTGTCAGCCACCCCTCCCGGTTGGACGAGGGAAGTCCCTCCGCCTTCGCAAAAGCAGGCAGCATGATGTTGCACAGCCATAAAACTCTCATTATTTTTCAATATCCTGTTTCGTTTTTTCGGTAAATTCTGCTTCTGATCCAATCGTAGAACGACGCCGTACGCGGAGAAGATGCCAGCTTCTCCCGAAGCGGCTGTAGACTCAGAACCATCGCCGCCCGGAACAGGCGCACCTCCTGTTTCGTAAAATACCGTTCTGCAATTTCACGATGTTCTTCTGCGGACAGCTCACGGTTTTCCTTCGTCTCAGAAAAGCCTCCGCCCTCATAATCGGCAATGATCCGGTCCATCGGCACAGCCTTCGCGCCACGGCAAATCACACACCACAAAAAATGCTCGTAATCAGCCCTCACTCGATAGTGAAGATCAAAGGCTCTTGTCTCAAACAAGTTCCTGGAATAAAAGCAGGCCTGATGGCAGGGAAGATTGCGATACATGGCAAAATGCGTCATCTCCGGCTTCGCTGCGGCACGCTGCCCGGTTTTCTCTTCGAGTACGTCTCCGTAAAAAATCCATCCTGCAGAGCTTACCATACCCTTCTCCGCTTTTCTTTGGATGTCTTCCGCCGTCTTCTTCAGCACATCCGGCGCATGCAGAGCATCTCCGCAGTTCAGGAAATACAGGTACTCGCCCTTCGCCGCAGCAACAGCCTGGTTCATGCCGTCATAGATCCCGCCGTCCTTCTCCTGAATGAGACGGATCCTGCTATCCCTCGGCAGTGCTTCAATGCTCCCGTCATCAGAGCCCGCGTCCTTCACAATGACCTCGTAATTCGAAAAGGTCTGTGCAAGGATACTCTCCACGGTTTTCTGAAGACGTTGCCCCGACTGAAAACTTGGTGTGATGATACTGAAAAAAGGTGTGTTCATTTTCCTCCGACACTTGCGGACGGTGTCCGGTTCAGATCGTGAAACAGAAAGCTTTTATAAGGAAGAATCTTGATCGTATCGCGCCAGGCCGTCCGCAGAAACAGGGCGAAAAACAGCATCGCCGCCAGAATCACCAGCGCAGTCAGAAGCTTTTTCTCCTTCTTCCCTCTTATCCCTCGCTGAGGCGAAATTCGCGAAGGCGATTTCGCCGAATGCGTCAGCACCGATGTCACATTCAAACTTCCCGCCTCCGGAATACGGGCCAGCAGCATCGGAAGATAAAAAATCTGCGTGAAGGTCAGATAATAGCAGATCCTCGAAATCTCCGGAATGAACCAGCCGAACACATAAAGAAGAAGTCCCAGATACGTACTGTTCCAGTACAGCACAAGCTCTCTTTCACGAAATGCAGTTTCCCGCGCAGGTAAGATCTGCATTTCGCCGGCCTCTTTCTGCAACGCCTTGTTCTCTTCCGTGCGCTTCTCTACCAGATATGCCAGAAGAAGCACCGCCATGCAGCGCGCGATGTTGACCCAGGAGACACTCGTCCCTGCTGCCAGATCCACGGTTCCCTCCCAGGAAGGATACAGTGCAAGAAGGAAATTCAGCGCCCTCTCATGAAAGAGGAGCACCGAAGCCCCCAGCACCGCACCTGCTGCCAGATCCCTTTTTCTCCATCTTCGTGCGGCAAGCGGATACAGAACAATCGTCACCAGTGCCGACTTATGAAACAAAGAAGCCAGAAGTACCAGCGCGGCAAATCCCGCGTAATTTCTCTTCAGAAGGCAGGTCATTGCCATAAGCGCAAGAGAGAGTGCAAAATAATACCGCATGGTATTAAAGCTCTGGTAATAGTACCCGAACATCATGAACAGGAAAAAGGAAAAACAGAAGTTCTCCGCCTGCTTTCGGATAACCGTCAGCATAAGAAGAATGGTCAAAACCGCGTAGACGGCAAAAATCAGCAGATAATTTTCATACCCGCAGATTCCGTAAAGGAGCTTCGCCAGCAGGTTGAAGCCCGCCTCCGTCGGCACATAGGCATCAATCGACGCGAGATGGAAAAATTCCACATACCGCAGATAGTCATTGCCGGTTTCCTGCCGAAGAACCGCGGGAAGAATCAGAATCAGCGCGATCAAGCAGAGGCAGGATTTCCTAAGAAGGGCACCGCGGCTTCCTTTTTCCATTCCTTCCGTTTTATTCACAACGGCGGCAGCCGCCACCGCAGCTGCCGCGATCAGCAGGTAAAGTACCATTTCAGGCTTCCTTCATTCCCTTTTTCATGATGCGGTACGCGCGCCGGATCGGAATCTGCACACACATGGTCTTTCTATGCGCAAGAAGAAACCGAAGCGCCATGCAGCTCTGCAGATGACCATACAGATAATGATAGAGAACACCTCTGTCATAGAAGAATTTCTCATTATATCCGGTAAACCAGGTGGAGGACTCATCTTCTCTTGCCTCCTCATGGCCGATTCCGACTGGAACCGCCCAGATTTTCAGTCCCTTCTGCAGGCAGTCGTGAATGAACAGGCTGTCTTCTCCGTTGGAGTATCTGGCTCCGCCGCCAAAGAGCAGGGAAAACCACACATTCGCCCGCCGCAGACTGTCAAGCCTTGCCGCCATGGCATAGGTGGGATAACGCCCATAATTGTACCAGCGGACCCTGCCGACCTTCCGATTCTCGTAGGTCCTGCGGCTTTCCACAGCCTTTACATTAAACATCAGAATATCCGCCTGCGGATTCTCCTGAAATGCCTTCAGAATGCTCTCCTCATAGTCATCGTTATAAACAATGTCCTCATCAGCGAACAGCACGTACTCCGCATCCGCGCGCATCAGGGCATTGTTCCGGTTGCGTCCGACACCGCGTTCATTGAATGCCAGTGTCCGGATCAGCCGCCCCTTCCTTTCGAATTCGCGGTAGGAAACCTCCTGACACTGGTTGCAGATCACTGCCTCCGTAGACAGATTCATGTGATCCGCCAACGTGATGTCATTTTCCTGCACAGCAGCCACCAGGACTTCCAGCTGTACCCTTCCTTTCGCGCCTGTATCATCCGGATGCCTCTGATCAATCCGGTTGTAAACCTTATTTTCGTCCATAATACTTCTTCAAAAATGTTCCATCCGCATCCATCAGAATCAGGCCCGCTGTTCCTTCCTGCCTGGC
>ERZ808246.1885-NODE-1885-length-14077-cov-2.968122_pt1 | contig 14077 bp, 13 predicted proteins | sample MGYA00521083_ERZ808246 | MGnify/ENA primary metagenome ERZ808246 (study PRJEB31516, sample SAMN03275577) | gut metagenome | biome: mammalia-associated habitat; material: feces | host: Papio cynocephalus | place: Kenya | collected 2012-07-07 ...
TACTTTTTTAGTATCAGTTCACACTTCGTTGCTCACTGCTAGTTAAAGCCATTAAGTCTTTAACTAGATTTTCAAAGCCTTATAAATAAGTCTTTAAAAATATTATTTTCTTTTTCTTTTTAAAGACTTACACTTAATATTGTCCTTATCATTATTAGCAGCATATATCTTTCTAACTCTTCTAATTTCTTCATATACAAAATTAGCAGGAATAATATATAAACCATATTTAAAAGAAATAATATTACAAAAATAACTATCATAAAGAATACCTTCTGATATATTAGTATATTCTTCCTCTCTATCTTTATCATTTAATATATACTGAGCCTTACAGACAACATCGTTACATATATTTATATTATTTTTAGATATTCTTATATTACTAAGATTCAAAAGCAAATCTTCTCCCATATCTTCCATATTAAAATATCTTCCTGTAACTAAGTCAAGATATTCATTACCTTTTATCTTATCTATGTAAAGCATAAATGGCTCACTTAGAAAATTCTTAACAAATACTTCAGTATTATCTTCATTAATTGTTTTTCTCCAAAAAGTAATACCTTGTACATTAAATTCATAATTAGTTTTATTTTCAAGCATAATAACAAACCTCCCTATAAAGAAAGTATAACACATATACAAAAAAAGAACAACCAAATAGTTGTTCTTCAAATACATTATAATTATTCTAACTATACAATTAATGTAAATAAACATAATACAAAGATATTTACAAGCATAATAGTAAGAACTACTTTAAATGCCCATCTAAACCAAGTAGAATATTCTACTTTAGCAAGAGCAAGTCCACCCATTATAGCACCACAAGTTGGAGTTATTAAATTAACAAGTCCGTTAGCAGCAACTAAAGTCATAATAGTAACTTCTACACTATAACCAAGTTGTGAAGCAAGTGGAGCAATAATTGGAGTAGATAAAGTTGCTAAACCAGATGATGATGGAACTAAAATAGATAATACTATATGTAGGATATAGTTAAGTGGTACAAATGCAAGTTCAGGTAACTTAGCAAGCATATCAGCAGCATTATAAATAATATAATTATCTAAATATGTTTCACCCATAAGTACACTAGCACCTCTTGCAATAGCAATAACTAATATAACTCCAATCATATCATCAGCACCATCAACAAAAGTATCAACAAATCCTTTTTCACCAAATTTATTAATAATTGCGATAATGATAGACATAATTAAGAACCATAAAGCAGCCTCATAGAACCACCAGTTACCAAGTGAAGAACCAGTAAGCCATCCAGTAAAGCTATCAAAGAAAGTAATACCAAACTCACCCCATGGAACAAACCCAATAATCATAACTAGGAATGTAAGACCAAATAGAATAAGGGTAACTTTTTGTTTAGTACTTAATTTAACTTCTTTCTTATCTTTATCCTCAAATTGACCAAATTTCTTTTCAGCTTGTTTTTGTTCTCTAAGTGATAAGAATGTAGAACCCTTATCCTTTTGAACTTTTTTAGCATAACTCATTACAAATAATATAGAAACAATTAAAGTAGTAAGCCATAAGAATACTGCTATTAAAATAACAAGTCCTTGATTACAAGCAATACCTTCTGGTAATGCACTAATAGCAACACCAGTAGCAAATGGATTAATAGTAGAACCTAAACATCCACTACCTGCACCAAGAAGAATAACAGCAGAACCAACAAGTGGATCCATACCAGCAGCCATCATAGTAGCGGCAAGTAAAACATAAAATCCAACTGTTTCTTCAAGCATACCATAAGTAGTTCCACAAATAGAGAATATAAGCATTAATATAGGAATTAATAAAATCTCTCTACCTTTTAGTTTATGAACTAAAACTTTGATACCAGTTTCTAATGCTCCAGTTTTATTAACTACAGCAAGCAAACCACCAAGCATCATAATGAAAATACCAACATCAATAGCATTTTCAAATCCCTGTATAGGTGCCATCAAAACTTGTGATAAAGTAGCACCAACAGTTCCACTTCCATTAACAATTTCCTCACCAACAAATTGTGCATTTGGAAGTACATGTGATAATATTCCAAGACCAAAAATTAGAATTAGAATAATCGAAAAAGACGATAACATTACCTTAGCCTTTTTCTTAGCCATTTTTTTCTACCTCCTCTTTATAATTGTACCAGTTTTTCCCTTAATAGCTAGGCTAGCCTTTTCAAGAGAACTAATAATTGCTCTTCTATCATCTGAATCTTCAACAAATGACATACACGCTTCAACCTTAGGAAGCATACTACCTTTAGCAAATTGATTTTCACTAATATATTTTTTAGCCTCATCTATTATAATAGAATCTAAATCAACTTGTTTATCGGTATTATAATTTAATGATACCTTATCAACAGCAGTCAGTATCATTAAAGTATCTGCTCCAATAAGTTTAGCAAGTAAAGCAGCAGTTCTATCTTTATCAATAACAGCTTCAACACCACTAAGTAAAGACTTATTTTCCACTACTGGAATTCCACCGCCACCAGAAGCAATTACAATATTATTATTATCAACAAGAAGTTTAATAACATTCTTCTCAATAATATCTTTTGGTATTGGAGATGGTACAACTCTCCTATAACCACGTCCAGCATCTTCTACCATAGTATATTTTTTTTCCTTTTCAATTTTTATAGCTTCTTCTTTACTATAAAACATTCCAATAGGCTTAGTTGGATTTTGAAAAGCACTATCTTTAGAATCAACTAGAACTTGTGTTATTAAAGTTACACAATTTTTATTAATTTTTTGTTTATTCAACTCATTTTGAATACACTGTTGTAATTGGTAACCAATATAACCTTGACTCATACTTCCACACTCAGGAAATGGCATCATCGGAGTACCAGCTTCTCCATTCGAAGCGTACTCCATAGCAAGAGCAATTTGCCCTACTTGTGGACCATTTCCATGTGTAAGAACAATTTTATTTCCATCTTTCACCAAATTAACAATTATTTTAGCAACATCTTTAAGTAAAGATAATTGTTCCTCTGGATTCTTACCTAAAGCATTACCGCCTAAAGCAATAACAATTTTACTCATTATTCATCCCTCATTGTAGCATAAACAACAGCTTTAATAGTATGTAATCTATTTTCAGCTTCATCAAATACTTTAGATTTAGAACTATTAAATACTTCATCAGTAACTTCCATTTCCTTAAGACCAAACTTCTCATTAATATCTTTACCAATTGAAGTATTTAAGTCATGAAATGATGGAAGACAATGTAAAAATATAGCATTAGGATTAGCATTATTCATAACTTTCATATTAACTTGATATGGACTTAATAACTTAATCCTTTCAGCCCATACATCATCAGGCTCACCCATAGAAACCCAAACATCAGTATAAATAACATCTGCTCCTTTAGAAGCCTCCATAACATCTTCAGTCATTTCAATACTACCACCAGTTTCTTTAGCAATTTCTTTACACTTTTCAATTAATTTTTTATCAGGCCATAATTCTTTAGGACCGCAAGACACAAAATGCATACCCATCTTAGCACATACAACCATAAGCGAATTAGCAACATTGTTTCTAGCATCTCCCATAAAGACAAGTTTAATTCCATCTAAATGGCCAAAATTTTCTTCAACAGTCATAACATCTGCTAACATTTGTGTAGGATGAAATTCAGTAGTAAGACCATTCCATACTGGTACACCAGCATTTTTAGCAAGTTCTTCTACTATCTTTTGGTCGTATCCCCTATATTCAATACCATCATACATTCTACCAAGTACTTTAGCAGTATCAGCAATACTTTCTTTCTTGCCCATTTGTGAACTACCTGGATCTAAGTAAGTAACTCCCATACCTAAATCAAGACCAGCAACTTCAAAGGCACATCTAGTTCTAGTTGAAGTCTTTTCAAATAGAAGTACAATATTCTTACCATTTAAATATCTATGTTCAATACCTCTATGTTTTTTATCTTTTAAATCTTTAGCTAAATCAAGTAAATATCTAATTTCTTCTGGAGTATAATCAAGTAAAGTTAAAAAGTTTCTACCTTTAAAATTAAACTTCTCATTATTTACTTTCTTAACCTCTTCATATTTAACTGAAGAAATATTTTCTTCTTTAACAGCATCACTTTCAGTATAAATATCTTCTCTAATAAGAGGCATACTCATACATCTAGGACCTCCACGTCCTCTAGATAATTCAGCACTAGGCATCTCAAATACTTTAATACCATGTTCTCTTAAAATGTTATTAGTAATATTATTTCTGTCATATACAACAACAACACCAGGAGCAATACATAAAGTATTAGTACCATCATTCCATTGTTCTCTTTCTGAAGAAATCTTCTCTCCTCCAGCACAAGGAATCAAAGTAATCTTTCTACCTAAATATTTTTCTAATATTTCTTCTAAAGAACCATTTACTTCTTTAACATTTAAATCTTCATCACTATCAGGAATATCTCCTTCAGTAATCTCAAACACTTGAAGAGTATCCATAATACCAGGATGGTAAGTAAATTTATCGAAATCAATTTGTGTAAATACAGTATCTAGATGCATAAATGCCCTTGATACAGGAATATTAAACGCTAATATTGTATCAATTTCACAATCAGGATTTCTAAATAAATTCTTAGCAAGTTCATCAATAGCACCGGCCTCTGTTCTTTGCGAAATACCAACTGCTAATATGTGATTATTTAAGTTAAGAACATCTCCACCTTCAATATGATATGGTAAATATCTATCATAATACTTATTAACTTGTCCTTTATAATCAGGATGATAATTAAATATATATTCAGCATAAATAGTTTCTCTATTTCTAGTAACCGAATACATCTTATTCAAAATAATACCATTACCAGCACTAGCAAAAGGATCTCTAGTAAAGTATAAGTTAGGCATAGGATCAGCTAAAAAGTCAGATTCCTCACTTACTAAATCCACTAAAGATTGTTCATAATCTCTTTTAACCCTACTAATTTCTTCTAACTTAATACCTTGCATTGTTTTAAGAACTAATTCTTTCTTATTAACAAAACTCTTTAAATAATCAAAAACCAAATTTCTATATTTAGGAGTTTTGATACCAGCTTCAAAAATAAACTGTCTAATAAATTTATTTTCAATATCATCACTAAGTTCCAATACTTCAGCCATCAAATCTTCAAGATAAACAACCTCAATATTATTTTCTTTTAATATACGAGCAAATTCATCATGCTCTTTTTGAGCCTCAGGTAAAAAAGGAATATCATCAAATAGTAATCTACTTAAAGAATCTGGTGTTAAATTAAGAAGTTCACTACCAGGTCTATGTAATAAAACCTTTTTTAATGGGCCAATTTCACTTTTAACATTAATTGCATTCATGTTTTTCTCCCTTCTATTCTAATTAATTGTAGTACTCTACTATTTAAGTATAGCAGATTTCCTCACTTTTTACAATTTATTTCTTTATTTTATCTAAAAATTCCTTTATTCTTACATTGTCACTTGAAAAGAAATCTTTAGTTTTTCCATCAAATACAATTTTACCACTATCAACAAACAATACCCTATTAGAAACCTTTTCAACAAAATTCATTTCATGAGATACAATTATCATTGTCTTTCCGGTATCTGCAACTCTCTTAATAAGTTCCAATACCTCACCTACCATCTCAGGATCTAATGCACTAGTAGGCTCATCAAATAATATAATATCTGGTTCCATAATAAGTGTTCTAATTATAGCAACTCTTTGTTTCTGACCTCCAGAAAGTTCATTTGGATAATGCTCCGCCTTATCTTTTAAATTAATAGTATTAAGTAATTCAAGTGCTCTTTTTCTAGCAGTTACTTCATTCATTAGTCTTAATTTAACCGGAGCTAATGTAATATTCTCAATAACAGTAAGATGTGGAAATAAATTGAATTGTTGAAAAACCATTCCCATCTTTTGTCTAACCAAAGATAAATCAGTTTTTTTACCAGTTAAAGATATACCTTCAAAAATAACATCTCCAGAACTAGGCTTTTCTATTAAATTAAGACATCTAAGTAATGTTGATTTGCCACTACCAGAAGGACCAACAATAGAGATAATATCTCCCTTTGAAACATTAAAACTAATATCTTTAAGAACAACATTTTTACCAAATTTCTTTTTTAACTTTTTAACTTCTAGCATTAGATAATCTCCTTTCCATAACATTAACCAATTTAGATAATCCTAATGTCATAACCAAATATATAAGAGCAGTTATAACAAGTGGAAAGAAATAATCATAAGTTCTCGATGCAATAATATCCGAAGCCTTAGTAAGCTCTAATATTCCAATATATGCACCTGCCGAAGTCTCTTTAAGTAATGTAATAAATTCATTTCCTAATGCCGGTAAAATATTTCTTATAGCTTGTGGTAAAATAATATATCTCATTGTTTTATCATAACTAAGACCTAAAGATAATCCAGCTTCCATTTGTCCATTATCAATAGAAATAAGACCCGATCTAATTATTTCCGAAACATAAGCTGCAGAATTTAAACCAAATGCCAATATACCAACTATAATTATATTAATATTGACAGATTTAAAAATAACATAATAAATGATCATTAATTGCAATAACACTGGTGTACCTCTAATAATATTGACATATAAAGTAGCAAGCTTATTACCTACTTTCATTTTACCATTAGTATCATGGTTATGCCTAATAAGCGCTATAATTATTCCAAGTACAATACCAATAATAACAGCAAAGAAAGCAATTAATATAGTATGAAATAATCCATCTAATATATATTTATATCGATCATCATAAATAACACTATCATAAAAACTAATACCTATATTTTTAAAAAAACCAAAAAAGTTATCAAAAAATTGCATATATCCATTCATATCAAATCTACTCCTCAGTATGTTTAATAATAAATTTATCAATAGATCCATCACTAGAAAGTCTATTAAGTACTTTATTAACAGTTTCTAATAATTCAGTATTTCCCTTTTTAACAATCATACCATAACTATCATTAGTAAGCTCACCATCTAATATTTTAATACCACTATTTTTTTCAATAATTTCTTTAGCAGGTAGTTCATCCATAACTACTAAATCAACCTTACCAACTTTCAAATCTTCAATAGCAGCTAAATATTTCTTTTGTCTAACAATCTCGGCATTTTTATAATTTTCCGTAACATAAGTATCCGCAACACTTCCAAGCTGTACTGCTATTTTTTGATTATTTACATCACTAATATTATCAATAGAACTATCATTCTTAACAATAACAACTTGTTTACTAACAGAATAATTAATAGAAAAATCCACTTTCTTAGCCCTCTCTGCACTATAACTTATACCAGCAGCCCCAATATCGGCTTTACCAGTTCTAACTTCATTGATAATCGAATCAAAAGCTATATCCTTAATAACAAGTTCTTTCCCTAATTCTTTTGCAATTTCTCTAACAATATCAACATCTACCCCAACAATTTCACCATTTTCATAATATTCATATGGTGCAAAACCTGCTTCAGTTACCATAATAAGTTTACTATCATCTTTTTTACCACAACCTGTTATAATAAATAAACATAATAAACACAATAAAAAATTACATACTTTTTTCATTTATATCACTCTCCTATTAAATAAATTATAACACAATAATTAAAAAAAAAGATAATAAAATTAATTATTATCTCTAAATATTTAAAGTGTCAACATTTCGATCATGTTTTATATGTTCCCAATTACAATCTTTCATAAATAAACATATAAAGTTAATAGGAAGCCAACTCAAAACAAATAAATCAAAAAGTAGTATTCCCCATATATTTCCTTTAATACTCTTATTACACTTCTTTATTACAATCATTCTAAAAATAGTACCTATAAAATAATTAACTAAAAATATGACAAAGCAAATAATAATATCAGTATTATTAAAATTAACTACATTATAAATTATACCAATCAAAGAAATAATGGTAAATAAGACATGAAATATAATACCAAAATAAAATAATATTACATCAAAACATTCAAATCTTTTGTTTTTAATACCTTCCTTTATAAGAGAACCGGTATAATTCTTTAAGCATTGAGTAGCTCCAAATGACCATCTCTTTCTTTGTTTAAGAGAACTTTTAAAATCAGTAACTTGTTCATCATAAGTAATAGCATCCTCATTAAAAGCAATTTTAACACCATTAATAGCACACATAGCAGTAAATTCAATATCCTCAGTTATAGTTTTTGGATCATATCCATACTGATCAATTATTTCTTTTTTAACCATAAATCCAGTACCATTCAAAAAAGAGCTCTTACCAAAATTAAATCTTGATTTATTTATAAATAAACTCTGTAAATAATATAAAATAGCATAACTTGTACTAAGCCAATTATCACATATATTTTTAGTATCTCTGAATCCTTGTACAACTTCATATCCACTATTAATAGAATCATTCATTTTATTTAAAAAATCTCTATGAACAACATTATCAGCATCAAATATAATATAAGCATCTATTTCATTATTATTTTTAAATTTATTAAAAGTATATTTAAGTACTTCACCTTTTGATTTGACTTTCTGTTTACATTCAATAATATTTGCCCCAGCATCCTTTGCTACCTCTAAAGTATTATCAGTACAATTATTAATAATAACATATATATCATATTTATCATTAGGATAATTTTGTTTTTTCAAACTATTAATTAAATTTTTAATAACAGCTTCCTCATTTCTTGCAGCAACCAATATAGCAAAATGATTTTTCTTCTTATCATTAACATTATACTTTTTATTTATAAAAACTCCTGAAGCCATAATCAAAAAATAAAGTCCATAAATAAAAGAAAGTATTAACAATATATAAATAATTATTTCAAACATATTACACCTCATAGTAATTGTACTATCACAAATAGTACAATTTAATAATACACCTATATATATGTTTTGTCAATACTAACAATACAATATTAATTAATTTACATATATTTTACAAAAGAAAATTCTATCTATATTATTTCAAGTAAATTAAGTATTGATGCAAATATAAGCCATAATAAATATGGTATAAGAAGATAAGCACTAATTTTATTTTGTTCATAAAATCTATATATCATATACCCTACAATCAAAATTAACAATAAAATCCAAAAGAATCCTAGTACCCTTAACTTAAAACTAAAGAAGATAATAGGCCATAATAAATTAACAATTAAATTAACAACATAAATTTTTATTAAAGTAAAATCATTTCTAACAAGATAACTAGATATCCCCATAAGAATATAAAGTATACTCCATACTACCGGAAAAATCCATCCAGGAACAATACCATCATAATTAGCACTACTTTTCATAGTAATAAGACCTACTATTCCACCTAAAATTAAAGGAACAACAATATAAATAATAAGTTCTTTATAATTATTTTTCATATATATCACATTATATTAATATGTAATTAATCGTTATAATATACAAAAAAACTATTGAATTTATCAATAGTTCAAAACTAATAATTTTCCTTTTTAATTTCAAAATAACTTTGTGGATGAGCACAAACAGGACATACTTTAGGAGCTTCTTTTCCGATAACAATATGACCACAATTTCTACATTGCCATATTTTATCTCCATCTCTAGAAAATACTAAACCTTCATCAATATTAGAAATAAGTTTTCTATATCTTTCTTCATGTTCTTTTTCTATTTTAGCTACTTCTTCAAATAGAAAAGCAATTCTAGTAAACCCTTCACTCCTAGCAGTTTCTGCAAAGCCTTTATACATATCAGTCCATTCATAATTTTCACCATTAGCGGCATCAATTAAATTATCAATAGTACTAGGAACAGCACCACCATGTAATTCTTTAAACCACATTTTAGCATGTTCTTTTTCATTATTCGCAGTTTCCTCAAAAATTGCTGCTATTTGTTCATAACCATCTTTCTTAGCTTTTGAAGCAAAATATGTATATTTATTTCTAGCTTGTGATTCACCTGCAAAAGCGGTCATTAAATTTTGTTCAGTTTTACTTCCTTTTAATTCCATTATTTTTCCTTCCTTTCCAAACAATTTTTACAAATACCCATGTATTTAATATCATAATCAATTACTAAATTACCATCAATATAATTATTAGATTTATCGTTTCTAGGAATATCAATAATATTTTTGCACTCATTACATATAAAATGATCATGAATAACATTTCTATCATATCTAATAATCCCATCAACAATAATAGTTCTAATCTTATTATTTTCACTTAGCCATGCTAAATTACGATAAACTGTACCTAAACTAATATTAGGAATAATTTTTCTAGCAATATTATATATTTGATAAGCATTTAAATGTTCATAACTACTATTGACAATATCAAATACACAATCCCTTTGTTTTGTATTTCGCATAGCTCATCTCCTTAATAGTAACGATTACTAATAATAGTATATACTATTTATTTACAAATGTAAAGAAAAAATGAATGAAAATTAAAATCATTCATTTTTACTTACTAACAAATCAGCTACTTTAGTAACATTTCCAGCTCCTAAAGTTAAAATTAGATCTCCATCGTGCACATACTGACTTAAATATAATTTAATATCATCATAACTACTAATATGAAAAGCTTCTTTACCATATTTTTTAATTTCTTTTACAATATCATCTTCAGTAATACCATAAATATTTTCTTCTCTAGCAGCATATATATCTGTTACAATAATATGATCAAAATCCTTAAGAGCTTTAGCAAAGTCCTCTTTATGTTTATAAGCTCTAGAATAAGTATGAGCCTCAAATATAACCCATGATTCATTATATTGTTTTTTATGAATAGCATTTGAAGTAGCCATTATTTCAGTAGGATGGTGTCCATAATCATCATAAACACTTGCTCCTTTAAATTTTCCTTTATATTCAAGTCTTCTACTTGCTCCTTTATATTTTTTTATCCCTTTTTTAATATCTTCAAATGAAATACCATAACTGGAAGCTAGTGCAATAGCAGATAAAGCATTAAGTACATTATGTTCACCAGGTACAGATAATTCTATTCTGCCTAAATTATTACCATTATTAATAACATTAAATCTAGCACACCCTTCATTGTCATAATCAATATCATTAGCCATATAATCACTATCATTGCTAATGCCATATGTAACCACTTTAGCACTAGTATTATCTTTTAATTCACTACTATTTTTATCATCATTATTTATAACCAAATAGCCATCATTAGGTAAATGACTAACATATTTATTGAAAGATTTCTTTATATTTTCAAGATTTTTAAAATAATCCAAATGATCGTTATCAATATTAAGTATAATTGCAGATTTTTGTTTAAATGATAAGAAACTATCACAATACTCACATGCTTCAATTATTAAAGTATCACTTTTACCAATTCTATAATTACCATTAATATTGTTAAGAATACTACCAACTTGAATAGTAGGATCCATATCAGCTTCAAGGAATATTAAACTAACCATTGAAGTAGTACTAGTTTTACCATGAGTACCTGCTATTCCAATAGTATTAGAATATAATTTTGTAATTTCTCCTAAAAATTCTCCTCTTTCCATCATCGGAATATTTTTCTTTTTTGCTTCAATCATTTCAACATTATCTTCTTTAATCGCAGCAGTGTAAACAACAAAATCTATATCATCAGTTATATTATCTTTACTTTGAGGCACATACATTAATACCATTTTCAATAAGTCTATCAGTAATAACCGAATCAACTCTATCACTACCACTTACTTTATAACCCATATTAATAAGAATATCGGCAATGCCACTCATACTAATACCACCAATACCAATCATATAAATATGTTTACCCTTTTCAATAAATAAACCATTTTTATATTTTAATATTGTATCTTTAAATAATTTACCCCTAGTCTCAAAATCAGGAAATTGATCCCAACTAGCGCATGCTGGACTAAGTAAGATAATATCACCAATTTTAGAATTGTTATATGCTAGTTCAGTAGCAGTAACTAAATCATCACAAACAATACACTTAATATTAATTTTATCACAAAATTCTTTTATTCTATTTTTAGTTTCACCATAAGTAATAACTAGTTTAGTATTTTTCATAGGCTCTTTTAGTTCTTCAAAAGAATGCCCTCTATCTAATCCACCCATCAAAAGAATAGTATCTTTATCAAAAGAATTAAGTGCTATAACAGTAGATTCCGTATTAGTACTTTTAGAATCATTATAAACTTCTCTTCCATTAATGTTTCCAACATACTCTAGTCTATGTTCAACACCACTAAATTTAGTTAAAACATCAATAATAATATCATCATTAATGTTATACTTTTTTGCACAAAGAATAGCACACATAATGTTTTGATAATTATGCAATCCCTTCAATATTATCTTATTAGTATCAAGATATTTTTCACCATTTAAATATATAAAGCCTTCCTTATAATAACAATTAGTTTCATCATTACAAGAAAAATATAACTTACTACTATTAATATCTTTAGTCATGTCCATAACTTCTTTATTATCCATATTTATAATAGCAGTATCATTCTTAGTATGATGATTAAATATTTTCTTTTTAGTCATAACATATCTTTCATGGCTATCATGAAAATCAGTATGACATTCATATATATTAGTTATAACAGAAGTATTAGTTTTAAAATCATACATATCACATAATTGATGATCACTAATCTCCATAACTAAATAATCACCACTTTTAATATCTTTAACATAATGACATAAAGGTGTACCTATATTACCTGCTAATACAACTTTATCTCCATAAGCCTTCTTCATTATTTCATAGATAATACTAGTAGTAGTAGTTTTTCCATTAGAACCAGTAACTCCAATAATATTAACATTTTTATCTAAATAATGATAGGCAACCTCAACCTCATTAATAACAGGTATTTTCATATTTTTTGCCTTAACAACACATTTATGATCGTATTTAATACCAGGATTCTTAACCACAATATCAAAAGAATCATCTAGAAGTTCATCAGGTTTATCACTCAAAATAAAGGTAACACCCAATTTTTCTAATTCTTTAACTCTACTACTATCCTGTTCTTTCATATCAGTAATTAATATTGTATTATCACTAGCTAATAATTTTGCCACTTCATAACCACTTCTTGCCATTCCTAATATAAATATTTTTTTATTTTTATACATAATAAATCACTCCTTACTAATTATATCATTTATAAAATAATAAGTAAATAATAATAATAACTACTATATTATATAAAATAAGAGAAGTTTTGTTTCCCTTATTCATAATCAATAATATATCTTTTTGATTTACATTTATAACCTAATTCTTTCATAAAATTAAAACTATCTGGAACAATAATAAATTCGACTGAAGAATAATCACCATCATTAAAAAATTCATCCAATCTTTTAATAATTTCTTCATCTTGAATATTCTGACTATACAAATTACAAACAATATCGTTTTTTGAATAAAAATATTTAATGCTTCTCATATCGATATCAGCATACTTTTCTTTAGAAGGAATAATGTTATTAATACTGATACCTTTAAATACAGAAATCAATTTTATTCTATATAAATCATCCATGATATCAATAAGATTATCATCATCGGCTTGTATAGCTAAATGCCCATTAAAAGATAAGCTATTATTAAGAAAATCTATACATCTTTTTACAATAGTGTCATCTATTTTATTTTCTCCAAAAGTAATACTAATTAAATCCTCTTCGATTAATGAAGTAAAACCAAATAAAAATTTATCATCTTGTTTAACACCAAAAGTATTACTTATAACCAATTTTTCATCTTCATAAGTAATATCAATACATAAATCCCTAACATATTCTTTTATATTATCTTTATCAATCTTTTCAATCTTCATAAAAATCTCCTCATGAAATATTATAACATAATTATAACATAGAAACAAGAAAAGAAAAAGCCCAAACTCTCTAATTAAAGATATTTGGGCATAAAAAAAATATT
>ERZ808246.1886-NODE-1886-length-14077-cov-2.811582_pt1 | contig 14077 bp, 7 predicted proteins | sample MGYA00521083_ERZ808246 | MGnify/ENA primary metagenome ERZ808246 (study PRJEB31516, sample SAMN03275577) | gut metagenome | biome: mammalia-associated habitat; material: feces | host: Papio cynocephalus | place: Kenya | collected 2012-07-07 ...
GATGAAGGAAGCTTCCATGGATGCCGATGACTTAAAATTCTCAGCAAAGAACCTCGCAGCTATCATCAAGATGGTCGATGACAAGGTCATCAATGGTACGGTTGCGAAGGAAGTGTTCGAGAAGGTATTTGCAGAGGATATCGATCCAGAAGCTTATGTCGAGGAGCATGGCTTGAAGACCGTCAATGATGAGGGCGCACTTCGTACCGTCATCTTAGATGTGATCGAGAAGAATCCGAAGTCTGTTGCAGATTTCAAGGGCGGCAAGGAGAAAGCAATTGGTGCACTTGTCGGACAGACGATGAAGGCAATGCAGGGAAAGGCGGATCCATCCGAAGTTAACCGTATTCTGCGCGAAGAATTAAGTAAATAGTTTTGGCTTGCGGGTTCATTATACGGACGAACTCCAAGCTGTAAAGAAGTCCACCTCAAAAAATTCACGTTACAATTTTTGTGAGGTGGACTTTTTACATCCTGGAGTTCTGGTATTAAATAAAAACGGAAAGCAAAAAATATTTATGAAAATATTCTTCGCTAAAAACGGTTCGCCTTGTGCAATATGGAAAATTATAATAAAATCAGAGTATAAAGGTAAGCACTACGGAGAAGTAATATCTATATTTGAATAGATATTATTCGTTTAGTTTAGTCTGTAATTAGGAGGCAAATATTTTGTATATGTATATCTGCGCCATATTTTGAAATATAAATATGTTTGTAACTTAGAAGTACTTGATGTTCTGTGGGCAAACAGCAATGTTTGAACACGATGTTCAAACAAGCCGCCGCTGAGCCATGGACGGCGAATCGGCGGCGGTTGCGTCCTATATCATTATGTGAATCAGAACATCTAGAACTTCTTAGTTACAATACATCTGATATTTCAAAATATGGCGTGGATATATTTAACAAAATATTTACCTCCGCATTCTCTTGATAAGAAAAAGGAAAAACACTATGAAAAAAGAAGGATATTACTCGACAGGCGAGTTTATGAAACAAGCGAATATCACGAAGAAAACCGTCCGCTACTACGACGAGAAGGATATTCTGAAGCCCTCCTTTGTCAGCGATTCCGGTGCCCGTTACTACACGGAGAAGGATCTGGCGAAGCTCCAGCAGATTCTTCTGTTAAAGTATCTTGGATTCTCGCTCAGCGATATCAGGGAAATGCAGGTGGACGATGCAGACAAGCATTTTATCGTCAACTCCCTGAATATCCAGCAGAAGCTGGTGGAAGACCGCATTGAACAGTTGCAGCTGGTTGCAAGCACGATCCGGGAGGCAACGGATGATTTGCAGGCTGACCGTGAAGTGGATTGGTCGAAGTTATTTGAACTGATACAGGTGGCAGATCTGGAAAGCATTTTGAAAAAACAGTATAAAGATGCTTCCAATATCATGGCGCGTATTAATCTGCACAAGCAGTTTTCAACGAATCCGCAGGGCTGGTTTCCGTGGATTTATGAGCAGATGCAGATAGAACCGGGACAGATGATTTTGGAGCTTGGTTGTGGCGCAGGCGATATCTGGGTGGAAAATGCAGAGAAACTGCCGGCAGATGTTTCAATTATGGTTACAGATATTTCTGATGGGATGCTGCGTGATGCAAGACGCGAAATCGGCAGGGAGGATGCGATGTTTTCATATGCAATCTGTGACTGTGAAAAGATTCCATTTGTTGATGACACGTTTGACATGGTTGTAGCGAATCATGTGCTCTTTTACTGTGAGGATATCGGGCAGGCGTGCCGGGAGATCCGACGTGTGCTGAAACCGGGCGGTATGCTTGTTGCAGGCACGTATGGCTCGGCACATATGAAGGAAATCAGCCAGTTAGTCATGGAGTTTGATGATCGGATTGTGCTTGCTGCGGAAAATCTGTATGACCGGTTTGGCAGGGAAAATGGGGCGGAGATTCTTCAAAGTGTATTTGAGCAGGTGGAGTGGCGGCAATATGAAGATGCGATTGAAATCAACGATGCAGAACCGCTGATTTCATATGTCCTGTCGTGCCACGGAAATCAAAATCAGTATATTGCGCATAAATACAGGGAATTCCGGGCATTTATGAAAAGGAAGACAGCAAGAGGTTTTCATATTACGAAGGATGCGGGAATATTTCTTGCAAAAAAATGAAAAAAACACTTGACTGTGCCCCAGGGGCACCCTGTATAATAATAGATATAAACCAAACGCATATTCGATTGACTGAAGCTGGAATATGCGGACAACCGAATCAATAGTATTTAGGAGCGTTCAAGGAGGTAGAAGAAATGAGAACGTATTTAGTAACTGGTGGTGCTGGATTTATCGGTTCCAACTATATTCACTACATGTTCAAGAAGTATGATAACGAGATTCGTATTATCAATGTTGATGTGCTGACATATGCAGGCAATCTGGAGAATCTGAAGGACATCGAGGACCGCGAGAATTACACATTTGTGAAAGCGGATATCTGTGACAAGGAAGCAATCTCGAAGATTTTTGCAGAGAATGATATTGACCGTGTGGTACATTTCGCTGCGGAGTCTCATGTAGACAGAAGTATCAAGCATCCAGAAGTATTTGTACAGACAAATGTACTTGGTACAGCCGTTATGCTGAACTGTGCAAAAGCTGCATGGGAGCTGCCAGATGGTACATTCAAGGAGGGAAAGAAGTTCCTGCATGTATCGACAGATGAGGTGTATGGTTCTCTGCCGGATGATGAGAATGCATTCTTCTATGAGACGTCACCATATCAGCCACACAGCCCATATTCTGCAAGTAAGGCAAGTTCAGATATGCTGGTAAAGGCTTATATGGATACTTATAAGTTCCCGGCAAATATCACGAACTGCAGTAACAACTATGGTCCTTACCAGTTCCCGGAGAAGCTGATTCCACTGATTATCAACAATGCATTGCAGGGCAAGAAGCTTCCAGTTTACGGCGATGGCAAGAATGTGCGAGACTGGCTGTATGTCGAGGATCACGCAAAGGCAATCGATATGGTTCAGGAGCAGGGGCGTCTGTTTGAGACATACAATGTCGGCGGACATAATGAGAAGCAGAATATCGAGATCATCAATATTATCATTGATACATTGCAGGAGATGCTTCCGGCAGATGATCCAAGACGAGCACTTGTATCGAAGGATCTGATCACTTATGTAGAAGATCGTAAGGGACATGACAGAAGATATGCAATTGCACCAGACAAGATCAAGGCGGAGATCGGCTGGTATCCAGAGACAGATTTTGCAACTGGTATCAAGAAGACAATCGCATGGTTCTTCGAGCATGAGGACTGGATGAAGAACGTGACGAGTGGTGATTATCAGAAATACTATGAGGATCAGTACGGAAAGAGATAAGACGTGCGCATACGTCGTATCGAGTGTAAGGGGGCAGAATATTATGAAAAGACAAGCATGGAAGAGAATGCAGGCGTGGCTTCTAGTAGTTGCAATGCTGCTTTCTGTTGTAACAGGAATTGGCACTACAAGAACTGCGAAGGCAGCAAGCAAGACTAAGATGGGTGTTACTTATACCGTGCATGTACAGACTTATGGTGACCGGCAGGGATGGGTTCACGACGGCGCGATGGCAGGAACGAAAGGGCAGGCAAAACGTTTAGAGGAGATTCGCATCAAACTGACCGGTGATGAATATTCTGGAAGTATCCAGTATAAGACGCATATTCAGAGCTATGGCTGGCAGGAATGGTCATACAATGGAGAGAAAAGTGGCAGCCGTGGGCAGGCGAAACGTCTGGAAGGCATTGAAATTCAGCTTACCGGTGAAGTGGCGGAGCATTATGATGTAGTATATCGTGTGCATTGTCAGACCTATGGCTGGATGGACTGGGTGAAAAACGGTGTCATGGCAGGAACGAGTGGGCAGGCAAAACGATTAGAGGGCATCGAGATTAAACTGGTTCCGAAGAGTCAGATTGTGGATATGGGTGTGCAGTACCGTGTGCATTGTCAGACGCATGGCTGGATGAACTGGCTTACGGATGGGAAGACGAGTGGTACGACCGGAGAAGGAAAACGCCTGGAAGCAATCGAAGTAAAATTGACTGGAAATCGGTATTATGGCGGTATTTCGTATCGGACACATGTGCAGACGTATGGCTGGGAAACAAAGATGGTCAGCAATGGTGCCATGTCTGGAACGAGCGGACAAGCAAAGCGTTTAGAGGCAATCGAGCTGGAATTGTATGGACAGGTTGCATTTTATTATGATGTATACTATCGGGTTCATGCGCAGACATATGGCTGGCTTGGCTGGACGAAGAATGGTGAGACAGCCGGTACAAGCGGCATGGCAAAACGTTTAGAGGCAATCCAGATCAAGCTTGTACCAAAGAATAGTGATACCAGTCAGTTCGAGGATGGAAAGAAAGCTTATATTAAAGGAACAACCGCAACCACCAACTATGCAGCACAGGCAAAGGAAGTTCTTGCACAGTGTAATGCACAGAGGCAGGCGAACGGAATTGCGGCGCTTTCCTTAGATCCAGAACTTACAAAAGCAGCCAATATCCGGGCACAGGAGATTGCAACCTCGTTTTCTCATACCCGGCCAGATGGAAGAAAATGTTTTACTGTGTTAGATCAGATCGGGTATTCCTACTGGTCAGCCGGAGAAAATATTGCGGCAGGATACGGAAGTTCCTCTGCAGTCATGACTGGCTGGATGAATTCGCCGGGGCATCGAAGAAATATCCTGAACTCCGAATTTAAGAGACTGGGTGTTGGTTATGTGTATATTCCAAATTCGGAATATGGGTATTACTGGGTACAGATTTTCTCGGATTAAATTAAAAATTAGATTCAAAAAGAGAGTCCAAATCGTTGAGATAAGGACTCTCTTATTTTAATTGTATTAAAGTGTATAACCGTTTTTCTCCAGCAGTGCCCGTGCAGTATCGACGGAATCAACGCCTGTGCTGTTCTTGACTGGTGCAAATTCGTGCTCACGGTCAACCTCGAAGATCAGGCAGTCGTCCATTTCATGGATTAGATCGAGAGCCAGCGTCTCGAATTTGAATGCATTTGGCTCGGCAGGGGTAACCTGATTCCCGGATTCGTCTACGTAAGGAACTTTTTTCTTTACTATATGCAGTGGCATGGACTTATCCAATGTTTCTTTCAATCGCTGGATTGGGAACAGATAATTCAAGATAGCTCCAAATCCATAGGCAAGACTACCATCTGGCAGACGTTTGTTCAGCATGTCATCAGTCATTTCGTAATACTCAATAATATGTGGCTTGCCATCTTCTTTGCACATGACGCCGACTTTTTCTTCTGGGCATGCTTTGCGGACGACCTTTGCTCCGCTCATTTTTCCGCTGTCAATCGTTGCACCTAAGAATACGGGATCAGCAATCCGCTGCAATACATTGTCCACGGAAAATACATTGATCCATTCCAGATTGGAATTGAAAATTCCATCCAGAAGTCCAGCCTTGTGCATAGAAGAAAACCAGCCGCCGTTTCCGTTTGGGGACAGGGCAAGCTCATATTTGGATTTCAATAGAATTTTTCCATTAAAGTCTGTAGCTGGGTTCAATTCCTGCACAAAGAAATGCACATAAGCGGGGTTATAACCAAAATAATCATGTGCCTCAAAGAAGGTTACGGTATCCTGATAGTTGATGTTGCTTGTCATGATATAAAGCGGAATCCATGCATCTGCAGCATGAACGACATCTAAGGTGTGTTCAATCAAAAGCTGGAAGATGTAAAGTTCCTTCGTAATACCAACATTGAAACATCCCTTTGGTTTGTCGAAACCAAGGCGGGTACCCTGTCCTCCGGCGAGAAGCAGAAGGCAAAGCTTTCCTTCCTTGATTGCCTGTAAGCCGATAGAACGATAATGCTCTGAATCTGCCTGAATTTTCTCCAGATGCAGCGCATTAATCTCTTCAATCATGGTATCTTCTTTTTTTCTGTCGTTGTGAAATGCCTGTTCAAATCCCCAGTCAACCGCATCGATTTGTGAAAATAAGATTTGTTTTTCGTCATCATTTAACTGGTCGAGAAAGCGTAGTAGATGTACCTGCTGCTTCCCCTCCAACATGATCTTTCGTTCCTCAAAATTCATATATACAAATAGATTCCTTCCATAATATAGTAGTCAAAATTTAATTTAGTATAGCATAGGCATACTTTGTTTACAACAGTCAAAATATGAAAGTTTTTTGAAAAATTAGCAAATAAGGAAAAAGAATATTGTAATTTTATGAAGAATCATGTATGATAGGTAAATAGTTTGGTTAAAAAACAAAGATGGAAAGATGGAAGGATAAGAATATGAGCAAGAAAAAGGCAGGCATGAGTGCAAATGCCAAATGGGGAATTGCATTTCTGATTGAAATCGTTGTTATGTTTTTTATGGTTGTCGGATATGTTTTCTTTTATGCAAATCGAAAATTGGACAATATCAATCGCCCGACAAACTGGGATGACAGTAAAGAAAATCTGGACATTAATGAAGATGCGAATGAGGCACAGAAGGGATATCGGACAATTGCGTTGTTTGGTATTGACTCCAGAAGCACATCTTCCATGGCTGAAGGAAATCGAAGCGATTCAATCATTATCGCAAGTATCAACAATGATACAAAGGAAGTAAAGCTTGCCTCTGTATATCGTGATTCCCTGCTTCAGGTAGATTATGAAGGTGGTATCACAACGAAGATTACACATGCATATGCATATGGTGGCCCGGAGATGGCAGTTCGTGCATTAAATGCGAATCTGGATTTAGAGATTACAGATTTTGTGACGGTTAACTTTACAGCCCTGGCGCAGGCGATTGATGATCTGGGTGGAATAACGATTGATGTCCGTGAAGCAGAGCTTGAGATGTTGAATGCATGTATCACAGAGCAGATTGGTATTTCAGGGAAATATTCCGATGGTGTATTTTCGGCAGGTACACAGTTACTGAATGGTACACAGGCAACCGGCTGGGCGCGTATTCGTAGTACAGATCAGGGAGATATCACTCGTACAGAGAGACAGAGAACTGTCATTGCGAAGATGATCCAGAAGGCAAAGAGTTCCGATTTGTCAACAATCAATGATATTATTGATGACGTATTTCCAAACATATATACAAGCTTGACAAAGAAAGAGCTGATGAGTATGGCAAAGGATATGTTTGATTATAATCTTGGAGATACGATTGGATTTCCAATGGCTTATGCACCGGTAACAACGGAGGCAAAGGGAGCTGTTCTTGTTCCGGCAGATCTGACAACAAATGTATCAGCATTGCATGAGTTTTTGTTCGGAACAACTGATTATACACCGACTTCAAAGGTACAGAGTATCAGTTCTGCTTTGCAGAGTGAGACAGGGGTAGGTGCACAGGAGATTGATTTGAATATCTTCAATCCGCCGACCGAATAAAGTAGTTATTTTGAAATGTATTATATATAGAAGAAACGCATTTTTTACAGAACGCTGTGAAGGATGCGTTTCTTTTTGTTATGGCGACGAGGAAAATGCACGCATTTATGCGGTGCATTTGACGACCGCTAATCAGAGCAAGATGCGCAGAGCGCATCTTGTCTCTGTATATAAGTTATCATGCAGAAATGAATGTATTTTGAAATGATAGTGAAAAAAACTCATGAAAATTTGAATTTGCTTGTTATTTTCCACAAAAATACAAAAAATGGTTTACATTTCGAATAAAGTGTTGTATTATAGGCGCATGAGTTGAGAAAACAAAGTGAAAAATGTGTTTTACTTGATTTTCAACAGCACAAGATTTTTGGAGAAAGGAAAGACAAGCATGACGCAGATAAGAGATGAAAGAGCGCATATCGCAGAACAGGGCATGTATGATAGCAGCTTTGAACATGATAACTGCGGTATTGGTGCAGTAGTAAACATTAAGGGTATTAAGACACACAAGACAGTCAGTGATGCACTTCGGATTGTGGAGAATCTGGAACATCGTGCCGGTAAGGATGCAGAAGGAAAGACCGGTGATGGCGTTGGTATATTGCTTCAAATCTCACACAAGTTTTTTAAGAAGGCAGCAAAGGAGCTTGGCGTAGAGCTTGGAGAGGAACGCGATTATGGTATTGGTATGTTTTTCTTCCCACAGAATGAGCTTCAGCGTAAGCAGGCAATGAAGATGTTCGAAATCATCGTAGAGAAGGAAGGACTGGAATTCCTCTGCTGGAGAAAGGTTCCGACGAATCCGGGCATCCTTGGACACAAGGCTGTTGCAGTTATGCCATATATTATGCAGGCCTTCGTGAAGCGTCCGAAGAACGTGGAGCGGGGACTTGATTTTGACCGGAAACTGTTTGTAGTACGGCGTGTATTTGAGCAGTCAAATGAGGATACGTATGTTCCATCTCTTTCAAGTCGTACGATCGTATATAAAGGAATGTTTCTGGTAGGCGAGCTTCGGTTGTTCTATCAGGATCTGCAGGATGAGGATTATGAGTCAGCCATCGGTCTGGTACATTCCAGATTCTCGACGAACACAACACCGAGCTGGCTGCGTGCACACCCATATCGTTTCTTGGTGCACAATGGTGAGATCAACACAATTCGAGGTAATGAAGACCGTATGATCGCCCGTGAGGAGACGATGGATTCCGAGTATTTCAAGGGAGAGTTCCATAAGATCACACCGGTACTTGATCCGGATGGCTCCGATTCCGCAAGATTGGATAATGCACTGGAGTTCTTTGTTATGAACGGAATGCCACTTCCACTGGCAGTTATGATTTTGATTCCGGAGCCTTGGGATTCGAATAAATATATGCCGAAGGCAAAGCGTGATTTCTATCAGTATTATGCAACAATGATGGAGCCTTGGGATGGTCCGGCATCTATGCTTTTTACCGATGGTGATTACATGGGTGCCGTGCTTGACCGTAATGGACTTCGTCCTTCTCGTTATTATATTACCGATGATGATTATCTGATTCTTTCTTCTGAGGTTGGTGTCTTAGATATCGCACCAGAGCATGTTGTGATGAAAGATCGTTTACGCCCTGGAAAGATGCTTCTTGTCGATACAAAGGCAGGAAAGCTGATCTCCGATGAAGAGTTGAAAAATCAGTATGCAAATGCACAGCCATATGGTGAATGGCTTGACAGCAACTTGACGTATCTGACAGATATTCCAATTCCAAATGAACGTGTGCCGGAGCTTTCCAACGAGGAGAGAAGCCGTCTGCAGAAAGCATTTGGTTATACTTATGAGGAGTTTAAGACAGCGATTCTTCCGATGGCACAAAATGGAGCAGAGGCGATTGCCGCGATGGGAGATGATACACCGTTGGCTGTTCTCTCCCATCAGAAATTACCGTTATTTAATTATTTCCATCAGTTGTTTGCACAGGTTACAAACCCACCAATTGATGCAATCCGTGAGGAGATCGTCACATCGACGACCGTATACCTTGGACGTGATGGTAATATTCTCGAAGAAAAGCCAGAGAACTGCCGTGTGCTCCGAATCAACAATCCAATTCTGACAAATACAGATATGTTGAAGATTAAAAATCTGAATACAGAGAATCTGAAGGCGGCTGTTGTGCCAATTATTTATTATAAGAATACATCCCTGGAGAAGGCGATTGACCGTATCTTTGTCGAGGCAGACAAGTTCTTCCGCGATGGCGCAAATATCCTGATCTTATCTGACCGTGGTGTTGATGAAAACCATGTAGCGATTCCATCTCTGCTTGCCGTATCTGCAATGCAGCAGCACCTGGTTCGGACGAAGAAACGTACTTCCGTTGCATTGGTCATCGAGAGTGCAGAGCCACGTGAGGTACACCATTTTGCGACACTGCTTGGCTATGGTGCCTGTGCGATCAACCCATATCTGGCAATTGATACGATCAAGGACATGGTTGATACGCATTTCCTGAACAAGGATTTCTATGCAGCAGTCAATGATTACAACAGTGCAGTCCTGCATGGTATCGTAAAGATTGCATCGAAGATGGGTATTTCTACGGTGCAGTCTTATCAGGGTTCGCAGATCTTCGAGGCGGTCGGATTGTCTGAGGAATTTGTAAAGAAATATTTCACGAACACGGTAAGCCGCGTCGGTGGTATTGGAATCAAAGATATTCAGCGCCATGTGGAGGAACTGCATAACTCTGCATTTGATCCACTTGGACTGTATACGAACTTAAGTCTGGAGAGTATCGGAAGCCACAAGATGCGAAGCGGAAAAGAAGAGCATCTGTACAACCCGAATACGATTCATCTTCTGCAGCAGGCAACATGGACAGACAACTACGATCTGTTCAAACAGTATTCTGCAGCGATTGATGATGAAGAAAAAGCGTTCCATCTGCGTGGACTGATGGAGTTTAATTATCCGGAAAATGGTGGAATCCCGATCGATCAGGTAGAGCCGGTTGAGTCCATTGTAAAGAGATTTAAGACCGGTGCCATGTCCTATGGATCCATTTCACAGGAAGCACATGAGTGTATGGCAATCGCCATGAACCGTCTTGGTGGTAAGTCCAATTCTGGTGAGGGTGGCGAGAGCTTGGAGCGTATGCGTGGAAGCAAGGACGGCGTGAATCGTTGTTCCGCAATCAAGCAGGTTGCTTCTGGCCGTTTCGGTGTTACGTCCGAATATCTGACAAGTGCGAAAGAGATTCAGATTAAGATGGCACAGGGTGCAAAGCCAGGTGAAGGTGGACATCTGCCAGGCGGAAAGGTATATCCTTGGATTGCCAAGACCAGACATTCAACGCCGGGTGTAGGTCTGATCTCACCACCGCCACATCACGATATTTATTCAATTGAGGATCTGGCACAGTTGATCTATGATTGTAAAAATGCAAATACAGATGCACGTATCTCGGTCAAGCTTGTATCCGAAGCTGGTGTCGGCACGATCGCTGCCGGTGTTGCAAAGGCAGGCGCACAGGTTATCCTGATTTCCGGTTATGATGGCGGTACGGGAGCCGCTCCGGCAAACTCTATCCATCATGCGGGACTTCCTTGGGAGCTTGGCCTGGCAGAGACACACCAGACGCTTATTATGAATGACCTTCGTAACAAGGTAATTCTGGAGACCGATGGTAAGCTGATGACTGGCCGTGATATTGCGATTGCGGCAATCCTTGGTGCAGAGGAGTTTGGATTTGCAACAGCGCCACTTGTAACAATGGGCTGTGTTATGATGCGTGTATGTAATCTCGATACCTGTCCGGTTGGTGTAGCTACACAGAACCCAGAGCTTCGTAAGCGGTTCAAGGGTAAGCCGGAATATGTCATGAACTTCATGCGGTTTGCAGCACAGGAGCTTCGTGAATATATGGCAAAGCTTGGCGTGCGTACGGTAGATGAATTAGTAGGTAGAACGGATCTGATCAAGGCTGGCAAGCTGGCAGAGGAGTATAATATAGATCTGTCCCGTATCATTGACAATCCATTTGCGAATGATGCGCAGAACAAGATTAGCTATGCAAATAAGAATCCTTACAATTTCGAGCTGGAGAAGACGATCGATGAGACGATCCTTATGAAGAAGTTTGGCCCGGCGCTGGAGAAGAAGCAGAAGAAGACGATTGAGATTGATGTATCGAATATCAACCGTTCACTTGGTACGATCTTCGGTTCTGAGATCACGAAGAAATATGGAACAACGTTGGATGAGGATACATTTGTTGTCAAATGTCACGGCAGCGGTGGACAGAGCTTCGGTGCATTTATTCCGAAGGGACTTACACTGGAGCTGGTTGGCGACAGCAACGATTATATCGGTAAGGGACTTTCTGGTGGTAAGATTATCGTCTATCCACAGGGGGGTATCCGTTATGATGCATCTGAGAATATCATCGTCGGAAATGTAGCACTCTATGGTGCAACTTCCGGTAAGGCATTTATCAATGGTGTTGCCGGTGAGCGTTTTGCCGTTCGTAATTCAGGAGCAACGGCAGTTGTCGAAGGTGTCGGCGAGCATGGCTGTGAGTATATGACAGGTGGACGCGTCGTAATCCTTGGACCAACCGGTAAGAACTTCGCGGCTGGTATGAGCGGCGGAATCGCATATGTGCTTGATATGGACAGCGACCTCTATATGAAGCTCAACAAGCAGATGGTTGAGGTTGAGTCTGTTGTTGATAAATACGATGTTATGGAATTAAAGGACATGATTGTGGAGCATGTTCAGTGCACGAATTCCAAGCGCGGTAAGGAAGTACTCGAACATTTCGAGGAGTACCTGCCGAAATTTAAGAAGATTATTCCACATGATTACAAGAAGATGATGTCGACGATCGGTCAGATGGAGGTCAAGGGACTTTCCAGCGAGCAGGCGTTGATTGAAGCATTCTATGCAATCAAGAATCATTAAGAGAGAGGAGCGTATGACTTATGGGAAAAAGTACAGGATTTTTGGAGTATGAAAGACAGACCAGCAAGGAAGTACCACCTCTTGAGCGTATAAAGAATTTTAATGAGTTCCATGAGCCGCTTTCGATGGAGGAGCAGCGCAAACAGGCGGCACGTTGTATGGACTGTGGTGTGCCGTTCTGCCAGTACGGTAAGATGATTGCTGGTATGGCATCCGGCTGTCCACTGAATAACCTCGTGCCAGAATGGAACGATAACGTGTATACAGGAAATATGGAGATGGCGTATAAGCGCCTCTCCAAGACAAATAACTTCCCGGAATTTACAAGCCGTGTCTGCCCGGCACTCTGCGAGGCAGCATGTACCTGTAATATCAACGGTGATCCGGTCTGCACGAAGGAAAATGAGCGTAGCATTATCGAAAATGCTTACGAGAAGGGCTATGTGAACTGCGAGCCGCCAAAGGTACGAAGCGGAAAGCGTGTTGCAATCGTTGGTTCCGGTCCATCCGGACTTGCAGCCGCCGATCAGTTGAACCGCAGAGGGCATCAGGTAACGGTATTCGAGCGTAGTGACCGTCTCGGAGGACTTCTGATGTATGGTATTCCGAACATGAAGCTGGAAAAGCAGATCATCGACCGCAAGATCGACTGTCTGAAGAAGACAGGCATTGAGTTCGTGACCGGAACAGAAATTGCAAATGGAAAGAACAACCAGAACCCGGCAGTTGCCAAGGGCGATGAGATGGCCGCATATCTGACCGATGCCAAGGTAAAGAACATAAAGGCAGAGAAGCTGCTCGAAGAATACGATGCAGTTGTCCTTGCATGTGGTGCCTCGAATCCGCGTGATATCAAGGTAACCGGACGTGACGCGAAGGGCATCTATTTCGCGGTTGATTTCTTAAAGACAACAACGAGAAGTCTGCTCAATTCGAATTTCGCAGATGGTAAATATGTCAGCGCCAAGGGCAAGAAGGTGCTTGTCATCGGAGGCGGTGATACAGGAAATGATTGTGTCGGAACATCCATCCGTCAGGGTGCGGTTGCTGTGACACAGCTTGAAATGATGCCGAAGCTTCCGGAGACACGTGCGGCAAATAACCCATGGCCAGAGTGGCCGAGAGTCCTGAAGACCGACTATGGCCAGCAGGAGGCAATTGCAAAGTTTGGACACGATCCACGAATTTACGAGACAACAGTAAAAGAGATCGTGAAGAACAAGGACGGTCAGGTCTGTGCAGCAAAATGTGTGAAGCTTGCATGGGAGAAGGATCCAGAGACTGGACGTATGAACATGAAGGAAATCCCGGACAGCGAGTACACAATCGAGTGTGATCTGATCCTGATTGCAGCCGGATTCCTCGGTACACAGAAATATGTCGCAGATGCGTTCGGCGTGAAATTAAATGCACGTACGAATGTGGAGACTGCTCCGGGCGAGCACAAGACAAATGTAGACAAGGTGTACACCTGTGGCGATATGCACCGTGGACAGTCATTGGTTGTATGGGCGATCCGTGAAGGACGTGACGCAGCGAAGGAAGTCGATACATTCCTGAACGGCTACTCCAATGACTTCTAGAGGCATGTTTGCCAACCGATGAAAAATTAATAAGAATTGCACACAGTAATATAAAGCCATCTACAGACGCGCTTTCGCTCACTTCCGCACATAACAGACACTAAGCTCTGGAGAAACAATTTTTCAAATTGTCC
>ERZ808246.1887-NODE-1887-length-14048-cov-4.836918_pt1 | contig 14048 bp, 10 predicted proteins | sample MGYA00521083_ERZ808246 | MGnify/ENA primary metagenome ERZ808246 (study PRJEB31516, sample SAMN03275577) | gut metagenome | biome: mammalia-associated habitat; material: feces | host: Papio cynocephalus | place: Kenya | collected 2012-07-07 ...
ACAATTCGCTCGTCACCATCACGGTCACTGAGCTTGCCGAAGTGCCGCCTTAACCGGCCACTAAACTTGCCGTGGTCACTGAGCCTATTGCGGTCACTGAGCCTGCCGAAGTGCCGCCTAACCAACTAAAAGACGACATAAGAACATAGCAAACATGAAAGAAAAAACAGTCTGGTTCTGTTCAAATTGCGGCAACGAGTATCCAAAGTGGATGGGGCGTTGCCCGGCTTGTGGTGAATGGAACACAATGGTCGAACAAAAAGTTGTAACAGGCTCTCAGCGCAAGTCTGCTGTGAGTGAATCTGTCCCCGGTGCCAGCCGCAAACCGCAAAGGCTTACGGAGATTGATTCCAGCTCAGAAGCACGCCTTTCCCTCGGCAGCGAGGAAGTGGACAGAATCTTAGGAGGAGGCATTGTTGAAGGTTCTTTGGTCTTGATAGGAGGCGAGCCAGGAATAGGCAAGTCAACCCTTTCACTCCAGATTCCGTTGGGTTGCCCATCTCTCAAGACACTCTATGTTACCGGAGAGGAAAGTCTTCGCCAGGTGAAAATGCGCGCAGACCGTCTGGGTGGAGACGCCTCCAATTGTCAGATTTACAGTGAGACTCTGATTGAGAATGTTGTCTCGCAGGCGCGTGAGATCGAGCCGGATCTTATGGTCGTGGATTCTGTTCAGACAATGTTTACGCAGACTGCTGATTCGACCCCAGGCTCTGTCACCCAGATCAAGGAAGTCGCAGCCATCCTCCTGAGATTCGCCAAGGAAACTGGCATCCCTGTCATCCTGATTGGCCACATTACCAAAGAGGGCTACATCGCAGGTCCTAAGATTTTGGAACACATTGTGGATGTTGTCCTTCAGTTCGAGGGCGACAACAGAGGCTCGTACAGGATTCTTAGAAGCATTAAAAACCGGTTCGGTTCGACATCGGAACTGGCCGTCTTTGAAATGACCGGCAAGGGCCTAAGAGAAGTCTCCAATCCATCAGAGTTGCTGATTCCGATGCACGAAGCGGGCCTAAGCGGCACGGCCATAAGCGCGATGTTGGACGGCACAAGGCCGTTCTTGTTTGAAGTTCAGGCCCTTGTCAGCTCGGCAGCCTACGGAACCGCGCAACGATCCGCAACGGGATTCGATGTCCGGAGATTGAATATGCTGCTGGCCGTTCTGGAGCGCAGGGCTGGATTCAAACTCGCTCAAAAAGATGTCTTTCTGAATATGGCAGGAGGCCTCAAGGTGAGTGATCCGGCATGTGATCTGGCGGTGATTTCAGCTGTTCTGTCATCCAATTTTGATTTCGCCATCCCAGCTGACTACTGTTTTTCGGGAGAAGTCGGTTTGAGTGGTGAGATTCGTCCTGTTTCTCAAATCGACCGTCGTGCAAGCGAGGCTGCCCGTTTAGGCTTCAAGAAGATATTCATCTCTTCTTTTGCTTCTTTGGATTTCACTCCGAAAGGTATTGAAGTCGTCAAAGTGGCCGATGTGCCTGCCCTTGTCCGCGCTTTGTTTAAAAATTGAAAAATAATTTGTATATTCGCCAAGTTTTAAGACTAAACAAATCAAGATATGAATCTTAGAGACATCAAGAAGGACATTGAATATGTCATCGGAGCATTCATCGATGATTGCTCCCTCTTCAGCGCACTTAACCAGAAAGCTGACGATGAAGCTTTGGGCGGACTCTTTGACGAGGCTGTTAAGCTTTACAACGACCTCAGGGACAAGGTGAACGCCAAGGCGGAAGGCAAGAAAGCTGCTTACTACGCAGGCATCCGTAAGGAACTCCTAGAAAAGACAGACGCTCTTTATCAAAAGCTTAGTGAGCTCATCAAGTCAACCGCGAAGTAAGCCAACTCTTTTACGGAAAAATAATTTGGGGAAGACCACTTGGTCTTCCCCTTTTATTAACCCCCTTGCATTGCTACGCACTATGTGCGTTTTTCATTTCGTTTTGTAACTTTTGAGGCGCAGATCGTTGAGAGGATTATTTCCCGGCCAGATGCTTCTCCCAAGCCCAGGCCGAAGCCAAGGTGTCTTCGATGGAGCGCTCGGCTTTCCAACCTAGCTCGTTATTAGCAAGAGTCGGATCAGCCCAGATGGCAGTGACATCTCCAGCGCGACGTGGAGCAAACTTGTAGTTCAGCTTTATCCCGTTGGCTTTCTCGAAGGCAGTAATCAACTCCATGACGGAGAGAGGCTTACCCGTGCCGATGTTGAAGATTTCATATTCCTTTTTCATCTTTCCTTCAAGCATCCTGCGAACCGCAAACACATGCGCCTTGGCCAAATCCACAATGTCGATGAAATCCCTCTGGCATGTCCCGTCAGGGGTAGGGTAGTCGTTGCCGAAGACGGAGAGGCACTCGCGCTTGCCGATAGCGGTCTGAGTGATGTACGGCACGAGGTTGTTAGGCACACCGCGCGGGAGCTCTCCGATGAGTGCGGAAGGATGTGCCCCGATCGGGTTGAAGTACCTAAGTGCGATGCCTTTGACATTTGAATATGCCTTCACGGAATCTCGTAGGATGTCCTCGCACATCTGTTTGGTGTTGCCGTAAGGAGAGGTGGCCGGCTGACGAGGAGACTCCTCCGTTACCGGTAGCTTTTCCGGCTCCCCATAGACAGTGGCTGAGGATGAGAAAAGAATGTTCTCACATCCATGCTTCCTTGCTGTCTCGATGACGTTAATGAACGATTCAAGATTGTTCCGATAGTACTTTAGAGGCTCGCTGACAGATTCTCCGACAGCCTTGAATCCCGCAAAATGGATGACTGCGTCAATCTTGTTGGCAGTGAACAGCAGCTCTGTTGCCACAGGGTCGCAGAAGTCCATCTTCACGAAAGGAATGTCCTCTCTGCCAGTGATTTTCTTTACACCTTCGAAGCACGTCTCATCGCAGTTGGACATGTTGTCCGCCACGATCACATCGTAGCCTGCTTCGATGAGCTCCACCGTAACATGGCTTCCGATAAATCCGGCACCGCCGGACACAAGAACACATTTTTTCATATTCAATAACAGTTTGATTAAAACAATCCTCCCAATGATGGGATCAGTTGGCAAATTTAATTATAAAAACATTATTTTTGTACTTATGAGATTCAGAATATTCATACATGCTTTTGCTAGTGCACTTGCATTGTCCACTGCTCTTCCTGCTGCGGCCCTTCAGTTGCTGAACTCTGCCGAACCGCAGGCTCAGGGACCTGCTCTTCCTGCTGCGGCCCTTCGGCAGGCTCAGGGGCCTGTTCTTCCGGTCACTGAGCGTACTTCATCGGTCACTGAGCTTGTCGAAGTGACCTCTTCACCGCAGACACATTCCGCAAAGTTGTCGCGTTTCAAGTCCAAGGCCCAACGCTACGTAGAATCCATTTCACGAAGCGAAGCCTTAAAATCCTCCGTTTTCGGAGTCCTAGCCATAACCGAAGGCGGAGACACTTTGGCCATCTGGAATAGCGACCAAAGAATGGTTCCTGCTTCCACGATGAAACTAATCACCACTGGGATGGCTATTCATCGCCTCGGCCCTGATTTTAAGTACGTTACCAGCTTGGGCTATAGCGGCTCAATCAAAGAAGGGATTCTTGAGGGAGACCTCTACATCATTGGAGGTGGAGATCCGACCATAGCCTCGAAGGATTCGATAGCCATCCCCCGGACCGAATTGTTCCGTCAGTGGAAAGCCTTCCTTGACAAAGCAGGAATCCAAATGATTAAGGGCCGAGTGATAGGCGACGGTCGCTATTTTGACGGCCCGATGGAGCACGACACATGGAGCTACCAGGACATCGGAACTGCTTATGGAGCAGGACTCAACGGCTTGAGTTTCTACGAGAACGCCCAAGATTTTCGCGTGAGCGCGGGCCCGTCCGTAGGCTCACCTGTCAATGTCTCCGTGGTATTTCCCGTCACACCATGGATGAAGTATGAATATCCTTGCAAAACAGCCCCCGCAGGCACTGGAGACCAACTTTACTTATTCAACACCGACTTTACCCCTCGTGCTGAAGTCCGAGGCTCTTTCGCCATTGACCGGAAGCCAAGAACGGAGGAATTTAGCAACAGATTCGGGGCTTACACCTGTGCCCACTATTTCTGTGACTATCTGAGATCCAAGGGCATGACTGTTACCGAAGGACCTGCCGATGTGCGTCAAGGACGCATTCGAACTGATCTGTTTTCAACTGAATATGGCCCTTTTGCCTCAAGAGTGGATGACCTGAGCATTCTAGGCCGGACATATTCCCCTACATTAAAGAGTATCGCGCTAGAGACTAATCTAAAGAGCGACAACTTCTATGCTGAGACCCTTTTCCGCACATTGGGACGCAGATTGCATCATTCTGCCTCCTACGATTCCTCCTATGTCGCTGTGGGCGAGGTAATGAAGAGCCTTGGAGTCAGTGCTGGGGATGTTCGCATTGTGGATGGAAGTGGCCTAGCCCGTCATAACTATGTTTCTCCTTCGTTTTTTGTCCGCTTCTTGTCCGCGATGATGGACAGCCCTTCTTTCGGAGACTATGTCCAGACCATCGGCCAACCCGGAGGCCGTCATTATGAGTCACGTCTCCGTGACGCTTCTTCTTCCGTGAAGGCCCGTGTGCATCTCAAGAGTGGATCCATGAATGGAGTCCGTTGCTTCAGCGGCTACATAGAGCCATCCTCTGGCTCCAAGTCCGAAACCATCATTTTCTCCGTGATGACCAACAATTCCTTGGCTCCGGCTTCCCGAATCGACCCGATTATCGACCGGATTATCACGCTATTAGCTGCTGAAAACTAATCCTGCGGAAAGTAGAACGGACTGCGAGCGATGGAGACGATCCCAGACCCCACCTCGTCAATGTGCCCGACAACTCTGCGTGCCCTAATCGGCTTGCGGTTGTAAAAATCCGGAGCGGAGGAATCCAACGAATTGATGTGAACAACCTGCGCGGAGTGGATGAACTTACCCTTACCGATGTAAATACCCACATGTGTGGCTCTCTCCTTTGTGCTGTCCGTTGCAGCCTTGCCCCAGAACAGAAGATCACCCGGAAGGAGTTCACTCCAATCGACATCACCGTTGCTCTTGAATATCCCCACGTCCTCTCCAACCTTGGCCTGCTGTGAAGCGTTGCGCGGAAGGAGAACCCCGTTTGCAAAATAGACGCTGCGGGAGAAACCGCTGCAATCCACATTCTTTATCGAAGTTCCGCCCCACATGTACGGAACGCCCAGAAACCGGTAGCCCGTTGTCAAAATATCCTTGCGGAAATCATTCTCTGACAAAGACTTGTTTTTCTTTTCCTTTGCCCATTTCGAGAACTCCGCCACATCCTGAGCCAGAACATAACCGGTCTTGCCGGACGGCAGCACGACCCCAACAAACCGCTTCTTTGCAACAGCCTGTCCTTTGGCACCAAGCATGACTCTCACGATGTCTCCAAGCACAAAATCACTCACAATCCTTGAATCGGTCGAAGGCTCTTCGTAGATGTTGGTGACAGAGGCCGTGCAGATGTACTTAGGTGCAGCAAGATAGCTCCCAAGCTCCTTTTCACCCATGGGCACTAATCCGCTTTCGTTGACCCATGCCGTGTAAGGCTCTGGGCTCTTGATCTTTACCCAATAGCCAGTCTTGTCCAAAACCTCGACAACTGTTCCCATAAGGGCTTGATCTCCGAGCTCAGCTGCATAATCCGGAGCCTCACGCATAAAGTTCGCAGAAAACTCCACCACAGCCCACTTTCCCTTTGCCTCTTGTGCTGATGCTAAACAATTGAACGACAATGCAACCGCGACTGCGGAAGACAGAAATTTTAGGAATATGCTCATGTCTCTCTATGTTTTTTGCGTAAAAATATCCACAATTCATTAGTTTTGCAAGTATTATGTTTGACTTTTCCGAAGGTAAGAGGTATAATTCCTTTGTTGGCTACTATCGTCGCAAGTATGGCGAGCGGCTTCAAAAACTGGTTTTGGATGCTGGCTTCTCGTGTCCAAACCGTGACGGAACCGTGGGCAGAGGCGGGTGCACCTATTGTGACAATGCTGCATTCCATCCGGGTTACAGCACGGCTGGCAAACCGCTACTGGTCCAAATTGATGAAGGGATTGAATTTCAAAAGGTTCGATACCCTAGGGCAAGACACTATCTTGCCTATTTTCAGGCATATTCAAACACCTATGCTCCGCTAGAGCGTCTTCGGGAACTCTATGAGGAGGTCCTTTGCCATCCTGAGGTGGTTGGCATAGTGATCGGAACGCGTCCTGATTGCGTTGATGAGGAGAAACTGGACTATCTCGCAGACCTCTCCTCTGGCCGGATTCTTCCAGATTGGCACCGGACACTGGGCCTGTCGAAGGATCAAGCCTTTGCAGGACAGTCGCAGAACGCCCCCATAGTAGTTGTCGAGTACGGCATCGAGTCCTGCTACGACAAGACTCTAAAGAGAATCAACCGAGGCCACGACTTCGAATGCGCTCGGGAAGCTGTCAACATGACAGCCGAAAGAGGGCTCGACACAGGTGCCCACTTTATCCTCGGCCTTCCCGGTGAGACAAGGGAAATGCTTCTGGACCAGTGTGGGCTAATCTCCTCACTTCCATTGCGCTCCGTCAAATTCCATCAGCTTCAGATTGTCAAAGGCACAGCGATGGAAAAGGAATATTCCACCGACCCCTCAGCCTTCTACTGCCCCGGACTCGATGAGTATCTGGACTTTATCATCGACATGTTGGAACGCCTTCGCCCCGATCTTTACATTGAAAGGGTCGCTGGAGAGGTCCCACCGCGCTTCGTGAACGACACCCCTTGGGGACTAGTGCGCAATTTTGAGATCCTCCGCCTCTTAGACAATCGTCTAGTGGAACGTAGCACCTGGCAGGGACGATTATATTCCCCGTCAACACCACTGATTATTGCGTGAAAATTCTTATATTTGTCAAATTTATTTGATTACACTAATAATGGCGAAGTTTGTAAACCGAGAGATTTCCGAAGGCCTTACCTTCGATGACGTTTTGCTGGTTCCGGCACATTCCGATGTACTTCCTCGTGACGTTGATGTCACAACAAATTTCACGACCGACATTAAACTCCACACCCCGATTGTGTCTGCTGCAATGGACACAGTGACAGAAGCTGATCTTGCTATTGCGATGGCAAGGGCTGGAGGTATCGGTGTGATCCACAAGAACATGACCATTGAGAAACAGTGCGAACAGGTGCGCCATGTCAAAAGAGCCGAGAATGGGATGATCTATGATCCTGTGACGATCAGTCCCGATGCGACTGTGGGTAATGCTCTTGCTATGATGAAGAAGCATCACATCGGTGGCATACCAGTGGTTGATGCCAATGGTTTTCTTATCGGAATCGTCACAAACCGTGACCTTCGTTTCCAGGAGAACATGCAACAGCCTGTGGCTCAGGTGATGACGAAGGAGAATCTTGTGACAGCACCTAAGGGCATAACCTTGTCGGACGCTACAAAAATCCTTCAGCATAGCAAGGTTGAGAAACTTCCCGTTGTTGACAATGATGGCAAACTTGTGGGGCTTATCACCTACAAGGATCTCATGAAGATAAAAGACAATCCGATTGCTTCCAAAGACAGCAAGGGACGTTTGCTTGTCGCTGCTGCTGCCGGAATTAAGGCCGACACTTTGGATCGGATAGGCATGCTGATAGATGCCGGAGCGGATGCAGTGGTTCTTGACACAGCTCATGGACACTCCGAAGGCGTTCTCCAGATGATTAAGAAGGCTTGCGATGCTTACAAGGATTTCCAGATTGTGGCCGGTAATGTCGCCACAGCAGCAGGAGCAAAGGCTTTGGCCGATGCTGGGGTGAAAGCTGTGAAAGTGGGTATTGGCCCTGGCTCGATTTGCACAACGAGAATCATCGCTGGAATCGGTGTCCCTCAGCTTACAGCCGTGATGGAAGCCTCTTATGCTCTTCAAGGAACAGGAGTTCCAGTGATCGCAGATGGAGGTATAAGATATTCGGGAGACATCGTCAAGGCACTTGCCGCTGGAGCATCGACGATCATGGCCGGTTCTCTGCTCGCGGGAACAGAAGAGTCTCCGGGCGAGACCATCATCATGAATGGCCGTCGTTTCAAGTCTTACCGTGGTATGGGCTCCCTCGAAGCCATGGAGCAAGGTTCCAAGGACAGATACTTCCAGGACATGGAAGCTGACATCAAGAAATTGGTTCCGGAAGGAATTGTCGCTCAGGTCCCTTACAAAGGTACCGTCTCAGAAGTGGTTTACCAATTGGTAGGTGGACTAAGGGCCGGAATGGGCTACTGTGGAGCACGTAACATCGAGGCTCTTCGTGACGCTCAGTTTGTCCGCATCACCAATGCTGGATTCCTTGAGAGCCATCCTCACGATGTCACCATCACAAAGGAAGCACCGAACTATTCTCGTTAGTTAGTTATGCTCAATCGGTTTGCAATGTTCCTTTTGACAGCGGCTCTAGCCGTTGCCCCTTCTTGTAAGGCCATCTCTTCTCTGATTCATGACGGAGAGGTTGTCGCTAAATTCGGGGATCACAAGCTATACCGCTCTGAATTGGAAGAAGTAATCCCGAATGGAACTTCTCCAGAAGACAGTGTGAATCTGGCCAACGCCTACATTAACTCTTGGGCCAAGGATAAAGCTTTCGTGGACATCGCCCAACAGCAGCTCACTAAGGAGGAAAAGGATGTGTCAAAGGAACTTGAAGCCTATCGTCAGTCTCTCTTGCGCTACCGCTATGAACAGCGGTACATCAATGAAAGGCTCGACACAACCGTCTCGTCCAAGCAGATCGAAGACTACTACGGCTCCCATAGCGAGTCCTTCAAACTAGAAAGGCCTATCATGAAAGCCCGTTTCTTGAACATCTCCAAGGATTCACCTAACCTTGCAAAAATCAAGAAATTAATGTCTTCGGATGATGTCGCGGACGTGATTGCCGCTGACAGTGTAGCGTTTAACTCAGCATTTCGCTACCGGGATTTCTCCAGCGCGTGGATCGATGCAGTGAAGCTTGCTGCGGAATTCGGGGTCGATTATGTTCAGATGCTGTCTGCCCGTGAAGGCCAATTCATTCAGATGCCTGACGGAGAGGACAAAATCTCTGTTGCTTACATAGTCGATAGCCGGAAGGCTGGCGAGATCGCTCCTGTCGAGTACTGTTCGGACAGGATAAAAGACATCATCATCAGCGGAAGAAAACACGAACTCCTTGCAGGTTTGGAACGAGACTTGATGGAAGACGCCAGACTTAAGGAGAATTTTGTAATATATTCGAAATGATAAAGAAATTAGCAATCACCATCTTAGCCCTCGCAGCGACCTGTGCGACGGCCTCAGCGCAAAAATACAAATACGTTGACAAGACCATCGCGGTCGTTGGCAATGAGGCGGTCATGATTTCTGACATAGAAGGAGCCGTCAAGGACCGTAACGCTCAGGGCATGTCTTCGGATAGGAATGTCCGTTGTGAGGTTCTGGAGTCTATTCTAGAGTCAAAGTTGTTCCTTATGCAGGCAAGAATCGATTCCCTCACCGTCAATCAAGACATGGTTGAGGGTAGCCTTTCCCAACAGGCGGACAGGATGCTGACCTACCTAGGAGGTGAAGACAAGGTTGAGGAATATTTTGGGAAGCCTCTCTACCGCCTTCGTCAGGAGTGGCGCAAGCAGTACGAGGAGATGAGCCTTACCCAACAGGCGCAGCAGGAAATCATGAAAGAGATTCCTGAAATGACACCTTATGATGTCAAGGAATATCTTGACACGGTCGATGTCAAGAATCTCCCGATAGTCCCGATCAAGTACAGGCTTAGTCAGATCTGTCTTTACCCTGACCGTGAGGCCGCCAACTTGGCTGTACGCGAGAAGTTGCTGGACCTCCGCGAAAGGATCATCAATGGAGAAAAGTTCTCTACCCTCGCTCGAATATATTCAGAGGACCCAGGTAGTGCCCGTAAAGGTGGTGAGCTTGGAATGGCTTCAAAATCAATCTTCTGGCCAGTTTTCTCAGATGCAGCCATGGCTTTGAAGCCGGGTGTGATTTCTCAGATTGTCGAAACTCCTGACGGATTCCACATCATAGAGGTCATAGAGAAGAAAGGCGACATGTTCAATGCACGCCACATTCTGATGAAACCTAAGTACACCGATGAGGACAGAGAAAAGGCTTTCAAGACACTGGACAGTCTCCGTACCGAGATCAACAACAATGCTGTGTCTTTCCAGATGGCTGCTAGTTTCTATTCTCAGGATCCTGCCACCAAGACTAACGGTGGCCAGATGTCCGATCCAAACACAGGCTCTGCCTATTTCGAGATTGACCAGCTCAAGCCAGAAGACTACATGGCAATCAAGGACTTGAAAGAAGGAGAGATTTCCGAGCCTGTAGAATCCACAGACAACGAAGGTCGTCAGGACCAGATCAAGGACTATATCGTGGGAAAGACCCTTTACAAAATTATCCGTGTCGATAAGATAATCCCTGCGCACACTGCCTCGTTCGAGGAGGATTTTAGCCAACTTCAGGATCAAGTGCGTTTAGACAAGCAGATGAAGGCGATTGATGATTTTCTCTCCAAGAAGATCAAAGAGACGCACATAGTCATCGACCCGATGTTTAAAGATTGTGAGTTCCACCGCCAGATTTGGACTACAAAGTTCTCTGAAAACTAATGCTTGCAAGACGTCTGGCATATTCATTACTCTTTTTGCTGATTTCTCTCGGTCTTTCCGCTCAGGAAGCCACTGAGCAGAAAGACAGTTTGGTTCGTCTGCTTGGATGCGATGAGTTGCAGCAGGTTGAAGAGTATGGCCTTCGTTATAGAAAAGCTCTTGGCCATGCCCGTTTTGAACACAATTCCACCCTTTTGATTTGTGACACCGCGCTGTGGAATGTCAACATGAATGTGATCAATGCGTTCGGCAACGTGCAGATCATCCAGAACAACACGGTTCTCAGCAGCGAGAGTTTGGACTACCTGATTGACATGAACCTAGCTCGGTTTAGAGGAGATTTGGTCCAGCTCAAAGACAAAGATGGTAACACGTTGAGGACAAGGGACTTGGACTATAACACCAAGGACAGTATCGCGGTATTCCGTGGGGGAGGAGCCTTGCGCGACAAAGACGGTCAGATCATCGAAAGTCAGGACGGTCACTATTATTCCAAACTCAGCACATTCTGTTTTTCGAACAATGTCAACATGTACACTGATTCCATTTTCGTCAAGACAGACGATTTGGACTACAACACCGCCACTAACATCGCGACATTTGGAACAGGAACCAATGCATGGAAGGACAACAACATGCTCTCTTCCATGGCTGGAGTCTATGACCGCACTCAGGAGAAATTTACATTCACAAAGAACGTTCACCTTCTGACGGAAAATCAAGAAGCGTGGGCGGACACCCTAGTCTATTACCGTGTTCCGAACAATGTTGAGATGTTCGGTAATGTGGAGCTTTTGGACACCACCCGTAATGTGGCCGCTGTGGCTGGCTACATGCAGTACATCGACTCGTTGTCCTTCATAAAGATGAGCCGTGATCCAGCAGTGATTGCTATAAGCGAGCAAGGCGAAAAACGTGACACAGCCTACATCGGAGCTGACACACTCATCCTTCGAAGCATTCCAAAATGTGACGTGCCTTCTTTTGAGATAGAATCATCCGAGGCCAGGCTGAAGGAAATCAATGTTGATCCTATCACCGAGTACCGTCGTAAGGCTGCCGAGGCCGCCAAGGCCGCAGCTGAGGAAGCCCGAAAGAAGCTAGGGGAGGAAGATCCGAACGTAGCTGGCAAAGCCAAGAAAGGCCGCCAAGGTCTTCCAGCCCCATGGGATGATGTCCTTGACTATGAACCGCCTCTTTGGTCGTTTTCTGCCATAGACACCACCCAGTCGAAGATCCATTCGGCAGTTCCCGACACGACCAAAGCGCACAATCCGGTCACTGAGCCTGTCGAAGTGACCGTCCCACAAGACTCATTGGCCGCTCCGACCGACTCATTGGCGATGCCGTCCGACTCTCTGGCCGCTGCTGATTCCCTTGCGATGGTTCCGAAAGATTCCACCAAGATCAGTTTTATCTATGGCATCCGCAATGTCAAAGTATTTAGAAATGACATGCAGGTCACGTGCGATTCTTTGGCTTACAATGATTTAGATTCTTTGATTAGACTTTACAAGACCCCGATAGTCTGGAATCAGGTTAAGCACCAGTACACCGCAGACAGCATCACTGTCATCGTGAAGAATCAGTCCATCGAGAAAGCTAGTCTGATGTCCAATGCCTTTATCATAGTTCAGGAGGATTCCCTGAGCTATGACCAGATTCGAGGTACTGAGATGATGGCCTACTTTGACAGCACTGGAACCTTGAGGCGCTTCGATTCAATGGGAGGGGCTTCCGGGGTGTTCTTCATTGAGGAAAACGGGTCGCTCGCGACCGTCAATAAATTCGAGGCAAAGATGCTTACAGCCGCGCTAAAAGACGGGAATATCCAAGATCTAAACTACTTCGATGCCGTCAAGAGCGATGCCTATCCCGTTGTTCAGATGAAAAAAGACGAAAGGATTCTCAAAGGCTTTGACTGGCAGCCTGACAAGCGCCCCAAGTCTCCTGATGACATCACTTCTTATAAGCCAAGGAACTCTGAACGAAAGACTTATGAGGGCGTACCAAGAGCTGAGTTTGTCCAGACCGACATCTATTTCCCTGGCTACATTAATAGTGTGCACAAGATGCTCGCACGACAGGATTCCTTGAAACGTGTCCGCAGGGCGGAACAAAAGCGTCTTGAAGCCGAGCGCAAGGCTCAGGAAGCGAGAATTGCTGACAGCCTTAGGCTTGCTTCTGTTGCTGACAGTTTGGCCTTAAAAGACAGCCTTGCCCTTGCTGATAGTCTCATTGTTAGGGATAGCCTTGCCCAAAGGGACAGTCTCGCCACAAGCGACAGTTTGAAGGCAACGTCCGATTCCTTAGCTGTGTCTGCTGCGGATTCGCTGTCCAAGAATCCGGTTGATCTCAAAAAGGCAGAGCGCGACAAAAAGCGTCGAGAGCGTGCTGAAGCCAAAGAGGCTCGATGGGCGGAACTCGATGCTCGCGATGCAGCCAAAGCTAAGGCAAAGGAAGAGAAGGCTTTAGCGAAAAAACGTAAGAAGACGCTGAAGACGTTGAGGGCGATGGAAAAACGCCGACAAAAAGAAGAGAGGATTATTGAGCAGTATAAGGCTCGCTTCGAGAAACAGAAAGCTCGAAAAGCCCTACGAAAATAAAGCCATCAGGCGAAAGGGCACTTCGATTAACTCGTCACTTCGACAAGCTCAGTGACCAACGTCCACCGGTCGCTAAGCTTGTCGAAGCACCTAGCCGCTACCAGTCGCTAAGCTTGTCGAAGCGCCTAACCGCTATCGGTCGCTGAGCCTGTCGAAGCGCCTAACAAATAATAAAGGACTGACCTTGGCGGCCAGCCCTTTTCCCTTTATTGTAAGAGTCTCTTTTAGAGAAGTTTCTTCTTAAGAGCGTCAATCATGTCAACAGTCATCGTCTCCAAATCGTAAGACGGTGTCCATCCCCACTCCTCGCGAGCGCAGGAATCATCCATTTTATCCGGCCAAGAGTCAGCAATTGCCTGACGGACAGGATCAACCTCATAGCGCATCTTGAATCCAGGAATATGCTCCTCAATCTTCTTGCGAAGAATCTCTGGATCGAAACTCATTGAGGCGATGTTGAACGAATTGCGATGCTTCAATTTAGAAGGATCTGCATTCATGATGTCCACAGCAGCCTTCAACGCGTCCGGCATGTACATCATGTCCATGAATGTTCCGGCAGCGATAGGGCACACAAATTCTTCTCCTTTCACGGCAGCGTAGTAGATCTCAACCGCATAGTCCGTCGTGCCACCACCTGGAAGGGTGACGTTGGAAATCAACCCCGGAAATCTTACGGAACGAGTGTCAACACCGTACTTTGTGTGATAGTAGTCACTGAGCAATTCAGTGGCCACCTTGGTCACACCGTACATCGA
>ERZ808246.1888-NODE-1888-length-14042-cov-3.526417_pt1 | contig 14042 bp, 11 predicted proteins | sample MGYA00521083_ERZ808246 | MGnify/ENA primary metagenome ERZ808246 (study PRJEB31516, sample SAMN03275577) | gut metagenome | biome: mammalia-associated habitat; material: feces | host: Papio cynocephalus | place: Kenya | collected 2012-07-07 ...
TCTTTTTATCTTTTATTATTTTTGGTATTGGAATATTAATTGTTTTTATTTTTATCTTGTTTAATTGTTTTATAAATTTATTTATTAATTCATCTTGATATTCTTTTTTATAAATATTATTTGTTCTTACTACATTTGATAATGGTAATTTAATATATTTTTTATTATTAATCATTACTAATCTTATTTGATCTGTAATAAGAGGATAATATCCTTCTTTAGATAAATAATGTGGAATATGTTTCTTTCTTTTTATAAATGTTTCCATTGCATAATAACAACTTCTTATTGTACAAATACTTTGATATGTATTAAGTATATGTACATTTTCATTATTCCATAATTTTTTATTGTAATTAAAATATGTTTCTATTTTTCCATTATTAAAGAAATCTTTTCTTAATGTATATAAAGCACTATTATAGATGTTTTTTGATATATGCATCAAAAATTGTAATAATATCTTTTCTTCTTTATTTACTTTTAAATGATATTTAATTGTTTTAAAATCCATATCTTATTAATTTATCCTCATCAATATTATATTCTTAATAAAATATATTTTTAATATAAATTACTCATTAAGACATTTTAGAAACATTATTTACTTTATTTGATATTTTTTTATAATTATTATGTTATTATATTGATATAGAAAAGAGATTTATTATATGAATAAGAAAAGAAATGAAGAATTTGAAAACATTATTAAAAATAATATTAATAATTTATTTATTAAAAGTAAGAAGAATAAAAATGAACTTGCTAGATATTTAGATGTTACTCCTACTACTATATCTAAATATTGTGAAGGTATCATTACTCCTAGTATTGAATCATTAATTAAGATTGCTAAATTCTTTGATGTTACTTTATTTGAAGTTATTGGTATTGATAAAGACGATAATATTACTAATGAAGAATATCATATTATTGAAGCTTATAGAAATTTAAGTGATGATTTAAAATTAGCTATTAAAAGAATTCTTCAGATTGATATGTGATTTACAATTTCCTAGTTAATAAAAAAAGCTAGTTTAATCACTAACTAGCTTATCAATAATTATTGTGAAATTACTATTTTTAAATTTCCCCATAAATCTTCAAATGAATAAGTTTTATCGCCTATTTTTATTGCTTCAAGCGCAGAACCTAATGATATTGAACCATTATCAATAGTAGAAGTTTTTAAAGTAATTAAATATCCTTCATTTTGATTATCAGAAGTTTTATTGCAGATGTTCAAATTAGAAATATCAGTTGAAATATTATATGAACCATTATTTAGTTTTTCTATATTATAATTTTCAGCATTTTGTATTGGCCACTCACCATCTTGAAATCTTTGGAATTGGAATATTAATTCATTCATGTTTTCAATATTTATATTTGCATTAATTGTTAATATAGGCTTATCATCCATGTTTTCAAGTTTATAAGAATTATATTCAATAGTATCATTATTAACTACATGTATTTTTAAATTCCCCCATATTTCATCAAATGTATATTTTCCTGAAGTAATATTATTTTCATGTGGTAATGAAAATGAAATATTATTACCAGTTATTGTTTCATTATTTAATTCAATAATGTAACCTCCATATTCATTTTTATCTGTTTTAGAAAAATATTCAAAATTAGTAATATCTAAATAAATATCATATGAACCATCATTTAATTGTGAATAAGAACAAGTTTGATTTTTTGATGTCCAACTAGGAAATTCAGTGATTTTAAAAGTTAATTTAGAAAAATCATCAATAAATAAATAAGAATTAACGATAAAATAATTTTTATTATCTATTGTTTCTAATCTATAAGAATTATTAATAATTTTTTCTTCTTCATATTTTGTAACAGTAAGTTTTAAATTACCATATAATTCACCAAATTCATAAATTGACTTATTATTTGTTGAAGCAAGTTTTTCTTTATACATATTATCATTAGTAAATCTTACTTCATTATCATTAATGGTATTTTTTAAAGAAATAATATAATCACCATTTTTTAAAATAGATGCATTATTATCTTTTTGATCTAAATTAAAATATAATGTTGTAGTTAAATCATTATTTAAAATATATTTGTCAATATCAAGTTTATATGTTTGATGAGGCCAACCTTCTTGTATTTCTAATAATAAGTAAAGTGAATTTGGATTTATTCCTTTTAACGAAGTATTAGCCACTAAATAAGAATTATTATTAATTAATTCACTTTTATAATTGTTAATAGAAATTTCTGGAGAAAAATAATCACCATTTTTTAATGAATTAAAAGAATAATATTTAATATCTTTTGCTAAATCATAAGTATTATCTTCTAATTTGCAATATGGTTGAGCAGTAATATAATTGTTTAAGTTATCTACGGGTATATTTTTAACTTCTATTGTCATAAAAAGATTATATTCAGTATTTTCTTCATTAAAATAATCTTTTATTAACTTAAAGGTTGCACCTTCATGATTATCATAATAATTTGATAATTCTGAACCATAAATTGTTTTATTCCCATTTTCATCAGTGGTAGAGATTGAATAATATAGAGAATCAACATTATACATTTTATCAATTATTGTAGAAGTATCATTAATTGTTTTTTCATATTGGACATGAAAACCAAAAGTTCCTGGTAAAGATATATTATTGTCATTAATATCTACTTTAATTGCTGAAACAAAACGAATACTATTTTTTTCGTTATTTATTTGGGCTTTGACAGTTGATACATATTTTCCTTCACCATTATCAAAATTTATTTTATCAGTTTGTTCAGCAAGATTATTTTTTATTTTAACAGCAATATCATCATTTTTATTTTCTTTAAAATTGTTAATATTAATTAAACTGCATAATAATAAAGAACTTGTAACAAATAATATTATTTTTTTCATTTTTATCACCTACCAATCAAATCCATTATTAACATCTAATGAGGCATCTTCACTATAATTGATTCCTGATGTTAAAATAATGTCTGTTAATAAAACATCAAATAATTCTAAGATTGGTTTATCATAATTTTTTTTCATAAATCTCCTTGTGAAATAGCTTAAAATAAGCAATATATAATTTTAAGGTATACAAAAAAAATTATTATTAAAATAAATATAATGTAAGCGGTTTAAAAATAAATGTAAGTGGTATTAATTAATATTTTGCAAAATTATATTTAATTCAAAAATATTATTATTAGTGGATATTTTTAAATCTCCGTTATATTTTTTTACAATATTTTCGATACTTTTTAAACCAAACCCATGGTTAAGAGAATCTTTTTTTGTTGTAATTAATTTATTGTTTTCTATTTTAAGATTTTCTTGGTAAGTATTATAAATATAAATTAAAATTAATTTTCCTTTTTGATTGATATTTAAACTAATTGCTCTTTTATCAGGCACGACTTTTTCTGTTGCTTCAATAGCGTTATCTAATAAATTGCCAAATAAAGAATATATTTCTACTTCATTTAAAAATGATAAACAATCACCATTAATAATACATGTAAACTCTATATTTTTTCTTAAACATATTTGTTTTTTTTCAGTTAATACTGCATTTAAGGCATTATTAGAGGTTTTAAATGTTGAATCATATTCATTAACAATTTTATTAAAATCATCAATCATATCTTCGTTAGCTTTTAATGAACTTAAATGAGTCGCAAATTGTTTTAAATCATGACATTTAATATTTATTGCTTCCATGTTTTCTATTGCATTTTTATATTGCTTTTGCTCAAGTGATTGTATTTTTTTTAAGACTAATAAATCTGCTTCAGCTTTTTTTCTTTTTGGCAGTTCAAATAAAAATAATAAAACTACTAAGCAACAAAGTATATTAAAAATATGTAAAACACATTTACTTAATATATCTGAATTCTTTAATGAATAAGTAATTATAGAACTAAAAATGATATTAATTGGAATTAATAAAATTGATAATAAAATAGCAGATGAAGTGTCTAATTTAAAAGATTCTTTATTTTTTAGTTGGAAATTTATATAAATAAACGCAATACAATAAATTAAAGCAAATATTTGAATATAAAATGTATATTGTAAAATCTGTAAAAACCAAATTCTTCCACCAATAGAAAAAATATTACTACCATACATTCCACCATTGTTTGAAACATTTTGTGGTATAAAAACAATTAATGTTTCATAACATTCTTGAGCGATATGTTGAATAGTGTACCCTCCCATAGCAAAAATAAATATTTTCTTAAATGATTCATCAAAAATAAAACAAGCAACAAAAACTGTTACCATAAACATTGTTAAAAATAAAATAGAACAAAAAATTGAATCGAATGAAATAATTGGAATAGCAAAAGAAAATCCAAAACAAATAAGAATACCTAAAGGTAAACGCCAAAACAATCCTTTTCTTGGCTTTAAATATAAAAAGAAAAAACATTCTCCTAATAATAGTTCAAGCATAAAAATAGGACGATAAACAAATAATTCAGTTAATTCGTACATTTTAAATACCTTTTTTATTTTGATAAAATTCGGCTAAAGCTGAAATAAAATCACTTTTCTTTCTTCTTGAAATTGGTAAACTTTCTTTACCTAATAATACAGATGATCCTTCAATAGCTAAGACATAATTCATGTTAACTAAATAATATCGACTTATTCTAAAAAAGTTGCATTTAGTTAATTTTTGTTCTATTTCATATAAATGACCAATTGTTTCGATTATTTTAGTTTGTGTATGTAAAACTAATTTGTTATCAAATACTTCAATATAAATTATATCTTTGCAAGAAACTATCTCTATCTTATCTTTAGTTTTTATATTAATTTTAGTATCAAATGTGTTATTTAATCTTTCAATTGCTCTTTGTAATTTTATAGAAAAATTAAAATAACTAATTGGTTTAACAATATAATCTAAAGCATCAACTTCATATCCATTAACAGCATATTGCGCTAGATTTGTTACAAAAATTAAAATTACAAATTTATCTATTTCTCTTAATTTTTTAGAAATTTCTAGTCCATTCATATATGGCATATCTATATCCATAAAAATGATTTCATAATTAGCGGAATATTTATCAAGAAATTTGATTCCATTTTCAAAATGTTGAATATTGAATTCAATATTGTTTTCTTGTGAAAATTTATTTAAATAATTTTTTAACAAAGAATAATCATTTTCACTATCTTCAATAATTGCAATTTTGAACATGTACTTTCTCCAATCAAAATGATAATACAACATAAAAAAGGTGTTGTCAAATTAGCAAATTATAGAAAAAGATATAAAAATTTAATAAAAAAATTAATATTAATAATGATTTGATACTGATTTTATAAACTTTGCACCACTTACACACTTATTTTAACCGCTTACATTTTACTTATATGATACACAAATTTTTTTATATACAATGTTTTTAGTTATTGTATATTAGTGGAGGCTTATGAAAAAATATATTTATTATTAGGTTTATTAATATTATCATCTTGTTCACCTACCAATGTTAATTCAAATTCTACTTCTTTTGAAGATAATAACGAAGATCCATATGTTACTTCGTTAGAAGTTATTTCAAAAGCTAAAAAGAATAATTACATAGTTGGAGAATCATTTGATACTACTGGTTTGAAACTTATGGCAAAATGGTCTGATAATATTGATGATGAATTATATGACGGAGAATTTACTATTTCTCCTAAAATATTTTCTAAAGGCGATAAGAATGTCACTTTTACATATGAAGAGTGTTCATTAGATTATCCAGTAGAAGTTATTTCTATGGATGATATTAAATTAAACAATTTACGTGTTGATGATTCATTGATTGAAAAAAATGGTCCAACTAGATATGTTAATTTTAAAGATAAATTAACAGTTGAGGCTATTAATTTAGATAATTCTATTGAAGTATTAGATAATTATATTATTAAAGATAATGATGAAATTATAACTGATTCTAATTATTTTGTAGGAGCAGGAGAACATAACATTTCTATTGAATATGGAGATAAATCTTATAAATTTACTATGTTTGGTAATTATTCATTAATAGAAGCAGAAACAAAAAGTAATGAAAATGAATTTTTTTATACTGATTTAATTGGCAATGGAGTAATGAATAGTTCAGGTAAAGAAGATACACCAAGAATATCAAATATTGAAACAGCTTCTAATAATACTTATATAGGTGAAATTGCTTATGGTAGAGGATTAATATTTAATTTTTATTCAAATAAAAATATGAAAGCAAATTTAATGTTAAATGCAAGTAGTGCTTATACATTGGAAGTAGGTGTTAATGAAGATGGCACTTCATCTTGGGCTCCTACTAGAGCTGGAGATATTTATCTTGATGAAACATTTAATTGCGAATTTAATAATAAAGAAACTATTCTTTCTCATGAAAAATTAGAAGGTATGGAATGGACACTTGATAAAAAAGGTAGTTATTCTATTTTTGCTAATTGGAAATTAGTAAATCTTGGAGAATTCAATATAGAAAAAGGTTTCAATAGTGTGAAATTAATTTGCATTGGTGCAAATGATGAAAAAGGTAATGCTAAATTAGCTAATATTGATTATCTTAAAGTTGATTTTATAGATAATAATCATATTCATAAATTAAATAAAATAGAAGGAAAAGAATCTACATGCACTACTAGTGGAATGAATACTTATTATTCTTGTGCATGTGGAAAAATGTTTTTAGATGAGCAATGTAAAGAAGAAATTACGTCATTACCTATTATTCCAGCGTTAGGACATAATTTAATATGGGAAAATGAAATAGGTACTTGTTCAAGATGTGGGAAAGTAGTTAATAAAGAGATTGTTATTGAAGCTGAACATAATAATTCTTTATCTTTGGAAGAATTTGAAAAATATAAAAAGACAGGTAATTATGTTGAAATTGAATCATCAAAAATGGATGGTAAAAATCAAGGTTCTTATCTTGGATCAATTTATAAAAATGATAAAATAACATTTCATATTTATTCTGAAATTAGTCAAAAAGCATCATTTAATATGATAGGAAGTAGTAATTATGTTTTAAATTATGATACAGATGGTAATCCAAAAGATATTGGTGACGCTGAAATTAATAAAATATTTACTATGAAAGTTAATGGTAAGCAATTATCTATTCCAAATGATGTTTGTTATAAAGGTCAAAAATATGATAAAGGTGGCTGGGATGAACGCTTTACTAAATGGGAAAATTTAAAAATATTAGATATAGATTTAAAAGTAGGAGATAATACAATAGTTTTAGAATTTCAATGCCCATCTTTTTCATGCCCTACTCATCCATGGGGTGGAAATTCTGATATGACAATAAATATCGATAAAATTTTAATAGATTATTTAATATAGGAGGTTAATTACAAATGAAAATAAATAAACCTAAACCAATACATTATGTATTATTTTCTTTGATGGGAATAGTTCTAGTTGCATTAATTGTTGGAAATGTTTTATGTGCTCAATGGAGTAATCAGATTACATCTTTATTATGTGGTGATGGTACTTCTTTTAATGGTGAACATGTACAAAATGCACTTTCTAAAGGTAAAGAACTAGTAGAAAATATTAATAATGAAGGAATGGTATTATTGAAAAATGAAAATAATACTCTACCATTATCTACAAATGAAACAAATATTAATTTATTTGGTTGGGCTTCTACTGATAATGGCTTTTTATTAACGGGTGGTGGATCAGGTGCAGCACCAGTAAATGATGAAACAAGGGTTCCATTAAAAAAGGGATTAGAAGAAACAGGATTTAAAGTTAACGAAGAATTATTCAATAAATATACTGAATATTGTCCAAAAAGAATTTGTGAAAATAATGGTACAGGTGGAATATGTCAAATTGTTGAACCAGATAGTTCATTTTATACTGATGAATTAATTAGTAACGCTAAAAAATTTTCAGATATTGCAATTATTACAATTATGCGTTATGGTGGCGAACAATTTGATATTCATATGGACCAACCTAAATATAAATTACCTACTGATAGTTCAAGAACATATTTACAAATATCTACTGAAGAAGAAGACATGATTGATATTGTAACAAAGAATTTTTCTAAAGTAATTGTTTTATTAAATACTAGTAATCCAATTGAAACAAAATTTTTAAAAAGTGATAAAATAGATGCTTGTTTATATGTTGGTTATCCAGGGCAAGTTGGAACTAAATCAATTGGAAATATTTTAAATGGTAAAATTAATCCTTCTGGACATGTTTCTTCTACTTATGCTTATGATCATAAATTAGATCCTACTTTTGCTAATAGTGCTAATTTGACAAGCGCTAAACAATTGACATTTGCTGAGAATATTTATTATGGATATTATTGGTATGAAACAGCTGATAAAGAAGGATATTTTGATGATATTGATAATGAATATGGTAAAGGCTATGATGGAGTAGTTTCTTATCCATTTGGTTATGGTTTATCTTATACAAAATTTGAATGGCATGTTGATAGTATAATTTCTGATAATTTAAATCTTCTTAATGAAAAAGAAAAGAATATTACTAATCGTAAAGCTAAAATTGAGATAAAAGTAACTGTTAAAAATGTAGGAGAAGTTCCAGGTAAAGAAGTAGTCCAATGTTATATTACAACTCCTTATTATAAAGGTGAAATTGAAAAACCTTATGTAAAATTAATGGATTATGCTAAAACACAATTATTAAAGCCTAATGAAGAACAACAAAACACTATCTTTTTCTTTATATGATTTCGCTTCATATGATTGTTATGATAAAAATAATAACGGTGCTAGAACATACGAATTAGATAAAGGCGAATACCAAATAAAATTAATGAATGATAGTCATCATATTAATAGTTGTGATAATTCAAAGACAACTTTTAATCTTGAAAATAATATGATTTATAAAAGAGATCCAGTGACAAATCAACTAGTTAAAAATAGATTTACTGGAGCTTCTAGTTATGGTAATGCACCTATTGATGGAAGCAATATAGGTGATGTTACATATTTATCTCGTTCAGATTTTAAAAAAACATTTCCTAAAGAAACAACAAATTTACCATTAAATAAAATTGTCCCTTTAAGAGATTATTTATATGCTGGCTATGATAATGTATCTATGCCAATGCAAGGTCAAAATGGTAATTTAAGATTATGGCTCAAAGAAGATAAATCAAATCCTAACAAATCTGATTTAGAGATGTATAGTAAAACAAAATTAATTGCTAATGAAGAATTAATAAAAACGTTAGCAAATCGTGCTAATTTTAATAAATCAGAAGTATGGGATCCTTTATTAAATCAATTAACCAAAGATGAATTATGTGATTTAGTAGAAAAGTCTGGCTTTAGAACTAGAGCTATTGAATCGATTGGTAAAAAAGAATTACTTGATTATGATGGACCAGAAGGTTTCCAATATCATTTTGGTTCTATTACTGGAGGTGCATCTTGGACAGCTTATATGTCAGAACAAACCTTGGCATGCACATTCAATAAAGAATTAGCTTTTTCAATGGGAAGATCTGTTGCTTCAGAAGGTAATGCCACTGGTATTAATGGTTGGTATGCTCCAGGTGTTAATTTACAAAGAACACCATATACTGGTAGATATTTTGAATATTATAGTGAAGATGCTTATCTTTCAGGAACTATGGCTAGTTATGTTATTAATGGAGCAAAAACAAACTTCATGTATTGTTATTTAAAACATTTTAGTGCTTACCAATCTTCAATGACTGATATAGATTGTTTTTTGACAGAACAATCTTTACGTGAAGTTTATAATAAGCCATTTGAAATAGCTGTAAAAAATGGCGCTAATGCAATTATGAGTAGTTTTAATTCTCTTGGAGGAATTTGGACTGGCGCTAATAGGGCGTTATTAACTGATATTTTAAGAACAGAATGGGGATTTAAAGGAACAGTTATTACAGATTTTTCTAATGGTATTGGTTGGATGAAAACTTATCAAGGTGTTTTAGCTGGAAATGATATATGGCTTAATCCAGCTGAAGTCAATCAAACTGCATTAGATAAAAATTCTTCTTCACAAATGTTTGCAGCTCGTTTAGCAGCTAAAAATGTTATATTTACAATTTGTGATACATATAATGTTTATTTAAATTATGATGCATCTAATGATCCATTTACTGCAGTTGTTGGTGAATCTACTAGAAAATATGTTTTTCCATGGTGGAAACCTTTACTTATTGGTTTAGATATATTAATTGTTGCTGCTATGGGATTTGCTGTTTATAATGTTTTAAAACCTAAAAAAATAGCATTGAATAATGGCGAAACAAATAATCAAATTAATGATATAAAATTTGAACTTGATCAAATAAAAACACAAATTAATAATTTGAATTTAAGAAAAAAAGAATTAGAAAAAATGTGTAAAAATAAATCAAAGAAATAATAATTATATTTTTTAAATTATTAACTAAAACATAAAATAAACTTTAAAAACATAAGTTTATAATATGAAAAATATAAAAAATTTTGTTTTTAATTTAATCTTACCTTTATTACTTGCAATAATTGTTTCTTATGTTACTAGAAATGATTATTCATATTTAGAAACTTTAAATAGAAATATTATTTTACCACCAATAATTTTTATTATTGTATGGTCGATATTATATGTCTTAATGGGTGTATTTAGTTATTTTTATGAAAAAGATAACAATAATAATTTTAATATTTGCATTTATTGGATTAGTTTATTATTTAATTTATTATTTACATTTATATTATTCACTTTTAAAAATTACATTTTAGCTTTTATTGATGTAATTATTCTTTTAATTATGATTGTTTATTTGTTTATAAATTCTTTATTAAAGAAAAGAATGTATGCTTATTTACTTTTACCATACATTATTTGGTTATTATGCGCTTTTACTTTAATGTTGGATATTATTGTAAATAATTAATTTCTTTTTCTTATTTTTAATATTATAATGTCATTGAGGTTTAAATGATTTTATGAAGTTTAAAAAATTGTATTTATTATTAAGTTTATTTGTAACTAGTTGTTCTATTAATAATGAATCTATTACTAGCAGTGGAAATACAGAATCAAGTAATTCAATAAGTTCAAGTAGTGTAATTAGTTCTAGTGTTTCAAGTAGCTCTAGCTCTTCAAGTAGTTCTACATCAGTTGAATTACAAGAAAAAAATATTCAACAAATTAAAGAATTAGGTAAAAATTTAAATAATGGCGAAACCTTAAATGAAATTATTTTTCAAGGGATGTATGTTAAAACAATTACTGATAATAATGATAAATTAATGCTTTTTGTTGATGAAACAGGCTATATCTATGTAAGAGTAAGTAATTGGAGTAGTTATTTGGATAATAGATATTATAATTGTTATTATGAAGTAAATGGTATAATTTCAAAAGTTAATAATAATATTGAATTAAAATATGTAAATTTAAAAAATATTACAGATACAGCTTCTACTTTTGACTATTCCTCAATTACAGAAAATAAACAATCTTTAAGTGAAGTTGAAGAAGAATTTAATAAAATTACTTTAAATAATAAATATAATGGTGTAGGTAAAATTGTTACTTTTGAAGCAACAGTTATTGCTACTGATAGAAGTGACGCTAATAAAAAAGCAGTAGTATATGATGGAGAAAGAGTTTTAACAATTATTGATAATAAAAAAATATGTGAAGCAAATTCTATTGGAAATAAATATATTTTTACAGGTTCATTAAGTGTTTTACATGGTAGTCCTGCTATTTGGTTATTATCTTCAAAATATGTTTCTAAAACTGATCTTGAATTTAATAATTATAAAGAAGTAGTTCCATCTTATTTTAAAAATTGGTGTGGTTTATCAGATCATTTAAATCCACCATCATATAATGAATTTTTTACTTTATTTAAAGTAACTGGATATGTAAAATATAATAATGATTTAAAAGATAAATATGATTTAGGTTTAGTAGATAATGAAAATGGTTCTTTATCAGATCAAAATGTTACTAGAACGATAGCAGGTATATTTTTAATGAATAATTTATCTATAAATAAACAAAGTGAAGCTGATAATTCTATATTTTTTGAAAATTTAAATAAAAAAGTAACAGTGTATGTTACTTTACATCAATTTGAAACTAATGAGCATGGGTGGAAAGTTTTTCCTATTGATTCTACATTAAGTGTTATTGAATAACTTCCCAATATCCATTTTTTCTTGAACCGATTCTTTTCAATATTTTTAAGTTAATTAATTGAGTTAAATGCCTATAAATTGTCGGCTGAGATTTATTTAATTTTATTGATATTTCGTGTATTGTTATATATTTATTACTAGTAATACATTTTATTATTTCTTTATCTAAGTCATTTATCTTATCATTTATCTTATCATTTAGAAAATAATAAATTAAAAATGAATAGGAATATTTTTATTTGGATTAATGATTTGATCAATTTTAGTAATGGCTATAACAGCTTCACCTAAACCACATGTGATATTTTTTACTTTTCCTAAATATTGACATGCATTACCTATTGCAAATATGTTTTGTTCACTAGTCATCATACTTGTATCAACTTTATATGCACCTAAAAGAGTTTGTAAATCACATTTAATAGGAGTGCTAATTAATCCATAATTAACAAATAAATAATCAAAATGAATAGATGTTTCTGTATCATTATTTGTAATTATTAATTCTTGAGCAATATCGTTATCGCCTTTTAGAGCTTTTACTTGATATGGCTTTAGGATATTTACATTGTTTATTGACATTTGTTTAACAGCTTCTTCTTTGGCTCTAAATTCATCTCTTCTATGAATAATAGTTACTTTTTTACAAATTGAAGAAAGAGTATTAGCCCAATCAACAGCAGAATCTCCACCTCCAAGAATAACCATTTCTTTATCTTTATAAAGATTTTTGTTTTGCATAGAATAAATTATATTTTTAAATTGATTTTCATTATCTAAACCAATTTTTCTTGGAGCGAATACACCCATACCGCTTACTAATAAAATTGTTTTAGTTTGGTATTCATTTTTGTTTGTTTTAACTATAAAATAATCTTCTTTTTTTTCATAATTTAAAAAAGTTTCATTAATATGAGTTTCTAATTTATTAGTTAAATTGTTATTTTGTTTTAATAATTCATCAATAAATCCTTGGGCAGTTATTGATTTAAAACCTGGTAAATCTATAATGTCTTTTTCTGGATATAATGAACTTAATTGACCACCTAAATTATTTAATCCTTCAATCAATAAACCATTTAATCCATGTAAAGACGCTAAAGTAGACGCATATATGCCTACTGGACCACCACCTATAATAATTATATCGTTCATTTTAATACCTCCATTAATTATTTTTTTCTTTAATTTAAATTTTATAATAATTTTTGTGAAATTTCTTCTTCTAAATCATTTCTTAATGAATAAAATTCACTTAATGTAGCTGAATCCATAACGGTAAACATTTCTTTTAAATCACTAGCTAATTCATAATTAAATAAATCTTTCTTTTTTGTCCAAAAAACATGACCTTCTTTAGAATCTAATAATTCACCAGTAAAAGATTTAGTTTTATAACAAAATACAATATAACGATAACCACATAATTTAGTCCATTGACATATTCCGCATAATTCTAGATTAGAAATAGTTAAACCGGTTTCTTCTTTGACTTCTCTAATAGTAGATTCAACAATAGATTCATCTTTTTCTACATGTCCACCTGGAAAAGTGATACCAGGCCATGTGTTTTTTGTACGATTTTGAACAAGAATATTACCATTATCATCATAAATCATACACATATTAGTTAAAACAACAGTTTCACATTTGCTCATAAAATAAACCTCAATAACAATATTATTGTTAAACACTTTATTAGTTAATTGCAATTATTATTTAATTTTATTAAAATAAAATAAATAGGAGAAATTATATGAAAAGTAAAAAACCAATTTGGAAAAAAATATTAATTGTTTTTGTTTCTTTTATTGGGATAATAGGTTTATTA
>ERZ808246.1890-NODE-1890-length-14032-cov-5.628389_pt1 | contig 14032 bp, 8 predicted proteins | sample MGYA00521083_ERZ808246 | MGnify/ENA primary metagenome ERZ808246 (study PRJEB31516, sample SAMN03275577) | gut metagenome | biome: mammalia-associated habitat; material: feces | host: Papio cynocephalus | place: Kenya | collected 2012-07-07 ...
ATAATACAAATTTTTCTTCCGCCTCAAAGATAATGCTTTTTGTTTGATAATCAATCTACACTTTTCTTCTTGAGGGAAGACGGGCACATATTGCCGAAATTGCGGAAGAATGATTAAATTTGTACTATGAACTTCCCGATTTCGGGAAAATATAACAATGACATGGAAGAATTTGACGAAAAGGAATATGACGAACTGATTGAACGGCTGTTCAGGAGGTTCCCGTCCTATCAGGTGGTCGGCGGGAACGCCTATCATCCGGGACTTGAAAACATGATGGAGTTCGACTCGCGGCTCGGCCGTCCGCACCGAAGCTACAGGAGCGTGCACGTCGCAGGAACGAACGGGAAGGGGTCGGTTAGCAACATGATTGCGGCGGCGCTCTCGGCCATGGGCTACAAGGTCGGGCTCTACACCTCGCCGCATCTGCTGGACTTCCGGGAGAGGGCAAGGATTGTCGGGCAGGGGCTGATTCCGCATCGGGAGGTTTTGGAATTCTGCACGCGGTGGTGGCCGGTGTTTGACGAGCTCAACCTGTCATTCTTCGAGATTACCACAGCGCTCGCCTTCTGGTGGTTCGCCCGGGAGGGTGTGGATTTCGCGGTCATCGAGACCGGGCTGGGAGGACGGCTTGACAGCACCAATATAATCTCTCCTCAGCTGAGCGTAATCACGAACATCGGGCTGGACCACTGCAACATACTCGGCGACACCATTGCGAAAATCGCGGCCGAGAAAGCCGGAATCATCAAGCACGGGATTCCTGTTGTCATCGGCGAGTCCGGAGAGGACAGCGACCTCGTGTTCAAGGCAAAGGCGGCCGCAGAGGAGGCGGACATCTCATTTGCAGACAAAGACTTCAATTTTCAAAAGAACACACTTGCCGCGGTTCTCGACGAGTTTGACCTCCGAGGATGCTACCAGGAAAAGAATCTGCCTACGACACTGGCAGCACTAACAATCCTTCACCGCAGGGGCATCACTCCGAAGTCGGCGGCATCGCCCCTTGTTCTGGACGCACTCAGGCACACCGCCGAGCGCACCGGATTCCGAGGACGCTGGGAGAAGGTCTGCGACTCCCCTCTCACGATTGTCGACATCGGGCACAACAAGCACGGGCTGAAATATAACTTCGCTCAGCTGGAAAGGATGGCGGAAGAAGATGGATATGAGCTGATTATGGTCTACGGAAGCGTCGCCGACAAGGACTACAGAAGCGTGATACGGATGATTCCGCGCCGCGCCAAGGTCATTTTCACAAATGCCGCAGGTTCCCGTGCCCTACCGGCCGATGAAGCGAGGGCAGCATACGACGGTGACGCATTCGTCTGCCACAGCGTTACGGAGGCGGTCGCTCTGGCGCGGAACTTGTCCGAGGCCTGCATAAAGCCGCTGATTTATATCGGCGGCAGCACCTATGTCGTATCTGAAGCAATACGAGTCAAATAAGAAGCGGATTGCGGCATTCGCCTTGCACTCCATCTTTTTATTTGACTCGATAACCTGGTATTTTGAAGAAATGATTTTTATGAATATGATGACAAAAGTTGCATTGGTGATGACAGCTTGTTTCTTGTCCGTCGGAGTGGAGGCGTCTTGCGCGGGAAACGGAAATAGAAAGGAAGTGGACCGCCTTTGGAAGGAATATGAAAAGGCCTCAGAGAACGACCTGCCGCAGAAGGGCACGGAAATCCTCGGGAAGATAAAGGACAAGGCCCGTGCGGAAAAGTTGAGCTACGACTTCTGGCGTGCCGCCACTCAATATGTCAGCGTCAGCAGCCAACGGGACTGGAAACGCCGCGTCGAACTCAACGATGCGATGAAGACGGAATTCCGGGCATACGGTGACCCTATTATATTATATATATCCGGCACTGACTGCAACCGCGATGATGCGTCCGAATGCGCCGCATTTCTCGAAAAATGGGCTCGTAAACTAAAGTCCTCACAAAGCGAAGACTTCTGGGACAACTCACCCGTCAGCTACAAGGGAGAGGTTCTCCGCAGCCACATACGCAACGACTACGAATATGTCCTGCTCTCGATGGCATTCAACCGCAGCCTTTCAAATTCAATAGGATACGAAAAAATCGCCGACAAATTCAATTCAACATATTCCGAAACATATCCGGTCTTCGCATTGCATGAACTCTACAACATAAATGCGTCATCATCAAAGGTTTATGCAGAATATGCAAAGAAATATGAAGGCAAGGCCGTAGCGACACTCGCGAAAATAAATGCGCTGTCCCTGAAATTCAGCGAACTTGAGGAGCGGAAAGCCGGGGAGAAAGAGTATCGTGAACTTCGGAAATATTGCGGGAGCCTTGTCGCGGAAAAGAAGAAGTTTTCCGGAAAGGAGGGACTGATACTAAAAGATGAGGATGCGGCGGAAAACATGATCAAGACTCTGGATTCCAAGGAATTAAGTGCCGAGATCCATGGAAAGGACATAGAGGTACATCTGCAGAATCTTGGGGATGTGAACATTTCCATCTATGCCGGAGAGAACCTTAATGTCGAGAAACTGACGAAGAAAGACGTCCCGGTGTGGACGAAAAACCTCGAAAACAAGGCTGCAAGATACTATGTGTATGACACATTGAAAGTTATGCTACCGGAACTGCCCGACGGGGACTACCTTGCTGTCTTTGAGTCCGGGAAACTCAGGCACGACTGCAACCTGTCGCAGCATTCTGTCGCGCTGTCCGCGAACAGGGCCGCCGAAGGGTGGCTGCTCTATGCCGCGGAAAGAAAGAGCGGGAAGCCTGTCGATGAGGCAGACCTCGTTGTCGGGAGCTGGAACGGCAAGGAACTGCTGCGAAAGAAAGTGCGCTTCAACGGTGCTACGCTCATGGACAGCGATGTCCAGTCTGTCCTAAAGGGTGTCGGGGGACGATGCTGGCTCCAGTGCAGTCTCACTGATGTACAGGGACTTGAGCGCAGCTCGGAAAAACTGGGACTCTACACGCCCGAAGACAATGTCTCTCAGTCTGAAGTGGACTGGCAGGCACAGGTTCTCACTGATCGTTCCGCATACCGTCCGGGAGAAACAATACATTTCAAGACAATACTTTACAAGGACTATCGCAACGGCAGGATGAGCACTGCACCGTCCGAGGAAAAGGTTCGGGTCACTCTCGCGGACGCCGAGAACAAGGATGTTCAGACAGTCGAGCTCACGACCAGTGATTTCGGTTCTGTAGCCGGTACATTCACGATTCCGGGCGACCGCCGCAACGGAGAATGGAGAATCGCAGTGTTCGTGGGAGGATATACGGTCAACGCAAGATGGTTTACCGTCGACGAGTTCAAGCTTCCGGAGTTTTCGGTTTCATTCGTCCGCGACGGGGTGAAATATTTCCCCGGAGATGTCGTGCCTGTAAAGGGGCGTGTCTTCAGTTACGCCGGAAACAGTCTTTCGGATGCCCGCGTTGAATACGCCGTCTCCGACTGGAACGGCGTCGTTGACAAGGGCACTCCGGAATTGGACGAGGCGGGAAACTTCTGCATACCCGTCAGGACAGCTTTCGACAAGGAAAGCTATTTCACCGTCACTATGAAGATTACGGACGGAGCGGGGCAGACTCTCGAGTTCAGCGCATGGTTGAGAGTAGGCGAACGCTTTGGCATAGAAGCGGAACTCATCGATGCGGCCGACGGAAGCTTCCTCCGGCCCGACACGTCAGAAAAAGTGAGGTTCAGCAGCTTCCGGCACAGCCACCCAATTACAAGAAGCGGCATTCTCAAAGGCGATGCGGCGGAATTTGCCGTGGAACTTGCCGACTGCGACGGGGAGCATCTTGACGGCGAGATCGAATGGGTTCTCAAGGCCGGTTCCACTGAGCTGCAGAAAGGTCGCTGCGTTTCCGGCAAGAATCTCAAGATTGATCTTTCTGGCGAGCCTTCCGGAGTCTATACTGTCGAATTCTCAAAGACTTACGAATACACTGGTGCCGGAGGCGGAAAAGAAAGCCGGACCGAGACCTTGGAGTATGAACTGCTGAAACTTTGCGACAATGAAACTAGCCTTGATGCCGATGTAGAAAATGCGTTCAAGGCCATTGAAAGTTCGGACGGCAACATCTCGCTGCTGTTCGGTGCCTCGCAAGGAGACATCTGGGCCAACATCATGATTTTCAGCCTCGACTCGCATCTTCTCCATAACGAGAAACTGCACCTTGACGGAATCCGAGGCAAAGCCGGCTCATTGAAAATGCTCAGCTGGAAGCATGCTGCAGAATGGTCGGACAAAGTGATGCTCCGCATCGAGTACTTCAGGAACGGGCTCTACAGAACGTTCGAACACGAGTACCAGCGGAGCCGCGCGACATTCGAACTGCCGCTTTCAGTGAGCACGTTCACGGACAAATGCCTTCCGGGCGCCGAGTACCGCGTAAGGCTTCACACAGGTAAATCCGTAGAGGTGCTTGCTGCTGTGTCCGACAAGAGCACGGAGGACATTAGACCGAATCCGTGGTCGGCAGTGCTGCCTGCATTCTGCAGCATATACGTTGACTCCTACAACGGAGCAGGATGCGAATTTGACGGATGGGCAGGTGACTTCGGGCACCATTGGAGATTTGACGGAGGGAGCAACCGCCTCATGGCAAAAGCCGCAATGGCACCGGAAGCAGCCGACGCGACGTTGTCCGAAAGCGCCGCCGAAAAAGAGGCAGTCCCGTTCCAGCTTGTGGAAGAAGAACCAGGTTTCAGCGACGGTTCGGAAAGCGCTGACCCGACGAAAGTAAGGAAGAACTTCCAGAGTACGCTTGCATTCGAGCCATTCCTTCAGAGTGACGAAAACGGGAACGTCGAGTTCCGCTTCCGCACCTCCGACAGGCTCTCGACCTACATCCTCGCGCTCTTCGCGCACGACAAGGCATTCCGCAACGCGACCCTGCGCAAGGAATTCATTGTCAGCCAACCCGTCACGATCACGATTCACGAGCCTTCCCTGCTCTATGGAGGAGACCGCTACATCTTCCGCCCGGCCCTCTCCAACAACAGCGGCAAGGACATCAGCGGCACGCTTACCGTCTATGTCTATGACGGAGACACAGACTCGCAGCCGCTCAGCGTTCAGAATTGCCCCGTCTCAGTCGCTGCCGGAAAATCCGTAAACAAGGACTTTTCCGTGTTCGCTCCGGAAACGTCGGCGATGAAGTCATACGACAGGACAAAGGCCAGACTCAGCATAAAGGCCACATTTGCAGGGACATCATCCGCAGGCGGAAACAAGGGCACAAAGTTCAGCGACGCCGTTCTTGTGACGATTCCTATCCTGGACGGCAAGCAGGTTCTCACAGAGTCCCACTCGGCAATCTTCCGGCATGGTACTGACAGGGAAGCCCTCATACACTCGCTTGAGAGCCAGTTTGTCAACACAAGCCATTTCGGTGCCGTCACGCGCGAGACGAAAATCTCCGAGCTCGTTGCCGAGACTCTCTCACAGAAGACGGAGCTGAAGTCAAAGAATCTGCTTGACGTCAGTGAAGTTCTCTACGTGCTCCTTGTGTCCGAAAAACCTGACACGCAAGAAGTTGCATCCATAGTCAAGTCACTTCTCGACTGCCGCTGCGAGGACGGGGGATTCGCCTGGTTCGCCGGAATGTCATCCTCCCCTATCCTCACGTCCGTCCTTCTCGAAAGGCTCGCCCTCCTTCGCGAAGAAGGCAGGCTTCCGGAGGGCACCGACTGGGAAAACGTGCTCACTGATGCCGTAAAATACATTGACAGACAGATGTTTATCGAACGCAATGGCTACCATTGGTTCAACGGCATCTCAATCGGTCAATATCTCTACGTCCGTTCATTCTTCCCGGGCCTCGCCATCGACACGAAAACGATAAAGGCCGATGTCGGTGACAAACGTTTCAAGGAAGTCGTGAAGTCGATGAAGGCATATCTCTGTCCGTCCGCAAAAGAAGACGCCCTGAACAGGCAAATTCTTGAGAAGGCACGCCGCAGTTCGACTATTCTTAACCTCATTTCGTCAAGTTCAGATGCCTTCGACAGTTCTATCGGACTGAAATGTCGAAAAATGAAGAAGGTGCTCGCAAGAAGCGTCGAGTCGCTGAAGGAATATGCCGTGGAGCATCCATCCGGAGGGACGTACTATCCGAATGCAGTGATGCCGTTCCGCGCACTGCTCTCATCCGAGGCCTACGCACATTCTCTGCTCTGCGACATGTTTTTCCACTGGAGCGCATGGTCGGAAAAGACTTCCGGAAAACCTGATGCCCGCGCGCAGGAAATAGCCGACGGCATACGGCTGTGGCTTATGGTTCAGAAAGAAAGCCAGCAGTGGCAGAACAATTTTGAATTTGTCTGCGCAATAAATTCGATACGCCGGGGGTCCCTTGCCCTCTTGGAGACTTCAATTATCTCGCTTTCAAAGACTTACGAGAAGTCATTTGAGGAAATAAAGGCTGCCGGCAACGGATTCGGCATCAAGAGACAGTTCCTCGTCGAGGAGCTTGTTCCGAGCACGGTCAAGGGGCAGGAGGGTACAAAACCGTCTAAACTTCGTGAGCTCAAAGCCGGCGAGACGCTGTCCGTCGGACAGAAAATCGTTGTCCGCTACAGCATCAGCAGCGACGAGAACCGCTGCCTCGTACATGTACGCACGCCATACAACGCCTGTCTCAGACCTATACGACAGCTTTCCGGCAATTACGGATATGCCCTGCGGATCTGGAGAATCAACGGGGCGGCAAGAGGTTTCAACGCATGGTGGATTACCCCGCAGGGCTATCGCGAGGTACGCGACTCAGTCATCGACTACTGGTTTGACGTCTACCCGGAGCACAACACCACCATTGAGGACGAGTTCTACGTTTCCCAAGCCGGCGTCTTCACCGCCCCGGTCTGCGAAATCGAGTCACTCTACGCCCCGCACTACCGCGCCAACTCCGCCTCCGACGGTTCCCTGACAGTCAAGGAATAGTAGAAAGAGAGGGGATGAAGAAAAAGATGGAGTGCAAGGCACTCGGTGAAGTCAAATACCGCAGCAACCTGATGGTTGTGAGGATTTTGACAAGACGAGTAACGCCGCAATCCGCTTTTTCTTCGCCCCGACTAAAGATTGAAGGCTACTTTCAGCTCATCCATCTGCGCCTCGCTCATGCCCTCAGGCTCAAAGCCCATGTTCCGCGAAGCCTCGTAGATGAGGGCGGCCTTGTTGAGAACGTCTACCTGGTCGAAGGCCTCGCCTATCTCAGGCCCGACGGCACAGACCCCGTGCTTTTCCCACATCACCACGTCGTACTCATCAAGCTGCGCGACCGTTGCGTCAGCCAGAGCCGTGGACGAAGGCATTGCATAAGGGATGATGCCGAGTCCCTTGGGACAGAATGCGCGGGTTTCGGGAATCATAGACCAGAGGAGCCTGGTGAGGACGTCCTTTGCAAGAAAAGGACGGTGATGGGTCATCGCCACAAGTTCAATAGGATGGGTGTGCAGTGAAGCCTTGTAGCCGTTCCCTCGCTCTATCATGAGCGAGTGCATGGCAAGATGCGAAGCGAGCTCTGATGTCGGCTTCACCGGATTGTCCGCAACAATCTCGTAGCTTTCGCAGTCATCGCAGATGCGGATTATGGAGCCGTTCTCCATCGGATAGCGGGCAAGGTCGCGCATCCTGCGGTTGGTTCCCTTACAGAAGAACCAGCAGCCCTTCAGGTTCGGAAGTTCCTGAGCCATCGGAACTTTCGGAGCGATTGCCGGCATTGTCTTCATCTTGTCATCGACATATTCCGTGACATTCACGACTATGTTTCCGCCATTCCGCTCGGCCCATCCCTTTTCCCAGAGATAGCCTGCGACCTCGGCGACCTTTTCAATTTCACGCCTCAGCTCGGGGCGGTTTTCCAATACGGAGTTTTTCATTTTTTCAATACGATTGTTCTGGATTTTTCTTTTATTTTCGAGTATAGATTTCTTTTGGAAGAAGGAGTGTACTGGACGTACATGACTGATGAGAAAAGGAATATAGACCGAAAAGAATGAAAAATCTGAGCTAAAACAGATTCGGGAATATAAGGGAGAAGACAAGGAGCAGAAGCCCGCAGACAAGCACGGCGGCCGTCTTTTTGCCGGATCCCTTCCACTCCTTGAGGACTATGCCCCAGACATTCGAAAATATGACATTGAGTGCCATGAGTATGCACCAGGAGAACTTCATCACGACAGAATCGTCCTCAAAGAATGACTTGCCGACGCCGAGACCGAAGAACTGGCTGTACCAGAGCAGACCGGCGAGGGCACAGAAGAGGATGTTGTTTCCGAGCACCTTCGTGTCTGTGTAGTCCGAGAAAGTGCGGTTACGGAAGTTCTTGTATAGACAATAGACGGCGTTCGTGACAAATCCACCGAGAGTCACCATAAGAGTGGCGGGAAGAGTCGCGAACAGAGGCTTCATTCCGCTGACCTGAAGCGGCTTCCCGGCTTCAAGTCCGAGGCTGAAGCAGGCGGACATTACGCCGGCGAGCACCGCGATAAGCAGGCCCTTTGTGAGCGCAAAGTCAGCAATTGCCTTTTTGCGGTCCTCCTCGCTCATCTGCCGTGAGCGAAGCGCACCGGCATAGCCGATGACAGCGATGCCGGCTATCGTGAGGCATACGCCGAGCAACAGTATGAGTCCGCTGCCATGGAAGAGATCCTCATGCGAGAGGATTGCAGGCATCAGGGTCCCCACGGCCGCGCAGAGCCCGAGCGAGAGAGACTGGCCGAGAGCAACCCCGAGATAGCGCATGCTCAGGCCGAAAGTGAGACCACCAACTCCCCAGAGGGCGCCGAAGCCCATGGCCTTGAATGCTGCAGATGTCTCCGCTCCGAGGATTTCAGAGAGAGAACTGCCCTGCGGCACAGCAAGAAGGGCACCCAAAAGCGGAAAGACTATCCACGCAAACACGCCCTGCACAAGCCAGAAACTCTCCCAGCTCCACTGCCGCACCTTCTTTATAGGCACGTAGGAGCTTGACTGGCAGAAGCTTCCAAGCGCAATTATTATCAATCCTATTACTATATTCATATTGGCATCGTTTTATAAGAAGTTACGGCTTCAAGTCGGATGGCGGGAGCCCTCCGCTCATGAAAAAAATCGCGTCGTGGCTTCCCGTCATCCTCTCTTTCGCCTTTCGCTCCCATCCAGATTACCTTTTAGATGTAACCTCAACTTCATACTTCTGAACTTCCGGGATGAAGTCGCTGCCGGCAGGGACATCGTTGCGGAGGCAGAACTCGTCATAGACGGCGTTCCAAGGCAGGGACTTGCACTCCTCCTCAAGGGCGAGCACCTCGAAATGACGGTCTTCAAGCTCATACTTGGAGATGAGTTCCTTCGGTTCGAGAAGAGCGCGGAGCATTGATTTCTGAGCAGCGCGGGAGCCGATGACGTATGCTCCGACACGGTTCATCGCGCCGTCGAAGTAGTCAAGCCCGTAGTGGACGCGGTCAAGGGCGCCGGCGCGGACAATCTCGGAGAAGAGTTCCACTGTGCTGTCGTCCATGATGGTGACATGGTCAGAGTCCCAGCGGATAGGGCGGCTTACGTGAAGCATAAGTTCAGGAACGAAGCACAAGAGCGCGGAAACCTTGTCGGCAGGGCTCTCGGTCGGGTGGTAGTGACCGGTGTCGATGGTCGGAATCTTGCCGTTCTTCGCTGCGTATGCCGTGTAGAAGTCGTGGGAGCCGACAGTGAAGCTTTCAAGGCCGATGCCGAAGACCTTGCCCTCGATGCAGTCCTTCATGTTGTCCTTCTTCTCGGCGAAAATCCTGTCGAGGGAGTCCTTGAGGAGGCTGCGGTAGAGGTAGTGGTTGACGGAAACGTCCTTGCAGCCGTCATGAACCCACAGGTTCATTATGCACGGGTCGCCCTGAGCCTTTCCCATGGCATCGGCGATGTCGCGGCAGCGTTTCGTGTGTTCAATCCAGAAGTCACGGATTCCCTTGTCCGGATTTGCAAGAGAGAGGTTGCCGCTCTTCGGATGCGAGAAAGACGTGGAGTTGAAGTCGAGTTTCGTGTCATGTTCCTTTCCCCACTCAATCCAGCTCTGGAAATATTCCGGAGTCACCTCGTCGCGATCGACGACCTTGCCCTGGAAGTCTCCGTAAATCTCGTGAAGATTGAGACGGTGTGTCCCAGGAATGAGGCTCTTGGCCTTGAGTATGTCGGCGCGGAGCTCGTCGATGTTGCGTGCGGCTCCCGGATAGTTGCCGGTTGCCTGGATGCCTCCCGAGAGAGCGCCGGCCTGCACCTCGAAGCCCTTCACGTCGTCTGCCTGCCAGCAGTGCATGCTGAGATGGAAATCCTGAAGCTGCGCGAGCACCTTTTCCGTGTCGATTCCAAATTCGGCATAGCGTTCCTTGGCGATTTCGTATGCCTTGTTTATGAGTTCCTGTTTCATATTTTTATGTTTTATATTTGTTTCATGTCTGTTTTTCAGATCTCCCGACTTCACTTCGCAAGCATCCCCTCAAAGCGGGCATAGGCCACGTTCCAGCCCTGCCTGTCCTCCGGTTCAAAACGGCGGAGAGACGGATCGGAGGCCAGAGCACCGCGCATTCCGGACATAGAGTCCGCAAGACCGAGCCCGACGAACTGAGCCATGAGGTTGCCCGCCGTGGTGGCCTCCGCCGGACCTGCAATCACCGGTATTCCGAGCGAAGACGCTATCATCCGGTTAAGTTCCGCGTTCAGAGAGCCGCCGCCTATGACGTGCAGCCTCTCTATCTTCTTGCCGGAGAGTTCCTTCAGCCTTCCGAGCACTATACGGTACTTGAGGGCGAGAGACTCGAATATGCAGCGGATGAACTCCGCGTCCGAAGACGGAGCCGGTTCTCCATGCGAAAGACAATATTCCCTGATTGCGGAAGGCATGTCCTCGGGATTGGCAAAGGAAGCGTCGTCAGGGTCAATCATGCTGCGGAACGGAGCGGCCGTCCCCATCATCGCGACAATCTGCGGATAGCTGTATTCCCGGCCTTCCCTTTTCCACGATGCGCGGCATCTTTCCAGCAGCCACATTCCGGTTATGTTCTTGAGGAAGCGTATGTTGCCCTCGGCTCCGCCCTCATTGGTGAAGTTCATCGCGAAAGACTTGTCCGTGACAATCGGCGCCGGTGTCTCGACTCCCATCAGCGACCATGTCCCTGAACTCAGATAGGCGAAATTCCCGTCAGTGGCGGGAACTGCGGCAACGGCGGATCCCGTGTCATGCCCGGCAACTGCAATCACCGGAATCTTCCCGAGTCCCGTCTCCGCTGCAACATCGTCAGTGAGCGTGCCGATGACGTCACCCGGCATAACGATTTTCCCGAAAAGACTGCGCGAGACTCCGGCGGCATCAAGAATCCTGTCGTCAAAGTCGTGCGTTTCCGGATCCATCAGCGCAGAAGTGGAGAGTATGGTGTATTCGCAGACACGCTCTCCGGAGAGCATATATGAGATTGCGTCCGGAATAAAAAGCAGCCCCTTAGCCGCATCAAAGGCGGAATTGCCTTCCTGTCTCATCGCAAAAAGCTGAAAGACCGTATTGAAGTTCATAATCTGAATGCCCGTCCTGCGATAGAGTTCATCGCGCGGAACGGCCTCGAAGAATTTTTCCGGGACGCCGACGGTATAGTCGTCGCGGTAGGAGCGCGGCTGTGCGAGAAAATGTCCGTCCTTTCCGAGAAACACGAAATCCACGCCCCATGTGTCCACTCCGACAGATTCGATTTTTTCGCCAGAAGCTGCCGCCTTTCGCAGCCCCGTCACAATCTCGTTCCACAGCCCCCACAAATCCCAGTAGCTGCGTCCACAGACTTTAATTATATTATTTGGAAACCGGTGTATTTCAGTCATTTGAATCTCGCTACCGGTATATTTCCCGAGTACGATGCGGCCGCTTGTCGCGCCGAGGTCTATCGCCAACGATGCCATATAGTGTTCATTGATTATGTTTGAAAACAATCCCCGGCGGAATTGTCTTACACAAAGTAAACGGATTCCCGACATTTATTTGCCATTATTATGGCATCAAAATGTTGTTTTCTGATTTTATTGAATTATATTCGCCGAGGAATATGTCATATATCCAAAAAATGGAAAACGTACAGAGCATAAAGTATCTTCTGAGCGGGAAGAAGGATGAACAATGGGGACTCACTGTGAATACGGTCGGGACTCAGACAATAGAAAAGGGCTACACCAGCTACCCTCCGGCCGAAAGGCATCCGGAAGGCTTCTACTTTGATGTTCGGAAAGGCCGGGTCCTCGATAGCTGGCAGTTGCTGTACATCCATTCAGGAAAGGGGCTTATGTACGACAGGGACGGCAACGGTGCGGACATCAACTGCGGCGAGATGATTCTTCTGCGCCCCGGATGCTGGCACAGCTACATGCCCGACAGGGAGACCGGATGGGAGGAATACTGGATCGGCTTTCAGGGTCCGGTCATAGAGGAGAGGATGAGGGGCGGATTCCTTGACAAGACAATATACAGAGTCGGCGTACGCGAGGACATTGTCTCGATGTACAAGAACGCGATTCAGATTGCCGTGCAGGAAAAACCCTCCTACCAGCAGTATCTTGCCGGCACGGTGAACATGCTTCTCGGCATCGCCATCTACAATGACGCGAACAAGACCGCCTCCGGAGACTACGCGGCGAACAAGATTGACACCGCCAAGGCCATCATCAGGGAACGGTTTCGCGAAGTTCTCGACCTCGAAGAAGTGGCAAAGGAGGCCGGAATGAGCTATTCCTGGTTCCGCAAGAAGTTCCGCGAGCACACGGGCATCTCACCGGCCCGCTACATCCTCGGACTCCGCATTCAGGAGGCCTGCCGTCTGCTTGCGGAGTCATCCCTCAGCATCAAGGAAGTAGCATGGCGTCTCAACATCGATGACAGTTCCTACTTCTCGGCAATGTTTCTGCGCGAAGTGGGCATTTCACCTAAGGAATACCGCAGCAGGTTCAACGCGAATCTGGATTAGCCCCGGGACGCGATGTAGACCGCCTCGTCAGAAAGAGACACGCAGCCCCATGTTCAAACGAGCGATTGAGCCGAAGCGGTTCACGGATGTGGAGGGGCGGTTGCCGATGAGATTCCGGAGAGTGTACGGAACGTAGGAAAGGCGCGGCTCGAAATAGAGGCAGAAACGATCGGCTATGGAGTAGTCGAAACGGACTGCCGAGGTGACTCCGGCATAGAAACGCGCCTGAAGAATCCAGTTGTCGATACTGAAAAGTACCCCGAGTTCAGGGCCTGCAAGCGCAGAAAGCGTGACCGCAGAGGCTCCCTTCCCCTGCCATCTGATGCTGTTGAGAACGGCTTCAGGCTTAATTGCCACATTGTAGCAATGAGCAATCTTGTCCGTGTCGAATACCTTCATACCGTTCATTGAATATGAGCCTGACAGTCTGAAAGTTACGTCCTTGCGGGCTTCCTGACCGAGGATGAAGTCGTAGCGGTCATAGGTGGAGGAATAAAGTCTCCACGTGTCTTTCACGAGCGGAGAAGACTGGAATTTCATGCTCCCAGTAACCGTCAGATACGCTATTTTAGTGTTCCACGCGGCATAGGGACCGTTCTTCACTTGCCCTATCGGCCCGAGAAGCTCATCAAAGACTCCCGCCCGCTTGGGCCTGTTGAGCCAGTCGATGTATGCGCACCCGGCTGTCACTCGCCTGCCAGAAATCGGCGCATCCAATCTAAAAAGCTCTGTTCCAAAGATATATGAATGCACGCCATCGCTTTTCCATGTCTCCAACGACTGTGCAGAGACACGGAAACCCGCGACGCAGGTCAGAAGACCGAACGACGCGACAATGTATTTCAGCGATTTCACCATAATCTACCAACCACCTTTAGATGCAAAGCACACGAAAATGTGACATAAGACGTGCCAAGGGGTGAAAAATTTTACCAATATGACAATTTTTCCGAAATATCGGATAACGAATGCCGCCACTATGAGATTTGTCGACCGGACTTAGAAGCTGTTTGAATTTTTTGTTCAGTTATTTTGAGATGTATTTTTGAGTCAG
>ERZ808246.1891-NODE-1891-length-14021-cov-5.655807_pt1 | contig 14021 bp, 12 predicted proteins | sample MGYA00521083_ERZ808246 | MGnify/ENA primary metagenome ERZ808246 (study PRJEB31516, sample SAMN03275577) | gut metagenome | biome: mammalia-associated habitat; material: feces | host: Papio cynocephalus | place: Kenya | collected 2012-07-07 ...
CTGCCGTTGATGAGCAGGACTTTCATAGAAATACTCTCCTTTTGTTGCCAGAATGCGCCGCAAAAGCCCGGCGCTGCTGAAAATATTGTAGCACAAAGCTGCGCTGCACGCAACGCGCCGGGCCCTGCGGCTCTTGACAAGAATATGCCGTTGAGTGATAATAAAGTGATATAAAAACGTGAGTGCGGCCGGAGCACCCGGCTGCCAAAGGAGGAACAAGTATGCGCGTGATCGCAGGAGATGCCCGGGGCAGACGGTTGGAAGCTCTGCCCGGTACCGATGTGACCCGGCCCACCCTTTCGCAGGTGAAGGAGGCAATGTTCAGCATCATCCAGTTTGACCTGCCCGGGGCACGGGTGCTGGATCTGTACGCCGGAAGCGGCCAGCTGGGCATTGAGGCGTTGAGCCGCGGGGCTGCACGCTGCGTGTTCCTGGATGAGAACCGCGAGGCAGTGAACATCGTCATGCGCAACTGCAAGGCATGCGGTGTGTTTGACCGCAGCCGCGTCAACATCGGCGAGGCGGCACGGTATCTTGCCGCCTGCCGGGAGCAGTTCGACATTGTACTGCTGGACCCGCCCTTTCGCGGTGGTACGCTGGAAAAGATCCTGCCGGCAGTGGACAAGTGCACGGCCCCCGGCGGTACCGTGCTGTGTGAGAGCGAGACTGGCATCGTCCTGCCGGCACAGGCGGGCGGCCTGACCCTGCAAAAGCAGTATAAGTACGGCAAGGTGCTGCTGTGGAAGTACACAAAGCCCATGCAGCCCGCAGAAGATACGGAGCAGGAGGGAGAAGCACTATGAACGTGAACGAACTTTTGGACACCATTGAGGATGCACTGGAAGAGGGTGCTAATGTGCCCCTGTCCGGCGGTAAGAAGATCGTGGATGTGGAGCAGATCCGGGACTATCTGGACGAGATCCGCGCAAATCTGCCCGGCGAACTGCGGCAGGCCCAGCAGATCGTGAATGACCGCGCCCAGATCGTGGATACGGCCAATGCACAGGCACAGGCCATTGTGAAAAAGGCAGAAGAGCGTGCCCGCATCCTTGTGAGCGAGGCTGAGATCGTCAAGGCCGCACAGCAGCGTGCAGGTGAGATCACCTCGGCTGCCCAAAGCGAGGCACGTACCCTGCGCCAGACCGTGACCGACTATTGCGACAACATGCTCAAGAACACCGAGGAGACCATGGTGGAGAACGCTGCACAGGTCAAGAATGTGCGGGCAAATCTGCGCCAGAACGCCAAGAAAAACGGCTGATTCACACACAAATTACACATCCTTTGAAATGGAAAGTCCCTGCGGGCAAAAATGACGGCTCGCAGGGACTTTTTTTGTGAATTTTTGCCGCAAAAACGGGCACGGAAACCCTTGCAATCGGGGGATTGATTTGCTACAATAAATACGTATCAGTGGGTCAAAGTGGGTAAAAGTAGGCTCTGTGCCCTGAAAACCCTTCGGAAGGGGGGCAAGCGGATGTTTTTTGGCAGATATGACTACACCATTGACGCCAAGGGACGTCTGAACTTCCCCGCAAAATTCCGGGATGCCATGGGCGAAAGCTTTGTGGTGCTGGAATGGGTGGACAGCTGCCTGTTTGTGCTGCCCATGGCCGAAGTGGACAAGCTGGCGGACAAGCTGGAAGGCGACGAGCTGATGGACAGCTGGGCCGTGACCGGTGACCTGTTCAGCACTGCGTGCGAAGTAACGCCGGACAAGCAGGGACGCATTCTTCTCCCTGCGGAGCTGCGGGAGTATGCGGGCCTTGTCAGGGATGTGACCATTATCGGCAACCGCAACCACGCCGAGATCTGGGCGACCGATGTCTGGAACGCCCGCCGCGCCGCCGTGACCAATGAGCAGCGCGCGGAACGGCTGCGGAAGCTGCACCTCTGATGCAAAAATAACTTTGAAATTCAGGAAAGGAGGTCGTGCCAATGGATCTCGAACAACAGGCGGCCTTTGACCCGGCCTCGTTTGAGCATATCCCCGTTTTGCTGAACGAGTGTCTGGAGGGGCTGAACATCGACCCCGCCGGCACTTACCTCGACGGCACTGCGGGCGGCGCAGGCCATTCCCGTCAGATCGCGCTGCGGCTGGATGGTGAAAAAGGCGGGCGGCTGATCTCTCTGGATCAGGATCCGGACGCTGTGCAGACGGCCCGGGCCCGGCTGGCAGGGCTGCCTGCCACGGTGGTGCAGATCAACTTCCGCTACGCCGGACAGGCTCTTGAGAGTCTGGGCATTGATAAGATCAACGGCGCACTGCTGGATCTTGGCGTTTCCAGCCACCAGCTGGACGATGCGGCCCGGGGATTTTCCTACCGTGCGGATGCACCTCTGGACATGCGGATGAGCCAGCAGGGCGATACGGCAGCCGACCTTGTGAATACCGAGAGCCGGGAAGAACTGGCCCGCATCCTGCGGGACTACGGCGAAGAACCCTTTGCATGGCAGATCGCCGGCAAGATCGTGGAAGCAAGAGAGACATCTCCCATTGAGACGACCCTGCAGCTGGCAGATATCGTGGCCAGCGCCATGCCTCCGGCGGAGCGCCGCAAGAACAAGAACCCTTCCCGACGCACCTTTCAGGCACTGCGCATTGCAGTGAACCATGAACTGGATGCGCTGGAAGAGGGCTTGGACACGATTTTTGAACATCTCGCGCCGGGCGGACGGCTGTGCGTGATCACCTTCCACTCGCTGGAGGACAGGCTGGTCAAAAACAAATTCCGCCGCTGGGCCACCGCCTGTACCTGCCCGCCGGAGTTCCCGGTGTGCGTATGCGGCGGCAAGGCAAAGGCGAAGCTGATCACCCGCAAACCAATCGAAGCAAACAGTCAGGAGCTTGAGGAGAACCGGCGCAGCCGCTCTGCTCACCTGAGAGTCTTGGAAAAATGCTGAAGTGCCGGGCAGAAAATACCGGTACTGTGTGAGGAGGAGAGCAAACCATGGGTCAGGCAGCATATGATTATAACGCGGTACGCCGCAGAAAAGCCCCGCAGACGGAGCGCAAGGCCAATCTGCGGGTAGAAAAGGGCGGCAAACGGCGGCTTTCGCCGCTGCAGGCAGCGGTACATAACGCCATGCACCTTGTAGCGGCAGCGCTGCTGGTGGGCTTTGCCATCAGCCTGTTGTGGAGCGAGTCCCAGCTGGTGGAGCTGAACGACCAGATCCAGGCCGCAAAGGCTCAGCTGGTGAGCGAGCAGAGCCAGTACACCTACTACAACAGCACCCTGAACAGCAAGACCAACATCACCAGCGTGGAAGAGACGGCAAATCGTCTGGGTCTGATGAAGATCGACCAGAGCCAGATCACCTATATCCGTCTGGGCGAGAGCGATACGCTGGAGCGTACCCAGTCCGCTGTGCGGCAGTGGACCGATTTCGTGTATAACGGTGCCGTGAACATTCTGGGCACCATCAAGTAAATCAAAAAACGAGAAAGCGTGCGGCAGCGCACGCTTTTTCGGTTTTTATCCTCTGTGTGCAAAATCTTGAAGACAAAGCGGCGGGCCCGGCGAACGGCAGTACCTGCTGCAGGAGAATACCATGCAAGAACCTAGCAAGAAGGGCCGCGGCTACCGCCTGCGGCAGGCCAGCGCCCGGGATCGGCTGGACCCGAAGATCCGCGGCCTGTGCAGCAAGCTGGCGGTCGTGGCTGTTGTGGCTGCGGCGGCCATCGTCATCCGCAGCCTGTATGTTATCCAAATCCAGAACGGCGCTACATACCGCCAGTATGCAGCACAGCAGCAGCTTCTGGATACTACCATCAAAGCCACACGCGGTGAGATCTATGATGCATCCGGCATCACGCTGGCATCCACCAGCGTGGTGTGGACCATCTGGGCGGACCCCAGCTACAGCAGCATCCTGTACACTTCCACTACGGCCGATGACGGCACAGTGACCAAAACGCTGGATCCGGCCATGTGTGCTGAGGTGAGCCGGGAACTGACCCTGCGCCTCGTCTCCGGCGACGGCGAAAGTCTGGACGCGGTGGATACCTCTTCGGAGGCGTACCAGCAGCAGTACCAGACCGTGTACGATGCGCTCTCCAAGACAGACGCCGCCTATGTGACCCTTGCCACCAAGGTGAACAACGCAGTGAAGCTGTCCATTGAAAAATACGTTTCTTCGTTCAACAAAGCCCACAAAAAGGCCACGGATACTTCCCGCAAGGGCCGCATCTCGGTGTCGGCAGAAAAGAGCTTCCAGCGTAATTATCCCTACGGCGCGTTTGCTGCGTCGGTGCTGGGCTTTACGGACGCCGACGGCGTGGGTACCTACGGTCTGGAAAAATCTTACCAGTCCACGCTGGCCGGTGTGGATGGCCGCACCATCACCCAGCGCAACGCGGTGGGCGACGCAATCGCAGACCAGAATGCCACCACTTTTGCGGCAAAGGACGGCTCCAATCTGGTGCTGTCGCTGGACGTGAACGTGCAGGAGATCGTAGAACGATATCTGAACGAGGCCATTGCAGCCAACACGGTAGAAAACCGCGGCTGTGCCATCGTAATGAACGTGAAGACCGGTGCCATCCTTGCCATGGCATCCAAGCCGGACTTTGACCCTAACGACCCGCTGGACTACAGCGCAAACCTTACCTACCTGAACGAACTGGTGCGAGCCGAGCCGGAACTGTACGGCATCTATAAAAAAGATGAAAACGGCAACGAGATCAAGGATGCCAACGGCAACCGCATTCTGGACACGGAAGCGGATTACTCCGGCTACTTCCGCGACATCCAGTGGAAGAACAAGACCATCACCGAGCTGTACTACCCCGGAAGCGTCTTCAAGGTCATCACGTCTGCTATGGGTGTAGACTCAGGCCTTGCCAACATCAACACCACCTTTACCTGCGCCGGTGCCTACGGTGTGGCAAAGGAGACCTATCACTGCGCAGGCCACAAGGCACACGGCACCATCACACTGGCCGACGCTCTGCGCCAGAGCTGCAACATCTATTACATCCAGCTGGGTCAGCGCATTGGTTCGCAGACTTTCTATAACTATTTTGACGCTTTCGGCTTTACTGACCGCACCGGCGTAGACCTGCCCAGTGAGACGGGCTTCATGCAGTACTATAAGGCCAACCAGCTGGGCGAAGTACAGCTGGCATCCTCTGCTTTTGGTCAGGCCATGGCAATCACCCCGCTGCAAATGTGCACGGCTGTTTCTGCTGCTGTCAACGGCGGCTATCTGGTCACGCCCCATGTGGTGGATAAGATCACTGATTCCAATGGCAACGTCATTGAAGAGATCGGTGCCAATGTCCGCCGTCAGGTCATCAGCGAGAGCACCAGCAACGTCATCCGCCAGATCATGGAGTATGAGGTGGGCAACGGCACCGGCGGCGGTAAATACGCCTATGTGTCCGGCTACCGCATCGGCGGCAAGTCCGGTACTTCGGAACAGCTGAACATGGACCGTCGCGCCGACGGCGACTATAAGAAGGTAGCATCCTTCGCCGCTGTTCTGCCTGCCGACGACCCGGAGATCATCGTCTATGTTATGCTGGACGACCCCAACAACGCCAGAACGGACTATTCATCATTGCTGGCAGCGCCCGTTGTGGGCAACATCATCAGTGAGGTAGCACCGTATCTCGGCATTGCCACCGACGGCGAAGACCGCAGCCAGACTACTGTGACGGTGCCGAATCTTGTGGGCACCGAGTGGAGCAGCGCACAGGTGCAGCTGAACGTCAAGGGCCTGAAGCATCAGCTGACCGAGAGCACATCGGATCAGACGGCAGCGGCGGTTACCTACCAGTACCCCCACGCAGGCGCAAAGGTGCCCTACGGCACCACCGTGTACCTGTATACCGATACATATGAGGGCAGCCACACCGAGGTGCCGGACGTTACCGGTAAGAGCGCGGACTTTGCCCGTCAAATGCTCTCGGCAGCAGGGCTGAACTGCGTGGTGGAGGGCAGCGCGGGCGGCACCGTGCAGGCTCAGAGCGCTGACCCCGGTTCCAGCGTGCAGCGCGGCAGTATTATTACCATTACCTGTGGATAAGAAATAAGAGAGGGGAAATGACCAATGGAAAAGATCTCTGCAAGCAAGCTTCTGGCCGGGCTGGTGCCCGAGGGCTTCCTGACCAGTGACCCGGAGGTGGAACTGGTGACCACTGACAGCCGTGAAGTGCAGCCCGGCTGCATCTTTGTGGCGTTCCCGGGCGAAAAATTCGATGGCCATAACTTTGCAGCCAAAGCACTGGAAGAGGGCGCTGCCTTTGTGGTGGTGAACCACCCGGTGGAGGGTGTGCCTGCGGAAAAGGCCATCCTCTGCCCGGACAGCTACCACGCCATGATGGTGATGGGCGCAAACTACCGCAGCCAGTATCACCCCAAGATGGTGGGTGTGACCGGCAGCGTGGGCAAGACCACCACCAAGCAGATGACCTATGCTGCCCTTGCTGGCTTTGGCGAGACCATCAAGACCGAGGGCAACCAGAACAATGAGCTGGGAATGCCCCGCACTCTGATGCGCCTTGAGAGCAAGACCGAGTATGCCGTGATCGAGATGGGCATGAGCCACGCCGGAGAGATCGACCGTCTGGCCCGTGCTGCCCGCCCGGATGTGGGCATCATCACCTGCATCGGCGTGTCCCACATCGGCAATCTGGGCAGTCAGGAGAATATCTGCAAGGCAAAACTGGAGATCTGCAACGGCCTGCCGGAGGGCGCACCGCTGGTGCTGAACTATGATGATAAGTTCCTGCGTGCGGCAAAGCTGCCGGAGCATGTGCGCCCGGTGTGGTTCAGCCTGACCGATGAGAACGCCGATGTATGCGCTTTGTCCATCCGGCAGGAAGAAGACGGCATGAGCTTTGTGCTGGAAGATCAGGAAGAAGGCACTTTTGTGGTGAAGATCCCTGCCATGGGCAAGCACAATGTGGCAAATGCTCTGGCTGCCTACTGCGCTGCCACCCGCCTTGGGTGCGACCCGCGCGGCGTCATCAAGGGACTTTCCAATTTTGAGCAGACCGGCCGCCGCCAGAAGGTGGTGCACAGCAAGGGCGTTACCGTCATAGAAGACTGCTACAATGCAAACCCGGACAGCATGAAGGCGGCTCTTGCCATGTTCAAGGAATTCCCCTGCAAGCGCCGCTTTGCATTGCTGGGCGATATGCTGGAGCTGGGTGAGCTCTCCCGCGAAGCACATGAGGAGCTGGGACGTCTGGCTGCGGAGAGTGACCTCTACTGTCTGGTGACCTACGGTGAAAACGCAAAACGCACAGCCGTGGTGGCAGCGGCCAAGGGCGTGAAGACCCTGCATGCCGACAACTACCGCGAGGCAGCGGACGCTCTGCTGAACCGTATGGAGCCCGGCGATGCCCTGCTGGTAAAGGCCAGCCATGGCATGGCATTGGAAAAGGCACTGGAAATTTTCTACGCAGAGCAGAAAGATGTCAAAGAATAACACTTCGGCATAAATTGGAGACTGAGAAATGATTCGTTTCGCCTTGATCGTCGCGTCAGTGCTGGGTTTTGTGCTGACTGCGGCGCTCGGCAATTTAATGGTGCCGCTTCTGCGGGAGCTGGAGCGCTCGGCCCGCGGGCAGAACGCAGACCGTCCCGCCCCGGAGAGCCGGGTGCCTACCATGGGAGGCTTGTGTCTGATGGTGGGCACATTGGCCGCCGTTGGCGTAGGCTGGGTGGCAGCGTGTGCTGCGCAGCCCTCTTTGCTGGGCAGTGACCGGCAAATGACCTCCCGTCTGCTGACAGCTCTGACGGGTGCGCTGGCGTTTGGCGGTATTGGGCTGGCGGATGGCCTTGCCCGGGTGCGCAGCCGATATCCGAATGGATTGGGCCTGCGGCGTGCGCCGCGCCTTGCGCTGGAAGCGGCTGCTGCGGCACTGGTGCTGGGGCTGCTTGCTTTGAACGGCTGCCTGCCCGATGGACTGCTCCTGCCGGGCAAAGGCTACGTGAGCTTTGCCGCTGCGCCGCTTTTGTGGGGTGCAGTGCTGGTGGCTCTGGCAGAATGCGCCCGCATTGCGGACGGAGCCGACGGCACAGTGTGCGGCGCGGCATTTGTGACCATGCTGGGTCTCATGATGATGGAAACACAGCTGGGCTGGTTCCCGCTGGCAGTCCTGCCGGCAGCGCTGGCCGGTGCGCTGATGGCGTTTTTGCTATGGAATTTCCCGCCCGCAAAGCTGCGCCCCGGCGGCTGCGGCTGTCTGTTTCTGGCCGGGGCAGTGGGCTGCATCCCGCTGTGCATCGGCTACGGAGAGCTGGCTGTGCCGCTGGCGCTGCCTTTCTGGGCAGAGGGCGGCATGGTGCTTTTGCAGATCCTGTCCTACCGGCTCACGGGGCGGGTGCTGTTTTGCACAGCGCCGCTGCACCACTGGCTGGAAAAACGAGGTATGGGCTCTGTGAATATCTTTTACAGTCTGTGCGCGCTGAGCGTGTGTGGGCTGGCGCTGGCCATGGGGCTGGCACGCTGGGCATGACGGCCCGGAAAAACCGAAACGAGGGGAGAAAGGCAGATGGCAACCATCCGCAGAAAACATAAGGAGCCGCTGCGCCCGCTTCAGCGCGACCCGGGGCCGTGGTCGCGGCTTGTGATCGACTGGCTGGCAACGCTGGCGATTATCATGATATTCGGCCTTGTGATGCTGTACAGTGCCAGCTACACCACCGGCTACCTGCGCATGGGCGACAGCCTGCACTATATCAAGCAGCAGCTTTTGTGTATGCTTCTGGGCCTTGGCTGCATGTTCATCATGAGCTATGTGGATCACCGCTTTGTGCGCAAGCTGTTATGGCTGGGGTACATTCTGGTGCTGGGGCTGCTGGTCGTCACCCTGTTCATGACACCGCTGAACGGCTGCCGCCGGTGGATCCGCTTTGGCGGCTTTACGCTGCAGACTTCTGAGCTGGCAAAATTTGAGATGATCCTTTTGTCGTCGCACCTTGCAGCAAAGGCACCGCAGATCGAAAAATATGACCCGAACAAGCGCATCCATGTGGCACCGCACACCTGGTTTTATGTGCGTGTGTGGAAGCAGCTTATCATCCCGGTGCTGCCGCTGATCCCGGTAGTGGCTCTGCTGGCGCTGGAACCGCATATGTCCGGCATCGTGCTGACGGTGGCCATCGTGGGCAGCATCCTGCTGCTTTCGGGCAGCGGCGGCATCCTGACATGGATCGGCGCAGGCACGGCCGGCCTGATGCTGGAAACACTGCTCTCCCATGTGGATTCCATCCCTTACCTGCAGGACCGTCTGGACGGCTGGACGCAGGATTTGAGCAAAATGACCGACCAGACCGTGCAGAGCCTTTACGCCATTGGTTCCGGCGGCTTGACCGGCCTTGGCCTTGGCAACAGCGTGGAAAAGCAGCTCTGGCTGCCGGAGAGCACCAACGACTTTATCTTCAGCGTTGTGTGCGAGGAACTGGGCTTCATCGGTGCGGTGCTCATCATCGTGCTGTTCATCCTGTTCATCGTGCAGGGATTGTGGATCGCCTACAAGGCGGAAAACCTCTACTGCACCATGGTGGGCATCGGCATTATGGCCCAGATCGCATGGCAGGTGTTCTGCAACATCGCGGTCGTTACCAACACGCTGCCCAACACCGGCATCAGCCTGCCGTTCTTCTCGTCCGGCGGCACCAGCCTGATCCTGCTGCTGGCGGAGATGGGCGTTATGGTCAACATTGGCCGCAATGGCGAGCGCGCTGCCCAGCAGAGGGAGCAGGCCCGCGCCGAGCGGGAAGCTGCCCGTGCTGCCCGGGAGGCGGCGCTGCAGGAAAAGACCATCAACCTGAACGACGCACGCCGTGCACGGACTGAGATATAAACAAAGGAGAAATCACTATGCGAGTTCTGATCGCTGCCGGCGGCACTGCCGGCCATATCAATCCGGCCCTTGCTATTGCAGGTGCCATTAAAAAGGCAGATCCTTCTGCCGAGATCCACTTTGCAGGCCGTAAAGAAGGCATGGAGTACCGTCTGGTCACGCAGGCGGGCTATCCCTTCCACCATATCGAGATCACCGGCTTTCAGCGCAAAGTGTCGCTGAATAATATCAGACGCAATATCGTCACCTTGTGGAATCTGGCTCTCTCCGGCCCCAAGGCCAAGGCCATCATGAAGGAAGTTAAACCCGATTTGGTCATCGGCTGCGGCGGTTATGTGTCCGGCCCGGTGGTGCGCTGCGCCGCCAAGCAGGGCATCCACACTGCCATCCATGAGCAGAACGCTTTCCCCGGTGTGACCAACAAGCTGCTGGCTCCGGATGTGGATATCGTGTTTGCAGCTGTGCCCGCTGCTGTAGAAAAGCTGGGCGCACCTGATAAAACCATCGTGGTGGGCAACCCGGTGCGCCCGGAGGTGTTCACCAAGGCAAAGGAGCGCGACGCCATCCGCGCAGAGCTTGGCGCAGGCGACCGTACCGTGATCCTTTCCTTCGGCGGCAGCCTGGGTGCCCGCCGTGTCAACGAGGTGGTGGCAGACCTGTGCGCCTGGGAGCAGCATGAGAACAAGCCCGTGCTGCACCTGCACGCCACCGGCCAGTACGGCGTGGAGCTGTTCCAGAGCCTTGAAAAGGAAAAGGGCTTTGCTCCCGGTGACAGCCTTGTGGTGAAGGAATACATCAACAATATGCCGGAGCTGCTGGCTGCGGCAGACCTTGTCATCAGCCGTGCCGGTGCGCTGACTCTGGCGGAACTGGAAGCCGTGGGCCGCGCTGCGGTGCTTATCCCCAGCCCCAATGTGGCAGAGAACCATCAGTACTTCAATGCCATGGAGCTGCAGAAGGCTGGTGCCGCCGTGGTCATTGAGGAAAAAGACCTGACCGGCGAAAAGCTGGTGAGCACTGTTTCGGAGATGCTGGCACAGCCCGGCAAGCTGGCTGAGATGGGCAAAAATGCCCGCAGTCTGTCCGTGGATGACAGCCTTGACCGTATTGCCGATGCACTGATGAAGCTGGTACAGAAAAACTGAAGTTGAATCTATCTTGAAAGGAGGTGCACACCATGCAGCAAAACCGCGGAAAAAACGGGAACATCTATGACCTGCGGCGGGATCTGCAGAATCCTTCGGCACCTTCACAGGGGGGCGGCGGCTCTGGCAGCACGAATAACAGCCGCTACGGCTTCAATGGGGAGCCGCTGAGCCGTCCGCCGGAGCGCACGGCCAACGGAACCATCCGCCGCACCCGTACCGATAACAGTATTGAGTTCCCCACTCAGCCGCGCACCACGCAGCAGAGCACAGCACAGCGCAGCCGGAATTCCCAGCAGCGCAGCCGTGCAGGCCAGCCGACACGCAGCGGAGGCGGGCAGAGCCAGCAGCGCACCCAGAGTGCAAAAAAGCGCAAAGGCAGCACTGGAAGAAGGGCAGGGGCAGCTGAACCGGCAGTACAGCAGCGCTATCAGAACCAACGCCTGCGCCCGGCACAGCAGAACCGGGATCCCGCCCGGCGGGAAAGACGCAAAAAGCGCAAGATGACCCGTGCGGCCATCAAGCGGCGCAGGATGTTCCAGCGGCTGTTTGCGCTGGCAACGCTGCTGGCCGTGATCGTGGCGGGCGTTTACCTCACAGTGACCATGCTGTTCAAGATCGGCACCATTCAGGTGCAGACAGCGGACGGCGCTGTAGTGCAGGAGGCAGCAGGCTATTCCAGCGACCAGATCCTGCAGACGCTTGGCGTGCAGCTGGAAGAAAATATCTTCAGCTTTGAGCCCGGCGCAAAGGAAGCGGAGCTGGAACGCCAGTATCCGCTGCTGGAATCCATCCGGGTGCTGCGCAAGTACCCCAATACCGTGATCGTGCAGGTGACCGAGGCCGTTCCCACCTATGCGGTGCAGAGCGGAAACGAGTGGCTGACTATTTCGGATCGGTTCAAGATCCTGTCGGAGGACGCTGCCCAGCCGGAAAATCTGTGTACGTTGTACGGCGGCGATGTGCGCACCACGACGCCCGGTGAACAGCTGGGCTTTGCGGTGGCAGACAATGCAGACAGTGCGGCTGCGGAGAGTGCTGCTTCTGCGGAAAGTGCAGCTTCCACGCTGGAAGAAGCCGACAAGAGGATGGAAGCCCTTTCCACCTTGCAGGCCAAGCTGGAAGAATACGGGATGCTGGGCGACGTGACCCGCATGGAATTTGCGGATACCGACCAGATTGCATTTTTGTATCAGGATCGGGTCAGTGTGCTGCTTGGCACGCTGAACGATCTGGATTATAAGCTGGACCGCGCACGCTATGTGCTGACTGACGCCGACGGCAAGGGCTGTGCCCCCACCGATACCGGGCGGCTGGACTTCAGCCATATCAGCGCAGGCAGCACCCGCAAGATCTATTTCGCACAGGGTCAGCCGACCCTGCCCTCCGGCTATGTGGTGCCGGAGAAGACGGATGTGCCGGAAGAGTCTGCGGACGGCGAAGCTGCCGGAGAAAGCGCAGAAACCGCTCCGGCTGAGGACGCAGCGCAGGGTGACCCCGCGCTGACCGACCCTGCCCGCATAACCGCCAACGACGAAGAAAACCCCATGTAAAACAGTTTGAGGAGTGAGCAGCTATGAAACTGGAACAGTTACTGGAAGGTGTGTCCTTTACCCTCGTGCAGGGCAGTCTGGACACCGAGATCTCGGATATCATCTATGACAGCCGCAAGGCAGCCCCAGGCCTTTTGTTCGTGTGCATCGTGGGCACCCAGCGCGACAGCCATGAGTTTGCCGCCGACTGCGCCGACAAAGGCGTCAGCGCGCTGGTCGTCCAGCACGACATCGACCTGTCCGCCATGCCGGGCGTGACCGTGGTCAAGGTGGAAAGCAGCCGCTATGCCATGGCTCTGATGAGCGGCAACCTGTTCGGCAATCCTTCCCGCAAGATGACCATGATCGGTGTGACCGGTACCAAGGGCAAAACCACCACCACCCATATGATCAAGAGCGTGCTGGAAGCAGCGGGCCGCAAGGTGGGCATGATCGGCACCAACGGCATCTATTACATGGGCCGCCACAAAGACACTGCCAATACCACCCCTGAAAGCTACGAGCTTCAGAAGACCTTCCGGGAATTTCTGGACGCAGGCTGTGACACCGCATTGATGGAGGTGTCCAGCCAGGGCCTGATGATGGATCGTGTGGCAGGCATCCACTATGATGTGGGCGTGTTCACGAACCTTTCGCCCGATCATATCGGCCCTGGCGAACATAAGACCTTTGAGGAGTACCGCAGCTGGAAGGGTCAGCTGTTCAAGCGCTGTGATGTGGGCGTGGTGAACATCGACGATGAGAACACCGAGGCTCTGCTGGAAGGCCACACCTGCAGACTGGTGACCTATGGCCGCAGCGAAAAAGCCGATTACCGTGCCAGCGGATATGAGCTGCTGCGCACCCATGATTTTCTGGGCGTAAAGTTCCATGTCACCGGCAAGGACGAGATGGATGTGAAGGTGAACATGCCCGGCGAGTTCAGCGTGTACAACGCTCTGGCTGCCCTTGCCGTGGGCAAGGTGTTGGGCCTGCCTGATCAGGCCATCCACGATGGCCTTGGCAAGTGCGTGGTCAAGGGCCGCGTGGAGCTGGTGCCCATCAGCAAGAAGTTCACCATTCTGCTGGATTACGCCCACAACGAGGTATCCACCGAGAGCCTGCTCACCACTCTGCGTGCCTACAACCCGCACCGTCTGGTGGTGGTGTTCGGCTGCGGCGGCAACCGCTCCAAGCTGCGCCGCTACGGCATGGGTGAGATCTGCGCCAAAATGGCGGATTTCTCCATCCTCACGGAGGACAACAACCGATTTGAGAAGGTGGAGGATATCATTGCCGATATCCGCATCGGCATGAACAAGGGCAACCCGGACGCAAAGTTCGTGGAGATCCCTGATCGTCTGGATGCGCTGCACTACGCCGTGGATCACGCACAGGAGGGCGACCTGATCGCTGTCATCGGCAAGGGCCATGAGACCTACCGTGACCGCGAGGGTGTCAAGACCCCGTTCCTTGAGCGTGAGCTGCTGGAAGAGTATGCACAGCAGATCGGGCTGGAATAAG
>ERZ808246.1892-NODE-1892-length-14013-cov-3.935879_pt1 | contig 14013 bp, 11 predicted proteins | sample MGYA00521083_ERZ808246 | MGnify/ENA primary metagenome ERZ808246 (study PRJEB31516, sample SAMN03275577) | gut metagenome | biome: mammalia-associated habitat; material: feces | host: Papio cynocephalus | place: Kenya | collected 2012-07-07 ...
CACATTCTCTGACGGCAAACTCTTCACACGCTCTTCCAAGAGGGGCGACATCAGAGAGGTTCTCTACCAGTTTGTGAATTTTGGTGCAAGCTCTCAAATCCTCGTTGATGCGCACCCACACATCGGAACAGACCGATTGCCGAAGGTAGTCGAGAACATCCGTCAGTGCATCGAGTCTAGAGGTGGAGAGTATCATTTCGGCACGAAGGTCACAGACATTACCCGCAATGAAGACGGCACGATAGATGTGAAAGCCCTTGATTCAGAGAATCTGACGAAAGCAGGTAAACCGAGTGAGCAGAAATATTCAGCGAAGAAGGTCATCCTTGCCACTGGCCATTCCGCTCGTGACATTTATGAGATGCTTGCCGCTAAGGACTGCGCCCTTGAGGCTAAAGGATTCGCTATGGGAGTCCGTGTGGAACATCCGCAGGCCCTGATCAACGACATCCGTTATCATGGTCAGTGGGAACCTGGAATGCCAGCTGCGGAATATTCATTCACAGAGCAGGTTAACGACCGTGGCGTGTTCTCGTTCTGCATGTGCCCTGGTGGGGTTCTGGTGCCTTCCGAAACTGAACCTGAGACCATTGTGATGAACGGAATGTCGAACTCGGCTCGAAGTGGGAAGTTCGCCAATGCGGGGGTTGTTGTGCAGATTAATCCTGAGGATATTCCTGAGGAATATGCTGACAAAGGGGCTTTTGCGGGTCTTGAGTTCCAGAAGGATGTAGAAAGAAAGATGTGGGAATATGCCCACGAGCATTCCGATTCGGAGAATCAGTTTGCGGCTCCAGCGCAGAGGATGGTTGATTTTTGTGAGGGTGAAGAGTCTGAGGACCTTCCAGAGACTTCCTACAAGCCGGGTGTCGTTCCTGCACCTCTTCATGAGATTCTTCCTCCATTCATCGCAGAAAGGCTTCAGGATGCATTCCCTCTAGTGAACCAGAAGTCTATGCGGGGGTACTACACGAATGATGCTTTGCTTATTGGTGTCGAGTCAAGGACGTCATCTCCGGTCAGAATTCCAAGAGATCCTCAGAACTGTGAGGCTGTTGCTTTCCCTGGGCTTCTTCCATGTGGTGAGGGTGCTGGCTATTCAGGTGGCATCGTCTCATCGGCAATAGACGGAATCAACTGTGCTGTCGCAGCTGCCCGTTCCCTCTCTGAAGCCGAACTTGACGCCTAAGCCTGTCAACTGAGCTTAAATATTAATAGGTCGCTGAGCTTGTCGAAGCGCACTAACGGAAGAATAGGCAGCCAGCTAAGCGGTGCTTCTTCGCTACGAGAGCCAGAAGTCCCTCTCAACCCAGAAATTTTGCACGTTACCAAAATTTCTGGGTTGAGAGGGACTTTTGGCTCTAAGATTAGTTCAAGGGATGTCCATCGGTGATTTTGTGCGAAAAGATGAGTATCTTTGCGGTCGTAAGAGGACTTTGGTATTATGAAATTGAACAACAGAATTATTTACGGATTGTTGGTGGCGTTGGTGCTGCTGGCAGTGGGGTGTTCCAAAGATAGTACAGATCCAGTGCCGGGTTCTGGAACTGAGACGGAATTGTCTGAGAATCCTAAGGTTAAGGTTGCGGTTAAGACAATGGTGTCAGCTGCGACTAAGACTGAGGCAACGCTTAATGGTGTGGCTGTTTGGCAAGAGGGGTATGCACCTTCTGGTGCTTGGCTAGGTGGGACGGACAAGGACACACGCCATCAGATGTGGTCGGTGACCAAGACCTTTACTTCAATGGCCATAGGAATAGCGGTAGGTGAGGGCAAGCTTTCTCTTTCGGAGAAAGTGGCTCCGATGTTTCCCGAAGAAGTGGCTAAGGCTGAGGAAAGCATGAGTGATCAGCAAAGAACTAATCTTGAGGCACTTACTGTCAAGGATTTGCTGATTATGGCTAATGGCCACAAAAAGGATCCTACGGTTGAATATGCGATGGAATATTTCAAGAAAAGTCCGGTGGGCACGCTCCGTTATGTTCACAATGAATGGGTTGACGTTTCCGGTCTTCTGACCAAGTTTGACGCGACCCTGCCTAGATTGTTCTTCGAATATCCTTTCGATGCTGTTCCTGGAACCAAGTTCTGCTATGACAGTTTTTCCTCCTGCATACTCTCCGAAATCATCACCAAGAAGACTGGTGAAACCATGGCAGATTACCTCTACGAAAGAATGTTCAAGCCATTGGGACTTGACAAGCCAGAGTGGGAGGATGTTCATGGAATAACAGCTGGTGGTTGGGGACTCCATCTGACAACAGATGAGATGTTGACTTTTGGCCGTCTTCTTCTTAATGGCGGAAAGTGGAACGGGCAGCAGATCATTCCTGAGGACTATCTAAAGGCTGCCATCAAGGACAAGATCAAAGACAACATGAATCGTGGCCAGGATTATGCCACAACCGGTTACGGGTACCAGATTAGGACTCGCGCGGATGGCTCCCTTTACATGGCTGTCGGCCTTTTCGGTCAGTACATAGTCATGATTCCGAGCAAGAAGGCCGTGATTGCATTGACTTCGGCAATGCCATTTGATGCTGACAACATTCTGGGCGATTTGTCGAAAGTGATGGATCTCCTAAATGGAGATCTTGACTCAAGCGTTAAACCATTGGAACTGGCTTGGAAGTACATTGTCCCGAAACTTTAATTGGATTGTTCCCACTAAAATGACTACAGAAGAAGAAAAGAAAGAGAACTTGGCTCCAATGATGGAAAGTGGAGTTCACGCTGGTTTTCCATCGCCAGCACAAGACTACATCAATTCTTTCATTGACCTCAACAAAGAGTTGGTGCGCCACCCGGCAGCGACCTTTTTTGCCCGTGTGGTGGGGGATTCCATGGTTGATGCTGATGTGAACGAAGGCGACGTTTTAGTAGTTGACAAGTCTATCGAGCCGAAGGAGGGGGACATGGCTGTCTGTTTTATTGATGGAGAGTTTGCCTTGAAATTCATCTCGTTTAGAGATCCTGCGTTTGGTGGGACGAAGAGCGTGAAGGCCTCCAAACCTGGTGTGTCCTATGATATTCTTAAACACCAAAGAATGTGGCTGTTGCCTGCCAATGAGAAATATCCCCCAATTGAAGTGACTGATTCCAATGACTTTACAGTCTGGGGAGTTGTTACCTATGTCATCAAGAAAGTGTGTACGCGTTAGCCGATTGCAATAATTTTTTCGTTTCGTGCGAGAGGGCTTTCCAGCCTGAGTTGGAAGGCCGTCCGGTTGTTGTGTTGTCAAATAATGATGGCTGCGTGGTCGCTCGCAGCAACGAGAGCAAGGCTATGGGCATCAAGATGGGGACCCCGTTCTTTAAGGTGCGCTATCTTGTAGAGCAGGGAAAGTTAGTGGTCCGCTCATCTAACTATACCCTTTATGGGGATCTTTCATCGCGAGTAATGTCGCTCTTGGCCGAGGTCGCACCAAAACTGGAGGTCTATTCGATTGACGAAGCTTACATGGACATGGACGGAGTTGATCCTGAAAGTCTTCCTAGAATATGTTCGGCTTTGGTGACGAAAATCCGTCGTTGGACAGGAATCCCGGTAAGTATTGGAATTGCTGACACCAAGACTTTGGCCAAGGTTGCTAACCATTTTGCCAAAAAGTACAAAGGCTATAAAGGAGTCTGCGTCATAGATTCTGACGAAAAGATCCGTAAGGCGTTGGCTCTGACTCCGATAAAGGATGTTTGGGGAATAGGCTGGCGAGGTGCTCCGAAGCTGGAGTCTGTTGGCGTCAAGACGGCTTTGGACTTCATCCAGAGGCCCTCAGAGTGGGTCCGTAGAATGATGGGAATATCCGGGGTGAGGACGTGGGCCGAGCTTCAGGGACATCGCATGGTAGAGGAAGAGCGCGACGAAAAACGCAAGAGTATCTGCACCTCGCGTTCGTTTGACAAGATGGTGACAGACTTGGATGAGATGACACTCAGGGTCTCAGACTTCGCTGGAAAATGCGCTGAAAAGTTGCGTAAGGACGGAACGGCTGCATATTCAGTGGGCGTCTTCATCCAGACCAACCGCTTCCGGGACGACCTTCCGCAGTACTTTCCAAACGCTAGTGTCCGGCTTGACGTGCCCGCCAACAGCACTCAGGAAGTCATTGCAGCAGCGTTGAGGGCGTTGAGGATGGTCTTCCGCAATGGCTTTGAATATAAAAAGGCCGGAGTCATCGTGTCCGACATCGTTGATGCTGATGCCATCCAAGCCACACTTTTCGATTTTGACCAGGAGACACGCGACCGTGACGACCGCATCTCCAAGGTCATGGACATGGTCAACACCTCCGGCAAAAATGTCCTGAGACTTGCCACCCAGCGCCCCGGCCACTATTCCGATGGCATCCGCCGCGAGTTCTGCTCCCGCCTCTACTCCACCTCATGGTCTGATCTTCTAGAAATCAAATAGCCTGCTTCATATTACTGAAACAGGCTGTCTGTCATACGTTGAGAAATAGGATTATTTCACCCTCTCCCTCTTTCCTAGCATCTTGCGGACGAGGAGCGGCTCGTTGGTCGTGATGCAATCGACACCGAGGTCGATCATGTTCTGGATGTCCTTCTCCTTGTTGACGGTCCAGCAGTTGATGCTCATCTTGTTGTCACGCGCCTGCTTGAACCAAGTCGGGTTCTTTGCGAAGACCTTGTACTGGTAATCCACTCCGTTGATTCCTAGCTTGGCGAGTTCCTCAGGGCTCTTGTCCTTCTCCAGATACTGAACCGTGAATCCAGGACAGAGGGCAGCGAGCCTCTCGCACATATTCAGACTGAATGAGATGAAAATTACTCTCTTAGGATCGTACAGCCCGTGCTCCTTGAGAGCCTTGACGCTCTGGTCAACCATGTAGTCCTCGTGAGCCTTGTCGATCTGTTTCTTGAGCTCGAACACCAGCACGGTCTTCTTGCTCTTCTCGCCCTGGGTGAGATATTCATCCAGAGTAGGGATTTTCTCTCCGTTCTTCAGACGGCAGTCCTTGAAGTCAGCGTAGTTGTGATCCCAGATCCGCATCCCGTCGATGTCCGGATCGTGGTGCACGAGCATGACGAGATCGGAAGTGATGTGTACATCGAACTCGCTGCCCCACAGCCCATTCTGCTGCGCTAGCTCAAGTGATTTGATGGAGTTCTCGGCATACCCGGCCTCCTCGCAGTTCCAGAATCCTCTGTGTGCCGTCACCGCGATTTTCTGCGGAGCGCACGAAGCGGTCAGCGCAACCATGGCAGCCACCACCGCAACTTTAGCAATCTTTTTCATATTCATTGAATATTACAGTGTTTAATGTATCCGTTTTCATTCCAGCTGTTTGCAAAAGCAGCTTCAATGATTATGACAACAAAAGTAATAAATTAATGCCGATAAGACAACTTGGGGTTTATTATACTCGATTGCTCAAAAACGCAATTATTTATGTACTTTTGCCCCGCAGTTTATTAAAGTACGATGAAAAGAACATTATTGGCATTGGCAATAATCGCGAACACACTCAATGTGTTCGCACAGGCTCCGGAGTATCTGCCGGAATGGAAAGAAGGGTACCTTGACATCCACACGATCGCTACGGGAAGAGGTGACGCAGCATTGATTGTGATGCCGGACGGAACCTCGATGATGATTGATGCTGGAGACAATGCGAAGGCTAAGGACACACAACATCCAGACAACACTAAGAGACCGGGTGAGTGGCAGGCTATCTACATGAAGCATTTCATGGCGCAACTCCCTGACAAAGATAATCTTGACTATGCAATGGTGACTCATCTCCACAATGACCACATCGGCACGGTGAAAAATGCGCCTCCTGGCACGCATGGCTACGTTCTTTCAGGGATTACCCTCGTGGGCGAGCATATTCATTTCAATAAATTGGTTGACAGGGCTTACCCCGACTATGATTTCCCGTCCAGAGAGAATGTCCTGAACGCCAACAAAGGGTTCATCGAGCATTACATTAAATTCGTCAATCATTCAGTTGACAGTGGCACTATAGCTGAGAAATTCGCCATAGGAAGCAAGAGGCAGTTTGCGATGGTCCACAATCCGAAGAAATACGCTAAGGATTTCGAAATCAGGAATCTGGCTGCTAACGGTGAGGTGTGGAAAGGACACGGTAGAAAATCCGTGAAGATGTATAGCGGAGACCCGACCCTCTTTGACGAGAACATGAACTCATGCGCTATCCGTCTGCGTTACGGGAAATTCTCCTACTACAACGGAGGCGACCTTTCCGGAGGCAACTGGCCGTCCATATTCAAGTGTATGGAGAGGGACTTCGAGACTCCGGTCGCCAAGGTGTGCGGCAAGGTGACGGTGATGAAGGCTAACCACCACGGCTACTACGACACCTGTAACGCATTTTTCATGCAAACGTTGTCACCTCAGGTTATCATTATCGATGCCAGAAGCCAGAATCACCCCGTGCCTTCCACTATGGCAAGAATCTCTGACCCGCAGGTCTGGCGGGGAGAGCGGGACTATTACATTACCGTTGATCAAGCCAGAAAGAAACTCGGTGAGGAACTTTGGAGTAAATTCAAGCCATGGGGACACATTGTCGTGCGCGTCTATCCGGGTGGCAACAGTTATCAGGTTTTCGTACTTGACGCAGACTCAACGGACTATCACATAAAGTACAAGTCCGAAGTCGTCAACCTGTAAATGACCGTTTATTGGGCACGGATAGTAGAGGGGGATAGGATGCTCGCTTACCGTTGGATGTTAATCACGAATTTGCCCTCAAAATAAGGGTCAGTCAGCCAGTTGGTGACGGGCCAAGTGGAGATGGATCCTTTTCGAAGGTGCTCGCGTGACATTAAATCACAGATCTCCTCGTTGATGTCACCGCCTTTGAGATAAAGGATAGAATGGGAATATTTCCCTTTCACCCAAGGATAGAAGTCTGTGAGTGAGGCTACTGCACGCGAGACTATAAAGTCAAATTTGCCAGGGAGACCTTCAGCGCGAGCGTTGACAATCTCCACGTTGTCAAGTCCAAGCATATTCGCAATCTCTCCTGCAACTATAGTTTTCTTGCCGACAGAGTCACAAAGGGTAAATCGCACATTAGGGAACATCACAGCTAGCGGGATGCCAGGAAAGCCGCCACCAGTGCCGAGGTCCAAGACTCTTGCTCCGACCTGATCTTCCTTAAGCGGAGCGGTGAATAATGAATATGTTTCCGGGCACTGTGTGCGGAGATATTCAGCTATTGCAAGAGAATGAAGGACATGGTGATCGTAGAGACTATCAATGTCCTTGCGGGAGATGACGTTGATCTTAGAGTTCCACTCACGGTAACCGATGTTCATCAGGCGGAAACGCTCAACCATTGAGTCTGTCACATCTGGGAACGTTGTTCTTAGAAAAGCCTCGAAATCGGCAAAAGACATCATATTCCTTTTTCCTCCTGCTTGCGTAGCTCGTCAATCATCTGTTTGGCGCGACGGATCCTAGTCTTTACAGTGTTGAGCTCCATGTCGAGAGCCTCCGCTATTTCATTGTATTTCAGTCCTTCGATCAGCCTCTTACGTGCAATCTCCCTATAGAGCTCAGGTAGGCGCTCGATGTATTTGGCATGTTCCTCTTCACTTTCCGTGTTGATTAGAGAGTTGAGAGCATCCTCGGTCTGATCAGGAATTACCTCGACTACGGAAGGCTTATTTTCATCGTCCAGATAGACAATCTGGTTTTTCGGATGTAGCCGTTGCTCCTGCTCAAGCGTGTCAAGTGCAGTGTTCTTGGCAATCGTGCAGAGCCATGTTAGGAAACGACTTTTGTACTGGTCGTATGACTGAATCTGCCGGAATGCCTTCTCGAAACTACGACTACAGATGTCATCCGCAGCGTAGTCATCAATGCTTTTGAATCGTGCCCTGATGTAGGACCTTAATTGTTCGATGTGGCGATCCCAAAGTGCGGTGAAAGCCAGTCCATTGCCTCTTTGTGCCAAGATGATCAACTCATCAGTGGGCTTCAAGCCAGTTTTTCCCATAATTGCATTCTACTGTTAGTGGTACTGAAAGTTTTACTACATTTTCCATTCTGTCAATCACGATTCGCTTCAAATCCTCGATTTCTTCAGGAATCGCGTCGAACACAAGTTCATCATGAATTTGGAGGACCATTTTGCTCTTCATTCCAACCTGTGACATGGCCTCATCCACATCAATCATAGCCATCTTGATGATGTCCGCTGACGTGCCCTGAATTGGGGCATTGACAGCGTTTCTCTCGGCTAGTGCCCTGACGGTGCCGTTTTTCGAGTTGATGTCAGGAAGGTATCTTCTTCTTCCGAAGAGGGTCTCAACATAACCAGTCTCTCTGGTAGCAGCTTTCGTGTCCTCAATGAAAGAGAGAATGGACGGGAAGTTGGCAAAATAATCGTCAATTATTTTCTGTGCTTCCTTACGCCCGATCCGCAACCTTTGGGCCAAACCGAATGCCGAAATTCCGTACATGATTCCGAAATTGGCTGTCTTTGCAATGCGCCTTTGATCAGCTGTGACTTGTTCATGAGGTACTCCGAAAATCTTTGCTGCCGTTGCCGCATGGATGTCTATTCCTTGTTTGAAAGCACTGATCAAATGCTGGTCGCAACTCAAGTGAGCCATGATTCTGAGCTCAATTTGGGAATAGTCAGCAGAGAGTATCAACCCATCCTTTGTGCTCGGTACGAAAGCCTTTCTGATTTCTCTTCCTCTGTCCGAGCGAATAGGAATGTTCTGTAGATTCGGATTCGATGAACTTAGGCGTCCTGTCGCTGTAAGAGCTTGATTGAAAGTTGTGTGGACTTTCCCATCGGCAGGCTCAATGTAGCCGGGAAACGGCTCGATGTAGGTTGAGAGTAGTTTCCGTACGGCACGATATTCAAGAATTTCATCAATGATGGGATGCTTGTCTGCAAGGTCCAAGAGAGTTGCTTCTTCTGTGGAGTACGTCCCATTGTTGTTCTTTTTCGGTTTGTCAGACAAGTGCAGTTTCTCGAAAAGAACAGTCCCAATCTGCTTGGGAGATGAAATGTTGAGGGAAGGTTCTCCTGCCATCTCACGGATTCTGGCTTCTCTTTCTAGCATTTCCTGACGAAGATGGTCAGCAAAGACCTTAAGTGAGCTGAGGTCAACTTTCACCCCGTTTCTTTCCATCTTGGAAAGCACCTTTAGAAGCGGCTCCTCCATCTTGTCATACAAATCCGAAACGGAATTTTTGGCCAAATCTTCGCAGAACCGTTCCTTAAGGAGGAGAAGCACCACAGCTTCTTTGCTTCTGTCGCGGTTAACCTCATTGGGCGAAATGTCATCGAATAGAGAACCTGTAGTAGGCAAAGAATTTTTGTCGGAAGCTCCTAGAGACACTCCCAAAATGCTTTGTGAAAGAATGTCAATCTTGTGGCTCTTCTCAGGATCAAGCAGATAGTGCATCAGAGGGATGTCGTAGAGTTTCCCTTGAAGATTCACGTGCGATGCCGCAAGAATATTCATTTGCCTCTTTAGATCATCACCACATTTCCCCACGGCAGAGTCTTCCAACAGTGGCTTTAAATCATTGATTCCTCCTTCACAGACAAAAATCCTATTGTCATAGCGAACCCCGACAATAATCCTCACCGTTTTTGTGAATATGCTAGAGTCAGCTCCTTCTGTGATGAGTGAACAGATTCCTACTTTAGTCGCGGCCTTTATTACTTCTCCTACCCGAACATGAACTGCTTCGGGAAGTTCAGCATCAGGCTTATTCTCCTCCACACTGATGTGCCCAATGAATTTGTTGAGGGAACTGAACTCGTATTTTTCGAACAAATCGGCCAGAAGTGGGCTGTACTCCTGATTTACCTTCATCTGCTCGGTTTCCACCTCAACAGGAATGTCCGTTTTGATGGTCACAAGCTCGTGACTAAGACCGATGTGGTCTTTAGCTTCCTCAAACTGAGATTTCTGACGGGGTGTTAGCTCGTCAAGATGTTTGTAAATTTCTTCGACGGAACCGTATTTCGCGACTAGTTTTCCAGCCCCGACCTCTCCCACGCCTTTAACTCCAGGCACATTGTCAGCTGTGTCTCCGCAGATTGTCAACATGTCTATGACTTGGGAAGGAGTCTTGATTCCGTATTTGTCGCAAATTTCCTTGACTCCTATGATCTCATTGTCGTTGCCGGCTTTCCCGGGTTTGTACTGCCAAATGTGAGGCTCAATTAGTTGACCGTAGTCCTTGTCTGGAGTGACCATGTAAACATCAAGCCCTTCACCAGCGCATCGCTTGGCCATCGAACCGATAACGTCATCGGCTTCGAATCCTTTAAGCATCAAGGTTGTGATGTTCATCGCTTTGCATAACTCCATCAAAGGCTCCAATGAATCAATCACGAGCTGAGGAGTCTCCTTACGATTGGCCTTGTACTCTGGGTACATCTTGTTACGGAAAGTCCCTCCCGGAGGGTCGAAAGCTACAGCAATATAGTCCGGCTTTTCCCGTCCCAGAAGTTCAAGAATGTATTTGGTGAAACCGTAAAGAATGGACATGTCAGCTCCTTTGGAGTTGATCATCGGTCTCCTGAGGAACGCATAGTACATCTTGAAGATTAGTGCGTGTCCGTCTATGAAGAAAATCTTTCCCGGCATTATCCTTTCTCGTTAATTTGAGCCTGCCTATTCTGGCACGACTCTACATCTTTACAAAGATAATGAATTGTTCCGTGGTTTCAAAACTATTCTCCTAGTGATAGTGTAATGTCAGAGAACCGTTCTCCATCGTAAATGTCATGAGTTGAGAAGATTACCGTGATGTTTGACTCGTGGGCTATCCTTTGTAGCGTGCTCAGAGCCATGACACGGTTGTTCACGTCCAGAAAGGCCGTTGGCTCGTCCATTAGGATGACATTGGCCCTCCGGGTCAATGCTGTGGCGATGCAGGCTTTCTGGAACTCTCCGTCTGAGATGGTACTGATGTCTCTGTCAGCCAGTTTGTTAAGTCCGAGAGCCTCGATTGCCTCTTCCATTGAATGCTCAGCTTCGGAGTTTATCTGTTGGAACATACCAGAGACCGAGTATAGGCTTGTGCGTATGAATTCCTTGACAGAGAATCCTTTTATTTTAGGAATATGCGTGGGCACCATCACGACAGTCCCGTTGGACGAAAACTCACCTGATAACGGAGGCAGGAGGCCTGCCAAGGTCTTCATTAGAGTGCTTTTGCCACTGCCGTTCGGACCGCAAAGCATCACGGCTTGTCCGTCGGGATATTCAAAAGTCAAAGGTCCTGTGCTCCAGTGGCCTCTGTGTCCGATGAGTAATTCGCTTGCTTTCAACATAATCACCTCCTTTTTATTAGAATAGCCATGATAATCGGGATGCCTATGAGTGCCATCGTGCTTCCGATTGGAAGGGGAGTGGGGAAGACATTTGAGAGAATGTCTGCTGTGAGTGCTAACCCTGCTCCTATAAGCATCACGGCAGGGATGATCGTTACATGAACGGAAGATCCCAAGAAGCCTCTTGCAATGTGTGGGGCCACAATCCCGACAAATCCCAATGGCCCACAGAAGGCTGTGATTGAACCAGCCATAAGGCAGCTGCTGATCATCGCGGTGCTCCTGATTTTGGAAATGTTAGCTCCGGTCAGACGGGCATATTCATTACCGAAAAGCGCAATGTCAAGTCCTTTATTATTAATTAATGTAAGGAATGTTCCTATTGCCAGCGATCCGGCTATCACTGCAATTTCACCAGGGCGACATCCTGAGAAACTTCCAGCGGACCAACTGTAGAAGACTTTCAGACTTTCAGCATTGGCGGAATATTCAAGGATGGAAGTAATAGCACTGAATATGAATCCAATCATTACTCCAAAGATTAGTAAGATTGTGGTACTCTGTACTTTGGATGCCACAGCTACGACCAACATTGAAGTTAGCAGAGCACCGAGAAATGCTGCCGCTGCTACCGTGAATCCTGACAGAGCGGCAGGAAGCGATGATCCGATGATGAGAGTCACTGTCGCGGCTCCAGTACCTGCCCCAGCACTCACTCCCATGATGTGCGGATCGGCCAGCGGATTGCGAAAAATGCTTTGCATCTGAAGTCCCGCAAGAGAGAGCCCAGCTCCAGCAAAAACAGCGACCAACATTCTTGGAAGCCTTAGTCTTATGAATATGCTAGAGTCCATTCCGCTCAGACCAACACCCCCTGTGAGCAGGTCTACCCCAGCGAGCAACAATGTGGTGGACAGAAGCAGGAATATTTTAGAGCGAATCTTCATTATTTTGATACTAACTTACTGAAGCAATTGAACAACTTCTTGCAATCTTTCGGCTTTTCCCGAAAATTTCTTTAAATTTACACCAAATCTTTGAATTATGAACAAAAAGACTCTAATCCTTGCTGCTGCGCTTCTGATTATGTCAGGAACTGGAGTGTCAGCTCAGAAACAGGACAAAAAAGGAGGCATCTCCGCAGAGATGCTGACAGAAATTCGTAAAGGCTATGAGGGCACAGCCTCTGACAAGGCGATAAAAAATGCCCTTAATGCTGCTGCTATTAATGTTTTGGCAGCTAATTCCGAGAACATTGCAATGATTGACACCCATTTTTCTGATGAGGTGAAGACAAAAGGCCGTACCAATCAGAAATCCTCAGGGCGTTGTTGGCTATTTTCTGGTCTGAATGTGCTAAGAGCCAAGATGATAGAAAAGTATGATTTGGGCGCTTTTACCTTTTCTCAGAACTATGTGTTCTTCTACGACCAGTTGGAGAAGGCAAATCTCTTCCTTCAGGGTGTGATTGACACTAAGGACAAGAGTTTTGATGACCGCAAGGTGGACTGGCTCTTCCGTAATCCGATAGGAGACGGAGGACAATTCACCGGAGTGTCCAATCTTATCATGAAGTACGGAGTGGTTCCGTCTGACGTTATGCCTGAGACTTTCTGCTCCAATAGCACTTCCCAGATGCGTACTCAGATTGCGACAAAACTTCGCGAAGACGGCTTGAAATTGCGTGACGCTTCTGCCAAGGACTGCCCTGCATTAAAGACGGAGATGCTTAAGGAAATCTACAGGATGTTGGTCCTCTGCCTTGGAGAGCCACCGGTAGAGTTCGAGTGGACTCGCTATGACTCAAAGGGTGACTTTGTCAGCACCCAGACTTACACGCCAAAATCTTTCTATGATGAATATGTTGGCGCAGATCTGGAGAACAACTACATCATGGTCATGAACGACCCAACTCGTGAGTATGGCAAGGTCTATGAGATTGATTATGATCGTCATGTCTATGACGGACAAAACTGGCTCTACATCAATCTTCCGGTCGAAAGAATCAAGGAGATGGCGATTGCTTCCATCAAGGACAACACCGCGATGTACTTCTCCTGCGATGTGGGCAAATTCTCTGACCGTCAGAAAGGTACTTTGGATCTAAGGAACTATGACTATGCCTCTCTGTTCGGAACAACATTCCCGATGGACAAGCGCCAGAGAGTGCAAACCCATGCCAGCGGTTCGTCCCATGCCATGACCCTCATTGCTGTGGACATCAAGGACGGCAAGCCGGTCAAGTGGATGGTAGAGAACAGTTGGGGTGCAGATTCCGGCTACAAAGGCAACCTCATCATGACTGATGAATGGTTCGACAACTACATGTTCCGCCTTGTCGTTGAGAAGAAATACGTCCCTGCTGATGTCTTGAAGATGCTCGATCAGAAACCGACCCTCCTTCCAGCGTGGGATCCGATGTTCCTTCCTGAAGAATAACGCAGTCGTTGTTGGCTGGATTTTATGTCGCTTCGACAGGCTCAGCGACCGAGTGAGTCGCGCTTGTTGAGCCATTTTTTTCTCCGGTCGCTGAGCTTGTCGAAGCGATGTCTAAGAAATCAGCAATCCAATAAAAAACTAATTCCAGAATTTTGGTCCACCGTGCAAAATTCTGGAATTAGTTTTTTATTGACCAATCTCAATCTGGTCGAATTATTTAGTGTTGTCAAACGTAAACGCGTCCCAAGGAAGCTCCGCGTCCTTCCCATTG
>ERZ808246.1893-NODE-1893-length-14005-cov-3.166810_pt1 | contig 14005 bp, 8 predicted proteins | sample MGYA00521083_ERZ808246 | MGnify/ENA primary metagenome ERZ808246 (study PRJEB31516, sample SAMN03275577) | gut metagenome | biome: mammalia-associated habitat; material: feces | host: Papio cynocephalus | place: Kenya | collected 2012-07-07 ...
AACCTTGGAGTGCAGCGAACCGTAAGCGGACTGGCGGGATGTATGCTTGTGGTGTTTTTCTTTTTGCTCGCGAAAAAAACGACAAGGAGGGACGACTACGCATTCATCGCCTCGCTGATGCTCATCACGTGCTACCAAATCATACTGCAAGCCCGCACCGCCACGTGGGACATATACTGCCACGCATTCATGATGGGCGGGATATATTTTCTGTGGCGTGGGCTTTATGAGGATGCACACATCTGGCGCAACATGACGCTTGCCGGAATTATGACCGGGCTTTCGTTTATGAGCAAAGGGCCTGTGTCGCTTTATGCGCTGCTTCTCCCGTGGCTCATCGCAACGCTCGCCACGCGCCGCCCCTGCATGAAAGGACGGAAGATGCCACTTGCCGTAATGGTGGTGCTTGCCGCTGCCATAAGCTCGTGGTGGTATCTGCTAATTCTCACCGCGCACCCCGAAGCCGCGCAATATGTAATCCACAAGGAAGCCGGCTCGTGGAAAAACCATAACGTAAGACCGTGGTATTATTACTGGCGTTTCTTTGTGGAGACAGGCATCTGGTCGCCGCTAATGCTTCTCGCCCTCGCGTTCCCTGTGTGGCGCAAGAAACTCGGGCTTTTGCGCAATCCATATACAATGGCATTATTATGGACAACGGCACAACTCGTGCTGCTGTCGCTTATGCCAGAAAAGAAGATGCGCTACCTTTTGCCGATGATGATGCCCTGCTGCTACACAATGGCATTCCTTGTTATATACTGGTGCGACAAGAGCCGCAGGGACACGGCGCGGAAAATTGTTGTGGGGATTGCCGTGTTTTTTGCCGCAGCCGAGATGTTTGCCATGCCGGTTGTGGCGAAAGTTTTCTCAAATCCCGAATACAAAAGCATTTCCGCCACAAAGGATATGGCGGAGCTTAAAGGCGTTCCATTCTACAGCAACGGCGGCGAGCAACTGCGCATAGAGATTGTCTATGCCGCCGGGCGCGTGATACGGCCGCTGGAATATTCTTCGCCAACCATCAATGCCGAGCTGAAGAAACGCCTCCCCTGCGTGCTTTTGTCCCGCAAACCCCTCGCGGAAGAACTGCCAGAAAACGCATTGCAGGGCATCGACACCGTTTTCTGCGGAAAATACAACAACAGCAACCGCAGCCGTTTCTCAAAACACGGCAGCGACGACAACTTCATATACAACGTAACACTTCTAAAGCCAAAAGCAAATGGAAGCAAACAAGACTAGTAACTACGAATTTACGATAATAGTCCCAATTTACAACGAAGAGGACAATATGCCGGCACTCGAAAAGGCTTTGGGCGAATACCTCGGCAAATCTTCGGTGAAATCGTGCGTGCTTTTCGTCAACGACGGCTCGCGGGACACGAGCCTTGACAAAATACGCGGAATTTGCGGGCGCAACCAGGATTTCTACTATATATCCTCCTGCGAGAACCATGGGCTCAGCACCGCGATGAAGGCGGGTTTCGATTTCGCGGAAAGCCCGCTCGTGGGATATATTGACGGAGACTTGCAGACAAATCCCGAGGATTTTGATTTGCTGCTGCCTTACGCCAAGGACTTTGAGATGGTAACGGGAATACGAGCCAACCGCAAGGATTCCTGGGGCAAGCGGATGCAGTCGAAGATTGCCAACGGCTTCCGCCGCAGCATGACCGGCGACACCGCAACCGACACGGGGTGCCCGCTTAAGGTTCTGCATTCCGACATAGCCAAGCGCATTCCTTTCTTTAACGGCATGCACCGCTTTCTCGCCGCCCTCGTTGCGCTCGAAGGCGGAAAGATGAAAGAAATGCCTGTGCGCCATTACCCGAGAACCCAAGGCGTGTCGAAATACCACCTTGGCAACCGCCTTGTGAAGCCGTTTGAGGATTGCTTCGCCTTTCGCTGGATGAGAAGCCGCTACATACGCTACAATATCAGCGAGAACAACCTTTCTGAGTAACCCGCCGCTTGTATGCTGATTACTGTGAACGCTTTGGTTTTTGCGGTGGGCTTCATCGCGCAGGGCTTTTTCTCCGCCCGGATGCTCATACAGTGGGTTCTTTCCGAGAGGCAGAGGCGCGTGGTCTCGCCCGTGGTGTATTGGGCTTGCAGCCTTGCTGGCAGCATACTGCTGTTTGTTTACGGATGCCTGCGAAACGACTTTGCCATAGTTCTCGGGCAGCTCATTTCATATTACATATATGTGTGGAATCTCGACATAAAAGGCGCGTGGGCAAAAATACCGCTCGTGGTGCGCGTTGTGCTGTTCGCCCTGCCGCTTGTGGCTGTAACCTACCTGCTCGGCGACGCGGAACATTTCATGCAGTCGTTCTTCCATAACGAGAAAGTTCCTTTCTGGCTTTTGCTATACGGTTCGGCGGGGCAGATAATCTTCACGCTGCGCTTCATATACCAGTGGTATTACTCCTACCGCCGCCACCGCTCCATATTGCCAATCGGCTTTTGGATAATCAGCCTCGTTGGTTCGGGAATGATTGTGAGCTATGCCATATTCCGCCACGACCCTGTGCTGATACTCGGGCAGTCGGTGGGCTTTTTAACATATTCGAGAAACATAATGATAGGTGTCAGAAGCAAGACACCGGAAACTTTGGAGAAATGAAAGTGCTTGTTACCGGCGGAGCCGGATTCATAGGCTATCACCTCTCGCTTGCGCTTGCAGGGCGGGGCGACGATGTTGTGTGCATCGACAGCCTTAACAACTATTACAACCCGGAACTGAAGCTCGCACGGCTCCGCGCCCTTGGCGTTTGCGATGCGGACAAGGGGGAAAGCGGCGTTTACGGCAATTTGAGGTTCAGGAAACTCGACATTTCCGATTTTGGCAGCCTTGAAAAACTTTTCAGCGAGGAAAGGTTTGATGTGGCGTGCAACCTTGCCGCCCAAGCCGGCGTAAGGTATTCGATTGACCACCCGCGAAGTTATATTGAAAGCAACATTGTAGGTTTTTTTAACATCTTGGAATGTTGCCGCAATCATTGCGAAACACTCGTGTATGCCAGTTCGAGCAGCGTTTACGGCGGAAACACAAAAGCCCCCTTCTCCAAGGTTGACAATCCCAAGAGCCTGTATGCCGCCACAAAAAAGAGCGACGAGCTTATGGCCCACGTTTACTCATCCCTTTACGGCATAAGAGCAACAGGTTTGAGATATTTCACCGTTTACGGTCCTTGGGGAAGGCCTGATATGTCGCCGGTGCTTTTTGCCAACGCCATAACCGAGGGCAAACCAATACGCCTTTTCAACGGCGGCGACATGGTTCGCGACTTCACATATATCGACGACATTGTTCGCGGCACGCTTCTCGCCATCGACAACGCCCCGCAGGGCAACATTCCCTCCACGGTTTACAACATAGGCTGCTCCCACCCCGTGAGGCTCATGGAGTTTGTCCGCGCACTCGAAAGCGCACTGGGCAAAAAGGCGGAGTTCGAGACGCTTCCCATGCAGCCCGGCGATGTTTACATGACTTCGGCCGACACTTCCAAGATTTCACGCGAACTGGGCTACGCCCCGACTGTCAACATCGCCGAAGGCACGCACCGCTTTGCCGAATGGTATGCGGAGTATGGCGGAATGTGCAGATAAAACTGCAACACCGCCCCAAGTTTACGCAAGGCTCTGATTTCCAGAGCGATAACCGCATATCCGCCATCCTGTATAACAATTTGTTTTTCAGACGTTTGCAACTGCAAGAAAAAGGTCTGATGTAGTTCGGATTATGTCTGATATAATTTTTCCTGCGTCCTATGTAGTATTTCCTACATCTGAAGTGGTTTTTCCGACTTTGGCTTTGCGCCATTTGTATGGGCGTATTGCACACGCCCATGCGGCGTTACAATTTACCGGCTAATTGGATGCCGTGCATCCAGAGCGTATTCAACACGCAATAATCATGCAAATTACAAAACAACAACGGATTATATTCACAAGCAGTACAATCCTGCTCTGATTTGAGAAGCCCATTACCCCAAATTCGCATGGATAATGCCATGCACAAACCCCATGTCTGTGATTAAAAATCGCTAACTTTGCAAGCAGAATAACATATAAATCTGACAGGAACTTATGGATATAATTAGCAAACTCGTAAAATGCGCTAAAGAAAATCCCCAACGCATAGTGTTGCCCGAAGGCACGGAAGAAAGAACGATGCGTGCCGCCGACCGCGCCATTGCCGACGGGCTGGCACACATAATCCTCATAGGCAACCCCACCGAAATTCTTGAGCTTGCCGAAAAATACGGTCTCGGCAACATATCGAAGGCAAAGATCGTTGACCCGCTCAACAATCCGAGAGCCGAGGAATACGCCGAACAGCTTGCCGAAATACGCAAGAAGAAGGGACTTACCATAGAGCGCGCACGCGAGCTTGTTAAAGACCCGCTCTACCTCGGCTGCATGATAATCAAGACCGGCGGCGCCGACGGCCAGCTTGCCGGCGCACGAAACACCACGGGCAACGTACTGCGCCCCGCTCTGCAAATCATAAAGACCGCCCCCGGCATAACCTGCGTATCAGGCGCCATGCTCCTTGTTACCAAAGCCGAGCAATACGGCGACAACGGGCTGCTCGTCATGGGCGACGTTGCGGTACTCCCAGTGCCCGATGCCTCACAGCTCGCACAGATAGCCGTATGCACGGCCCACACCGCGCAGCACGTTGCGGGCATACCCCACCCCAAGGTCGCCATGCTGAGCTTCTCAACCAAGGGTTCGGCACAGCATGAAGTTGTTGACAAGGTTGTGGAGGCCACCAAGCTCGCCCGCAAGCTCGACCCGCATATCGAAATCGACGGCGAACTTCAGGCCGACGCCGCCCTCGTGCCGTCGGTGGGCGCACAGAAAGCCCCCAACTCCAAGGTGGCGGGACACGCCGACGTGCTCGTTGTTCCGAGCCTCGAGGTGGGCAACATTTCCTACAAGCTCGTGCAGCGTCTGGGCAACGCCGAGGCAATCGGCCCGATACTACAGGGCATTGCCCGCCCTGTGAACGACCTCAGCCGCGGGTGTTCGGTTGACGACGTTTACAAAATGATAGCCGTAACGGCAAACCAGGCAATCGCCGCAAACAAAAAGGACTAATCCAGGGCGGACGCCCGCGTTACATAACAGCTAAAAAACTTTATAGAAACAATAAATGAAAATTCTCGTAATCAACTGCGGAAGCTCCTCAATCAAATACAAGCTCTACGACATGGACAGCCGCACCGTTCTCGCCGCCGGCGGAATGGAGAAGATAGGTCTCGAAACTTCTTTCCTCAAGCTCAAGGCTGCCGACGGGTACAGCAAGCAGATAAAGGTGAAAATAACAAACCACGAGCAGGGAATAAACTTCATCCTCGCCCAGCTCACCGACGCCGAACACGGGGCTATCAAGTCGCTTGACGAAATCGACGCAGTGGGCCACCGCATTGTGCACGGCGGAAAGTTCACCCACAGCGTGGTTGTAACGCCCGAAATCCTCGAGGAGTGGAAGCAGTACAGCGAGCTTGCGCCGCTCCACAACCCCGCCCACCTCAAAGGCTACGAGGCAATAAAGCACGAGCTTCCCAATGTGAAGCAGGTGTTTGTGTTCGACACGGCTTTCCACCAGACAATGCCCGATTACGCCTACACCTACGCGCTTCCGTACGACCTGTGCCAGAAACACAAGATACGCCGCTACGGCTTCCACGGAACTTCCGTGAGATACGTTTCGCGCAAGGCTTGCGAGTTCCTCAACTGGGACATGAGCACAAAGAAGCTCGTCATCTGCCACATCGGCAACGGTGCTTCGGTTACGGCGGTTGACTGCGGCAAGGTGGTTGACACCTCAATGGGGCTCACCCCTCTCGCAGGACTTGTGATGGGCACGCGCTCGGGCGATGTTGACCCCATGGCAGTGCTTTTCCTCATGGAGCACGAAAACCTTGACATCAAGCAGGTTTCCGCACTCATAAACAAGCAATCGGGCGTGCTCGGGCTTTCGGGCGTTTCGAGTGATATGCGCGAGCTTGACGATGCCATACATTCCGGCAACAGCCGCGCCCTGCTCGCACGCAACACGTATTGCTACAGCATACGCAAGTACATCGGGGCATACGCCTTTGCAATGGGCGGTCTCGATGCCATTGTGTTCACCGCCGGAGTGGGCGAACACCAGCATTCGGTGCGCCGCGACACGCTCAAAGGGCTTGAAAACCTCGGCATAAAGCTCGACAAGGAGAAGAACGACGTAAACTTTGGCGAAGACGAGGTTATATCCGCAGCCGACAGCAAGGTTACGGTGGCTGTGATAGGCACAGACGAGGAGCTGCTCATCGCCGACGACACCGAAAAGCTCGTAAAGGGCGAGACTGTGTAACGCCGCCGCATTTTTCAAAAGCAAAACAAATGTATATGACAAATGGCGCTAAAGTTTTGCGCCATTTGCTGTATATGTCGGCGTATATCATACAGCAGAAGCCGTAGGGGAAATGTAAAGAGGAAGCCTGTTTTTGGTAACAATTTGATCTGTAATAATTTACGTGTATTCCAAAAAATTCACAAGTATTTGTTTTCCAACAGGTTGCAAGTGGGCAAAAAAAGGTCTGATGTAGTTTGGATTATATCAGACTTAATTTTTCCTACGTCTGACATAGTTTTTTCTGTGTCCTATATAGTTTTCGGTTTTTGGGGGAAAGGACGAGCGATTATGGTTTTGCGATAATTGCAGGGGCGTATTGCATACGCCCCACGGAGGCGCAATTCATTAATTTATTGCCACTTGCAAATTCATAACTTTTGCTATGATTTTGATCCAAAGATTGGTATGCCGGTTCGGAGTTATCATTCCAACGGGGCGCGGAAATTGCAGCCTTCCTTCCAACGCGAGCAGCCCAAGGCGGTTTTGCCGCGTATCACCGTGCCTTTTCCGCACAACGGACAAGCGTCGCCCTCCTTCACCGCGCTTTTTGGGGGTGCAGACCCTGCGGAACTTTTCCCTTTTGGCTTGCGCTGCGCTGGAGTTTTTGCGGTTTTGGACTTCTGGGGCGCGGCTGTCCACGTTACGCGCCTCACATTCTGTTCGGCAATCACCGAAGCCACAATTTGGCTCACCATCTTCTTCAGTTCGTCAATGAACTGCGTTGCGGAATATTCGCCGCGCTCTATCTCGCGCAGCTTCTTCTCCCACTGTCCTGTTAGCTCGGCACTTTTCAACAGGTTCTCGTGAATTGTGGCTATAAGCTCGCGCCCTGTGGCTGTGGGGAAAATCGACTTGCGCTGCTTGGCGATGTACCTGCGGCGGAAAAGCGTCTCTATTATGGCGGCGCGTGTGGAAGGCCGCCCTATCCCATTCTCCTTCAAGGCATCGCGCAGGGAGTCGTCCTCAACGCTCTTTCCCGCAGTCTCCATTGCCCGCAGCAAGGTTGCCTCGGTAAACGGCTTTGGCGGCTGGGTGGTCTTTTTGGCAACAGAGGGTTTGTGCGCGCCGCTCTCGCCTTTCACGAAATCGGGCAGCACCGCCTCGGGAACGTCTTTCCTGCTTTCTTCCTCGTCTTCGTCTTCGCGCTTTTGCACAGGGAACACGTTGCGCCATCCGGGGTCGAGAATTTGCTTCCCTGTTGCCTTGAACTTCACATCCTCGCAATGCCCGAGTACTGTTGTTGTGGCAAATATGCAGTCGGGATAAAACGCCGCGATAAAGTGCCGCGCCACGAGATCGTAAACCTTGGCCTCATCGGGGAGGAGCGAATTTGCCGCCACACCTGTTGGGATTATGGCGTGGTGGTCTGTAACCTTGGAGGTGTCGAAAAACTTCTTGCTTTTCTTCAACGCCTTTCCGCGCAAGGGCTGCAATATGTCGGCATACTGCTTGAGCGAATTGAGGATTGCCTTGCATTTGGGAAAGATGTCGTCGGAAAGATATGTGGTGTCAACACGCGGATAGGTGGTAACGTGTTTCTCGTAAAGGCTTTGCGCAATCTGCAAAGTTTTTTCGGCGGAAAAGGAGAATTTCCTGTTGCATTCCACTTGCAGCGAGGTGAGGTCGAAAAGGCGCGGCGGGGCTTCCTTGCCCTCCTTGCGCGTTATGCCGTCAACGGTGAAGTCCCTGCCAGTGATTTTGCCAAGAGCCTCGCGGGCTTTGTCCTCATCGCTGTAATTGCCGCCTGTTGCCGTGAAAACCGCCCCGCGATAGTTGGTGGTGAGAACCCAATAGGGCTGCGGCACAAAGTTGTCTATCTCGTTCTGGCGGTTCACTATCATTGCCAGCGTGGGAGTCTGCACCCTGCCGACCGACAGCGGCTGTGCGCCGCGCTCCTGCGAGCCGAACTTCAAGGTGTAAAGCCGTGTGGCGTTCATTCCCAGAAGCCAGTCGCCTATTGCGCGGCAAAGCCCCGCCTCATAAAGGTTTTTGTATGCCGCCGAGTCTTTTAGCGAACTGAAGCCTTCGCGGATGCTCTCCTCGGTAAGCGAAGAAATCCACAGGCGTTCAACGCCGCACTTCGCGCCCGACATTTGCAGCACCCACCTTTGAATAAGTTCGCCCTCCTGCCCGGCATCGCCGCAGTTTATTATTTTGTCAGCCTTTTGGAAAAGCCCCTTTATCACCTTGAACTGCTTTGCCACCCCACGGTCTTTTTTTAGGCGTATGCCGAAGCGCGGCGGCACCATGGGCAGGGCGGCAAGACTCCACCTGTGCCACGGCTCATAGTAATCCTCGGGGTATTTCAATTCGCAAAGATGGCCGAAAGTCCACGTTACCTGGTAACCGTTTCCCTCGATATACCCGTCGTGGCGTTCGGTTGCCCCGAGCACCTGTGCTATGTCGCGTGCCACACTCGGCTTTTCAGCTATGCAGACTATCATTTCCTAACTTTCAAGAGATATGGAATAACTCATTTCCTCGCGGTTGAAACCCACTCCCGGCATCTTGAAAAAAACATCGAGCGCACCGGCTGCCGCAAGTTCCTTCGGGCTTCCGCACACAGGCTTCATGCCACGGCGCATCACCCACAGAATGTCGGCGGCATGGAACGCCGTACCCAAATCGTGGGTCGCAGCCACCACCGTCTTGCCGTTTTCCTTGGCGAGGCTTCGCAGCAGCCTGAACGTCTCCAGCTTGCTTTCAAAATCGAGGAACGCCGTAGGCTCGTCAAGCAGCATCACCGGCGTTTGCTGGGCAAGCGTCTTGGCTATCATCGCCTTTTGCCGTTCGCCGTCGCTTAGCGAGGAAATACTTCTTGTCCGCATATTTTCAATGCCTGTCCGCACGAGCGCGTTCCCCACTATCTCACGGTCGGCGGCTGAAAGTTTCCCCATGAAACCAGTATAGGGCATTCTGCCAAGGGATACAAGCTCCTCCACAGTCATTTGCGCACTGAAAGCCTGACGTTCCGTAAGCACAATTCCCGCCATTCGCGCCAATTCGCGCCGTGAACACAGGGCGGTGTCCCTCCCAAGCATATATATATGCCCCGAAAGCGGCGGCTGAAGCCCCGCGATTGTGCGCAGGAGCGTTGACTTTCCCGCGCCGTTCATTCCCAAAACGCAAGTGAAAGACCCGGCAGACAAAGAAGCGGAAAACTCCTTTGTTACGCAAGCCCCGGCGTTACGTCCGTAAGCGGTGGCGATGTTATCAAGCTTTACGGTGTTTTCAATCACGTGTGCAAAGATACGAAGATTTAATCTTTTTGCAGAAAGGGCAGGCAACACGGAAAAATTCAATAACTTTGCCAACAAGCAATTTGGCAAACATTCGCGTTTAGGCAGGATTGCGTTAAAGCGTATTAAGATGAAGAGAAAAGTGCAACTCAAACTGTTTTTGCCGGTAATCATTGCACTGCCGGCGTTGTCTGTTTTCGCCCAAGGTACACTTGAGGACTACAACCGGGCATACCGGGCGCAACGGAAGTTCGGGGCGAGCAATGTTTTTTATGACAATGTAAACGCCACGTGGCTGGCAGGCGCACCGGCGTTCTGGTATGTGCGCAACACCCCTAACGGACCGAGATATGTTTTGGTGGATGCCGCCGCAAAAAAACGGCAACCGCTTTTCGACCATGCCGACCTTGCCGGAAAACTTAAGGATGCCGCCGGCGCAGACGTAAGCCCAGACGCAATTCACCTGTACGGATTGCGCACTACAAGCAAAGGGGACACGATTTGGTTCTCACACTCAGGTAGGAACTGGGAATATCTGCCCGCAAAGAACATACTTAGCGACAAGGGAGAGGTAAGAAGACGGCATTCCGGCGAACAGCCGCACTGGATGGTTGTGGACGAAGAAAAAGGCGGCGGGCCTGTACCCTCGCCCGACGGAACAAAGGAGGCGTATATAAAGAACTCCAACGTCTGTGTCAGAGACGTGAGCAGCAAAAAGGAAAAACAGCTTAGCATTGACGGCACTGACGGAAACTATTACTCATCGTGGATAAAATGGAGTCCCGACGGCAAGAAAGTGGTGTCTTGCAAAATCCGCCCCGCGCAGAAAAGATATGTGCATTACGTGGAGTCGTCACCCACAGACCAATTTCAGCCGAAGCTGCACAAACAGGAATACGCCAAGCCGGGGGATGAGCTGAGGTTCAAAGTGCCGTGCGTGTTCAATGTCGAGACAGGAGAGGCCGTGATACCGTCAACCGAACTTTTCGCCGGGCAGTACGATTTGTCCGCCCCCGAATGGAACGGCGACGGAAGCGCAATCACGTTCGAATATAACCAGCGCGGGCACAAGGTGTACCGGGTGCTCGAGCTGTCGTGCAAGACGGGAAAGGTGCGCACGCTTATAGAGGAGACTTCCGACAAGTATGTAAACTACACGCGCCGCTTCAGGCACGACACCTCCGACGGCAAGCGCATTATATGGATGAGCGAGCGCGACAACTGGAACCATCTTTATATGTACGACCGCGCCAAGGGAAAGCCAATACGCCAGATAACCAAAGGCGAATGGTATGTTAGGGAGGTTGTTAAGGTTGACGAGGACAACGGCAGGATATATTTCTCCGCCAACGGAGTAAACACGGACGAGGACCCTTACAACATACGCTATTACTGCATTGACTTTGACGGAAGCAACATGAAAGACCTCACGCCGTCGAAAGGAAATCACAGAGCCGCATTCTCGCCCGACATGAAATACCTTGTGGACGTTGTGTCATCACCGGCCGACGCCCCTGTGGCCACACTCAGAAGCGGCACGGACGGAAAGGAGATAATGCCTTTGGAGAAAGCGGACATCAGCAAACTGGCAGAGAACGGCTGGCGTGCGCCCGAAGTGTTCGCTGCCCCCGGGCGCGACGGAAAAACAATGATGTGGGGCGTGATACAGCGTCCTTCAAATTTCGACCCGTCAAAGAAATACCCGGTGATTGAATACATCTATCAGGGACCGGGCGACCAGTACGTCCCCAAATCGTTCATGGCGTACAACCATTGGCTTGTCCCGATGGCGGAACTCGGCTTCATCGTGGTTATGGTTGACGGTATGTCAACCTCATTCCGCAGCCGCGAGTTTGAGAGCGTTTGCTACAAAAACCTGAAAGACGCCGGGCTGCCCGACCACATTGCATGGCTCAAATGCGCTGCGGCAAAATATCCCGAAATGGACTTGGAGCGCCTCGGCATTTACGGATGCTCCGCAGGAGGGCAGGAGTCGGCAAACGCACTGCTGCATTACCCGGATTTCTACAAGGCCGCCTATTCCGCGTGCGGCTGCCACGACAACCGCATGGACAAGATATGGTGGAACGAGCTGTGGATGGGCTATCCTGTTGACAAAAGCTACGAGGAATGCTCAAACGTGGCAAACGCGCACCTCCTGAAACGCCCGCTAATGCTTGTAGTGGGGGAACTCGATGACAACGTTGACCCGGCATCAACCATGCAGTTCGCCAACGCGCTCATCAAGGCGAACAAGCCGTTTGAGCTGGTGGTTCTGCCGGGGGCGCACCACACAATGGGCGAACGCTATGGCGACCACAAGCGTTACGACTTTTTCGTGAAGCACCTCATGGGCGTGCAGCCGCCGTCGTGGGAGGATATTGAATATTGAGACCCCCAAAAATTATATCTGAAATAAAAAAAACTATGTCCTATGTAGAAAAAACTACATAGGACATAGAAAAAATTATATCAGACCTAATTTCTGCCACCTGCAACACACAGAAAACCAAACCGTTATCTTTAACTTTGCTTTCAGGTTCATTATTGAAGCTCAATGTGTTATGCAATTTTTGCAGCATTCGCAGCTTCGCATAGAATATGCCTGCGCCCTTATTCGGAAACAGTATGCACGGCATCGGGGGCTTGCCGCATTTTGCCGCCTGGCCGGCAGGATATATGCCGCAGACAAACGCCGCAAGCCTTTGCTTTCCAATTTATTACTCCAATCAGGGATAGTCCGCCCAGCCTTTACCGCGACCTATTTGGTTTTCGGGTCGATGGTGTAGTTGTAGTTCTGGTTGTCCGGCACATCCTTCTTCCCGATTCCCTTTTGCATCATCGCTTTCAGTTCGGCGAGGTGGCTGCGGTAAACTCCACGCGGAAGTGTGCCGTACTTTTTGCACAGACTGGCTGCCATGCCCACAACTTCGCCCTGCATTCCCGTGGTGCGCATCACGCGGGTCGTACCCAAAGCCACGTGGGTAACGCTGATGTTGCGCCCTGCCATGAAAAGGTTGTTTACATTGCGCGAATAAAGGCATCGGTATGGCACATCGTAGGGCTTCTTCAGCAAACGGTGGTTTGTAGCCGCCTTGAACTCGCGCCCGGGAAAGTTTGCATGGTTCAGCGAATCGGGGAAATGCAGGTCTATGCTCCATGTGGTCGCAAACGAGGCGTCTTCGTGGTACACGTTCTTCAGTATGTCGTCCTCCTTAAGAATATAGTCCCCCATAAGGCGGCGCGACTCCCGCTTGCCGGCAACGTATGCCACCCAGCCCAACTTTCTGTCGGCATACCTCGCCTTTTGCGCCGAATGGTTTTTGAGCCAGCTCCAGTTTGCGTAAACCGTGAGCATACCGTAATCGCGTATCAGCTCGGCTTGGGTTATTTGGTTGCGGTTCATGCCGGTTTCCCACGTCCATTCGCCCATCATAACCTGCTCGCAGTTGGAATCGTTGAAGTTCATGCCGTAATTGAACTCGGGAAACTTCTCCTTTCCCTCAACGGAATACCATTGCACCGAAGCCCCCATCGTGGTTGTGTCGGGAACGTCCGGGGCGTAACGCTCGTGGAACTCACCCTTTCCCTCGCGCCCCATTCGCCAGTCAGCCCCGGCAAGAACTCCCACAGTGCCGTCGCCCGTGCAGTCGGCGAAAAGCGGGGCGGAAAGCACCACCTTGTCCCCGCTCTCAATATTCCGCGCCGACACCGACGATATGTTTTCTCCGCCCTTTGACACGGCGAAAGCGTGATAGCCCGGGAAAAGCGTGATGTTCTTCTCCGCTTTCAGGAAGTCCTCTTTTTTGGAATCCTCGTAAACGGCCGCCGGTTGTGCGTTGCCGCCCTTTTCCGGCCCAAACTCGCGGATAATCCTGCCAAGCCCCTTGTAAGCCCCCATTTCTATGTTTCCGCCCAAATGCACGCGCACCTCCGAGCTGTTGTTCCCGCCCCAAACGGGGCGGTCGTTGACAAGGGCGACTTTCATCCCCAGCCTCGCGGCGGTGGCTGCGGCGCACATTCCCGCAATTCCCCCGCCCACAACCACAAAATCAAACTTGCGGTAAGACGTGCTGCGGGGATTCAATTTTTCGCGCCACTCTTGGGCTGCACCGTTTGGCGGCACGTCTCCCTTGGCGTTTGTAATGTAAACGGCGTCGCAGCGTCCGTCAAACCCGGTCAGATCCCGCAGCACGACATTCTGCACGCCGCTTTTCAGCTTCACCTTGCCCACAGGCTGCCACGCCCATGCCGTGCCGGTGTTGCCTGTTACGCCGACGCTTTTCCCGTTCACCGCCACGGCGAAAGCCCCCGGCCCTTTGCCGGGACACCACGGCGCGGTCCAGTTGTA